>OWIP01000100.1_pt1 | contig 61588 bp, 56 predicted proteins | sample 1732581 | NCBI WGS metagenome assembly OWIP01 (sample SAMN05065731, study PRJEB22554) | human gut metagenome | biome: ENVO:2100002; feature: ENVO:00000062; material: ENVO:00002003 | host: Homo sapiens | place: USA
GTGTCCCCACGCGGAGCGGACGCCGTGGGTTCCCTTTCAAGGGGGAACGGCGGTAGGGGAAACACGTGAGGAAGGGGAAAATTGCATTTATAATGCAAAACGCCCAACACTTGTAGAGGAAGAACGAACACTCATTCATGGCGTTCTTATAAACGGTATGTGCAACTTCAATTTTTACTTCAAGTTTTCCGGGTTCAAGCCGTAAAGTTCGGGGATAATGAATCTGCCGTCTTTGCGGATGAGAACGTCGTCGAACCAGATTTCACCACCTCCGAATTCGGGAGTTTGGCATAGCACCAAATCCCAGTGGACTGCGCTCTTGTTGCCGTTGGGGGCGTCGTCGTAGCTGCAACCGGGGGTAAAGTGGATTGAGCCGCTTATCTTCTCGTCAAAGAGGATGTCGCCGATTGCTTTGGTGACGTAAGGATTGACGCCGATTGCAAATTCGCCGACGTATCTTGCGCCTTCGTCGGTGTCGAAAATAGCGTTGGCTTTTTCGGAGTTGTTGGCGGTTGCCTTGACGATTTTGCCGTCCTTAAATTCAAGGCGCACGTTTTCAAAACGGAATCCGTTTTCGATGGACGGTGTGTTGTAGCTTATCACGCCGTTGACGCTGTCCTTGACGGGAGCGGTGTAAACTTCGCCGTCGGGGATGTTGCACGCGCCGTCGCATTTGATTGCGGGTATGCCTTTTATGGAGAAGGTCAAATCGGTGTCTTTTGCCACAATCCGCACTTTATCCGTGCGATTCATCAAATCAACCAGCGGATTCATCGCATTGCTCATCTTTTGATAGTCGAGGCAGCATACGTCGAAGAAGTAGTCCTCGAACGCCTCGGTGCTCATGCCGGCAAGTTGACTCATGCTCGGTGTGGGATATCTCAAAATCACCCAACGGGTGTGGGCGACGCGTCTGTCGCTGTGTACGGGGATGCCGTATCTCTTGTCGTACTCTTGCATTATGCTCTCGGGCAAATCGCAAAGCTCATAGCTGTTGTCGCCGCCGCGAATGCCGATATAGCAGTCCATTTTATCCATAAAATCGGCGTCGCGCTTTGCCCACATATCCAGCATTTCCGCCGTCGCACCTTTGAGGATTTCCTTTTCAAGACGCTTGTCGATGATGTTGAGGAAGGGGATGCCGCCGTTTTTGTACACCTCGCGGATGATGCATGCGGGCAGTTGTTCGCCGCATCCGATTGCGTCAATCCACACCTTGTCGCCTTTGCCGACGTGGATTGAATAGTTGACGAGGTTGTGCGCCAAAACTTGTTGCCTATTGTCCAAAATCATAATTCACCTACAAATATTTGATGAAAACATTATAGCACACAATTTGCCAAAGTAAAACAAAAGTCGCCATTCGGCGACTTTATGAAAAACCGATGCATGTGTTTCGTTATAGTTTTTTGTACACCATTCCGTTTGGCAAAACCAAATTGCCGTCTTGATTTACCGACAGTTTGAGTATAGATTTGTCCGGTTTGAAGAGTGTGAGAGTGTTTGTAATTTTGTTAAATATGAAAGTGCCTTGTATCGCTACGATGTTACTTTCTTTGCTTCTAAAGCAAAACGTGCGTTCGGAAATCGTAAGTATCAGCGTGCCCATATCATAGTCTCCGTTAATACTGTCTACCGTTTTTGCAACTGTCGATATCGGAGTGGGGACAGGTGCTTTTTGGGGCACGGCAATGCCGTACTTTTTCATAGTTTTTGTTTTTTGTGTGGCAAACTCATCCTCAGTTAATATCCCGTTGTCCAACAGATATTTGTATTCTTGCAACTCTTGCGAGAAGTCAAGAAGTTTGGATTGACCCGTAGATGATATTGCATTATTTTTGTTTTGTTGAACGGGTTGCGGCTTTTGTTGTTCTTTGTTGTTTTTGACAGCTGTCAAACTTGCGCCGTATGCGACGTAAATTATGGATAATGCTGTTGCTAGATTGACAACAAGAGAAACATACTGAAATGGACTAAAAGAATAATTAGAAATCATAAAAAGAGTGGAAGATACACACCCCAAAACCACAGTGCCTATACAAATGAGCGGACTTTTTATCATTGCAATCAACGTGAATATAAGCGATAAAAACATTAAAACACCGCCTATTATCCATGGCACAAATGTATAAAGTCCACCACAAACTGTACCGTGCAAAAACATAAGAATCGATAAAATGATTATTGGAACGCAAATAAATCTAAATTTTTCTTTCATAAGAGCCTCCTATTTTATAACTTAATTCCCATATTAGAAAAGATACGATATTTTTGCTCTTGAAAATCTTGTTCGTTGAGAATGCCTGCCGAAAAAAGTTCATAAAAATAAGTGATTTGAGTGAGGCCTTCTTCATAACTCACAGACGGTTTTTCGACAATAGGTGTCGATTGGGATTGTGATGTTTGGCAATATGTGTTTTTTGCTACAACATGCTGTGATTTTGTGGAGGCAACTGCATTGATTGTCAGCAAAACTATGGTTGTAATAAGCAAAACTATGCACATAACTCCGCTCGAAAGCAAAACGTTGCAGAATGTAACATTGATATCGTGAAAGAATACTGCTCCAATTGAGTCGGTGCTTGAAAAATAGCGTTTGACGGCAACGAATTGCATTATAGATGACTCAAGCAACGCAATGGACGAACCAATTGGAAACAAATGTGCTCTTTTGTCCCTGCCAACGGCTGTTACAACATAAAAGACGATGGCAAACAAGAGTAAACACGCGCCGACAATAGCAATTGAGCCTTCGTGTGTGTGTTTTATGTAAGCGGTGTCCCATTTGTAATCAGGATATCCCAAATAACTGTAATATGAGGAAACGTCGCGATAAATCAATATGCCAACGACAAGTGCTAGCATCAGCACCATGAAAGAAAGCGCTGCCAAGACTAGATAAGTAATTTTTATTTTTTTGCTCATAAAATCAACCTCTTGTCGACAATACCTTGTGTTTTAAGGCGTCAAACTCTTCTTGTGTGATTACGTTGTTATCAAGCAATTGTTTATATCCTATTAGAATTTCCGCAATGCTAGGCGGTGTCGGTTGTGCAACGGCATCGTTTTGGATATCGGCTGTTTGGTTATCATCTGCATCATAGCAAGATTTGTCGTTTTGAACAGTGACGTTTTGCGAAGATGCCTCAGGGGTGTTGTATTTTTTGTTAAATTCATCATCTGACATCGACAACAAGATTATGCCTTCGATAAGAGCAATAATGCCTGGTATGCCCGTCCAGCAGAACAACAGATATATAACGCCGATTCCTGTTTGTCCAAGATAAAATTTGTGCGCGCCAAAGTATCCGACGAAAATAGCCAAAAGCCCCGCGGTTGTTTTGTTTTTCATAATAACTCCTCAATCAATAAACTAGTACAAATAACTTGTACTTTTACACATATTGTACATAATACTTGTACTATTGTCAATATGAAAAACGAAATCGGTGAAAACATAAAAGCTCTTCGCAAGTTGCACGGCAAAACGCAAGGCGAACTTGCCGAGGTGCTTGGCGGAAAGAAAAGTTTGGTGTCGAATTATGAAAACGGTTACAGCACGCCGGATATTTTCACGCTTATAGAAATTGCCGATTATTTTGACGTTACGCTTGACGAACTAGTCGGACGAAAATAAAGTTGCGCCTGCGGGCGCGTTTTTTTTGTCCTTAAAGGCTGTCAAAAAACCGTTGCCGCGAAAGTTGCTTTTTCGGGGCGGTGTGGTATAATGTGTTCAGAATAAATTTTTAAAGGAAGGCTTTTTATGGATCTTACCTATAAAAGACAAAACGTTTACGCTTTGGCGGACGAGCAAGAGCTCAAAGCAATAAGCGATTATGCAGAGGGTTACAAGAGATTTCTCGACAACGGCAAAACCGAAAGAGAAGCCGTCAAGGAAACAATCGAAATGATTGAGAAAAAGGGTTATAAGCCTTATACGCTTGGCGACAAAATCAATGCCGGCGACAAGCTTTATTACAACAATCGCGGCAAGAGCTTGTTTATCGTAAGAGCGGGCAAAGCGGACGTCGCAAAGAACGGCGTGCGTATTCTCGTCGCTCACGTCGATAGCCCCAGACTCGATCTCAAACAAGTTCCGCTTTATGAAAAGGCAGATATGGCGTACTTCAAGACGCATTACTACGGCGGTATCAAAAAGTATCAATGGCTCACCATTCCGCTTGCGCTTCACGGTGTGATCGCTCTCAAAGACGGCACGTGCGTTGACGTAAAAGTCGGTGACGAAGAAGGCGATCCCGTGTTCTACATCACGGATATTCTTCCGCACCTTGCGCAAGAGCAAGTCACAAAGACCATTGCGGAAGGATTCCCTGCCGAAAATCTCAATCTTTTGGTGGGCGGCATCCCCGTCAAAGACGAAGAAAAGGACGCTGTGAAGAAAGGCGTGCTTGAAATTCTCAACCAAAAATACGGCGTGTGCGAAGAGGACTTCCTCTCGGCAGAGCTCGAAGCAGTGCCTGCGTCCAACGCTCGCGATGTCGGCTTTGACAGAGCGTTCGTCGCAAGCTACGGTCACGACGACAGAGTGTGCGCGTATCCCGAAATCACCGCAACTCTCGACACCGACACCGACCAAACCGTCATGTGCATCCTTGCCGACAAAGAGGAAATCGGAAGCGAAGGCAACACCGGCATGCAGTGCGTCATCATAAGCGACCTTATCGACGAAATCGCCAAGAGTTTCGGCGCAAATCCGTCCGTCGTGCGCGAACATTCAAAGTGCATCTCGGCAGACGTCACCGCAGCTTACGACCCCTCTTTTGCATCCGCATTCGAGGAGATGAACGTTGGCTACGTCAACAAGGGCGTGACCATGAACAAGTTTACCGGAGCAAGAGGCAAGAGCGGTTCGAACGACGCGTCCGCCGAATATATCGCATATTTGAGAGGCGTGTTTGCAAAAGAGAATATCGTGTGGCAAACGGGCGAGCTCGGAAGAGTTGACCTCGGCGGCGGCGGAACGGTTGCGAAGTACATCTCCAAGATGAACATCGACACCGTGGATATGGGCGTACCCGTGCTTTCCATGCACGCACCGAACGAACTTATCTCGAAAGCGGACCTCTATACCGCACACAAAGCGTTCAGTGCATTTGTAAAATAAGTAAAAAAGGACTTGTAACGCAAGTCCTTTTTAATAAACATTTTTACGGAAATAATCATAAAACGGTGTTTTATCCGTGCGATTTGCATAGATAAAACACCGTTTTTGAGTGTTTGAGCAATTTTATCCGATCAAAATCGAGTTGTTTGAAATCGTAAATTTCGTTTCCAAGAACGCCTTTGCACATTCTTGCATTTTTGCAATATCGGCATACGCAACCGTTTCGATGCCCGAATGCATTGCAAGTTGCGCAAGACCTATATCGCACGCTCTCATGCCGAGATTTGCGCTTGCCATAAGCCCTATGGTGCTGCCGCAGCGTTGGTCGGAATTGTTGTAATAATCTTGTCTTTCGACGCCTGCTTTGTCGAGTATGGTTTTTAGCATTGCGGAAGACTCGCCGTCGGTGGAGTAGTTGACATGATGTTTTATCACTATGCCCTTGCCCATGTACACGCGCTCTTTGATATCCATTTTTTCGGGGAAGGAGGGGTGAAGGGCGTGTGCGTTGTCAACGGAAAGTATAAAGCCGTTTTCGCATGCGGACACAAAATCGTCTTTGGTTTTGCCGAGTCCGCTCGTGATTTTTTCAAGCACGGTTTGCAGAAGAGAAGAATTTGCGCCTTGCTTTGTAAGGCTGCCGATTTCCTCGTTGTCGAAGCATGCGCAGATTGCGACGTTTTGCGGTTTGCAAGACACGAGAGCCGCCAAGGTCGAGTATACGCTTGTGAGATTGTCTATTCTCGGAGAGCAAAGATATTCTCCGTTTGCGCCGCTTCTGAAAGGCGACGTCGCAGGTACGACGTAGAGGTCCGCATCGACGATTTCGTCCTCGGTGAGAGTCGAGTAAAAATCTTCGACGTTGCCGATAAGCGGCAACATGTCCTTTTGTACGCTCACCGAAAACGATGAATTTACGGTGGGGTTGTGGTGTATCGCAAGAGAAGGAATATTGACGTTGTAGTTGCTTTCGATGGTTCTGCTCACAAGCATATCGCCGTGTTTTTCAAGCACTCTGCCCGCAATTTTCAAAGGTGCGTCGAGCATTGAATAGAGGATAAGTCCGCCGTACGTTTCGACGTTGAGGCGCGCACCCTCGGGAGAGGGAATGACCTCTTTGCCTTTGATATGCAAACAAGGTGAATCGGTGTGGCTTGCGGCAATGTTGAAAGCAAAATTTTCGCCAACGACAAACGCAATGACGGAGGTGCCGTTTTTGACCACGTAATACTTGCCTCCGACTTCAAGTTTCCACTTTTTTGCAAGGTCGAGTTTTTCAAAACCGTGTTTTTCGAGAATGTATGCGCTGTGCTTTACGGCGTGGTATGCCGTGTAGGATTTGTCCAAAAAGTTGATGACGTCCATAAAATCGTCCTTATTATCGTTTTTTTATATGATAATCCCAAACCGTAATATTTGCAAGCGTTGCAAAAAGATCGCGATTCCATGATGTATTTCGGCATGCTCGCTTTCGGCATAGGACACGTGCTTTACATCACATCTATGGCAATCCGCTTCCCCGGCTACGAAATGAATCTGCTTTGGTCGGCACTCGGCTCGGCGGCAATCGTCGGCGTAATGTTTCTCGTGTGTGTTTACGCAATGAAGATGCAGTTTGGCAAATTCCTTATCCCGAGCATAGCGTATGCATTTTTGCTTTGCTGGTTCGTGGTGCTCAGCGCAACGTACGTCAAGCCCGCACAAGGTTCGGCATCGGCAGGTATATTGCTTGCAGGCGCGATACTTTTCTTGCTCTCGGATATGGTGCTTTCGATGACGTATTTTTCAAAATCTGCCGACTACGAGCGCAAAGGTATGCTCAATCCCGAATCGCGTCTTATGATAATCGTCAATCACGTGACCTATTATCTTGCGCAATTCCTCATTGCGCTTTCGCTTTTGTTTATCTAAAAAACGAATCCGATTTCCGCAATTTAAAATCGGCATGCGCCTTAAAACGCATACCGATTTTTTAATATTCGCATAAATATCAGAGCATAAGAATTGTAGGGGGTTGTTCGTTTGGACTAAACTATAGGTGATTTTGCGGTCAAAAACAATACTTTACGATATGATTTTTTGTGGATAAACTAGTTGTTTTTGTCGTTTCCGTCGGTTTGGGATTTGTTATGTTTGAGGGACAGATGCTTCCTCGGCTTGACGATTTCGTTGACGGAGATTTTGAATCTTTCAAAATCAACGCATTCGGCTTGTATGCTCAACTCGTCGCCCACTTGAAGCACGGTGTCGGAGGCAGGCACTATTGATACACCGTCGCGCTTTATCGTGCGGATAAGCAAATTGCTCGGCCACAATACGTCGCGGATGGGCTTGTGCATTGCAATCGAGCCGTCCTCGACCGTGGTTACGTAGGTGTGTTTTTCAAGATGAACGTTTTGTTCGTCGAGTATGTTGTCGAGCAGTTCGTCGTAAATGGAGCGTCTACCGCACACTTCGTTGACCATATAGCCGAAGGAAACGCCGAGCACAACGGGGATGAGAAGAGTAAATTGCCAAGTGAGTTCCATAACCATAATTATTGCCGTGAGCGGCGCTTTGACTATCGTCGTGAAAAAAGTTGCCATGCAAATCATGACGATGCAGTCGGCATATTCGGGCGCCATGCCCCACATGATTGAAAGTTTCGATACAAGTGCACCTATACATGCGCCTATTGCGAGCATAGGAATAAAGATACCGCACGGAACGCCTGCACCGAGATTGAACGCCGTTGCGATGATTCTCATCACAAGCACCAAAATCAGCGTTACTACAACGGGCGATGAGAAAATCGTCGCAATCGACTGTTCCCGACTTCCGCCGAGAGTGCCGAGCGATTCTATAAACGAATGGCCTCCGCCCATGACGGATACGCTTATAAGCCCGAATACACCGGCAAAAATAAACGGGAAGAGCAATTTCAGATAGTTCGTGACAATCGCGTGCTTTGTCTGAATCTTGGCAAACATTTTTTTGGATAGCATGCAAATGGCGTAAAAACCTATTCCGCAAAGTCCGCTCGCAATAGCGGCAAGCGCGACGAAACCGTAACTTTTCAGCGGAATTTGCACAAAAGCGAAGGATTGCAAGCTTGCCGATATGCTCATGCCCATAAAACCGTAAAGCGCGTTTCTTGTTATTATTGCGGAAAGCACCGAGGAGAACGCGCATATGAAAATCGCAGGCGTAAATCGTCTGTGTGCCTCTTCAAATGCAAACGTGATGCCCGTAAGCGGTGCGTTGAACGCAACGGCAAGTCCCGCGCACGCTCCGCCCGTGATTTGATAGCGTTTTTCCATATCCGTGCAACGAAGAAGTTTTGACGTGCCTTCGCCGCAAGTTGCGCCTATAAACATGCTCGGACCTTCCGCGCCTGCCGTCAAACCCGATATTATGCACGCAAGGCAGGACGCCGCCATTGCCGGAAGAGATTTGTACCATTTAAGTTCCAGCAAACCTCTTGTCGCGCCTTCCGCTTGCGGAATACCGCTTCCGCGCACCATAGGCACGAATTTCGCAAGAGTTGCAATCCCGAATGCGATGATTGCAAGCACGACGAAAAGCAGCGGTACGAACGCCGGATTGTCGCGCACGAGAGCATATAGGTCTTTTGAGTATTTCGACAAAAGCTCCGCGGCAATGTTGAAATACGTCACGACGATTCCTGCCAGGAGACCCGTGACGATGCCCACCGCCATGAGCTGAACGCCGTGTCTATATAATCTTGAAAGCAAATTTTTGTCCATATTGACTCACTTTCGATTTTGATGTTTGCATTATAGTTTTATGCAAAGTCAAAATCAATTCAAATTATCGAGCTGATTTTTATTAAATTTTTCAAAAATCTCGCGTTTAGTCCTTTTGGTAAAGGGCGAGGGATTTTTTCAGGCTTGCTATCACGTTTTGGCGCAAGGATTCGGGCGACAAAACTTCCACGTTGCGGTTGTATTGAAGCACCCAATAAAGCATCGCTTTTTCGCTTGCGACTATGGTTGCGACAAAGTATTTGTCGTCGAGTTTCTTTGCGGTGAAGTTTGTGCCGAACCAGTCGTAAAGTGTGTCTGCCATGCCTACCCAGCATTTTAGAGTGATTGCGACGGGAGCGTCGTTGTACATGTACGGCAATGACGTTGCAATGCGCTTGTAGTCTATGCCTTTTTCAAAGCCCTTGTTTTCGCGCAAAGGCTTTGCGTCCTCGTCCAAAATGTCGATGTCGGTGATTTTGTCCATGCGATAAAATCCCACCTCGTCAAACATTTCGTCGAACATCATAAGATAGTAGCGTTGATTGTGCAACAACATTTGATAGGGCGAACCTACGTGCGGTTTTGACACGTGCAACTTTTTATCAAGCCCGATTTTGTTGTAATTGAATTTGATTTTTTTGCCTTGCTCGATTGCCTCGTCCACGACGTCGATATTGTAGAAAAACGCCTTGTTGTCCGACTTGTCCCACTCTTTGACGGAATAGACGTGCTTGACGTGGCTTTTGAAGTTTTGACCGCCGAAAGATATGAGCTTGTCAATAAGCTGGGCGGAGTGCGTAGAGTTTACGTTGCGAGAGGACAGAACGCTGTCGATGAGAAGACGAAGCTCTGCGTTTTCAAATTTGCGCGAGGCGAGATACGTGCCGTTTGAGCACGATTCTATGTCGAACCCCATTTCTTTGAGATAGGATATATTTCGTCCGACGGCTTTTCTTTCGCACACGACGTCGTAATCTCGCTCCAGAATATCGATGATATTTTGCTGGGTGAGAGGATGTTCTTCGTCGCTGTATTCGTCAAGAACCTGATAGATGCGCATTATCAAAGTTTTTTTTGCTTCGAGAGCCATGATTGCCTCCTTTTGAGAGTTTATATTTATTGTCGCGCGTGCGTGTAGGCGCGATGAAGAGCGGTTTTTACAAAATATAAAATAACCGCCGCAATGTACCGATTTCGGTACACAGTATAGCATATTATATGTTTGTAAGCAAGAGGAAAACAAAATTCCTCAAACGGGAAACTCAATGCAAAGGAGAAAAACAATGAAAATTTTTATGAGCAGAATAAGCAATCAAAAGAGAGTCAACAACGCGCAAATCGCAACGGACAAGGACGGAAAAATCGTGTTCGTTCGCATGAGCCTTATGCGCAAAGCATCCTAACGTATTTTTTTTGCGAAAGTATTTCGCTTTTTTGCGGCTTGCCGACGTCGTTTTGCTCTCGGCACCGCACCCATACCCTTTTTTGATCGAAAACCCGACAGCCCCTATAAGTCGGGTTTTCGGCAATTATTTGCACTATTGTCAAATTGGTTTTCGAGGTGTATAATCAAATTCGATTTATAATCGCCTATATTGGAGAAAGGTATGAACAAAAAGATTTCGGCATTTGCAAAGGTTATTGCGGTTGCGATATGTGTGACAATGATTCTTGCCACGCTTTGCGCGTGCGGCTTGTTTGGAAACGGCGGCGACGACGGCAACAAAACGCCGCAACCGAGCTCGACAAAGCTTTCCACACCCGTTGTTACTATATCCGAAAAAGGTCTTGCAAGCTGGGGCGCAATCGCAAATGCGACGGGTTACGAGTATGAGATAGACTCGATCGTCGGTACAACGACGAAAACGAGAGTGCAGCTTCAAGCAAACCAAACCATAATCGTCAAAGCGGTCGGTGGCGGCAAATACGAAGATTCCGATCCGTCCGCCCTTCAAAAATACGAGGTTAAGCAAGCGTGCAGCCACCAAGACATCGATTCAAACGGTTATTGCGACAAATGCGGCGCGGTTACGCCGTCGAAATGCGAACATGCCGACAAGAATGACGACGAAGTGTGCGATGTTTGCGGCAGAAGCGTAATAGTGTCCTTCAACTTGTTCGCGATCAACGATTTGCACGGTATGTATTGCGACGCGGCAGGACAGCCAGGCGTGGACGAGTTGACGACTTATCTTAAAAATTATCAATCATCCTCGAATACGATAGTGCTTTCGTCGGGGGATATGTGGCAGGGTAGCAGCGAGTCCAACAACACCAAGGGCAAACTTGCAACCGAGTGGCTGAACTATATCGATTGTGCGTCGATGACGCTTGGCAATCACGAGTTTGACTGGTCTACGGAGAAAATCAAGACCAACGCTCAACTTGCAGACTTTCCCTTCCTTGCCATAAACGTTTACGACAGGACAACGAACAAGAGAGTGGAGTATTGCGACTCTTCCGTCGTGGTCGAGTTCGGCGACGCGAAAATCGGCATTATAGGCGCAATAGGCGATTGTTATTCGTCCATTTCTTCGAGCATGTGCGCGGACGTGTATTTCAAGACGGGCAGCGAACTTACGACTCTCGTCAAGCAAGAAGCGAACAAACTGCGCACGCAAGGCGTGGATTATATCGTCTATTCTTTGCATGACGGCGGCGAACAAGGTTCGTACATGGACTGGTACGACACCTCGCTTTCAAACGGATACGTCGACATAGTTTTTGAGGGACATACCCATCAAGCCTATTCGTATGCTGACGATTACGGCGTGTATCACATTCAGGGCGGCGGCTACAACAAGGGCATAAGCAAGGCGGAAATACGCCTGAATTTTGCAAATCAAAAGCATACCGCAAGAAATCAAGGCGTCGTGTATAACACCGTCTATTCCTCGTGCAAAAGCGATTCGATAATCGAGAACCTCGTTGCCAAATACAAGGACGAAATCGGCAATCCCGACGAGGTGGTCGCGCGTCTTTCCTCGTATGCGTCGAGCAGCGTAATCGCAGACAAAGTGGCGCAAATCTACTGCGAAAAAGGCGTTGAAAAGTGGGGAAATAAATACGATATCGTTCTTGGCGGCGGCTATATAAAAACGCGCTCGCCCTATTCGCTTTCCAAAGGAAACGTAACGGTGTCGCAAGTGCAAACGCTCTTGCCGTTTGAAAACAAAATCGTACTTTGCTCGCTCAACGGCACGGAAATCAACAACAAGTTTATCCATTCCACAAACAAGGAATATCACGTTGCGTACAGCACGTACGGCAACGGCGTGAAAGACAGCGTGCTCTACAACTCCCAAAAGACCTATTACGTCGTCACGGACACGTACACGTCCGATTATCATCACCTGACGGTGATAGACAGCTTGGGCGACGACGTGTTTGCTTGGAACTTGCTTTGCGACTATTTGCGACAAGGCAAAACGTTTTAATCGGCTTGTCAAAACAAACGAAAAATAACGAAAACGGCACTTAATGCGCCGTTTTTGCATGTATAAAATGTTTATGTTGTAAAAATATGTGGTGTTATCGTTTGTTTGATTCGTATTGTTCAAACAGCTTTTCAAATGCGGGAACGGAGCGTTTTATCATGTCATGACTTACGCAGTATGCGATGCGCACGTAGCCTTTTGCGCCGAAATCGTCGCCGGGGACGAGAAGCAATCCAAGCTCTTTTGCCTTGTCTGCAAAAGCGTTCGCATCGTCTTCAAGAGATCTTACAAACAGATAAAACGCACCGTCGGGACGTACGCAATCGTAGCCGATTTTCGTAAGCGAGTTGAAAAGCAAGTCGCGGTTTTGACGATAAGCGTTTAGGTTCGGCAAGGCGTCCACGCACTTTTCGATGACTTTTTGATAGGTGGACGGAGCGCACACGTAGCCGAGTGCGCGTCCTGCTCCGCATATGGCAAGATATAGGTTCTTCGCATCGTCGGCTTTCGGGGATACCGCAATATAGCCTATGCGTTCGCCCGGCAAAGACAAGGACTTGGAATAGCTGTAACAGACAATCGTATCGCCGTAAAAATTCATGATATACGGCACTTCGACATCGTAGGCAAGTTCGCGGTACGGTTCGTCCGCAATTATAAAAATCGGGTGTCCGAATTCTTTGCTTTTACGCGTTAAAACGGCGGCGATTTTTTCAATCGTATCTTTTGAATACACGACGCCGCTTGGATTGTTGGGGGAGTTGACGATGACTGCCGCCGTGTTTTTGCCGATTGCTTGTTCTAGTGTCGAAAGGTCGGGGGTGAAGTCCTTTTCGTCATAATCCGCAATCACGGCTTTCCCGCCTGCCGATTCGATGAAAACTTTGTATTCGGGGAAGTACGGCGCAAGTACGACGAATTCGTTGTTGTTTTCGTTGAGCGCGCGTAGAGTTATGCAAAGGGACGCCGCCGCGCCGCAAGTCATATATATCAAATCTTTGCCGACGTCTACGCCGAAACGGCGAGAAATATTCTTTGCAACCGCTTCTCTGACGGCAACGTCGCCTTGCGCCGAAGTGTAGCCGTGAAGGGTTTCGCAAGAGTTTGCAAGCTCGACAAGAGCGTCTTTTACGCAATCGGGCGCGGGAACGTTCGGGTTCCCGAGAGAAAAGTCAAAAACGTTTTCCGCTCCGACTTCATTTGCGCGTTTTTTGCCGTACTCGAACAATTCTCTTATGGACGAACGCTTGTTGCCAAGCGCGTACATGTCTTTGTTGAACATAACTCACCTCGTATTTTATGAGATTATACCACTTGTAACAGCGTTTTTCAAGTGATATAATTCTTGCAGAGAGGCTCATATGGCAAACAAAATGGAAAACGGCAATTTGAAAGCACTAAGCAAGTTGAAAACGGCGATAGAAAACTCGCATCGCATCGTCGTACTGACGGGTGCGGGGGCATCCGTGCCAAGCGGTATTCCCGACTTTCGCAGTGCGCACGGCTTGTATGCCACGTCCTTTGGAAAATATCCTGCCGAAACGGTTATCTCGCACGACTTTTTCATGATGCATCCAAAAGAGTTTTACGACTTTTACAAAAGCAAAATGGTTTATCCCGACGCAAAGCCGAATGCAATGCACGCTCTTCTTGCACGGCTTGAACGGTCGGGGAAAATAGAGGGTATCGTCACGCAGAACATAGACGGCTTGCACCAAGCGGCAGGCAGCAAAAAGGTGTTTGAATTGCACGGCTCTATATGGCGCAATCGGTGTGAGAGATGCCGCAAGTTTTTTGACCTAGATTATATTTTGTCAAAAGAGGGCGTACCGCATTGCGACGAGTGCGGAGGGATAATAAAACCCGAAGTGGTGCTGTACGGCGAAAATCTTGACGAAGACGTATTGCGCGGAGCGATACGCGCGATTCAAAGGGCGGATATGCTCATCGTCGTCGGCACTTCGCTCGTGGTATATCCTGCGGCGGGACTAGTGGGATACTTTTGCGGAAACGTCACTGCGGTGATAAACAAATCAAGCACGTATTTCGATTCTCAAGCGGACGTTTTGCTGAACGCCGATTGCAGAGAAGTCGCAACGTGGCTGGATAAAAACTTAACGATATAAATGCAAAACAATGTGCTTACCTATGCAAAAACGGCATTTTAAATGCCGTTTTTGCGTTTTTTTTGTTAGTTTTTTAATTTGCGGAGATATAGATTGTTAAGGTGTGTTTTTGCTTATATTACGGTGACGCTTTTTGCAAGATTTCTCGGCTTGTCGGGATCCAACCCAAGACACAAAGACGCAGTAAGCGCAAGCGATTGCAAAGGAATAACCGACAAAACAGGCAACAATAAATCGTCACTTATTCGAGGCAACTCGTAGGTTTTGTTTGCGCCCGTTTCGCCTATGCTTTCGATTGCGATTACGTATGCTCCGCGTGATTTCAGTTCGCTTACGCTTGCCTCGATTCGTTCCTTGTCCTTGCCGTTTGTCGCAACGACTATGACGACGCTTTTGCCGTCCACAAGTGCGATGGTGCCGTGTTTGAGTTCGCCTGCCTGATATGCGTCGGTCATTTTGTAGGTGATTTCCTTAAATTTGAGCGAGCCTTCTTGTGCCGTTATGAAGTCTATGCCTTTGCCGATGAAAAACAGCTTTGCTTTTTTGATTTTGTCCTCGTAAAGAGATACGGCGCATATATCTCTCGCGCAATTTGCAACGCGCGTTATTTCGCCTTTGGATACGCGTTGGCCGTTGCACGATTTTGCCAAAATATAAAGTGCGAGCAATTGGCACACGTAAGACTTGGTTGCGGCAACCGCAACTTCCGTGCCTGCGCCCAAATACAAAGTTTCGTCCGCCTCGAAAGTTATGCTGCTTGCCTCGACGTTAGTGAGAGCAACGGTTTTGCCGCCTTGCGCTTTACATCGTTTGAGCGCAAGCAAAGTGTCTGCGGTTTCTCCGCTTTGCGTTATGAAAACCCCTGCGACTTTTTCACCGCAAAAACGCACCTCGTCAAATTCGCTTGCGACCACACACTCACAAGAAATATTCAGTATTCGCTCGAAAACGGCTTTGCCGTAAAGCCCTGCGTGGTATGCCGTGCCGCATCCGCAAAATATAATTTTGTCGGCGTTTTTCAACGTTTCGAGAACGCTGTCGTTCAACCCTTGCGATATTTGTTTGAAAGTCCTTAAAAGCGCACGCGGAATTTCGTCTATTTCCGAGCGCATATGACAAGAACACTCTTTGGGAGCGGTGCGGTTGATTTTCATGGGCTTTTTGACAACGGATTTGCCGTCCTTGAAGAATTTTGCCGAGCGGGGCGTTATTTTCGCACATTCGCCGTCGCTCAAAATTACGACGGTTTGCGTGTATTTGCCAAGTGCGAGGGTGTCGCTTGCAACAAAGTTTTCGCCTTCACCCAGCCCTACGGCAAGGGACGCGCCGCAACGCCGCATATAAATTGCTTCTTCGCCTGCTTTTATTGCAAGAAAGGTGGTTGCGCCTTCCAGTTTTTTGCCGACGTTTTCAATTGCCTTTTCCATATCGCAATCTTCGAGGGCAAGCAGATGCGCAATGATTTCGCTGTCGGTGGACGACGAAAACGGTATGCCTTTTTCGACAAGTTCCGCTTTTAAACTCCGAGCGTTGCTTATCACGCCGTTATGCACGATTGCGATTTTGCCGTCAAAGGACAAGTGCGGATGCGCGTTTTCCTCGCACACTTTGCCGTGAGTTGCCCATCTCGTATGCCCGATGCCAACGCCGGCATTTATATCCGGCACTTTGATTTCAAGCCCTTTTACCCGTCCCGTCGTCTTGAATATCTTGATTTTTTTGTCCGTCGCAAGGGCAATTCCGGCGCTGTCGTATCCGCGATATTCAAGGGCTTTAAGCCCGTCTATCACAACGTCTTTTGCCGATTGTCGTTCACCGACGTATCCGATAATTCCGCACATATTTTATTGTATGCGCACGCTCTTTCACTCGTGCTTGCTATTGACACGCGCGCGTTTAGTTGCTATTATTCTATAAGAAAATAACTCGATGTTGGAGGTATAAATGAGATTTTCTCAAGAGCTTGCTCCATGCAAAAAAGAGAACACGATTATCGTCGGCGACGTGCGCATAAGCGTGCTTTCGGACAGAACGTTGCGTATAGAAAAGGGCAGTTTTACCGACAAACGCACCCAGTTTGCTTTTTGCAGAAATTACGCAAATCCGCAGTTTAAACATGCAAAAAACGGTGATGAAATGTCGATTGAAACACAAACTTGCGCTTTTACCGTCAACACCAAAACGCTTGCTTCGTCCGTAACTTTCAAGGACGGAGAGAGCGCGACTCCTTCAAACGCATTTAACCTCGGCGGTACGGCAAGGACGCTTGACGGCACTTTCGGAGTGCTGGGCGGATGGAAGGGCAAGAGAGAAAAGAAAGACCATTTTTGCCTCGCTCATATCAGAAAAGGCATTTTTGCAACCAACGGCGTTAGCGAAATCGACGACTCGTCGTCCGTGCTTTTGAACGTAGACGGCAGTGTTTCCCCTCGTCCGACGTCTTGCGTAGACAAGTATTTGTTTGCTTTCAAAGACGATTATCTCGGCGGACTCAAAGAGTTCTATTCGCTTTCGGGATTCACTCCGCTTTTGCCGAAGTATGCGCTTGGCAACTGGTGGTCACGCTATCATGCCTACACCGACAAGGAATATCTTGCCCTTATGGACGAATTCGAGGACAAAAACGTTCCGCTTACGGTTGCCACGATAGACATGGACTGGCACATCGTAACAAACGTTCCCAAAGACGCAGACTACAAGTCTTTTCAAGGCGCAGGGTGGACGGGATATACTTTTGAAAAGGAATTGTTTCCCGATCCCGAAGGCTTTTTGCAAAATCTTAAAGGCAGAAATCTTGCCGTAACAATGAATTTGCATCCGCGCGACGGCGTGAGATATTTTGAACAGCAGTATCCCGATATGGCGCGCGCTTGCGGCGTCGATCCGCAAACCAAACGCACTATAGAGTTCGATCTCACCGACGAGAAATTCCGCAATGCGTATTTCGACATTTTGCATCATCCATACGAAAAAATGGGAGTGGATTTTTGGTGGATAGATTGGCAGCAAGGCACGAAGTCCAAGATGAAGGGGCTTGATCCGCTGTGGCTGCTCAATCACTATCATATGCTCGATATCAACCGCGACGGAAACAACAGCGTAATTTTGTCGAGATACGCGGGGATGGGGTCTCATCGCTATCCGCTCGGATTTTCGGGAGATACGGTGGTGTGCTGGAAGAGTTTGGATTTCCAGCCGTATTTTACGGCGCTTGCGTCAAACGCAGGCTACACGTGGTGGTCGCACGACATCGGCGGACACATGTTCGGCAAAGGCGACAACGAACTGTATTTGAGATGGTTGCAGTTTGGCGTATTTTCTCCGATAAACCGCCTGCATTCAAGCAACAAAGGCATGAGCAAAGAACCGTGGAATTATCCTCAGGTCGAGAATATCGCGGAAGATTTTTTGCGCTTGCGCCATAGACTTTTGCCGTATTTGTACACCGCAAACGTCCACACCGCAACAGAGGGCGTGCCGCTTGTTTGCCCGACGTACTACTATTGTAAAGACAGCCGCGCATACGACAAAAAGTGGCAAAATCAGTATTATTTCGGCGAACAAATGTATGTTTGCCCCGTCACGAGCAAGGGCAAAAACGGCGTTGCCAAGCAAACAATCTGGCTTCCCGACGGAGTGTGGTTCGACTTTTTCACGGATGAAAAATACGAGGGAGGAAAGGAATATACGATCGAGTGCCCGTTTGAAAGATACCCCGTTTTCGTCAAGGAAGGCGGCATAATACCGCTTTTGCACGCAAACGGCAATTCGACGGAATTCAAGGATATCGAACTCAAAGTTTACCTCGGAAACAACGTGTACACCATGTTCGACGAGCAAGGCAAAATCTCCGTCGCAATGAAAAAAGACGAGAGCGGATGCGACGTCATAATCATTCCCGACGGCGTGAAAACCGAAAGTCTAACGCTGTCTTTTGCAGGCGTTAAGGATGCGGACGTTTTTGTAAACGAGCAAAAATCGTCGCTTGAAAACCTTGCAAAAATGCCCTGCAAGCCCATGAAAATTCGTGTCGAAAACGCAAGATAAATGACGACGAACGACAGAATATGCAACGCGTTTGCAAAAAATATTCGATTTTTGAGAAAAACGCTTGACTTATTTTGTTATATTTAATATTATTATCAAGCATATTTTTGGAAGAAGTACGGAATGCGAGAAGAACTAGCCCCTCCGATCGAACCCTTGCTCTTGCGAAAACAATTTTTTGGAGGTTAGCACAATGGCTAAGGATTTGTCTACAATGGCAAAAAACAATAAGTCTTATATGGCAAAGCCCGGCGAAGTGGAAAGCAAGTGGTACGTTGTCGACGCAACCGATATGGTTCTCGGCCGCCTTGCGTCTCAAGTTGCTTCTATCCTTAAAGGGAAGAACAAACCCGAGTACACTCCCAACGTCGACTGCGGCGACCATGTTATCATAATCAACTGCGAAAAGGTCGTTCTCACTGGCAAGAAACTCGAGGACAAATACTATCGTTATCACACAGGTTACATCGGCGGACTCAAAGAGCTCCAATACAAGAAATTGATGGCTGAAAAGCCCGAATTCGTCGTGTACAAGGCAGTCAAGGGCATGCTCCCCAAGAACACCCTCGGCGCAAAAATGCTCAAAAAGCTCCGCGTTTACGTCGGTGCAGAGCATGACCATCAGGCACAATGCCCCGTTGAGCTCAAACTCAACTGATAGAGAGGTGAAATATGGCTACTAAGAAAACCAAGAAAGTTCAATATCTCGGCACAGGCAGAAGAAAGACGGCTATCGCAAGAGTTCGCCTCGTTCCCGGTGAAGGCACAATCGTCATCAACAAGCGCACTCTCGACGAGTATTTCCCTCTTGACACGATGAAGCTCATCGTCAATCAACCCCTCGTTGCAACCGGCACTTCCGACAAGTTCGACGTTTACGTCAACGTGTACGGCGGCGGTTACACCGGTCAAGCAGGCGCAATCCGTCACGGCATTGCAAGAGCTCTCTGCGTCGCAGACAGCGAAGCATACAGAGCAACACTCAAGAGAGAAGGTTATCTCACTCGTGACCCGCGTGCGAAAGAGCGTAAGAAATACGGTTTGCATAAGGCACGTAAAGCACCTCAATTCTCAAAGAGATAACTTGCCAAATTCAAACGGCAACATCAAAAGCACGGCATTAGGCGTTCCCTATAAGGGATTTTTAGGCAATATAAAAGACTAACGAACACCTTTCGTTAGTCTTTCTTTTTTATCCCGCAAAAGCACACGACTTTGCTTGCAAAGTATAGTGTGCTAAACTTTTGAAAATTTTCCCACAAAATTAACAACTCGATAAATTGGAATTTGTCGCGCTCTGTTTTATAACCGAAAAGTTTTCGTCGCAATCGTTTCTCTAAAGGCTTTATCGTGTTCGACAAAAATCATCGTAGGCGAAAATTCTTTTATGAGCTGCTCAATCTGCATACGAGAATACACATCAATAAAGTTAAGTGGCTCATCCCATATGTACAGATGCGCTTGCTCACAGAGGCTTTTCGCTATCAAAACTTTTTTCTTTTGACCGCCTGAAAAATCTTGTATATCTTTTTCAAACTGTACGCGCTCAAAGTCCATTTTCCGCAGAATTGCTTTGAATAAACTTTCATCTATATGGTTTTCTTCAGCGAAAGCTGATAAACTCCCTTGTAGATGTGAGGTGTCCTGCGGCACATAGGATATGATAAGTCCCGATGCAAGCTGTATCGTACCTGTATGCTCGATTGGCTCACCGATTATAAGTTTAAGCAAACTGCTTTTTCCGCTTCCGTTTCTACCGTCAAGGACAACTCTATCTCCTTGCCGTATTGTAAATGAAACGGGTTCGCATATCGCATTTTCGTCATAACAAACAGAAACATCAGAAAGGGTAACGAGTGTTTCTGCGTGATACATCAACGTAGTGAGCTTCAAATTCTCGGCAGTTTCGATGTTTTTTAGAAGCCCTGATTTCTGCTCAATAGCTTGCAGTTGCCTTGCTTCGATTGCTTTTGACCGTTTCATCATCTTTGCTGCTTTATGCCCGACATAACCCTTGTCGGCTGCTCCTTTTTTCGATGCTTCTACACGATCAGACCACACCGCAGAGCGTTTCGCCGATTGTTGTAATCGAGCAATATCCTTTTGTAAGCGTTCATTTTGTTCGAGTTCAAATTCTTGTTGACGTTCAAAGTTCTCCATCCAAGACGAAAAATTTCCGCTTTGTACTTCAATGCTTGCTCTATTCAGCGACAAAATATGGTCAACACATCCATCCAAGAAGGCACGGTCGTGAGATACGAGTATAAAGCCTTTTTTCTTTTTTAAATATGCTGATACCATTTCACGAGCGTGAACGTCTAAATGGTTCGTTGGCTCGTCAATCAAAAGAAAATGTCCTTCGTTGCAAAATAAAGCCGCTAACAGTATCTTTGTCTGCTCACCGTTTGATAGAGTTTCAAATGGACGGTAAAGCACATCTGCCTCCACATCCAAGTAAGACAGTTCTCGCATTAACTCCCATTCCTCTGCCGCAGGGGCGATTTCAGAGAAAATTTCACACGTAAGCTTCGCTTTATCCGATACGGGATATGGAAAATAATCGAACTGCACGGATGCGTGAATTTTACCGCTATACTCATACTTTCCGAGCAAAAGATTTAACAGCGTTGTTTTTCCTCTGCCGTTTCTTCCCACAAAGCCGAGCTTCCAATCGGTATCAATTTGAAAGCTTATGTTTTCAAAAACATTATCATAACTCGTTGGATAGGAAAACGTAAGATTTTCTATTTTAATCATTGACATAAACTAAATCCTCCTTTGCATGGCTTAATAAATACAAAGTCGGCGTTTCGGTGATATTTCACTCCGTATAGATTTCACCGTTTTATACCGACACTATACGGAGTAAATCATGTGTAACAATCATTTCTTCTGCTTTCATGGGTAGCACCTCCTAAAAATTATTTGTTGTTTTCATCAAATTCTTATTTATCGATGAGTTGATTATAACATAAAATTAACTTTAATTCAATTAAAATCCCTAAGAGTGACGCCCTTTTGCCGTGCTTTTTTTCCATCGTCAGACTGCGGGCGAGGTGCTCACGTACTTCGTGCACGCTCCGCTCCTCGTTCTCGTCTTTCTCGGCTTTTGCCGTTTGTCCTTTGGCAATTCATCTCTTGTATAAAACAAAAACATCAAACGTCGAAAAGCAAAGCACAACTTCGGTTGTGCTTTTTCTTTGTCAAGCTGCGCGTGTGTTGCTCGTGTACGTTTGAGTACACTCCGCTACGCATGCTCGCTTTTCGCGATTTTCGGCGTTTGCTCTGCGTCTGCTTGTCTCTTTGTTTCAAAAACGCTCCGTTCCTCGTCCTCGTCTTTCTCGGCTCTTGCCGTTTGCTCTTTGGCAAGTCACCTCTTTGCAAGCAAAAAAGCAGTGTTCAAGACGTACAACAAAAGCACGGCGATTTGCCGTGCTTTTTGATATAAAGAGTGTCGATAAAAGGTGCGTTTTCAGGCTTCTTTTCTATATTCGGGGCAGGGTATAAGCTCTTGCTTTTTGGAGCGGGTTAGGATGAATATCGTCAGCGTCACGGCAAGCGTAACGAGTTCCGCAGCCGGGGTTGCCAGCCAAAGTCCCGTCATCTTCCACAGATATGAGAAGAGGTATGCAATCGGAATGATTGTCACAAGGCCTCTCAAAACGGTTATGAGCTGGGCATAGCCGCCCTTGTTGGACGCTGAAAAGTAATATGAAAACAGCAGATTGAAGCCGGAGAACAGCGAAGAGATGAAGAACAGTCGCATTCCGAGCGTGGCGGCGTCTTGCAGCTCTTTTACGCCTTGCGTGTTGAAGATGCTTGCGATTCCGTTCGCCCCGAAGAATATTGCAATATACAACACGACGGCAACGGAGGCGACGGTGATGAGGGCGTAGCGCAGTATGCGACGGATTTTTTGATGATTGCTTTGTCCGTAGCTGAAACTAATCATGGGTTGAGTGCCGTTTGCAATGCCGTTGAAAACCGAGTTGACGACATAGAATACATTGATAATAATTGCGTATGCCGCAATCGCAGTGTCGCCGCCAAGACGCTTAAACAAACCGTTGAACACCATAAGGACTGCCGCAAAAGACAATTCGTTGATAAACGGAGCAAGCCCCAGCGAGCATATTCCGCCATACGTGCGCAAGGAAAGTTTTGTTTTTCTGCAATGGAATGTGTTTTTCTTGCGAATGACATGCAAAGAAAGGATAAGAATGCTCACAATCGGAGAAAAGCCCGTGGCAAGTGCCGCTCCGAGCATATCCAAATTGCACGGAAACACCAGAACGTAGTCGAATACTATATTGAAAAGATTGCCCGCAAGCGATGCAATCATCGCAAGCCTCGGCGCGCCGTCGTTTCGTACAAAGTTTTGAAAAACATTGCTGAACATAAAGAACGGAGCAAAGCAAAGGATAATCTGAACATATGTGTTGCTGTATTCGAGAGTGTCGCCTTCCGCGCCGAGAAACATTGCCACAGGGCGTGACGCAAATAAGCCGAGTATAACAAAAACAATCGCAAAAAGCGCAACGATAAAGACCGTGTGAGTAAAGACTTTGTTTGCCTCGTTGTCGTTTTGCGCGCCTTTGTGAATGGCAAATTTCGTTCCGCCTCCGACGGCAAACATCATGCCTATGGAAAACACGAGATTGAATGACGGACTTGACAAATTGAGTGCGGCAAGACCGGTTTGCCCCATCTTGAGAGATATGAAAAAAGTGTCCGCCAAAATGTAGCAACTAAGACCGATCATCGCTATCACGTTTGCCGACACGTATTTTGTAAATTCTTTCAATACGCTTGTGTTGTTTGTGTTTTTCGTCTGTTTTTTCATCTTTTCCAATAAAAAAACGCCATGCTTTCGTGTCTTCAAAAAGGCCTAACGACACGACGCTGACGCGCTCACCCGGCGATGAGATTGTTTTATTCGATACTTGGATTATATAAGACAGCCGATGTGTTGTCAAATGCTTTTTGTCAAATCGCACAAATGAAAAATCCGCCGAAAAAACGGCGGATTCGGTTGCGGAAGTTTAACATTTAATCGATTAAGTCGTTGTCATCCGATTTGCAGTCGCTATTTGAAGAAGTCAGGTCGATTTTAACGGAACTTTTCTTTTTCGATGCGGCTTTGATTGGCTCTACAACTGCGTAGTATGCGGGGATAATCGCAAAAATTGCCCAGTAAGGATGCCACAATCCCCAGCCGCAACCGAGAAGCAGATATACTCCCGTGACGATAAACACGACAGGGAATGAAGATGGATTGCGCTTGATAATCGTGTCGAATATCCCGCCGACAATGAACGGTACAAAAAATAGCAACCAGCCCGGATGCCACAGAGTGCAAAGGAAGCCGATGAGAAGATATGCAACGGTGCAGAGTAAAAAAGTTACGCCGTTGACAATGCTCCCGACAACCGCATTGCGCTTTTCCTTTTTGTTTTCAAACACCACGTGTCCGTTTTCAATGCGCACTGTATTGCTTTCGGTGTGCTTGTCATCGTCGTCATTATCAACGACTTTCCCGTTTACGGTGGTCTTGCCGTTTTCAACGTGAATATCGCCCACGATTTTGTTGACGAGCTTTGCGATGCCGCCTTTTATCACCACGTTCGAACCATCCTTGTCATGCACGTGAATACCGTTTTCGTCGATATGCACTCTGTCTCCGTTTTCTTCATAATCGAACGATGAAGTGTCGTTTTTGTCGTCATCAACTGCCGATTGTGCGTTTTCGTCGGTATTTTCATCCTGCGTTTGCGCTTGACTTTCTTTTGATTCTTCAGCCGGTTTCGCGGGGGTATAATTCAAAAGTTCGTCAAGGCTTACGCCGTAAAGTTTTGCAAGGGCGATAAGGTTGTCCGTGTCGGGAGAACTCTCCGATCTTTCCCATTTGGATATTGCTTGTCTTGATACGTTGAGCTTGTCCGCAAGCTCGTCTTGCGAATATCCGTGTTGTTTTCTAAGTTCGTATAATCTGTTTGCGGTTGTGATGTCCATATTCAAACCTCGCTTGTGTTTTTGTGCCTTTATTTTGGCGCAAAGAGGTCGGTTGCCGCCACCCATTTTGATTGTCAATTGCGCAACTTTTGGTTGCATTTTGCAAAAACACGCCTATTTTCGCGGTTTTGAGCCGATTTTTTGAATTTATTGCAAAAGTGCCGTGGCAAAGCACGCGATTGATTTGCAGTCGCCCAAATCACCCACTTGTTCGTTGGTGGTGGCGGTTATGCCTATTCTTTCGCAAGGAATTCTCAGCACGTGCGACATGTTGTTGCGCATTTGGTCGATATACGGAGCAAGCATAGGACGCTCTGCGATTATCGCCACGCTCACGTTTTGAAGGACGCGACCTTTGTCGGTTGCTTTTTTGAGCACCGTTTGCAAAAGCTCTATGCTGTCTGCGTCGTCGTAGCGCGAATCGTCGACGGGGAAGAGATGTCCGATGTCCTTTTCTCCTATCGCGGAAAGTATCGCGTCCATAAGCGCGTGCACCGCAACGTCGCCGTCGCTGTGCGCCACAAACGCAAACTCGCAGGGAACGAGCGTTCCCATAAGTTTTATCCCGCCGCCTTTTTTGAAACGATGAATGTCGTATCCGATTCCGCAAAGAGGAGTTTTCAAATCGTCTTTCGTCGTGATTTTTATGTTTTGCGGATCGCCCTCGATGATTTTTACGTCGCAAGCGGAGTGCTTTTGTATAACGGCAATATCGTCGAGATATTCGCCGTCGCATTTTGCATACGCCTTGACGATTATTTCTTTTTTTGCGCAAACGGGCGTTTGCACTCTGCGATAGTCCTCTCTGTTGACGGCGTCCACTCCGAATCTGATACATACGAGCGAATCGGTGAGGGGCAGGAGGGGGAGTGCAACTCCGTTTTCGACCGCTCCGGCAATAACGCTGTTGATAAGTGCGGTCGTAACGTAGGGACGTGCGCCGTCGTGGACTATGACGTAGTCGCAATCGTCCTCGATGGCACGAATGCCGTGTTTTACCGTTTGAGTTCGCGTCGTTCCGCCTTGCGTGAGTGCAATGCGATTGTCTTCGATATGAGCGATTTCAAGAGCGTTCAGCAATTCGTCGCTGTAAGAGGGGTGTATCGCAACGATAACTTTCGACACTTGCTCGAATGTCAAAAACGGTTTGATTGATTCGACAACCACGCAAGAATCTTTGCAGGGGGCAAACAGTTTGTTTTCCATGCCGTATCTTTGCGATGTGCCACCGGCTGTAATAATGACGTTGATTTTCATATTTCACCTTGAAGTTTTTATGCGGAGAATTTCCGCCGATAAATATGCGGGTTTAACGTAATTCGATTATTAATTCAATTAATAATTCGATACATCGTTTCCGCGCTTTGCTTGGTTTGATGTTCGTCTACGCTCAACACCTCGAACGACATCGAGTTCGAGCCGAAAGTGACGGTGACTTTGTCGCCGATTTTGACTTCTTTTGCGGGCTTAACCGCTTTGCCGTTGATTTCGATGCGTCCGCCGTCGCATGCTTCTTGTGCGACGGAGCGGCGTTTGATGACTCTCGATACCTTTAAAAACTTGTCTATTCTCATAACAAATATTATATGAAAAACGCGCGTTTAAATCAAGAGGAAACTTATATAAAAAATACTAAAAATTTATATAATTTATATGCGCGCGACGCTTGACAGACTTGATTTTTCAATATATAATGAAAAACTGCGCAATGATGCGGATTCCTACCCCAAAAACACCTCGTTTTTGGGGGTAGGGGGTTATAAATACATCAAGTATTGATAGCAATCCGCAAAAAACGCGTAGATTTCGAAAAAAATTTCGGGCGATGAAAAATTTTTTTTTCGGGAGCGTTCGAAGTTTTTTGAAAAGTCGCAAATTCGGCAATTTTTTTAAGGAGTGAATATATGTCCCAAAGAATTCACAATCAAATGTACGGAACTACGGAAAGACGCGATTTCTCGCAAATCAAAGACGTCCTTCCCATTCCGTATCTCATTGAGGTGCAAAAGAATTCCTACGCAAATTTCATTGATGCCGGCATCACGGAAGTTTTCAAAGATTATTCTCCGATCGTTGACTTCTCCGGCAGATTGAAACTCGAGTTTTTGTCACACAGATTCGACGGCGAACCCAAGTACACCGTCAAAGAGTGCAAAGACCGCGACGCTACGTATGCTATTCCTCTCAAGGTGAAGGCTCGCCTCACCAACAACGAAACCGGCGAAGTGGTTGAACAAGAAGTGTTTATGGGCGATTTCCCGCTCATGACGGATTCGGGTTCTTTCGTCATCAACGGTGCAGAGCGCGTCATCGTATCCCAGCTTGTCAGAAGCCCGGGCGTGTACAACGACAAAGTGCTCGACAAGAACGGCGTACCTCGTTATGCAACCACCGTCATCCCCAACAGAGGCGCTTGGCTCGAATACGAGCAAGACTCCAACGAAGTTCAATGGGTGCACGTTGACAGAACGAGAAAAATCACCGCAACCACGCTTTTGAGAGCGCTCGGCTACGGCACGGACGAGCAAATCATCGACTTGTTCGGCGGGGACGAGATGATTGTCAAGACCTGTGAAAAAGACGCTCAATGCAAGAGCGAGGAACAAGGCAAAATCGATTTGTTCCGTCGTTTGCGTCCGGGCGAAGTTCCCACGGTCGAAGGCGCAAACATCCTCATTCACAACACTTTCTACGATTACAAGCGTTACGACTTGGCAAAGGTCGGCCGCTACAAATACAACAAGAAACTCGCTCTTGCAACGCGTATTGCGGGATACAAGCTCGCAGAGGACGTCGTGAGCAACGTGACGGGTGAAATCCTTGCTCAAAAAGGCGAAATCGTCGACGAGACAAAGGGTAGAGAAATCCAAAACAACGCCGTCAACGTGGTTTGGCTTGCCTACACCGATCACGACGGAAAAGAAAAGAAATTCAAAGTCATCGGCAACAACACCGTAGACCTCGAAGCTTTTGTGGATTGCAACCCCAGAGAACTCGGTATCACCGAAAAGGTTTATTACCCCAACCTCAAAGCTCTCATGGACGAGTTCGGCGCAAACAAAGACGAATTGCTTTTGGCAATCCGCTCCTCCGTCGACGAGCTTGTATACAAACACATCACGCTTGACGACATTGTGGCAATCGAAGACTACAACCTCGGCTTGCGTTACGGTTTCGGCACTTGCGACGACATCGACCACCTTGCAAACCGTCGTGTTCGCGCGGTAGGCGAGTTGCTCCAAAACCAATTCCGTATCGGTATCTCACGCCTTGAAAGAGTCATCAAAGAGAGAATGGCGTCCGCACAGGAGAATGCGGAAATCACTCCTCAAACTCTCATCAACATCCGTCCCGTTACGAGTGCTATAAAAGAGTTCTTCGGCTCGTCGCAACTTTCGCAATTTATGGATCAACCCAACCCGATTGCAGAGCTTACGCACAAGCGTAAACTTTCCGCACTCGGCCCCGGCGGTCTTAACAGAGAGCGCGCGAGTTTCGAAGTGCGCGACGTTCACCACTCGCACTACGGACGTATGTGTCCTATCGAAACGCCTGAAGGACAAAACATCGGTCTTATCACGTCTTTGTCCTCTTACGCAAAGGTCAACGAGTACGGCTTTATCGAAACGCCGTATCGCAAGATAGACAAGGCGACCGGCGTCGTCACCGACGAAGTCGTTTACATGGCGGCGGACGAAGAAGACAAATACGTCATCGCACAAGCAAACGAACCGCTTGACGAAGAAAGCAAATTCGTGCGTAGCCGTGTCAACTGCCGTATCCAAAAGGACATCCGCGAAGTCTCCAGAGAAAGAGCGGACTACATGGACGTCAACCCCAAGCAGCTTATTTCAATCGCAACCGCGCTTATCCCGTTCCTCGAGAACGACGATACCAACCGTGCACTCATGGGCTCCAACATGCAACGTCAGGCTGTTCCGCTCCTTAAGCCGCAAGCTCCTATGATTGCAACGGGCGTCGAACATAAGATTGCTTACGACTCGGGCGTTTTGAAGATCGCAAAGCACGACGGTTTCGTAAAATACGTCGACAGCGACAAGATCGTCATCGAGTGCAACGACGGCACGACCGATACTTATATCCTCAGCAAGTTCGAGCGTTCAAACCAATCCACTTGCATAAATCAACATCCTATCGTCAACAAGGGCGACAAAGTGTACGGCCCGATCTATGACGACAAGGGCAATCTCACAAGAGAAGGCACGGTCATCGCAGACGGTCCCGCAACCGACCACGGCGAGCTTGCGTTGGGCAGAAACATGCTCATCGGCTTCATGTCCTGGGAAGGTTACAACTACGAGGACGCGGTCCTTATCAGCGAAGAGCTCGTGCGCGACGATTTGTACACTTCTATTCACATCGAAGAGTACGAAATCGAGTGCCGCGACACCAAACTCGGCGACGAGCAAATCACCAGAGATATTCCGAACCTCAGCGACGAAGTGCTCAAAAACCTCGATGAAGACGGTATCGTCATGGTCGGCGCAGAGGTCAAACCGGGCGACATTCTCGTCGGTAAGGTCACCCCGAAGGGCGAAACCGAACTTACTCCCGAAGAGAGATTGCTCCGCGCAATCTTCGGCGAAAAGGCAAGAGAAGTGCGTGACACGTCCTTGCGTGTGCCCAACGGCGAAAGCGGTATCGTAGTCGACGTCAAGATCTTCACGAGAAAGAACAAAGACGAACTCGCACCCGGCGTCAACAAACTCGTTCGCGTCTACATCGCTCAAAAGAGAAAGATCTCCGTCGGCGACAAGATGGCGGGACGTCACGGAAACAAGGGCGTCGTTTCAAGAGTCCTTCCCAAAGAGGATATGCCTTTCATGGCGGACGGCACACCGCTTCAAATCGTGCTCAACCCGCTCGGCGTTCCTAGCCGTATGAACATCGGACAAGTTCTCGAAGTTCACCTCGGTCTTATCGCTCACATGCTCGACTGGAAAGTCGCAACGCCTGTGTTCGACGGCGCAAACGAGCAAGACATCAGACAGCTTTTCCAACAATGCGGTCTTGTCAACGAGGACGGCGAAGTGGACGGCAAGATCCAACTCTACGACGGAAGAACGGGCGAACCGTTTGAAAACCGCGCGACCGTAGGTTATATGTACTACCTCAAACTGCATCACCTCGTAGACGACAAGATCCACGCAAGAAGCACGGGCCCGTACAGCGTCATCACGCAACAACCTCTCGGCGGCAAAGCGCAATTCGGCGGACAACGTTTCGGCGAAATGGAAGTCTGGGCACTCGAAGCATACGGTGCGGCAAACGTGTTGCAAGAAATCCTGACGGTCAAGTCGGACGACGTGGTCGGACGTGTAAAGACGTACGAATCCATCGTCAAGGGCAGCAACGTGTCAGAGCCCGGTATCCCCGAATCCTTCAAGGTTTTGGTCAAGGAACTTCAATCGCTCGCACTCGACGTCAAAGTTCTCACCGAGGACAACGACGAGGTCAAACTCCGCGAATACGACGAGGACATCGACTTCGATACGCCTATCGGCAAGAAACACGAGGAACTCAAAGAAATCGATATTCTCGGCGACAACAACATCTTCGGCGATCTCGGCGAAAGCAAGAGCGACACGGATACGAGCTTGTTCGACACCGACGATGACGACGAAAGCATCTTCAGCGCACTCACCGAAGGCACTCCCGATATGAGCGACATCTTCGGCACAGGCTCCGACGAAGAGTAATAGGAGGCGACAATATGTACGAACTCAGCAATTTCGATGCAATTCAAATAGGTATCGCTTCTCCCGAAAAGATCAGAGAATGGTCTCACGGCGAGGTTACGAAACCCGAAACCATAAACTACCGCACGCAAAAACCCGAAAAGGACGGTCTTTTCTGCGAAAAGATCTTCGGGCCTACGCGTGACTGGGAATGCCATTGCGGAAGATACAAGAGAATCCGCTACAAAGGCGTCATCTGCGAAAAGTGCGGCGTCGAAGTCACAAAATCCAAAGTCCGTCGTGAAAGAATGGGACATATCGAGCTTGCTTGCCCCGTCACTCACATCTGGTATTTGAGAGGCGTGCCTTCGAGAATCAGTATTCTCCTCGACGTTTCACCCAAGGAACTCGAACAAGTCGTTTACTTCGTATCTTTCATCGTTCTCGATCCCGGCAAAGTCGGCGAGCTTCGCAAAAAGCAAGTCATCAGCGACAAGGAATACAGAGAACTCCTTGAAAAATACGACGCAAAAGATTTCAGAGTGGGTATGGGCGCAGAAGCCGTCAAGGAACTTCTTATGGAAGTAGACCTCGAAACTGAAAGCGAACAACTCAAAAACATCATCAACAATTCCGTCGGACAAAAGCGTCTTAAAGCGGTCAAGCGTCTTGAAATCGTCGAAGCGTTCCGTCAATCGGGCAACAAACCCGAATGGATGGTGCTTGACGTGCTCCCCGTGCTTCCGCCCGAACTGCGTCCGATGATCCAACTCGACGGCGGCAGATTTGCAACCAGCGACCTCAACGATTTGTATCGCAGAGTCATCAACCGCAACAACCGTCTTAAAAAGCTCAAAGAGCTCGGCGCGCCCGACATCATCGTGCGCAACGAAAAACGTATGCTTCAAGAAGCAGTCGACGCATTGATCGACAACGGCCGCAGAGGCAAAGCGGTTTCCGGCCCCGGCAACAGAGATCTCAAATCCCTCTCGGGAATGCTCCGCGGCAAACAAGGCCGTTTCCGTCAAAACTTGCTCGGTAAACGTGTCGACTATTCCGGTCGTTCGGTTATCGTCGTCGGCCCCGAACTCAAACTTTATCAATGCGGTTTGCCAAAGGAAATGGCACTCGAACTCTTCAAGCCGTTCATTATGAACAAGCTCGTCGAGCGCAACCTTTGCCACAACATCAAGAGCGCAAAACGTTTCGTGGACACCGGCAAGAATCAAGTGTGGGACATCCTCGAAGAGATCATCAAAGATCACCCCGTGCTTCTCAACCGTGCTCCGACGCTTCACAGACTCGGTATCCAAGCGTTCGAACCCGTGCTTGTCGAGGGTAGAGCAATCAAACTTCACCCGCTCGCGTGCGGCGCGTTCAACGCCGACTTCGACGGCGACCAAATGGCTGTTCACGTTCCTCTTTCCATCGAGGCGCAAGCAGAGGCAAGAATCTTGATGCTCTGCACCAACAACATCCTCAAACTTTCGGACGGCAAACCTATCGTTTCGCCGACGCAAGATATGGTCATCGGTTCTTACTATCTGACGATAGTCAAACCGGGCGCAAAGGGCGAGGGCAACTATTACAGCTCTTTCGACGAGGCGATGATGGCGTATCAGGACAAAGACCTCACGCTCCAATCCCTCTGCTACATCAGAGTCAAAGCCACCGATGACGACGGCTACGTGCATAACAAACTTTTGCACACCACAATCGGTCGTTGCATCTTCAATGACAACTTGCCGCAAGACTTGCAATTTGTCGACAGAACGATTGCCGAAAACAGAGGTCAGCTCGAAGTCGAAGGTATCCTCGGTATCAACGCGTGTGTGGACGAAAATCAATTCCATGCTCTCGTCGATTTGTTCAGAAGCGAGGAAGTCAACCAAGACACGTGCGTGCGCGCGCGTTCCATATTAAAGAGAAACGTCACGGACGAGCAAATCGCTCAAATCGCGGCGGCAATCAAAGACGCAGGCGATCTCGACATCACCAACAACAAAGAGTTCTTGCGTGAAATCACGGCTCTTCGCGAAAGCATCCAAAAGGTGCTCGGCAAGAAGGCTATGGCTATCGGCAAGAAGCAACTCAGCATGATCGTTGACAACTGCTTCAAATATCACGGAGCAACCGAAACGGCAGAGATGCTCGACAAGATCAAATCGCTCGGCTACAAGTATTCGACAATCGGTGCAATCACCGCATCCGTTTTCGATATGCACATCCCCGGTGACAAGAAGCTCATCGTTCACGAAGCGGAAGAACAAGTCGTCCGCATCGAAAAACTCCATGCAAGAGGCGTCCTCTCCGACGAAGGCCGTTACAAAGAAATCATCAAGATTTGGAAAGACGCCGCAGACAAGGTTGAGAGCGAACTCAAAAAAGGTCTTGACGACTTCAACCCGATTTGGATGATGGCAAACTCCGGTGCTCGTGGCAGCATGGGACAAATCCGTCAGCTCGCAGGTATGCGTGGTCTTATGGCAGACCCGTCCGGTCGTACAATCGAGTTGCCTGTCCGCTCGTCGTTCCGTGAAGGCTTGTCTGTTTTGGAATACTTCATCTCTTCGCACGGCGGAAGAAAAGGTCTTGCGGACACCGCTCTTAAAACGGCTGACTCCGGTTACCTCACAAGACGTCTTGTCGACGTTTCGCACTCCGTTGTCGTCAGAGAACAAGACTGCGGCGACACCAAGGGTACGTTTATCACCGCAATCAGAGACGAAAAGAGCGTCATCGAAGCTCTTGCGGATCGTATCGCGGGCAGATACACGATCGGCGACGTCGTCGATCCCGAAACGGGCGAAATCATCTGCGAAGGCGACACCCTCATTTCCAGCGACAAGGCAAAAGAAATCGACAAGAAACTCACTTCTTACTGGGAGAAGAACGGCTCGGATATGCACCATCAACCCGGCGTGCTCATCCGCTCCATCCTCACTTGTAAGTCCAAAAACGGCGTGTGCGTGAAGTGCTACGGCAAGAACATGGCGTCCGGCAACCCCGTCAAGATCGGCGAAGCGGTCGGTATCATCGCAGCTCAATCAATCGGTGAACCCGGTACACAGCTCACAATGCGTACATTCCACTCGGGCGGCGTCGCAACCGATGACGATATCACTCAAGGTTTGCCGCGTGTCGAAGAACTTTTCGAAGCCCGCAATCCTAAAGGTAAAGCGGTCATCACCGAGAACAACGGCGTTGTGCATATCTCCGACGATCGTCGTGAAATCACAGTCACGAGTCCCGACGGCGAAACCAAAGCGTATGCAATCCCGTACAACGCAAACATCCTCGTTGCAGAGGGCGAAACCATCGGCGCAGGCGATCCGCTCACCAAAGGTTCTATCAATCCTCAAGACATGTTGCGCGCAAAGGGCGTGAAGGGCGTTCAGGAATACATCGCAAAAGAAGTTCAATCCGCATACCGCACCGCAGGCGTCGAAATCAACGACAAGCACGTCGAAGTCATCGTCAGACAAATGCTCCGCAAGGTTCGTATTGAAAATCAAGGCGACACCAACATGCTCCCCGGCACTCTCGTCGATTTGCTCTCTTACGAAGAAGAAAACGAGAAAGCACTCGAAAACGGCGGCGTTCCCGCAACCGCAAAGCGTACTCTTCTCGGTATCACGAAAGCGGCTTTGGCAACGGAATCCTTCCTCTCGGCTGCATCCTTCCAAGAGACCGCAAAGGTTTTGGCAGAGGCTGCAATCAACAACAGAAAAGACCCGCTCCTCGGCTTGAAAGAGAACGTCATCATCGGCAAGCTCATCCCGGCAGGTACCGGCATGAAGTGCTACAAGAACGTTACGACCGTTACGGCAAATCAAACGCAACCCGCAGACATCATCCTTGACCAACACGTCGAGGACGACATTGAATTAGACTAATGAAAAAAAGATTTTTTACATCTGAAAGCGTGACGGAAGGACATCCCGACAAGGTGTGCGACCAAATCGCAGACGCAATTCTCGACGACATCTTTGCAGAGGACACCTCTGCAAGAGTCGCCGTTGAAGTGTGCGCCACAACCGGCATGGTTATGGTGTTCGGCGAAGTCACGACAAAGCATTATTGCGACATTCCGTCAATCGTAAGAGGCGTCATCAAAGACGTCGGCTACAACGACAGTTCGCTCGGCTTCGATTACAAAACCTGCGCCGTGTTGAGCTCTATCGACGAGCAATCTCCCGACATCGCAATGGGCGTCAACGACGCAACCGACGGCGACGGTAAGGACGATTACGAAAGGACGGGAGCAGGCGACCAAGGCATGATGTTCGGTTTTGCTTGCGACGAAACCGAGTCGCTTATGCCGCTTCCCATTACGCTTGCTCATGCGCTCACAAAGCGTCTGACCGACGTCAGAAAGAGCGGTGAACTCGAATGGCTCCGTCCCGACGGAAAGGCGCAAGTCACCGTCGAGTATATCGACGACGTTCCCGAAAGAGTAGACACAATCGTCGTAAGTTGCCAACACTCGGAAAACGTAAGCATGGACGAGCTCGAAGCGGAAATCATCGACAAGGTCATCTCTTACGCAATTCCGCAAGAGTACATCGACGACGATACGAAGATCTACATCAACCCGACGGGCAGATTTGTCATCGGCGGTCCCGCAGGCGACAGCGGCGTTACGGGAAGAAAGATTATCGTCGACACCTACGGCGGATTCTGCCCCCACGGCGGCGGCGCGTTCAGCGGAAAAGACCCCACGAAAGTGGACAGAAGCGCAAGCTATATGGCTCGTTATATCTGCAAAAATCTCGTTGCGGCAGGCGTGTGCAAGAGAGCGGAATTGCAAGTTGCATACGCAATCGGCATGGCGCATCCCGTTTCGGTGTACGTCAACACGTTCGGCACGGGCGTTATAGACGACGATTCGCTTGCAAAAGTCGTGCGCGAAGTGTTCGATTTGCGCCCGAAGGCAATCATCGATCATTTGCACCTTGCAGCTCCTATCTATCGCAAAACTTCCAACTACGGACACTTCGGCAAAGAAGGTTTCAGCTGGGAAGAAACAGATATGATCGAAGAAGTCAAACAAGCAGTCGAAAAATACAAATTTTGAATACGCGAGATAAAAACGGTAGGATAACCCTACCGTTTTTTCTCAAAAATACGGCAAAAAAATCAATATAAGAACACGTAAAAAGCACGCAAAAACAGCATATAAAACGTGCAAAATACATGCGAAAAAGCGTGCGAAATCACACGAAAAGCGTGCAAGAAATACGTATAAAACACGTAAAATCGTGTGAAAAACGAATCGAAAACAGCATAGAAGACATGTAAAAAATCGCAAAATAACCGCAATTTTTCAGTGTTTTTTATGCCAAAAAGCAGGAAATAACCATTGCAAACGGAGAGGAAATGCAACTTGCAGGCGAAATAAAAGACGTTATATTTGCAAGCGCGGACACGGGCTATACGGTTCTCGATATGAAATGCGAGGACTCTGTTTTCACCGTGGTCGGAACTTTTCCGCCTGTGAGCGAGGGTATGAATATAAGAGTCGAAGGCAAATTTCAAACTCGAACGACGTACGGCAAGCAGTTTGTTGCCGAAAAAGTGTGGGTGTCCGCTCCGTCAAGACTGGAAGGCATAAAGAAGTTTTTGGGCAGCGGACTCATTTCGGGGCTTGGTCCCGTTACGGCGCAATCCATCGTGGATATGTTCGGCGTGGACTCGCTTGAAATGATGAAGTATCCCATGGAACTTGCAAAGGTGAGAGGGATATCCTTGAAGCGCGCGACGGAGTTCGGAATGAACTACGCCAAAGTGCAGAAGATGCAAGACGCGGTGATGTTTTTGCAAAATCTCGGCATAAGCGTAAATATGTCCCTCAAAATCTACCGCACTTACGACATAAAGACGGTTGACAACGTGCGCAAAAATCCGTATATGCTCGTTGACGACGTGGACGGTATAGGCTTTGCGACGGCGGACAGAATTGCGGGCGAACTCGGCATAGAAAAGGACAGCGACTATCGCATATGTGCCGCGATAACCTATCTTTTGAAAGAGGCAGCGACAAGAAGCGGACACAACTATTTGCCCGAAAACGAACTTTTGTCAAGCGCAATCACGCTTTTAAATATCGATTGTGACGATATAGAGCAAAGAGTGCGCGACAATATGATGGATATGGTTATGCTCGGCGACCTCGTGAGATACGAAACCAAAGAGCATGCCGCAATCCTTTTGAAGAAAAACTTTAACACCGAAAAGAATATCGCAAAAAAGCTTTTGCAATTGAAGCAAGAAGCGTCCGATTTCAGAGTGAACGTCGAAAGCGAGGTTGCGTCTTTTGAAAGAAGCGCAGGATTTTCTTTGCACGAAAATCAAATCGCCGCCGTCAAGGAAACGATAGAAAACGGCGTGCAAATCGTAACCGGCGGTCCCGGCACGGGCAAGACTACGATTGTCAAGTGCATACTCAAACTGTTCAAGGACTTAGGGCAAAAGGTCGCTTTGTGTGCGCCTACGGGAAGAGCGGCTAAACGACTTTCGCAAGCAACGGGCGAAGAAGCGAAAACTATCCATCGTATGCTGGATTTAGACTACAAAAACGGCGAAGGTCATTTCACCTACAACGAAAATACGCGCTTGCCCGTCGACGTAGTCATCGTTGACGAGGTCAGTATGGTGGACGAATACGTATTTTCCGCTCTTATCAATGCAATGGAACGCGGCTCGCGATTGGTGCTTGTGGGGGACAAAGACCAACTTGCTTCGGTGGGCGTGGGCAACGTGCTCAACGATCTCATCAAATGCGGAAAATTCAACGTGAGTTATCTCACTCAAATTTATCGACAGGGCGATAAGAGCAAAATCGTCACCAACGCGCACAAAATCAACAGCGGAGTCATGCCCGACATCGACAACAAGAGCAGCGATTTCTTCTTTGAGGAAAAGAATACTAGCGAAGAGATTTGCGAAAATACAATTGCTCTGGTTACACGCAGACTGCCCAAGTATTTGAATATCCCCGCAAGCGAAATACAAGTGCTTTGCCCGATGAAGAGGGGAGTTGCCGGCACGATAAATCTGAATAGAGAGCTGCAAAAAATCATAAATCCGCCCTCGCCTTATAAGAAAGAAGTCAAGCGCGCCGATTGCATTTATCGCGAAGGCGACAAAGTGATGCAACTTCAAAACAACTATCAGCAGGAATGGTCGCAAACGGACGGGTTCAAGACCGTGCGCGGAAGCGGCGTATTCAACGGCGACATAGGCGTGATTGAAAGTATAAATACGCAAATCATGCAGTTTACCGTGCGTTTTGACGATGATAAAGTGTCGATTTACGAATATAGCGACGTCGACCAACTCACGCTTGCGTATGCCGTGACCATACACAAATCGCAAGGCTGCGAGTTCGACGCAGTCGTCATCGCGCTTGACGCAAACTATATGTTGCAAACGAGAAACTTGCTTTACACCGCCGTTACGAGAGCGAAAAAACTGGTGGTCATAAGCGGCGCGAAAAAGACGGTTGCGCGCATGATTCAAAACAACGAAACCGCAAGACGATATTCGCTTCTCATCGATCTTATCGAACAAGAGTGGAAAGGCGGTGCGTATGATTGAGCAAAACCGTATCGATGAGGACAACAATAGCGAAATTGAGAATAGAAACGAATCCGTCAAGGATAAAAAGCAGCAAAAGAGAGAAAAAAGAAACGCTCGACTTGCAAAAATCAAAGCGTTGTTCAAAAGGATGCTCGACGCGTTTGACGGTGCGCTTTATCCTCTCGATATAACTTGCGACGCTTGCGGAAACGAACTCGTGGAGGACACGAGGTACAGGCTTTGCTCGGAGTGTATGGAGAAATTGCCGTTTGCAAAAGGGCATATTTGTCTGAACTGCGGCGTTCCGCTCGAAGACGAAAGCGATTATTGCAATCGTTGCCAAAATCAGAAATCCTCCTTTGTCAAAAATCGTTCTCCGCTTGTGTACGACGGTGAGGTGAAAAGATTGATATACAAGCTGAAATTCGGCAAAAAGACGTATATCGCTCAAACGCTCGGCGCACTCATGGCGGACAAGTATCTAGAATGCGGTATGGACGCTGAGATTATCACGTTCGTACCTATGACGGAGAGCGAAGTCAAGAAAAGAGGCTTCAACCAAGCCGAGCTTCTTGCAAACGAAGTGGGCAAAAGGCTGGACGTCCCCGTCCTTCCGGCACTTGTCAAAATCAAAAGCACTTCCGAACAAAAACAACTCAAAGGCAAAGATAGGGCATTGAACCTCGAAGGTGCGTTTGCATGCGTGTTCGAGCAGGTGAAAGGAAGAAAGATTTTGCTTGTCGACGATATTTTTACGACGGGCGCAACCGCAAACGAGTGCGCAAATACTCTTCTCAAAGCGAAGGCAAGAGAAGTGAGCGTGCTTACGGCGGCGGTTACGCGGCTGAAAATACCCGTCGAATGACAATGAATGATTGATATATACGAATTGTTTTGATATAATTTGTATAAAACCGCGTATGCGTGCCTATGTGCGCGTGCGATACGCAAGCAACGGTTATGATCGTTGCTACGATAACGAACTTGTTTAGGTGCATACTTGCGTTTGCGCACAATAAATAGAAAGGTGAAATATGGCACTTTTTAACGAAAACAAATTTAAGGTCAGAAAACTCGACAAAATCGCCGACAAAATCGAAGCTCTCGCTCCGAAGTACTCGGCTATGGACGACGATACGCTTGCATCGCAAACCGACGTTTTGAAAAAACGCCTTGAAAACGGCGAAACGCTCGATCATATTCTTCCCGACGCTTACGCAGTCGTGAGAGAGGCGGGCGAAAGAGTGCTCGGCATGCGCCACTTCCACGTTCAACTTATAGGCGGTATCGCGCTTCATCAAGGCCGTATCGCAGAGATGGGCACCGGTGAGGGCAAGACGCTTGTGGCGACGCTCCCGGCATATCTCAACGCACTTACGGGCAAGGGCGTACACGTTGTCACCGTCAACGATTATCTTGCAACGCGCGACGCTGCGTGGATGGGAAAACTATACAGATTTTTGGGACTTACCGTCGGCGTCGTAGTGCCGCAAATGAGCACCGAGGATAAGAGAAAGGCGTATCAAAGCGACATAACCTATTGCACCAACAACGAACTCGGCTTCGACTTTTTGCGCGACAATATGGTTGTGAGAAAGGCGGACAAAGTGCAACGCGAACTCAATTACGCAATCATCGACGAGGTGGACTCTATTCTTATCGACGAGGCGAGAACTCCGCTCATTATTTCGGGCAGAGGAGGAAAGTCCAGCGAACTTTATAAGAGTGCGGACAACTTTGCTCGTCAATGCAGAGAGGGCGAGGATTTCACGATCGAGGAAAAAGAAAAGACTATCATGCTCACCGATCAGGGTATCGAAAAGGCTGAAAGATTTTTCCACGTAACAAACCTCACCGATCTTGAAAACACCGATCTTTATCACCACATACAAGCGGCTTTGAAAGCGCATTTCATTATGAAGCGCGACAAGGACTATATCGTCAGCGACGGCGAAGTGCTTATCGTTGACGAATTTACCGGTCGTATCATGATAGGCCGTCGCTACAACGAGGGCTTGCATCAGGCAATCGAGGCGAAAGAACACGTTCAAATCCGCAGCGAAAACAAAACGCTTGCAACGATCACTTTCCAAAACTTTTTCCGTATGTACAAGAAACTTGCCGGTATGACTGGTACGGCAAAGACCGAAGAGGACGAATTTGAGGGTATATACGCGCTCGACGTCGTTACCATTCCTCCGAACAAACCGTCAAGACGTGTTGACGAACACGACCAGATTTACACCAAAGTCGGCGGAAAACTCACTGCAATAGTGCAAGACATCATCGATCATCACGCAACGGGGCAACCTATCCTCGTCGGTACGATAAGCGTTGAAAAGAGCGAACAGTTGAGCGATATTTTGAAGCGTAAAGGTATTCCCCACAACGTGTTGAACGCAAAGTTCCACAAGCAAGAATCCGAAATCATCGCGCAAGCGGGCAGGCTCAACTCCGTCACGATCGCAACCAACATGGCAGGTCGCGGTACGGACATTATGCTCGGCGGCAATGCGGACTTCCAAACCAAGCAACGCATGGAAAAGGACGGTTATCCGCTCGACGTCATAGAAATGGCGTCCTCACCGCACGCAAGTTCGGATCCTGCGATCATTGCGGCAAAAGAGGTGTACAAACATCACTACGACGCGTTTAAGGCGATTTGCGACGAGGAAAAAGAAAAGGTTATCGCACTCGGCGGTTTGCGCATCATCGGTACGGAACGCCACGAAAGCAGACGTATCGACAACCAGCTGAGAGGCCGTAGCGGACGTCAGGGCGACCCGGGCAGCACAGTGTTCTACATTTCGATGGAGGACGACATCGCGCGTATTTTCGGCGGCGACAGAATGAAAGCCATTGCCGAAACAATGCACCTTGGCGACGACGTACCCATTTCAAACGGCATCATAACAAAGCAAATAGAAAAGGCGCAAAGACTTGTCGAGGGCAGAAACTACTCTATAAGAAAGCAAGTGTTGAGCTACGACGACGTTATGAACGCGCAACGCGAAATCATCTACAAAGAGAGAGGCAAAGTGCTTGACGGCATGGACGTGCATGAGCAAATTCTCGATATGATAGACGATCTTGCAGAAGAAATCATCGGATACTATGCCGATTATAAGACCGATTATCAAACGTGGGATTACGCTGCGTTCAATCAATCTCTCGAACAAAAGATGCTTCCGCAAGGCACGAATATTATGACTCCCGAACTTTGCTCGTGCTTTGACGTGTACAAGCTCAAAGACGCTGTTCTGAAAGTCGCGCTCAAAGACTACAACGATAAAATCGAGAGAGTCAAAGCGGACGGATTCGATTTCGGCGAGCTTGAAAGAGTGGTGCTCTTAAAGACGGTTGACTCGAAGTGGATGGATCATATCGACGCTATGGACGCATTGAGAAGGGGCATCGGGCTTCGCGGATACGGACAACGAGACCCCGTCATCGCATACCGCCAGGAAGGCTGGGATATGTTTGAAGATATGGTGTCGAGAATACACTCCGAAACCGCATCGATTCTCCTCAAAATTCACGTGGAGAAGAGAGAGGACGGCACCACTTCGTCCGTAAGACAAAACATCGCGGCAACGCAAAAGAGCGTGCGTTCGGACAAAAAAGTGGGCAGAAACGACCCGTGTCCGTGCGGCAGCGGATTGAAATATAAGAATTGCTGCGGAAAGAACAAATAACGCAATCGATGTTTTATCGAGCAATTTCGCACAAATAAACGTCGTATCGCGCAGATACGGTGACGCTATAACAGGAAATATAAATATGCTGGACTACAACGAACCGAGAAATCAACTTAAAGAAATGCGCACGGAAACGGTGCGTGCCTATGAGAGTATCAACCCATCGAAAATCAAAGATAGAATAAAGGAACTCGAAACCGTACAAAACGCGGACGGATTTTGGGATGATCCCGAAAACGCAAAAAAAGTGTCCAAGGAGATAAGCCAGCTCCAAAGCAAAATCGAGAAGTTCGAAAAGATGATTGCGCGTATCGACGACGCTCTCGACACTATCGACATCGTCGAACTCGAAGGGGACGAATCCGAGGACGAGAAGATTCTCACCACGGTGCACGATTTGTCCGAGGCAGTGGAGAGCTTGTCGCTTGCAACGCTGCTCAGCGGCAAATACGACTCCCTCAACGCAATCCTCACACTCCACGCCGGAGCAGGCGGCACGGAAGCGCAAGACTGGTGCAGTATGCTTTACAGAATGTACACTCGCTATTGCGAGCGCACGGGATGGACTTGCACCGAACTCGACTATCTCGCAGGCGACGAAGCGGGCATAAAATCCGTGACTTTCAGAGTGGAAGGCGACAATGCGTACGGCTATCTCAAAGCGGAAAAGGGCGTGCATAGACTTGTTCGTATCTCGCCTTTCGACGCAAACGCAAGACGACATACGTCGTTTGCGTCCCTCGAGGTTATGCCAGAAATCATCGATACGTCAGAAATCGAAATTCGCTCCGAAGACTTGAAGGTGGACACATATCGTTCCTCGGGTGCAGGCGGACAACACGTCAACAAAACCGAGTCTGCAATCCGCATTACGCATATCCCGACGGGCATAATCGTTGCGTGTCAAAATGAAAGAAGTCAAATTCAAAACCGCGAAGTCGCAATGCAAATGCTCCGTTCCAAACTCATCGAAAAGCGCGAGCGCGAGCGTGAAGAAGAGGCCGCGCAAATCAGCGGACAGCTCAAAAAAATCGAGTGGGGAAGCCAAATTCGCAGCTATGTTTTCTGCCCGTACACAATGGTCAAAGACCATCGCACCAACTACGAAACAGGCAACGTACAAGCGGTTATGGACGGCGATTTGGACGGATTTATCAACGAATATCTTAAACTTTCGTCCATCCAAAAATAAAAGATACAAACGACGTTTTGACGGCATACTTTGTGTGCCGTCGCTCTTTGCAAAGAGTTTTGGCTAATATGCAAATCTTTGCAAAAGCGGTATTCTAACCGCATAAAATTGATTGCAAAACAATATGAACAGTTTGCAGAATAAGCAAAATTTGACAGTGCTTGCCATAGAATCGAGCTGTGACGAAACCGCTTGTGCAATCGTTCGCGACGGCAGAGAAGTCGTATCGAACGTCGTTGCGACGCAAATCGAGATTCATCGCCGTTTCGGCGGCGTAGTTCCCGAAATCGCAAGCAGAAATCACACTTTGGCAATAGAGAACGTCGTCAAAGAAGCCCTCGAACAAGCAAATATGACGAAGGACGATATAGACGCCGTTGCGGTCACCTACGGCGCGGGACTTTTGGGTGCGCTTTTGGTGGGCGTAAACTTTGCAAAAGGGCTTGCTTATGCGTGGAATAAGCCGTTGTTTGCCGTGTCGCATGTCAAAGGCCATATTGCCGCAAACTACATAGACAGCGACCTGAAACCGCCGTATCTTTGCTTGCTTGCAAGCGGCGGACATACCGCAATAGTGAAAGTCGAAGATTACGAGCATATCGAGCTTATCGCGCAAAGCCGCGACGACGCTTGCGGAGAGGCGTTCGACAAGGTCGCAAGAGTGCTCGGATTGCCCTATCCCGGCGGTCCGGAAATTCAAAAACTGGCGAGAGAAGGGAAGCCCGTTTACAACATGCCAGAACCCAAATCGAGTGGGTTAGATGATTTGTATTTCAGTTATAGCGGTCTCAAAACGTTCGTCATAAATTTGGTTCATAATCTCGAACAAAAAGGCGAGGAAATTCCGCGTGCGGATATTGCCGCAAGTTTTCAAAAATGCGCCGTTTCGCAGCTTGTGGACACTCTTGAAAAAGTTATAGAAGCAACGGGCATAAAGGACGTTGCGGTGGCAGGCGGCGTCAGTGCTAACGAGGAACTTCGCCGTCGTTTCGACGAACTTGCAAAAAAAGGTTGCAACGTGCATTATCCCAAACTCAAATATTGCACGGATAACGCGGCAATGATAGGCTCTTGTGCGTGCTTTATGATAAAGAGCGGCGCGGAAGAGTCCGATTTGTCGCTCGACGCAAAGGCGACGGTTGCTCTGAAATGACCTAACGGTCGTCCCGAAACGACCGATTTTATTGATATATTAGTGTTTTAACAAAATTTTTGTACAACATCTTGTATTATTTATATTATATATAAATTTTTTACAAGAAAGTTTCGCCAAATGTTTGACATTAATATTGAATGTTGGTAAGATATAAAAGCTTACGAAAACGTAAGCAGTTTTTTGGTGTGCAAAAGAAAATGAACAATGAAAAACTTGAACAAATGCTTACAAACTCTTCAAAAGTTGTCGGTTCCAAACAGGTTTTGAAGGGAATATCCGACTCCACCGTCAGGTGTGTGATCGTGGCGTCGGACGCCGATGCTCAGATAAAGAAGAGGATCGTTGCGCAAGCAAAAGCCAAGGGCGTTGAAATCGTTTACGTTGCTTCGAAAAAGCGGCTGGGCGAGAGCGTCGGGGTGGAAGTGAGCGCGGCGGCTGTCGGAATCGTCAAAGCGGAGGCATAGAGTCTTGATTGCACCTGTCGGGTTGCAGGTACATTCGAAAAATCTTATAGGAGGAACAATAATGCCAACCATCAATCAACTTATCAGAAAAGGCAGAGAGAAACAGGTCAAAAAGTCGCTTACGCCTATCATGGAGCAATGCCCGCAAAAACGCGGCATCTGCCTCAGCGTCACGACGACCTCCCCGAAGAAGCCGAACTCCGCTCTTCGTAAAATCGCAAGAGTTCGTTTGGTCAACGGAATGGAGGGTACTGTTTACATCCCCGGCGAAGGTCACAATCTGCAAGAGCACAGCGTTGTGCTTATCAGAGGCGGCAGAGTCAAGGATTTGCCTGGTGTGCGTTATCACATTATCCGTGGCGCTCTTGATACGGCAGGCGTTGCAAAACGCGGTCAGGCAAGAAGCAAATACGGTGCGAAACGCCCCAAAAAATAATTTTTTCGAATGTATTACTAAAATTAGGAGGTTACTATGCCAAGAAGAAGCGGCGTGCCCAAAAGAGACGTACTTCCCGATCCTATCTACAACAGCAAGGTTGTGACCAAGCTCATCAACCAAATCATGCTCGACGGCAAGAAAGGAACGGCGCAAGCAATCGTTTACGAGGCACTCAATATAGCAGCAGCAAAACTCGGACAAGAGCCGATGGACATCTTCAACAAAGCGCTTGAAAACGCAATGCCCATGCTCGAAGTCAAAGCAAGACGCGTCGGCGGTTCAACTTACCAAGTTCCTATGGAAATCCGCCCCGAGCGCAGACAAACACTTGCAATCCGTTGGATCGTGCTCTTCGCAAGAAAGAGAGGCGAGAAGACTATGGATGCAAGACTCGCAGGCGAACTTATGGACGCATTCAACATGACCGGCGGCGCAGTCAAGAGAAAAGACGAAATGCATCGTGCGGCGGAAGCGAACAAAGCGTTTGCACATTACAGGTGGTAACTTATGCCTAGAAAATATGCTCTTGATAAGGTGAGGAATATCGGCATAATGGCACACATCGATGCCGGCAAAACCACGACAACCGAGCGTATTCTATACTACACGGGCGTGAACAGAAAACTCGGTGAAACTCACGACGGTTCTGCAACCATGGACTACATGGAGCAAGAAAGAGAAAGAGGTATCACCATCACTTCTGCGGCAACTACGGCTGTGTGGAAAGGACATCAGATCAATATCATCGATACTCCCGGACACGTCGACTTCACGGTCGAAGTGGAACGCAGTCTGAGAGTTCTCGACGGAGCGGTTGCGGTGTTCTGCGCCAAGGGCGGCGTCGAACCTCAATCCGAAAACGTATGGCGTCAGGCAAATACGTACAAGGTGCCCAGAATCGCTTTCGTCAACAAAATGGACATAAACGGTGCGGACTTCTACAACGCAGTCAAAATGATGCGCGAAAGATTGAACGCAAACGCAGTCCCCATCACGTTGCCAATCGGCAAAGAGTCCGAATTCGAAGGCGTTATCGACCTTCTTACGATGCAGGCTTTCTACTATGACCAAAAGGATAAGGGCGTAACTTTCTACACCAAGGAAATCCCGGCAGAGTACAAAGATCTTGCAAACGAGTACAGACTCAAAATGCTCGAAGCCGCGGCAGACTTCGATGAAAATATCTTTGAGAAGATCATCATGGAGGATTACGATTCCATCACGATGGACGAACTCAAAGCCGCAATCCGCAAGGGTACGATAGAGATGAAACTCAATCCCGTTCTCTGCGGAAGTTCTTACAAGAACACAGGCGTACAACTTATGCTTGATGCGGTCGTCGATTTCCTGCCTGCCCCTACGGACGTTGCCAGCATTGAGGGTATCAATCCCAAAAACGGACAACCTGAACTTCGTCACCCCGGCGAAAAAGAACCGTTCAGCGCACTTGTATTCAAGATTCTCACAGATGAGTTTGTCGGAAAACTCTCCTTCATCCGCATCTATTCGGGAACATTGACAACAGGCTCTATGGTTTACAACACCGTCAAGGGCGAAAATGAAAGAATCGGTCGTATTCTTCGCATGAACGCGGACAACCGCGAGGATATCGAAGAAGCGTATGCAGGCGACATCGTGGCGGTCATCGGTCTTAAAAAGAGTACCACGGGCGACACGCTCTCGGACAAAAACAACCAAATCATTCTTGAAAACATGGTCTTCCCGGATCCTGTCATCAAGGTGGCAATCGAGCCAAAGTCGAAAGCCAGCCAAGAAAGAATGAATATGGCAATCATCAAACTCCAAGAGGAGGATCCCACCTTTAAGGCTTACACCGACAAGGAAACGGGACAAACCATCATCGCAGGTATGGGCGAGCTTCACCTCGACATCATCGTGGACAGAATGTTCAGAGAATTCAAGGTTGAGGCAAACGTCGGCAAACCGCAAGTCAGCTACCGCGAGACCATCACCAAAGCCGTCAGGGCGGAAGGCAAATTCGTTCGTCAGTCGGGCGGTCACGGTCAATACGGCCACATCGTCATCGAGATGGAGCCGAATCCCGAAAAAGGATTGGAGATGGAAAACGCAATTGTCGGCGGCGTCGTAAGCAAAGAATTTGCAAACGCGGCGTGGGAAGGCATCAAGGAAGCTGCTCAAAGCGGTATCATAGCAGGATACGAGTGCGTGGACTTCAAGGTTCGCCTCGTTGACGGCAGCATGCACGAAGTCGACAGCTCGGAAATGGCGTTTAAGATTGCAGGTTCGATGGCGTTCAAAGAGGGTGCGGCAAAAGCAGCCCCGACGCTTCTTGAACCTATCATGAAGGTTGAAGTCGTAACTCCCGACGATTATCTTGGCGACGTGATGTCCAACCTCAATTCAAGACGCGGACAAGTCAAGGGTATCGAGCCTCGCAACGGCGCACAAGTCGTTGATTGCGACGTCCCGCTCTCTGAAATGTTCGGATATGCAACAAGCTTGCGTAGCATTACGCAGGGCAGAGCAAACTTCACAATGTTGTTTGACCACTATGCAGTCGTTCCCAAGAGCGTTGCGGAAAAGGTCATCGGCGAAGTGAAAGCAAGAGATTCCAAAAAGTAAGCATATATAGATTTAATATTTATATATAAAATACTTTGGATAATAAATAATAAAAAAACCAAAAAACAATATTGGAGGAAATCTAGTATGGCAAAAGCAAAGTTTGAAAGAACAAAGCCGCACGTTAACATTGGTACCATCGGTCACGTCGACCACGGCAAAACCACTCTTACCGCTGCAATCACGATGTACTGCGCATCCAAGGGCGAAGCTCAAGCGATGAGGTATGACGAAATCGATAAAGCTCCGGAAGAAAAAGCAAGAGGTATCACGATCAACACCGCACACGTTGAGTATGAAACTCCGAAGCGTCACTATGCACACGTTGACTGCCCCGGCCACGCCGACTATGTCAAAAACATGATCACCGGTGCTGCACAAATGGACGGCGCAATCCTCGTTGTTGCTGCTTCCGACGGCCCGATGCCTCAAACTCGTGAGCACATCCTTCTTGCTCGTCAGGTTGGTGTTCCTTACATCCTCGTGTTCCTTAACAAATGCGACCAAGTCGACGACGAAGAACTTCTCGAACTCGTTGAAATGGAAGTTCGCGAACTTCTCAATGAGTACGGATTCCCCGGAGACGACACTCCCATCATCCGCGGTTCTGCTTTGAAAGCAATGGAAGCAGGTCTTGCAGGCAAGTGGGATGATCCCGCATTTGCACCTATCCAAGCACTTCTCGACGCAGTTGACAGCTATATCCCCGATCCTCAACGTGACACGGATAAGCCGTTCTTGATGCCTGTTGAAGACGTCTTCACCATCACCGGTCGTGGTACTGTTGCTACAGGTAGAGTCGAGCGTGGTGTTCTCCGTATGGGCGACAAGGTTGAAATCGTCGGTCTTTCCACCGAAAAGAAAGAAACAACCGTCACCGGTATCGAAATGTTCCGTAAGCTCCTCGACTACGCAGAGGGCGGCGACAACATCGGCGCATTGCTCCGTGGTATTCAAAGAAGCGAAATCGAGCGTGGTCAAGTTCTTGCAAAACCGGGCTCCATTCATCCGCACACTCACTTCACAGCTCAAGTGTACGTTTTGACAAAAGACGAGGGTGGCCGTCACACACCGTTCTTCGATGGTTATCGTCCTCAATTCTATTTCAGAACGACCGACGTTACCGGCTCCATCAAATTGCCCCAAGGCGTTGAAATGGTTATGCCCGGCGACCACATCGATATGGAAATCACTCTTATCACCCCGATCGCAATCGAAGAAGGTCTCCGTTTTGCTATTCGTGAAGGCGGTAGAACAGTTGGTTCCGGCGTCGTTGCGAAGATCATCGAATAATATTTGTTCTTTCAATAATATATACAATCATGCTCTGCACGGCAAAATGCTTGCCGTGTAGGGCATACGTATTGCGATAGAACAAAAAGGAGGCTACTATGGCTCAAAAAGGAGCAAGAGTTAAGGTTGTCTTGGCATGCACCGAGTGCAAACAACGCAACTACAACCTTACCAAAAACAAGCAGAAGCATCCCGACAGAATGGAGCTTCAAAAATACTGCAGATTCTGCAAAAAGCATACCTTGCACAGAGAAACTAAGTAAGGCTGGCTAGGATAGGAGGCAATATGGCAAAGAAAACGCCAAAAACCCAAACCTCAACCGAAGAAACGACAAACAACGCAGTTCAACAAGAAGTTCAAAAGGCTGCCGTGAACGTTGATTCTAAAAACGAGTCTTCCAAAGCGAAAAAGTCCGCAAACACCAAAAAGACGTCCGACAAACCCAACATCTTCAAGAGAATGGGCAAAGGCATCAAAGGTATCGTTTCCGAGCTTAAAAAGGTTACTTGGCCCAAGGGAAAAGAAGTCGGAAAGAATACTGCCGTCGTATTGACAGTGGTTGTGCTTTTCTTCGTCATTCTTTTCGCGCTCGATTACGTGCTGGGCGGTCTGTTCGGTCTTGTCACCGACGGCAAATGGGCAACCATTTTCATTTGATCGTAAGAGGGCAGTATGGAAAATTTGGAACAACCGAAATGGTACGTCGTCCACACGTATTCAGGATATGAAAACTCTGTGGAAACCGACCTTCGCAACATGATCGAAAACAACAACCTTCAGGATTATATCTTTGATATAAAGATTCCCGTTGAAGACGACGTCGTTGAAAGAAACGGCAAGAAAAAAGTCATTCAACGCAAAAAATTCCCGAGCTACGTTTTCATCAAAATGATCTACACCAACCATATCTGGTTTATGGTGACAAGAGCACGCGGAGTTACGAGTTTTGTTGGCTCGGCAGGTCGTCCTATTGCGCTTACCGATGACGAAATCAGAAGAATCGGACTTGAAACGGTCAGTATCGAAGACTTCGACATCAAAGTCGGCGACGACGTCAGAATCGTCAACGGCGCACTCGAAAACTTCATCGGCGTTGTCGAATCTATCAGCGCGGAACGCCAAAAAGTCAAAGTTATCGTGGCAATGTTCGGACGTCAAACACCCGTCGAACTCGACTTTGCACAGGTTGAGAAACTTTGAAACTCGCACGCAAGTGCATCATCTTAAATCGCGTCTGCAGGACGCAAGTCGCAGGACTATAATCTTCGTGGGAGACGGCAAATCCATTCATACCGTCGCAAAACCACGCTAGTCAGGAGGATTTATGGCTAAGAAAATTACAGCAGTTGTAAAACTTCAATTGCCCGCCGGCAAAGCAACTCCCGGTCCGCCCGTAGGTTCAACGCTCGGCCCTCACGGCATCAACATTGCAGGTTTTACTAAGGAATTCAACGAGAAAACTTCCAAAGACGTCGGCTTGATTATCCCGGTTATCATCACCATCTATCAAGACCACTCTTTCACTTTTGTGCTTAAAACACCGCCGGCGCCCGTTCTTATCAAGAAGGCATGCGGTTTGCAAAGCGCATCGGCAGTCCCCAACAAAACAAAGGTTGCTACTCTCACAAAAGAGCAACTTCGTGAGATTGCTACTCAAAAAATGCCCGACCTTAACGCAGCAAACATCGATACCGCTATGAGTATGATCGCAGGTACCGCACGCAGCATGGGCGTTCTTGTGGAAGAATAAGGAGGTTCGTATGAAACGCGGTAAACATTATATTGATTCGAAAAAACTCATCGACAGCACCAAACTTTACGAGAGCGGTGAAGCTATTGCTCTTGCCGTTCAAACCGCAAAGTCCAAATTCGATGAAACGATAGAATTGCACGTCAAACTCGGTATCGATCCCCGTCACGCAGATCAACAAGTCCGTGGCGTTGTGGTTCTTCCCAACGGTACCGGTAAAACCGTCCGTGTTCTTGCAATCTGCAAGGGCGCAAAAGCGGACGAAGCTCAAGCTGCAGGCGCAGATTTCGTCGGCGGCGAAGAGATGGTTCAAAAGATCCAACAAGAAAACTGGTTTGATTATGACGTCATCGTTACAACTCCCGACATGATGGGCGTTGTCGGTCGTCTCGGTAAAGTCCTCGGTCCTAAGGGCTTGATGCCTAACCCCAAGTCCGGCACCGTCACCATGGATATCACTCGTGCTATCCACGATATCAAAGCAGGTAAAGTCGAGTACAGAGTCGACAAACAAGCAATCTGCCACGTGCCTTTCGGCAAAGCATCCTTCGGCGTTGAAAAACTCACCGAGAACTTCAACACTCTTATGGACGCTCTCGTCAAAGCAAAACCGGCAGCAGCCAAAGGCGTCTATTTCAGATCCATCTATATAGCAACGACGATGGGACCGTCCATCAAGGTGCTCTATCGCATGGGCTAAAAACTGCGCTATTTAGCGAATAACTTCGGCAGAGCCACCCAAACGGCAACCCTAATGTACACATAGTACATGAGTTGACGGGCGGGTGGCTCTTTCTTGTTCTTCATCTAAATATCGCAGTTTTTTACCATGAAAAGAGGGAACTCTTCATCTATCTTGGTTTAGACTATATATAAAAATATATAAATTAACGCAAAGAAATTGTGTGAATCGGTTGACATAGATGCGACAAAAATTGTATTATATATGCGTTCCAAAGACAGCAAGTGGCGTGAGCCGTAAGTGAAAACGCTTGCCGAGGATGAGCTGAATACAAAAAGGTATTATTGCGTCATTCTCTTTTGGAATGACGTTTTTAAATTTCGCGACGAAAGTCGCCAACTTTTATAGGAGGTAAAGATGAACAAAGAAGTTCTTGAAGCCAAAAAGCAACAAGTTGAAGACATCAAGGCCAAAATTTCTTCTGCAAAGTCCATCGTCATCGTTGACTACATGGGTCTTACGGTCGCTCAAGATACGGCTTTCCGTAAGGAACTCAGAGAAAACGGTGTGGATTACGCAGTTTTGAAAAACCGTCTTGTCAAGATTGCTTTCAACGAACTCGGTTACACCCAATTCGACGAAGCTCTCAATGGTCCGACTGCTGTTGCGTTCTCATCCACGGATGCCGTTGCTCCTGCAAAGTACGTTGTCAAAAACATCAAAGCTTTCAACAAGATGAAGACAAAGTGCGGTATGGTCGAAGGCGAATTCCTCGATGAAGCAGGCTTGAAACAAATCGCAGAAATTCCTTCAAAGGAAATTTTGCTCTCAAAGATGCTTGGCTCTTTGCAAGCACCCATCTCGAAACTTGCTATTTGCTTGAACAAGATTGCAGAGGCAAAGGCAGAGTAACCATCGCAGTAGCATGACTGCAAAATCAAAAAATAAATTAAACGGAGAAAACTAAAATGGCAGATTTGAATAAACTTATGGAAGAAATCAAGGCTATGACAGTCCTTGAACTCAATGATTTCGTTAAAGCACTCGAAGAAGAATTCGGCGTAAGCGCAGCAGCACCCGTCGCAGCAGTCGGCGCAGTCGCAGCAGCACCCGCAGAAGAAGAAAAGACCGAATTTGACGTCGTCCTCAAAGAAGTTGGTCCCAACAAGGTCCAAGTCATCAAGACCGTCAAAGACGCAACCGGACTCGGCCTCGTCGAAGCAAAAGCAGTTGTCGACGGAGCACCCAAGACCGTCAAAGAAGCAATGCCCAAAGACGCAGCAGAAGCTCTCGTTGCAAAATTCAAAGAAGTTGGCGCAACCGCAGAACTCAAGTAATCTTTACACCTACTATAAGAAAAACGACTTGCAATCCGCAAGTCGTTTTTTTTTGTGAAAAAATCGGCATCGTTTTGATCAAAAGTCGAAATGTGAGGCATTGTAGGATGAAAAAATCTTGAATATAGTTTGATGCTATTGTATAATTATTTTAATATTTGATACTAAACGAGGAACAAATGAAAAAAGTTTTATGTATAGAACTTTCATACGGTTGGGTGCTTTCGCGCATAGACGATTCGAAGTACCCGATCGAAATGCTCAAAGACAAGTTGCTTCGCGCTAGCAAGTTTACCGTCGTGAGTGAATCATACGTTCATTTGACGCTTGAAATGGACGAGAAAGACGTTGAAAAAACAAAGTCGAAAGTGACGAGCTTTTTCACGCAAAAATACGGAAAAGATAGCATTGAAGCATTGACTTTTTCTGATCAGGACGTCGTTTCGGACATTGATGACGATGAAGACGACGTTTACGGCGAGGATACCACCGCAAACGACGAGGGTAGCACTCCTCTTGGCAACACGCTTGAAAAAATCGACAAACTTGTCGGCGCAAATGAATTCAAAGATTTTGCCAAAGAGATTGTGAAAGTTGCGCCTATAATAAAGAAAAAACGTTCGCAAGACGTGTTTGCGGCGCAAGGTTATCTGTTTTCCATAGGCGACGGATGCGGACTTTCGACGTATCTCGAATTGTTTGCAACGCTTGTCGAGGTGCTGGGGCTTGCGTCGATAGTGGCGTTTTCATCCGTCGTGGAAATAAAACTCGATTTGACGAGCAAGCCTGCAGAAGATTTGAGCGTTGTGTACAACGTGCTTGAAAACGGCGATTCCGAGCTTGTGAAATTGCTTTGCATAGACATCGGCAAGTGGATTGACAAAACGGACACGGAGGACTTTAAAAAACTCCTCAAAAACATGCAAAAGGCAAGCGACAAGTTTATATTTGCGTTCAGAGTGCCATTTGTCGACAAGGACGTGTTGGGCAGAGTTGCGACGTCGCTCAACGATTTGATGAGCGTAAGAGTGCTGTCCATTCCGCCTTTCGATAATGTGCAAACCAAAGAAATAGCAAGGCGCGATTTGCAGAATTACGGTTTGGAAATGTCCGTTGCCGCATGGCAATGCTTTTTCGAGCGCATTGCCGAGGAAAAACGCGACGGTAAATTTTACGGGCTTAACACCATCAAAAAGGTTGTCAAAGAGCTTGTGTACAAAAAGCAAGTTGCTTTGTCGAACGGCGCAAAAGACGCAACGATTATCGGCGTCAAAGACGCAAGAAAAATATGCTCTTACAAAGACGACAAAGGCGAGGGAATGGCACAGCTCGACAAACTTGTCGGTTGTGAACAAATCAAACGCCAAATCGAAGAAATACTTGCGCAAATCGAACTTGCAAAGACTCAAAACGGACTTGAAAAGCCTTGTTTGCATATGCGTTTTGTCGGAAGTCCCGGCACGGGCAAAACCACGGTGGCAAGAATCTTGGGCAAAATTCTCAAAGAGAAGGAAGTGTTGCGCATAGGCAATCTGTACGAATACAAGGGCAGAGATTTTTGCGGACAATATATCGGTGAAACCGCTCCCAAAACGTCCGGAATGTGCCGCGACGCATACGGCTCGGTGTTGTTTATCGACGAGGCGTACTCGCTTTACAGAGGCGACGACAACAGTCGGGATTACGGCATCGAGGCAATCGACACGCTCATATCCGAGATGGAAAATCACAAAGACGATCTTGTCGTCATCATGGCGGGATATACCGACGATATGGAAAAACTTATGGACGGCAACAGAGGTTTGAAAAGCAGAATGCCGTACACCATCGAGTTTCCGAATTTCACGCGCGGGCAACTTTTCGAGATATACAAGTCTATGTCGGCGGACAAATTTAAGATTGCTGACGACTTGTATCCTGCCGCAAAGGCATATTTCGAAGGGCTTAGCGACGAAGTGCTTAATTCAAAGAATTTCAGCAACGCGCGCTTTGTGCGCAACCTCTTTGAAAGGACGTGGGCAAAAGCGGCTATGCGTTGCCAACTCGAAGGACAAAAGAGCGTCGCGCTTTGCGCAAGCGACTTCACAAATGCGGCAAGCGAAAAGGATTTCGCTTTCCAAATAGAAAAGAAGATCAAATTGGGGTTTTGATATAGGAGAAAGTCATTATGGCAGTAACGTTGAAACAAAAGCGACTTGCAAAAGACGTCTTCAAATCGCTTTGTGAATTGTTTGACGAAAACAAATTCAAGTATACGAAAGACAAGGACAGACTGTGCGTCGATCTTGTTATGCAAGGCGACGATATTCCGATTGGATTGAGTATCATTGTCAGCGCGGAATTGCAGGTGGCGCTGCTGGTGTCGCATCTGCCGTTTATCGTGCCTCAGGACAGACGCGCGGCAATGGCAGTTGCCGCCAACGAGGCAAATTCGTACATGATTGACGGAAGTTTCGAGATGAACTATTTGACGGGCGAGGTCAATTTCAGAATGACAGCACATTTTGAAAACAGCATGATAAGCAAGGATTTGTTGCGCTATTTTGTGTTTACCGCATGCAAAACAATAGACATGTACAACGACAAGTTTTTGTTTGTGACAAAAAACGATATGACGGCGGAGCAGGTCATTGAATATTTGCATTGAGGAGGTCGCCATGGAAAACGCCAACCAAAAAAACGCACAAATCGTGTTTGATATGATTTCGGATACGCTAAAAGCAAGAAATCTTAAATTTGTCAAACCGGAAGGACAAAAATCGGTGTATTTGCAAGTTGCGGCCGATGAAATGACGATCGGGCTTCTTATAGATGTGGATGAAGACAGACAGCTTATCCGCATGATATCCATGTTGCCTTTTGAGTTTCCCAAGGAAAAACGCATCGAGGGCGCCATTGCCACAAGCATGACCGATTTCAACATGTTTGACGGCAGTTTCGATTTCAACTATGAGCGGGGCGCCGTTACGTTCAGGATAACCACAAGTTTTCTTAACAGCGTTATTTCTCCCGCGGTATGTTTGTCCATGATCGGTCGCGCGTTTACGACGATCGAAGATTACGGCGTCAAACTTATGAAGCTCGCAAACGGACAAATGACTCTCGACCAATATGTCGATTTGTTTGACGAAGAATAAATGGAAAAGGATAACACTTATAAGATGACCTACAAGGTGATCGGCTGGACGTGGTGGGGTGACACCGACTATGTTGTGGCGTCGCTTACGGATGAGGTCGTAGATGCGGTTGTAAAAGAAATCCGCAAGTGCGGATACTGTTTTGGCGGCGATTCGCACCAATATCGCGACGGATGCGTGCCTGTTTTAAGCACGGGGGAAGTTGTGAAATGCAGCATGCGAGAGTGGGGCGCAATTATGTCTATGGCTTTTTTCGACGGCGCTCGTTTTCCGCTTGACTACATGGGCTGGTATATGGATACTTGTATAGAAGATGACGCCTTGAAATACCCCGAAGAAGGCGTGGATGAACATCTTTTTACGCACCCGCACTATTTCAAAACAGGTATAACGCACAAGAGATTCGAGTCGCTCAAAACAAAAGGGAAAGTCCTCCATGTTTTGGCAACGTCCGATGAAAACACCAATGTCGATGTCAGCGATATAGGTATATTTTGGGATTATGGTTGCGAAGATTTCGATCAGCTGCAAGCCAGAGTGATGAAAATCAAAAGATTCAAAAATCCCGAGGAGTTTATCAAAAGCGATGTGTTCGAAAAAACCGACCTTGCCGATCTTACAGGGCATGAACTTAAGGTTGCGATAAACAGCGCATGGGAGAGCGTGCCGATACAAGACGACGAAGAAATCACGGTTTATTATCTTGAACTTATCGATATAATCCCCGACAGAAGAAAAAACGCATAAATCGTTGTTTGCACAAAAAAGCAATCGCCCATTTCGATGGGCGATTGCTTTTTCATAAGGAAGGTGTGGATATAGACGATGTTGAGTCGTGCTTTTTCGTTGTTTTTTGTTGTAAGCGTTTTGTTGCATAATTGCAGACATCGCATGTTTATTATGCAAATATTGATATATAAAATATCGTTATTGCAAAATGAATGTTGTTACAAATCAAGGAAATCCACGCCTGCAAGCAACACGTTTTCGATTTTTCTGTTTTTCAACGAGTAGTAAATCACCTTGCCGTCACGGCGTTGAGAGACTATGTCGGCCGCACGCAAAAGCCGAAGTTGATGGGAACAAGTGGTTTGGTTTATACCCAAAATTCTCGACAAGTCGCTCACGCACATTTCGCTTATGCAAAGTGCGCAGATGATTTTGTTTCTCGTTGCGTCCGAACACGCCGAGAAAAATTCCGCAAGCGAATGTAGCGTTGCATTGCGCGGTATGTAGTCTAGGACGGTTTGCTCGTCAATGTAATCGATTTTGTTTTCCATACTTGCATTTTAGCGCATATATGAGAGTGAAAATTCTGTAACTTTGGCGCATTTTGCGACATATTGTGGTAAAAAGTCAAAGAGGTGGCTATGTTCGAGGACAATTGGTATTTGTTTTTGCTTATCGTGATGATTGTGTTTATATCCGACGGCGATTTTTCAAGGCGCGAAACGGCGGTTATGATAGGCATACTTGCCGCGCTTGCGTTTACGAACTCTACCGAGTCTGACTTGTCGGCCGCTGCAACGACGTCAAACAACTGCTTTTGTAACAAGACGATAACTTAATATAAGTTGATACATTATATACGACATATGCGATAAATAATCGACGCTACCGACGGCGGCGATTTTTGCGTTGGGAAAATAAGCACGTTTGATTTTTTCGGCGTTACGTTGGCATTGATTTTGCGTGTAATAAGAGTTATAATATTTCCGAGGTGGAACATGAGCAAAATCGGCAGAAAATCGAAAATCGCACTTATCGTGGTTTTGTGTATTGTCTTTTGCGTCGGCATAGTCGCGGGCGCGATGGCGGGCGTTGCAACGAAAGCAATCGACAATCAAAAGCCTGACGAGTTTTTGAGATCATGGATGAGCTACGTGTCCGACGATACATTGCTGACGGATATAGTCATACCCGGCTCGCACGATTCGGGCACAACGAAGATGATGTGGGCGGCAAAAACGCAGGACAAGAGCATAAAAGAGCAAATGGCTTGCGGCGCGAGGTATTTCGATATAAGACCGCAACTGAAAGACGGCAAGCTCGTTGTGTTTCACGGCCCGATAACGGGCGAGGACGTCGAACCGATAATCGACGATATAAAAGAGTTTTTGACTGCCAATCCGAGCGAAACTCTGATTTTGGATTTTCAGCACTTTATGAGCGATGAAACCGCAATCGAGAAAACCGACGCGTTGCTTTCGGACAAACTCAACGGATTGATGGTCGCAAACAAAACGGAGTTGTCCGACCTTGACTTTGTCAAATCGCTCACGCTTGCGGATACGCGCGGCAAAGCAATCGTGTTTTTCGGAAACGTGTTTAAAAATACGACGAATTGCGATTATATAAATGGCAAGAATTATTTGTTCCAACGCAACGGCGACAGCGACACAAGGCAAGGAAGCGGCTTGCAATCCTTCTACGACGGTTCGCTCAACCGCAAGTCGTCGAAGAAATATCTTGCCAATGCAATTCCCAAATACGTGGACGCTTTCGAAAACAGCGAAGGAGGTTTGTTCGTGATGCAGATGCAACTCACCGATCCTATCGCGATAATCGGACCTAAGTTTTACGAAGGTGCGCACGACGAAAACGCAACGAGGTTTATTTCGTCGTTGCCGGGCAAGGACTATTTTGGCAGAGTCAATATAATCATGCGTGATTTTGTCGGAGCAGAAAAGTGCAGGCAAATAATTGCACTCAACAAAGACAAAGGAACGATTGCAAACGACAAGCTTTCGGAGTTTGCGAGCAAATGCGCATAAAACACGAAATGTGTTTCAATTCAAAACAAATCGTATTGAAAAACGTTGAAAATCGCATATAACGGTGAAAAACAAGCGTTGAAAAGATGGCGCAAAACACGAATAGTGTAATAAAAATAATAATTTCTGTAAAACACTAATCGTGTTATCGGTTAAAATAGAGGCAAAATGGTGGATTTTAAGGCAAAAATCAAAGACGTACCGGACAATCCCGGGGTTTATATGATGCTTGACGAGCAAGGTCAAATAATTTACGTCGGCAAGGCGAAGAATTTGAAAAACAGGCTTCGTTCCTATTTTTTCAATTTGTCCAATCGCACGGCAAAAGTTATGGCAATGCTCGAACACGTGGCGGATTTTCGATATATCATCTGTGCAAGCGAAGTCGACGCACTACTGACCGAAAACAACCTCATCAAAAAACATTCGCCCAGATACAACATTCTTCTTAAAGACGACAAGGCATATCCGTTTTTGCGCATCGACATGCGCGAGCCATATCCGACAATCGAGCTTGTGCGCAAGCTCAAAAACGACGGAGCAAAGTATTTCGGACCTTACATGCAATCCGTCAATATACGTGACATATTCGACCTCATTCACACGGCGTTTCAAATCAGAGAGTGCAAACGCGATTTGTCAAAGCCGTCCAGACCGTGTTTGAACATGCATTTGGGACGATGCCTTGCGCCTTGCACTCATAAGGTTAGCGAACAAGAATATAAAGCAGAAATGCAAAAAGTCATTGACTTTTTGAAAGGCAACGACAAGGAAGTCGAGCGGACTCTTTCCGAAAAAATGAAAAAGTTTGCCGCCGAGGAAAACTTTGAAGTTGCGCTCAATTATCGAAACAAGCTCGCTCTGCTTGACAAACTTGTAAGAAAACAAGTCAGCGCATTGCCCAAAGACTTCAATCTCGACATTTTTGCTTTTGAAACAAACGGTATCGTCTCGGCAATAAATATGCTTGTCGTGCGTGCGGGAAAACTGGTCGGAGCAGAAAACATTATTGTCGATTCCTGCGACGAGGACATCGCGAGCTATTTGTTGCAATACTATCAAAACAACGCTCCGCTTTGCGATGAAATCGTCACCGACAACGTTGAAGACATCGAGTCGCTCGAAAAAGCGGTCAATACGCTGTGTGCGCATACGCTGCGCGTTGTCGAGCCGAAACAAGGGGTGAGAAAACAACTTTTGGAGCTTGCTCATTCAAACGCATACGACGCAATGACAAAGCACGGCACTCAAGAGGAAAGAAAAACCTTGCGCACGAAAGGAGCGGTCAGGCAACTTGCCGAACTTTTGAACTTAAAAACGCTGCCAAACCGTATGGAATGTTACGATATATCGCATATATCCGGCACGGACAAGGTGGCAAGTATGGTGGTTTTCGAGGGCGGTGAACCCAAAAAATCACATTATCGCAAGTTCAAAATCAAGACGGTTGAGGGAAACAACGACTTTGCGTGCATGAAAGAAGTGCTTATACGCAGGCTCAACGAAATCGCCAAAAACGAGGACGAAAGTTTTTCGTCCGTGCCCGACTTGCTCGTCATAGACGGTGGCAAAGGACAGCTTGCATATGCAATGGAAGCGCAACGCGAAACGGGAAGAGAGGACATAGAAATTTTGTCGCTTGCAAAGCGTGAAGAAGAGGTGTTTTTAGGCAGCGCGCCCACCGATTCTATCGTACTTCCCAAAGACAGCGTGGCACTGCAACTTTTGCAACGTATAAGGGATGAGGCGCACCGTTTTGCAATCACTTTCCATAGAAATCTGCGCAGCAAACATTTGAGCGAAAGCGCACTCAAATCGATACAAGGAGTTGGCAAAACGCTTTGCGCAAGGCTTATAAAGGAGTTCGGTTCGGTGGAAGAAATCCGCATAAAAACGCCCGAAGAAATCGCAAAAATCGACGGGGTTTCGCTTGCGCTTGCTCAAAGAATAATCGCAAAACTAAACGAAAACGGAGCGCCGAATACGGGTGAAAAAGAAGAAAATTTCGATGGCCGAGAATAAAATAACGATACGATTTGCATTGTGGAATTGCAAAATAATAGCAAAAAAGTCACAAGAAAAGGCGATGAAAATCGTCTTTTTTTATACCGTTTTCATATAGTGAATCGTGGACGTAAAAGAGTATATCGCAAAGGAAACGAACGTGCGGGGAGAGTGGAAAAGCGCAAGCGAAATATCGACGTTCAAAGGCGGAGGAAAGGCGTTTGTAATTTATCCCGAAAGCGTGGAAAAAGCTATTAAAACAATAGGCGTTTTGCGCTCCGAACAGGTTGATTTTTCCATGCTCGGAAAAGGCTCGGACACGCTTGTTTCGGACGGTGAATGTAAGCAGGTTTTGGTGAGCTTCAAGCATATAAACGATGTAAAAATCGAAGGGAATTTTGCCGTTTGCGAAGGCGGTGCAAGCGTAAGAAAAGTTGTCGAATCGGGGCGTAAAGCAGGGCGTGGCGGACTTGAATTTTTGAGCGGTGTGCCTTGCTCCGTAGGCGGCGCGCTCAAAATGAATGCAGGTGCGTTTTCGTCGAAAATTGAAGATTATGTGTCAAAATTGTATATATTAAACATCGATTGTGCAAATTGTGACGGAATTTGCATTGAAGAGAAATCCGCAAAAGATATAGACTTCGGATATAGAAAAGGAGTGGGCGGCATCGTGTTGAAAGCGGTGTTGCGACTGTATCCGAAAACGGTGGAACAATCGATTGCCGAAGCAAAGCTTTTTTTGTCGCAAAGGCGCGCCAAACAACCTGTTTTGCCCTCTCTCGGAAGCGTGTTCAAAAACGGCGAAACGGCAAGCGGAAAACTTATTGATTTATGCGGACTTAAAGGCTTGAAAATCGGTGGCGCGCAAGTGTCTCAAAAGCATGCGAATTTCATCGTAAACACGGGCGGCGCAACGGCAAGCGATTATCTCGATTTGGCAAATTTTTGCAAAAAAGCGGTGTTTGAAAAAACGGGCATAACGCTCGAAGAAGAGTTCAAACTCGTTGACTAGTCGCACGATGTCATCGCACTGCGTGCGGTTGGTTGCCTGTGAATCTTAAGTGTTTTGTTCGTCCTCTACAAGAGTTTTTCGTCGTTTACTCTAAATTAGATGCGCCCCCTCTTTCCCTTCCGGGCTTTTCCACTTCGGCGTTTGCGCACCGCAATCCGCCTCGTTCTCTTTGGCTACAACACATTCACCGGATGTGTTGCTTAACGCGTCGCGCCCGCCACTCAAATAGGGGCAATTCTCTACAAGATTATCCGTCGTTCGCGGGGGAGACA
>OWIP01000111.1_pt1 | contig 59226 bp, 80 predicted proteins | sample 1732581 | NCBI WGS metagenome assembly OWIP01 (sample SAMN05065731, study PRJEB22554) | human gut metagenome | biome: ENVO:2100002; feature: ENVO:00000062; material: ENVO:00002003 | host: Homo sapiens | place: USA
TGTCATTATACAGTTTCTCGTGAACTTATCAGCGAGCTCTGCAAGATTCGTAGTAGACACCAATTTGAATGGATCTCTGAAATATTTAATTGCATGCCCTTTGGTCCTGGCAGTCTTTGTTAAGAATTTACGATTCATCTCATCTACGACTGCTGCAAGTATTGGCTCAACTATACTATTGTAGTAGTTATTCATTGTATTCTCGTCTGCTGTGCCATTGAGAATCTCCACCGTCATTCCAAGCTGAGAGAATAACAAATTTGTGAAATACTCTACCTGCTTGAGTAAATTGTTTTCAATCGAACGGTTGAGCTGAGTAACATGCTCCGTTGAGTCTATGTACGCAATACCATATTCAGAGCTTGCCAATTGTTCAGTAAGTTCTTTACGACGTTCTTTGGCCTGAGCTCTCTTTGCTTCGGACTTAATCGTATATGGCAACTGAATAATCAAATCAAGCTTATCAGATCCACTTCGATCATCTATGAAATCGAGAATTGCAAGCTTTCTTTTCAGTCGATGCGCCGTTGAATTCTGTGCATTCATAATTGCATAGAATGGATTTTCAACGATCGCGACCATTTTCTTTGGAAGGTCCATTTCCTCGAATTCACCAGTGCGATCATTGTAGATTCGCACTCTAACATGGCGCGGATACCAATTGATTATCTTTGCTGTACGCATCGTCTGAATATCGTAAACGTTGCCATGCACAGGGTCCATAGTCGTATCAATCGGAACTATAGCAACGCATCCTTCGTCAAGAAGTTTCAGGAAAATATCCTGTTTAAACGCTCGCGATGTCTGATCAATATTGGCTTCCATTGTTAAACAGTAGTTAAGCCCATCCTCAACGTCGTCAGTAAAGCGTTTGTCTGCGTCTAGCATGACGTGTTCTACGTCAATTGCTGCGGCATCTACGGATATCTTATTATAGATCGTTGTAACGATTGACCGCTCATTTCCCATCGTAAGTCTAGGACGAGATGGATTGTCATAGCTCACTGCGCCAAGACCAGTTCCATTTTGATACGCTGTTGGATCTTTGTTCATAAATGCATTCCAACCATGCTTTAATCTGTTCATAAAACCCATAAGTAATCTCCTTATTTAGTAAGGTAATTCAGATAAGCTTTGCCTGCTCGCTTAGCTTTATTGAAAGATCTGCTTACTTTCTTAGCTTTCTTCTTAGCTGATTTGTAAGCTTTGCTAGCATCTCTAGAAACTCTATTGTATTCTTTCTTAGCTGACTTATATGCCTTGTTAACATTCTTCTTTGCCGATGTTACATAAGGTTTAGCATCATTGACAAGCTTCTGACCGGCTCGTTCAATTTTGTACTCTGCCTTTGATCTGACAGAATTTGCCTTATTGCGTGCTTCTGCAGAAGTCATTGCACGGCTCCTAGCAGTCGACGTTGCTTTTCTTGCTTTCTTGTATGCTCCTGACTTCTTGATATCACGAGAGAGTTTCTTACCAGCTCTGGTAACCTTGTACTCACCCTTTGAAATTACAGACTTTGCTTTTGCCCTTGCAGCGTTTGCTGTTGGCGATTTTGAAGCTTTATCTAGAAGATATCTTGCTGCTACTGTCTTTGCAACTGCATCTCTGGTTGCTACCTTTTTAGCGAAGTTTGCTGCTTTCTTAACTTTTGTCGAAGGAGCGTTCTGTTTCTTAACATTAGCAGCGATCTGTTTCATCTGCTGTTCCTGTTTCTTTCTAACCATGTCAGCATTCTTCTTAGCTACAGTATTATCATTCATAGCTCTAACACGTTTCTGGAAATCCTTCTCATGCTGAGCTTTCTGTGCCTGCATTGCTGATGTTGGGCCTTTGTATGGAACAGACGATTTTTTAACGTCTTCTGGGTAGACATACTTACCGTTTTTAATGTATAAGTATTTGTGCTTTTTCCAGCTATGTCTGAGAACAGTGTTTCCGTCCTCATCGGTGGCCTTGTAATATACAGAATTACTCATATTACCATCCTTTCTGTTTCTTTTTAAGTTTTTGAACGTATTTTGCACCACGGATAGAAGCTAACTCAGCATCTACCGTTTTCTTCTTTTCTGCAGTTTTATTTGTACGCCGTTTGATGGCTTCAGCCTTCTTGGTGTACTTAGCAGCTTTCTTTCCATAACGGTTTGCCTTCTTCCGAGCTCGTTCAGCTTTTTGAAGATTTCCGGTATATCCAATATCCGTAAGAGCATGGTCACGTTTAACTCGTTTTGCCTCTTCCTTTTCTTTGAACTTGACTCTTTTAGCCATAGCTTCTGAAGCTTTTCGTTCGTAATTGGATATACGTGACTTTGTCTTCTGAGAAGTTTGTTTCTTCATCTTAGACGCAAGCCGATCTGATTTTGACTCCAGATGCGATGCTCTTCTTCCGGAATGTTGATACGGATCTTTTCCTGATCCATACTTGTAACGGCCAGACCGTCTCGGCAGTCCATAATGTTCCAGATGGTCACCACATAAGTCAGAATGAACCAGTGACATGGTCCCGTCCTTATTCTTTATTTTTACATACATAACCATTACTCCTATTCGAATGCATCTTTATTAACTTTGTAAGCAACAAGCGCATCCATCAATGCTGAGACGTTATCAATTTTGTCTTCGTATCGTTTCTTATACAGCTTTCTGTTTCCGTTTGTATCTTCCAATGTTATGCAATGGCCCATACAGAAACTCATCAAAGACTCGTCAAATATCAGCATCCTCTTTTCTGACAGTTTCTTAATTTCTCCGAGAGGAACCGTTTCAGTTCTAACACCCTGTGGAACTTTCTCAATTCCAAATGATCCATTCTCCTGAGCCCATCTTTCAATAAACTCTTTTGCGTTGTATGGATCATAGCCCAATGCGCAAACATCATACTGAGCGTCTATTATGAATTTGTCAAGATCCTCGTATACTTCTTGGACATCTAAAATACTTCCCTCCATAACCATAAGCGTACCTTCGTCGATAAACTCTTGATACTTTTGTCTCATGGCCAGGTTCAACTTACTCAAGGTAAGTGTAGTTATATAACTTCTAACTTTTACTCCGAACATTCCGTTTCGCAGTGGGAACAAGAATGTGAAAGCGCAGAAGTCATCACCTTGGGAAAGGTCGGCTCCCATTGCACATGACATTTTCCAAAAGCTTCTAGGTTTGTGTGGGAGTGTTTCTTCATAAGAGAAATAATATGTATATCCCTCCATAGGAATTCCGAAACGTTTTGCCAGAATATCATTTCTTGTAGCAGGTGCTTTCTCAGCTCGTTCAACATCTAGCTGGATTGTTTCATAGCTGACTGTGATCGGTAGGTTAGGATTAGCCTTAGGCCACATGTCTGGGTCTCCGACTTCCTCTAAGCTGTCAAGCCTGTAATACCAAATACTAGTATGCCAGTTCTGGTATTCACCTTTGAGAATGTCTATCAGTTCCATTTTGATGGCATCTCCACATCCATTACGGACGGTACCTTCCGAACTTACTGCTAAGATTACATATCCATCTATTTTGGCTGCACCCTGCTCGATCGCACCAATTGGATCTTCTCTCAATTCACCAGAGAGCCATTCGTCAACCGTTGCTACTTTTACTCGTAATCCCTGAAGTTTGTTAATACTCATTGGTCTTATCTCGAGTAGCGAATTTGTAAGAAAGTTCTGTATACCTTTTTTGGTTGATGCAAGCTTTACACGGTTCGCTTTGGAACCTGTAGTGTTCTGTATAGAACCTTCAGTTAGAAACTGGAACAACGGCCCTTTCGCTCTGGCTATGGCAGTATTAATTGCACTAGTAACCTCTTCAGCCTGTTTCATTGTTGGGGCCGTCGTAATCTGATGTGTCGTTGTTGTGTCGACTGTCAGAAAATATGCTTGCACTAAACTTTCATATAACGATTTTGCATTACTTCGAGAAATGATAAGATACTGTTTGTTGACTAGACGCTTTTTGACAGATTTTCTTACGAAATGTCCGCCTCGTCCAGAAGCGTTTGGTTCGTATACGGATTTCTCAACGTAATAGAACCAACCAAATAATTGCTCTCCCCAAAGTTTAAATGAATCCAGCAATTCCAAGTCTGATCCATCTGTCAAGACCATTTCAGATTCGCAGAAGGCAATCCAACCTTCTACAGCTTCGTCGTCATAGTATACACCGGGGTTAGCGATCAGCCAATCAATACGGTTCATCTCCATAGAGATCTCCCTGTTAACAGGAATCTCGCCGTTCAGAACTTTATCTCGGAACTCCCCGTAGTACCTAGGCGTTGCCGTATTGCTTAGCATTCACATCACCTACTTCTTTTCTTTGTTTTCTTTGTTTCAGCTTTGACGGCTTCATTAATCATCTTCTGAGCGGCAGCATTAAGTTTGCCTTTAATATAAACTTTCCCTTGTTCTTTAACGACTTCTGTAACTGCTGGAACGATAATATCCTTTACGGCCTTATCAACCAACTTCTTTGGCAATGGCTGTTTTTGTGGATGATTTTTAAGGTATGTAGCTTCCATACTATCTCGAGCATTTATTCGTCTGAGCTCTTCATCAGATAAAGTTTTTACATATGCTTTTTCATTTCTGTATTTAGTTTTTTGTTTCTTTTTCTCAATCTGGGCTGCTTTGGTTCTTTCTCTTCGTTTGACATTTTGTTTTTCAACTCCACTTTTTTTAGAAAAGCTTTTTATAAACTTCTCACCAGCTTTAGCTGATGATCTAAGACTTTGATATGGGTCTTTTCCAGATCCCCATTTGTATCTTCCGGATCGTCTTGGTAATCCATAGTGTTCCAGATGATCGTTTAAGAGTTCATGATTATTGACTAAGAAATCTCTGACATCATTTGCTGAGTAATTAGCCATCGTCGTTCTCTCCTTTCTCATCATCCTCCGAAATAGGATAATACAGTATGTACAATCTCCATTCCATTTCTTTGAGCTGCTCTTTCAAACTATCCATTAACGAACCAGTTGTTGGCGGATCGAATAATAGACGAGTTTTAATGTACACATAATCTTTTATCAAACTTAACTTCTGGTCATCCGTCTCGAATTCACTCCAGACATTGTCGGGTCCAGTAATTCTATATCCTTCTTTTGGTCCTACTCCTATATGAGTGAGAGTTGCAAATGCTGAGTTGATATGGATCATCAAATCCAAATCAAACTGCTCGAAGTCGTCGGGACATCCAATGAGTTGTTTGATCGTCTTAAGAATGCTCTCTTCCATTGAATACCTCCTCAATGTTTCCAAGGGCATGTATCATTTGGTCTCCTTGTTACAGGTCCACTACGAATATTTGTATCGTTCCCGTAGTGTATGGCATTATGCGTTTGATGGGTTGTCGTCACAACGTTGTTCATATCGAATATCATTGGGTCTCGGTTAAGGACCATCTCTTTGGTAATTGGATTTATGTGATGTATCAACGGTCGTGTTTGTATCTCATATCCTTCAACACCTAAATCGCAACCATCATCTCTGATGATTACTCTATTCCGAAACTCTCTCCATTCTCTTGATGTATATAATGCCTGATTAACCCATCGATCATATCCAAACGTTTCATACCCAACTGAACCAGACAGCATTAAATATTGCAGACGTTCTTCAAATGTAGGATACTTAATCATTTCCAAATATGATCGTGACATAGTACTTGAACTACTCATCCTCAATGCCCTGGTATCTACGCATTGCTTCAATTGCCGCAGCGTACCTCTCTTCACTCTTGGCAGAAGCTTCCAGTGAGTCGATTTTGGCACGTGTCTGCTTTGTTTCCTCTTTGAGCTTCTCCTGCTCGAGGAGTTCTCTTGAAGATCCAAGTTTTAAGAAATGCGTAATAACCTGAGATGAGGCTGTACCTTCACGTAACTGCTTTTCAGCAGCATCGAGCGAAAGGTTGATCAAGTACTGTTCCCTGTCTTCAGGAGTCATAGGAACCCTTGCGTGCTTCTTTTCGGAAGTAGCTGTCGCCGCTCTTCTTCCCATATACTTTCGTCTCCTTTCTAATATCTTTTGCCAAGGTTTTGAATACTTTACGTACTCTCTATAAGAGATCTAGGTATGTTTTAATAACCCTGAAAGGAGTCTTTAACTGAAAGAGGGTCCTTCTATGTGCGACAAAAGAAGACCCAGATCTCTTATAGAGAGGGCGTAAAGCCGTTAACCTAAAATCCATTTTGACAGGATTTTGACCCCCGGAGAATTTTCAAGGAGGCCGGCGATGACAGAGGGGGTGCTATTTTAACGACCCCCTCCCAGGTGCTAATCGAATAACTCAAATGGCATTACAGAGTTTCTATTTTTAATAACTCTAAGACATTCAAATCATTTGAATCATTCAAATCTCAGCTTTTATTTACTTGTTACTATGAATTCTTGGTTTAGTTACTCCATTTTCGTGAGTTACTTTAAAGTATTGACCCATGAAATCGTTCTTGAGAATAATCTCAATAGCAGCAGTTAACAGTGCTTCGTATTCTTCATCACCCATGTCTGATGTATCAGTGTCAAAGTATCTAGCAAGATACCCTGAAGTGCAATAGCCCTTTGATTCATCATATCGATACCAATTGTCAAAGTCAGTAAAAGGATCAAAAGGGTTATCCACTGTTGTTATCCAGATATGTAGTGTATCGTTACGATCAGCAGAACTCTGTGTTGCTAACTTAAGAGATCCATCGTTTGCGTTGTTCATCCCTTATTCCCCTTTCTATAAATATTTACTAACAGTCGACACAGAAAGTCCAGTCGCTTCAGCAACTTCAGCTTGTGTGTAACCGAAGTTAAGCATAGACTTGATTCTTGCAGCTTGTGAAGAACTAACTGCAACAGATTTTCTTGGAGTTGCAAGTTGCTTAACTTTATCTGAATCAGCGTTGTTAAGTATCTGTTCAAGCTTTGATGTACTGATTGCACCAGCTTGAATTGCTTCCCACTCTTTGTCCGATATGTCTACTTGCACATTAGACTTGGATGCACCAACCTTTGCTCTAGCTGCTGTTAAAGCTTGCTGTCCAGCTCGTTTGATTTCATCTGCTGTCCAATCAGGATTAGCTGCTTGCTTCTTCTTTAATGTCTTATTAGCTATTATTTGGGCCTGTCGCTCTTTTGGTGCGTTCTGTAATGCCCTATTTAATTTAGCATTAAGGCTTGCAACTTCTGCTGAATATACCGTTTTAGCCTGAGCATTCATCTCAATGTTCTTAGTTGCAACCTGACTCTTTCTTGCCAAGTTAGCCATATGCTTAAGGGCATTGGCATAGTCCGCATAGGCAACCTCTTTTGGATTTGGATCTTTAGACAGCAGGGTACGTGCATCATTAGTAGCCGCCATTTTTGTTGTCTTGACAGTAGCCAGTTTTTCACCTCTTGATTCCCAGGCACCGTCTTTGTTTCTTTTCCAGTCCGTATAGGTACGCCCTGTGAGCTCTGGGTGCACTTCACCAGTTTTAGGATCGATATCCTTCAAACGAATCTGTTTTGTTTCTGGAACATAGGCTACCGACTTAGACCGGGATAGGAGTGTGGATGCACCCGCATCAGCACCGCCCTGGTACTTTTTCTTTAACTCGGCTATACGGTTCTCTTCAAAGGACCTCTTATAGTCCAGTCCATGCTTAGGGGCATCAATTACAACCATTGAGTGACGTACTGCTCTTGCAATTTCCTCAGGCTTTGCACCTTTGAGCTGCATATCAGTGATCAGGTTGGAGATCTTACCCATTTCCAATCCCTTACGTTTCTCAGGAAGTTTTGCTGTAACTCCTTCAATACCACGGTATGCAATCTTAGGATCGAAATCCTTTAAACCAATGTAAGCACTAATATCAGAAGTCGTTATCTTAACTTTTGATTTTGGCGAGTTCGATGGAATTACTACTGCTGTATCGCCATCAAAGTCAGCTCCAGATAATCTTTCAGCAACCTTGGAGTTGATTCCGACTGCATCAATCGCATTAGCAAGCATCGCTCTTCCTTGAGGATTTTTGTTGTTTACTTTGAGTTCTGGAATCTCAAATGTTCCACCATGCGGGAAACGAACAAGGCATACAGTCTCGCCATTCTTGTATGAAGGTGCATATATCTCATTATCTTTAAGCGAAGATACTGGCAAGATTACTTTAGAACTCTGTCTCGGAAGTGCAGCTGCTTTAAGCTCTACTGCCTGACTATCGCAACCTTCAGCAAAGTCTGCTAATAACTTTCGTTTAACAACCGGGTTTGTCATCTTTAGGATTTTATCAAGTTCATCCTGACGATTGTCAATTGATTGTTTAAGCTGCTTCTTTATAAGCGGGAGCTGCTGCTTTGATAAGAACTGAGAAGCAAGGTTCTTAGAATAGTGATCCCAATCTCCTTCCTCTTTCAGCTTGTTGATAGCTCCGAGCTTTTCGTTTCCATCTTTATCTTTATAATGGTACTGACCGTTTGCTTTAATTGTAGCTCCAAACGGATTATCAGGATCATCTTTCATTTTCTTGAAGACATCCATCTTTGGTACGTCGCTTGTTTTATTGGTATTGAATATAACATCAACACCCTTTGGTATGTCGTCTGAATAGATTGCCATACCTTTAAGATAATGAGTGCCATTAACAGCAATTCGCACCTGTGCATAATGTGAGTCTCCAAGATCAAGATCTGCAACTCCTCTTCGAAGCTCAATGACACCATCTTTCTCCAGTCCGCCTTTATCGCCATATCTTACAGCTACTCGACTGGATGAGATACTTGATGGATACTCTGGTGCCCAGAACGTTGTTCCACCATCATGAGAATACTCATTTACTGGTTGAATCTTATCAGTGTGTTGCTGAACATCTTTCCATTCAGTTCCTGGAGGGCAAAGAACTTTAGTAGTTGTATACTGCCCTTTTTGATTGATCTGTGGAACCCTGACTGAATGTACTTCATAACCAGCTTCTTTTAAGATCTGAAGAGATACATCTAATCTTGTTTTGGTGATTCCCATTTCTCTCTCGACTCCGGTACCAACATCGACAAAGTTCTTAGTGCCAACTTTTTTGGCTAAAGTCTCTGCTGCGTTGATGCACGCATCCTTCTTAAGCTTTTCACCCTGGTTTAATAATGATCGAACTGTCGACTCTTTTGATGGAGAGTCAAACATCATTTCAGCTATTTTGACATTTGAATATCCATGCTCTTTCAACTTCATAGCTCTGTTAATTCGATCTACTTTTTCAGCATTGACATAAATTGACTGCTTGTTTCGAAACTCAGTTGTTTTCATACCCATGAATGCAGCAATTTCTTTCTCACTTTTTCCTCGAGCTTTCATCTCTTGGACAGTCCTTAAGAACTCTGCATTATGCTGATATGGGTTATCCCCAGAACCCCAAGGATAACGACCAGAATGACGTTTAGTACCATAATGTGCTAAGTGGCTCATACAACGCCCTCCTCTTTCTTAACAGTTGCAATGATCTTGTCAAACGACTTGATCTTATCCATGATCGGCAATATAATTTCCGGTGTAGGAACCTCTTTAAGAATATCATTATTTTGATAGATCCTCAATTCAATTCCAATATCTCCAGGCTTAATTCCATACTCCAAACAAAACAGCGCAGTATAAATTTCCAACTGCTGCATATGCGCAGGAATGTCGCCTGTTTTTAAATCGTGAATCCTAAGAAAATCTTTCGAAAACTTAATAGCATCCGCTGTTCCAAAACAATTCTCAGAATAATATAATACCTGCTCCGGTGTCATTCTATACCCAATTGCATCATTTACATGCATGTTGAGTGTTAGCGGGGATCTTGGCAACTTCTGTCGAAGCTTGATACATTTTGCTGCAAACTCATGCAACTCTGTTCCTTGCTGTGCTTTTAAGAATCGCCGATACGTACTCTCAAGCTTTTCAGCATCATAGTTTATCCAGTGATACTTACTAGCTCCGAGATATGCGTGATCTCCTTCTTTTACTTGTAAATGTTTCCTGAATTCCATTATAAACCTCCGTCTTATTTTGAGGGTAAATGAAACTTCCATATTGGCCGAGTTCATTTGCCTTGTTTACGTAATAATCCTGATTAGGTCTGTGACTAGCATTAGCGTCTCTTTTAACTTCGAGCAATGCCCAACCTTCTCTGTCTAACAAAACTAAATCCGGAATGCCCTGTTTGTAATTAGGATCGTTCTTTAAAATAATAGAATCTGGGAATAACTCTTTTAACTCCGAAATTATATCGGATTGAATTTTATTTTCTTTCTTCATTGTTCTCCTTTCGTGAGGCCGGAGGTAAACGTAATGGCAGATTGTAGTAAACAGACGTAAGAACTTTAATACATAAATGAGCCCCACGAAAAGACAAACAAAAAGAGAAAGAGGCAGTTCTGCTCTCCTCCCCTATAATAAGCTATGTTTTTTTCGCGAGGCCTATTTTATGAAAGCAGACTCGTTGAAGTTCTTTTTCTGAGCTAGAGCTCTTGTGATTCTAAGCTCGATCGGACTTCTACATTTTAAGTGAAAGTACTTAAGTTCTTTGTATGGTGTGGTAAGTCTGTCAATTCTTCCACTAGCCTGCTTCATCATCTTATACGAATAGTTCTGTGAATAGAAAATCATCGTGTCTGTCTTTATGCAATTCCATGCTTCTGACCCAGCATTGTATTGAACCAGGTAAATCCATTTCAGATTACCGAATGGTTCCGGATCATGCCGGTGGCCATTTAACTCAGCAATTACAACATCTTCTCCAAAGTCTATATTTTTGATGATCTCTAACTCGTAATCGAAATTGTAAAAAACTATCAGCTTGTTATGTTCTTCGAAAATATTTCGTAATGCTTCGGCTCTGCTTTCATCAGTATAGCAGATCTTTCTTAGCTTATAGCACAACTCACTAACGTTTTCTATTGGTTCACCCTTTTCATAATCGAAACGGTTTTTCATAAGGTCCTTGTAAGCTTCCTTATCGAATGAGCACCAAACATCTTCATGATATTGAGCAGCTGGATTTTGGTATGGCATATCAACCAGCACTCTTCTTCGCAGTCTATTCAATCTTTCGGTTCCAATGAATCTTTCGATTTGAGGGAACTTACTAAATCTAGAATATACACAATGTTCTGCAGTGAACTCGCTTTTGTTTTTGTAGAAACCATTTGCAATAAAGACTGGCATGTAGTCCATGTAGTTGTCACCAGGTGTTGCGGATAATAATATCCAGTCATTGGACTTTGCTATTTTAAGAAACGCTTTAGTCCAAGCACCATAACCTACCACTCGTTGCTCGTCAAAAATAAAGAAACTGTTTTGAACGCTAGCATACTTCTTAATGTTATTCCAGGAATCTATAACTACTTTATGATCATATATCTTCGTTTCATCATCTGGTGTTAGATAGAACCAACTCATATCCCCAACCCATTCACCGCTGTCTCTTTTCTTAGCAGTTGTTATAATATACAAATCTTTTGGATTCTTCATTTTAGTCATTGGTTCTACCGTTCCGCCATTCTGAATAAAGTAGTACGCGAGTCCGGTAATAGATTTACCAGACCCTGTACCACCACAAAGTATACAGCCATTATGCATTTTTCTTATTGCACTTATTTGGTGCGGCTTCAACTTTAATTCCATATTAGTCTAAATCGGCATATTTCTCAGCAAATTTGTTTTCACGAATAGTTACATACATAGAATCTACATATGCTGTGATTCCAGTACGACCGGACATTTCCCATTCGTAAGGACGAATTGAAAGATCGCAATCAGTAATATCCACCACATCGAGCTGCGCTACTGTATCTTCGTTCAGCAGTGTTTTGTGATTTCCAACAATAAGCCATACCTGTGTGTATCTGTTCATGTTCAGTTTTACAGGAAGAGTCCACTCCTGCTCTGACGGATCTGCTCCTTCCTGAAGGGGACGCTTTTTGACATTCCATCCTTCTTGTTTTAACTCATCAGCCATTACTGCGTCATCGATTACAACACTGAATCCTCTCTTTCCAGGATTGAATCTATCTCTCTCACCTGAAAAGTTCTTCCAAATAATATTTGCTCCTTCAATGTTAATGTTATTTACGTTTGCCATGATAGACCTTCCTTTCTATGCTGCTATATCGGCGTTATCATTTTTATGTTCATCAATTGCAAATTTCTCAAAGTCACCAAACTCTGAGATAGTTTCGATTGCTTTTTCAGCAAGTTCTTCATAATAAGACATATCAATCTTATCCTGAAAATTGTTTGTTAATACATCCTCAGATTCAAGCCAACGGTATCCCTTTGTTCCAGATGGTGCAAAGTACTTGTCGTCTTTTACTCTGAACAGCTGAGCTCCGCCGCAACCTTCTTTGATTGGACAGAACCTGCCGACTTTACCAACGAACTTAAAGTCATGTTCACCTTCTGCAAGATTCTCGTTAAAGTCGAGATCAAGCTCTCCACCATTGGTAACTGCAATTGTCTGGCATAAGTCATCAAACTCAATCTTTTCATGAGTGAATAGTGTCTTCTTTACATATGGTACTGCGAACTGAGTTCCAGTTGCTGTCCATCCTTCACCTTTCTCGTATGCAATATAAACTGCATTATTAACTAAGCAGATCTTCTCATACTCAGCTTCGATTTCAAATGTGTAACCATATTTCTTTCCAAAGTCGTAGATAAACTGCTCAACTTCTGGAGTCGGATTGTCGATTTTAATACTGTCAGTCTTGATATGAACGACATGTGCTCCAAGTTTCTCAACTTCGCCTTTAAGTGTTGCCATGAAGAGTGCTCCACGTTTAGCAACGATGTTATCGATATTTCTTTCATCTTTGAACAGGTTACTGAAATGAGCTGATGTCAATCCATATACAGAATTGATTACGATCTTCAGTGCCTTTGCAAGTTTTTCGAGTTCTTCTTCAGCTACGTTTGCAAATCTAGCAAATGCTCCACCAAACAGAGTCTTTAATGCTTCAACATCACGATGTTTAATTGCAATACGAGCATCAACCAGATCTTTGAATCTGGCCGTATACTTCTTGCCAAAGAGGTTTAGTGCGATAACTGAATGCGGATGCATTGATGCTATATCGAATGTTTTGACATTTCTGTACATTCCAGGATCAGCGATTACTAATCCGCCTTCATTCATTTTGATGTCACGATATGTTGATACTCCGTGATCGAATGTATAGCCTTCAAACTTATTTATCTCGTTGAATGTTTCATTACCATCCATGTCAACTGAAATACCTGTAGCAAGGTTAGTATATATAAACTCTCGCTGTGGGTTCTTGTCATTTCCAAAGATCAGTTTACCAGACAACATATTACTTGTGTCATTCGGGCATCCTCCAGCAATCTCGGCTAATACACATCTTGCTTCAAAGTCTGCAATGTTAGCTTCGAATGTAGCTTCTGTTGCAATGACATCATTGTCACAGTATTCTGCAACTTTAGGCCACAGCTCTTCTGGTACTGGCTGATCCCAAGGTAGAGACCATTCCTGATGGTGAATACCTAATTCAATCTCCCACTTCTTCAGACTCTGCTTCTTAGCACAGAAGTCATAGACATCAGTGTAGCTTAAGTTGTATGCTGATCCGAAGAAAGCGTTTGGACTTTTGTTAATAATATCCTGTGAAAGCTGGAATAAAGCTTCCAATGAATATCCCATCATTCGAGCATACAGAATGTGATTATCATATCTTCGACAGTTGAATCCAACAAGTTTCATTTTGAGGAACTCTTCAACCTCTGCCGGTGACGGATTGATCATCCTGTGGCAAGGTCCAGGTTCTCCTCTATATTTCCAGTTAACCAATAACAGGTTTGGAAACACCTCAATATCATAGAATACAATTCTGTCGTCTTTTGGAGAGTTTACTCCAGCAACATCATCGGAGCAGTAGTGAATCTTTCCAACCTGCTCAAGACAATAGTCTGCATGGTTTGTACTTGACGCAGCAAATGCTACAATATCATTTCGCATGTCCGTTACATCATAGTGTTCTCCTGACTCGTATGCATCATCCAGAATCTTTTTAATGAAGTCAACACTTGGTTTAGTTCCAGGGTGACTTTCTTTCCGAAGATTCTTTTTGATCAATGCTCGAATCATCTTTTCGCTGGCAACTACTTTAAAGTCTACCATATTTTCACTCCTTTTCTTTAACGGTAACCCTGAAGATATAGTAGCAATTGGAGTTGAGTTACATGCTGTTACAACTCTTCGCAATGCTCCTTTACCACTATAAACCTTGATCTCTATATTGTCGCTATATACATTGTCAAGTTGTTTAGGGTCACCAGTATAATAGTAATGCAGATGCACACCTGCGCCACTCTTTGAGAACTCAGCATATGTTGGCGGCCATTGAGATACCGCGTCTAAGTTCATTTCCTTAGACTTATTCCCTTCAGCATCTTTCAGATCAAAGTCAATGACTATTAAATTCTCTGGAACTCTAACATAGTGAAGTTTAGTAGTATCCAGATCCTTCAATGTTGTACCAACTCGATCCCACGCTTTTGATGGCGCATCGCCGCGTGCATATTGTGCTTGGCAATCTTTACACACTTCATCTAAGATAGATTTAGTGCTATCCATTTTGAGCCATGATTCTTTGGCTTCGTCTGGCTTAAGCTCTTTGTCTACGAACTTATCTTTCTTGAAGCCTTTGTAATAGCTTCTAGCTCTTGTTCCATCTTCCAAAGTAATTCTGTCGAGAAACTCATCGAAGTAATCTTTCAAGTCTTCCCTGAATTTGTACATTGGCATTTTGTTTGGGAGTCCAGTGTTGTCGCAATACTCTTTATACAGACTATATGCTGCTTTTAATGTTGTTCCATCATCCTTCTCAAAGAACGGATAACAGCTTTCTACGAAGTTGAAGAAGACGTCCGTTTTGAACATCATATCCAATGGCTTATATCCATCGTAGTAATGCTTTCCGTATTTCTGGTATACTTTGAGACAATGATTAGCTATAGCTCCAAGCTCATATGGAATCTGACTCATGCATTCCTGGTAAGTATCTGGCTCGAGTAATTCGCCAGTTGGCTTAACATCAATCAGTCGTCTTATAATACCTGACTTTGCATCAGTGATTTTGACTGGTCGGTTTGTACCCATGAATAGCATACTGTTAACTCGCATTGGATACTCAGCTTTATACTTTTCAGAAATGCCGATTTCCTCGTGTGCGATTATAGAGTTGAGAAGGGTGTTATCTTCAATTCTACTTAAGTCACCGTCATGCTGAATCATTACTAGAGGGTTATCTTTGAATGCGGCAGTCGCGAATGATTTTGACGGGGTAGCTAAGTCTTTAGCATTGAATGTTCCGCAATATCCTTCGAACAGCTTTTGGATGATGTTAAGGATTGTCGACTTACCTGTTCCAGCTTCACCATAGAAGACTAAGAACTTCTGAATCTTTTTAGAGTCACCAGATATAACTGATCCAATGGCCCACTCGATCTTTCGTCGTTCTTCTGCATCATACAGAGTTGAGATGATTTTGTCATAGCCCGGTGTCTTGCCTGCTTTGATGTCGTATGGTAAGGTCTTGGAACGATAGTCCTCTTTGGTTGTCTTCTGGTTTAGGAATGTAATATCAGAATCTAACTGTATTGAAGACGACGGACTAAGCTGGCAATACTTCTTGTACTTTTCCCAGCGTCCATTGTCGAAGTCCCTTAAGTAGTCTTTTTCGATTTTGCTGGTTGTAGTCTTGCTAACTGTTTCATATGCTTCATCGATCAAACGATCTACATAATCAACAACATCGTATTCATCAGTAGACCATCTGTTATTCTTCTCATCCCAGAGAGCATAGAACGCTTTACCTTTACATAACAGGTTATCAACTTTCTTAGAAACAGCAAACGTTGGGTGAATGACCGTGGCATCCCTAGACTTGACATATGAACTCTTAATTGTTACAAAATTCATACTTTTTCCTTTCCTGACCGTTTGGACACAAAAATGTGCTCTCAAAAACTTTTATATATTTTCATACTTTCCTAAAAAGTTTTTAAACTATATAAAAAAATGGGCTTTTGGCCAATAATAGGGTAAAATAGCACTAAAAAGTCACTTTTTCATCAATTTTTGCAACTTGCTGGCCATTTTTATTTTACGCTTTTTCCTGTCAAAACGCTGTAAATATAGTCTGCATCGTCCCCTTTTACTACCGAAATCAGCTGTAATTTCCCTTTCTGGCCATTTTTTTCACTTTCTCCAGCGACCGATAACCAGCTTTCACGCTTCCCATCAGACGGATTATACTGCAAAATCAGCAGTTTTCCACGCCTAGAATTAGGTACAATCTTGTCAACATAGTCCTCGTTTTTCTTATTATTTCCCATAATTTTTACCTCAACTTTCTTTATTATTTTTACCTAAATTGTCCTGTTATTTACAATAATATTGTGCATTTTATCAGCCTGATTTCCTTTCCAACATGCCACAGCTCGTAATCCAGCGCTTTTGCCGTTTTCAATTTTCTCCTTGGCAACGGTAAAATAGCTAGGACTAGCGCCATCAGAAGGATTGTACTGGCATATAAACATCTCAGATTTATCCATATTAGGAACGAATTTCTTCGTATTTCCCATAATTTTTACCTCAACTTTCTTTATTATTTTCGCCTATTAACTTCTTTTAACCAACTCGTCAGGATACGACGTAGTATCAGTACTAGATTTACAGCTCATAAAATTCCCGGAACTCTGCTGAGCACTCTCAATCTTTTCTTTGGCATTCGTCATTTCACTAAATGTATTCCTAGACCCTTTACGATTATCATTGGTTGCATCTATCATAGGTGCCGTGTCCCAAGGTGCGGGCTTAGACTTTTCCATATATACTTTCTGCCCAATGCCAGTATACAAGGCAAAGCGCGATAAGACCTCGTCCCTAGGTATCATCTTACCCTCGTCCCTAGTCGACTCAGAATGCTTCCATACTAGTTCATTCTTACTGAATGCATCCGCCAGAATAGTAAGTAATTTGGCATCGTTCCTACGCTGTTTGGTAGTACCTACGAACGGCTTTCCAGATTCTTTCTCCATTGTCTCGAGGTTCTTCGTAACTCGTACCAAGGCCTCTAAAATCATATCATGCTGGGCAGCCGAACTGAATCCTTTAAACTCTTCTTTAGTCATTTTGATCCTCCTTATCAACAATACTCTCAACAGTTTCAAACATGTATTTACATTTACGACAAGCATAATTTCGTCTTATCTCAGTACCAGATTTGTTGATCTTTTGATGATGCGAATATACATTACTATTACATTTAGGACATCTCATCTTCATCTCTCCCTAAATCCTTAACCCAGTCTAATTCTCCCGAAGCAAATGCAAATGCAATTGCATCAATCACATCAATAGCTGAATCAGAGAATACCCCAGCAGGTCCATTCTTCTCTAAATATCTAGCAGCGTTTAATGCACCAATACGACATTCTTCACGACTAAACATGCGCTCCACAAACTTCTCTACTTTAATCTTCTCGAGCTCATGCTCTGTGAGTTTTGTGTTAATAACCTTTGGCCTTTTCATAGATGAATTTCCTCCTTATAATTTGAATTGAGATACTCACACATCTGATCCCAAATCTGCATACGTCTCAAGTTCTTTTTTGTTCCTTTAACCCACCATAAGCCACCTTCTCCATCCTGCTCATACTTACGTGCAGCGCATCTTTTGAGGATAGCTTCATCATCTTCTGAGCAGTCCAGATAAAGACCAAGCGAGTCGATCATGACGTTAAACCAATGCGGCGTGCGGTCTCCAAATTCATCGTTTCCCATAATTGAATCTTCGCATCGCATGGCTAAGCCTACCATCATTTCAAGCCAAGAACACTGCTTATCAAGCAATGCTTCTCTGACTTCTGGGTATCTATAGCCACACTCATAAGCGAAGGTTGCACGAAGATCGACACCGTCTGCAGCTCGGTTAGCGTCAAGCTTATGTGACCATTCGAAGTCTGTTGAGAACAGCCATTTGAACCCCTGAATGTGCTCATTCTTGGTCGGGTCAACACCAATTTTGCTCAAAAGCCACTCGAAATAGTCCATTTTGACCCTATTTTTGTCGATTTTTAACATTTTTTTCCTTTCTAGACCGTTTTTCAGCCTCTTTTTTCGCTCTTTCATATCTGTTGGTACTGTGTAATGTGTCTGGATAATAGTATTTTATCATAACGTAATCTCCTCTAAGAATTCATCATAAGTCATGTCCTCGTACTGGATGCAATCGATCTTAACGCCCTCACGAGCATTCTTTACATACAGTGTATCTACCTCGAACTCGCCGAATGAGTCTAAGTTTTCCTCACCGAGAATCTTAATACCGTCAACAATCTCTTCATCACCGTTCTCAGAATATACTGCATGCTCCTTAGGTAAGTAGTTCCATACAACTCGTTTGAGACCATCGTCTTCCATGTACTCGCTAGGATCAATCACAACTGGTCCAATCGCACAGTCTACGTTCTTTTCAACGTCGATTTCGTCGATTTTATCGATGTCTGGAGTCCGGATTTTGGCATAATTTACTCTTTCGAGCTTAGCATCAGCCTCTTTTTTGCCTGTATCTACACTAGAAATGCTCTTTTCAGTAGCCGAAGCGTACTTTTTTAGGGCTTTTTCAGCGTCTTTTTCCAGATTTTCTTCCATTTTCTTGACGTCTTCGCTCTTTTTTTCCTCTTTTTTCTTGTGTGCTGCCTCATAATCAGCCTTAAACTGCTCGATTTCCTTATCGATATACATCTCACAGGCCCGTTTCATCCCAAAATACATACCTACAGCCCCACCTGCTGCTCCTAATACAAAACTTAATACTACCTTTCCGCTCATTTATTTGTCCTCCTTTTCAAACTATCTATTGATAAAAGTATTAACCGAGCATTCGATGTCTTTTCTAAACAAACACTCATCACATCTGAATTCTGGATCTTTATTGTTTTTCGGATCTTTTTCGCAATAAGCTTCTTTGAACTGTATTAAACATTCTTTCGCTGTCATTTTGACTCCTCCTTATTACTAATGATGCATGACGATCATTACTATCAATGGATACACTGTACCCAGAATTAGTTAAGTAATCTACAATATCATTTGCCATTTTCTTTCCATCTTCGGTAGCGATATCAATTCCAAAAGAGGCCAACTCGATTGAGCTATTGTATCTGCCTTCTTTTGCAGCTTTTATAATATTATTCTCGATTGAATTAAGATATTCTTTGCACTCGTCATTTATGAAGCTTATATTGTTTGCTTCTTTCGCACTGATCATCTTCTCTTACCTCTCTTTCTGTTGCACATGGCCATACCAAAATCACTGATAGGTACATACTCCTTATTAGGATCGCTGATCGGCCACTCGTCGCCACCCCAAGCTTCATATACAGCACGGTTAGACTTATTCTTATCTACTCTAATGTTATGAGTTACATTCGTCTGTTTCATTTTGACTCCTCCTTATTATACGCCGGGTTGTCCTTGCACATAAACCTGCATGCTCCCTGATTTCTTACCTGAATATAACAGTTATCGAAATAAGGGCATGCCAACTCCTCTTCAGTATATGTACGATCGTCCCTAGACGTATGCTCAAACTCCTGCATAATAGTACCTCCTTAAGATAACTTCACTGTCCACGATATAATCATAGCCGAAGCAAAAAATACAATTATAAGATACGAGATAGCATCTATATCATGGTACCTGCGGATGTGCTTTACAGTGTGTATTATTCCAGCTCCTATAGCAGCACCCAAAAGGCATAAGCTTAAAGCTCTAAAGAATATAAATATGTATACCATTTTGACCTCCCTAATCTAATGGAATGAACCATGATATTCCTGAATATATAAACACAAAGATAAGGAAAGCTAATGTAATGGCCAGTCCAACATCGTGTTTTTTAAATATCTGTTTTAATGGATTCATAATTCCGATATAAACCCACACAAAATGAGTATGTTTAAGCCTCTTACAGAGGATAATCATGCTATTCAATTCTCATCACCACCCCTGTCTGGATGTTCACATAATACCTGTGATGCTTGTATACTACCAAGTCCCCATCCCAATCTCCACCTGTGAGATAAAGTTTCTTCATAATAGCCGGTTTTCTGAACCAATCGATAATTCTCTTCATTTCAATTCCTCCTAATTTTCGAAAAATGAAAGGAGATGCAAACGGGATATGAACCCGCATCTCTGGTATAGGGTATACCAGTGCACTGCTATTGTGCTACTACGCATCTCTTCTCATTATAAGCTATGTTTTATTTGCGAGTTATTCAGGTTTGTTCATAGGGAAGTCAGCATCCTTAGGACTTTTAGCTTCACCCCTAGACATTTTGATCCAATTATAGAATCGTTCCTGGCACTCAGGACACACATCCATTATTCCTGGAATATCCGTAACATATTCGCCGTCCGGAGTACATAATTTCTTATCATCAGGGAAACATGTTACTCCAGATTTGCTTTTCCACCATACAGTAATCCCGCTATACATTTTATTCTCATCTTCGTGGTATACGCTGCCACACAAATCACATTTACAAAATCCTCTCATTTTAATTACCTCCTGAAATAAATTTCCACGCATTCTCTTAAGCAGAAACAAACGAAATCCTCGTCTGTCGATGAATTAACTGTGATATAGTTAGCCTTCTCATGATCGACATATATCTCTATAGTACCATCAGGCTTCACAACAAGCTTAATTGGTACTTTGTAATTTTCTGACAGTTCTTTGATTGTAGCTAAAATTTTCATACCTAGACCCCCTTAAAATTCCTTATAGTATTTTGACGTAAGCTTCTTGATTTTCTTAACAAATGACTTACTCTTGTTGCTTTTAGCATAGCTAGTTTTGTCAGTATAATCTTCAAAATCAATATCGTATTCACTGCAATAGTTCCATGTAGAAGTAACATATACACTTTCCCTAACGTTTCCGTCATAAGCATTAGAGGCTGTATAATCTACCTTCCAAGCAATCGTCCTGTAGTTATCAAGAATGCCGCATGCCGCATACACTTCGAAATTATCCTTATTTAGTACGTATTTAACTCTACTAATTTTTCTTATTTTGAATGAGTCTGGGTCCAACAGTTCGCTATCCTGGAAGACAGCTAATGTGTAAGCTAAATTCTTTTCGGCCTTGGCGTATTTAGTTTTTGCATTTACCGGTTGAACTACTGTTAAGCACATAACAACAGCAAGTAACAGGCATAATCCTTTAGTAATTTTCTTCATTTTAAAATCCCTCCAAGTTTTATTCTGATTTCTTATTCTGCTCTTCTTCACGTCTCTGGCGCATAAAGTCATGAAGCTGAATGAGTATCTTTTGTTCAATGGTATCACCGACCCCAGGAATGTCTGTAAGTCTGTTGCGCTTCACCCATTCAGTTAGTTCTTTAATATTTTTAACTCCTCTTTTAACTAAAAATTTTCTAGTTCTAGGGGTAATTGACTGAAGGTATCTCAGATCATACGGATCTTTGTAGACCTCATCACCACGGAATAACCGTACCTTAGTAATGATCTGGTATATTCTCTGAGTAGAGACATACTCGTCCATTGCTATCATACGAGCACTGTCTCCTTTCATCCAACGCTCAAATACCTCTAAATCATGGTCAGTTATAGTCCAGTTACTCATTTCTCTTGTTTTGTCACACATAGAAGAATCCTCCTTTAATCCATCATTTTCTTTATAGCAGTTTCAAGTGTGTTCTCGATCGGTATCGTAATATCAACTGATGCATCCAGCTCACGTTTCGGTATAATAATACGGTAAACGAGATTGTCCTTAGAAGACTCAATGTTTATCCCGTCAGTTGTAATAGTAGCCTCTATCTTGACGCCAGTCTCTTCCCGAATTGAATTCAGTTTTGAATAGACTTTTGCAAAAGCTTCAGCTGCGTCTCTCGTGCTGACCTCTTCTTCGTCGCCAATATTGAACAGTAAGAATATTTCATATGTGGATGGGTCTTTGTATAACACTACCGATTTGATGCCGTATATTCTATCATCCAAAACGCGAATACCAAAAGCGTCCAGTATCTCTTTTTCAATGTCAACGCCTAAACCATGGTAAAAATTACGCCATATCATACTGCCGGATAAGGTGCCGTCTGTGGCCTTTATCACTGACTCAAATCGTTTACACAATCCACGAACAAAGTCCTCCTCCTGCGCCACGCTCTGATCTAAATGTATTGCATTTTTCATTTCTTTTCCTCCTTCTTTACAAATATCTTTGATAAACATTCACTGCATAAGTTTTGCATAGGTATGCCTTGGAAGAACTCTAACTCTGTGAGCTCATTTTCTTCGCATTCCTCGCCGCATCCATCACATCTATACATCTGCAGCCTCCTTATAAAACTTTCCAATCTTTGTTAAGCATCCTTTTCATTTCCTCGGCTGTCATAGATCCTATGTCACCTTTATTGCTTCCTATAGGCTGTCCAATATATACTATAACTGGCTTGCCTTTGAACTTAAGCTGTCCGTCCATAGTTAAATCAGTATTGTATTTGTAAAACGCATGATCTTTAAAGTACTCGATAATAGAATCCATATGCTCATGGCTGATAGCAACAAAGTCTGCATCTGGGTTCTTATTATATTCTGTTGCTACAGCGATTGAAGCAGCTCCTATAAAACACATCTTATTCATGTTTCTCCTTCCTACGGCCCTAGACCGCCCTTAGTAGCACCACTGCTGCCAAGGGTAATCTAATACACCGTCTCTAAACATTATTTGTTCATCGATTCATCTCTGTGATACTTCGCCGTAAATGCAACCATCACAGTTGAAGTCGATCAGTAATGTTCTTTCATTTTCACCAGTTTCTTCATTCGGAACCATAACCCACTTGGTCAGGAATGTTACATTGTTGTCGAACTTGCCATAATCTGGATCTTTCTGGCTTCTGTATCTCCAGCCGTGTGTCAGACCAATGTCAGTAGGCTTCAGACCGATCATACGGTATACATCATTCAGTGTCAGGATGCCTTCACATTTTAATCTGGTATCTGCTTCCTTCTCGCGCTGCGCAAGCATGAACTCATTCTGAGGATTGTCATTGAACCACTCAGTAGAGTTCTCTCTGTTAAAGAGTCTTGCATACGGTGAGCCACCAAAGTTTCTGATAATCTCCTGCTCCTCAGTTACCTTCTTTTTCTCACCTGTCTCTGGATCTGTCTCAGTCTTCTTAACTGTTTTCTTTTCAGAACCATACAGCATCTCCTGGTCGATTTCTTCTCCGTATTTGTTAATTACATTTTGACGGTATGTCTGGTAAGCCTTAGCAATTGCTGCACAAGATGCTGCTAATGCTGCCTGACGCTGCTTCATAATATGATGAGATCCAAGAATAAGACCGACAGATACTGCTTCGAGAATTACAGGTCCTGCGTAGAGTTTAACGTACTCTAATGCTGTTTTTCTCTTCAGCAGAACCAGATCGTTTGTTGCATCTTCTTTTGTGTAAGGTCTGTCGAGAGAGTCTGGATCTTCTTCATACTTTGCTACTTTCTCTACGATCTTCTGTTTTGTAGCTTCTTCGTTTCTCTTTACTGTTGTTACTTTGAGTGTAGCTCTATGTGTTGTAATCAGAGCTCCAATACCTGCTCCAATACCTGCAAATAACATGATCTCCGGAGAGTTCATCTTTGTCCAGGCCTTAGTATGGCCTAATACTGTCGATACGCTGGTTACAGCTGCGTTTAATACTTCTTTCATTTATTTGTCCTCCTTACTTACAACTTCTAAGTACTGCTCTCTCCAATTGAATACATTGTTTAAGCAATATGACCCAAAGCCAATATTATCATAATCCTTACCAACTTCGTGATAAAGAATTCCGAAGTATGGTTTTTCTCTTGTTCCTTCTACAATTATGATCGCACGATCAACTTTCGTTTTTGTATCGGTACCAACTACTTCTTCGTCTTTCATTTTGATCCTCCTTATATTAGAAATAAGCATACCAGTCTTCACCAGTTGTCTCTTTTATAATATCTTTAATCGGTCTTGGTTTAGGCATTTCTAATCCGTACATACGATTATGGCTATGTGGTAACACGTAATTTAAATCTTTACGTTCCCATCCATAACTATAATCATTGAGAGTAGGTTCTTTACCTATTACAGCATACAAATAAGCTACGGTTATTAGCTTATCTCTGTCAGCTGCCTTGATAAGTGAATCTAAGAACTCGCGTGCTCCATCGTTGGTTTCAAACAGCAAATAATCCACAGTTTCAGACTCACCCTTATATTTAGGATATCTGAATACTATTTTTGCTTTTTCACCTTTCCACTGTACCCGGACTGCATATGGCTTACTAAATGTAGCACAGTTATTTTCTGTGGTTAATTCTTTAGCTCCTATGGCATGCATAATATCCTTGATCGATACAATGGCTGATCCAGCATTATCGAATAATTCTGTTAAATTATTTAACGTCATTACACGATAGAGCATGTTTCTTTTTAATAATTCTGAGAATTCGTCATCGACATCGAACACAACATCGATTAAATCCTCTTCGTCTGATCTTTTCATTTTATTTTCCTCCTTGTAAATCAATAATGAATTCTAACACATATTTTCCATTTTCGTTAGTCATGTGGAATCCCTTAAAGATCTCATTCCATGGCATCGTGAAATGAAGACTGTTATCCTCTCTAGGAAACAGATACTTTGCATCTTCAAGAATATCCTGAATAGAGAATCTGTGAGCTCCGATGCTCATATATCTAAAGAACTTGATTGCAAATGTATTTCTACCGCCTTCATCATCGAACAGAATCTTTGTGCATGATCCCTCTGGCATATCTGTAGAATAATAAACATCTGCATTTCCCCAAACACTTGAATGGTATGAGATGCACTTATTCTTCGTACCTGTTTTGATCCAGTAAATGAAATCTAAGATATACTTTTCACCTTCTGTACGCATTTCAAACTTTGAGAAGATATCCTTCCACGTAAGCTTAGTACTAAAATTGTCTGTGCCATCCGGAACAACGAAATTTGAATCAGACAGAACATCCCGTATTGAATATACCTTGAAATCCTTTGCTGTAAGCTTGGCAAAGAAGCTTGCAATGAACATATATCTTTGTAAATCGCTCGGGAATACAATCGATTTACATGTTCCAGCAAACATGTGTGTTGAATAGTACACCTTCGCATTACCAAAAGTCTTTGATCCATAGATGACGTATGGATCATTGTTTGTTTTAATATTCTTTGCTTCTTCAGAACTAGAACTCTTATATACAAATATCAATTCGTATTTGCCATCTGCTTCTTTGATAGAGAATCTGTTATGAACCTTTTTCCATGGTACAAGTTCATCCCAATTATTCCATTTGTTTCCTTTTGTGAACTTGAACTTCATCTCTAAGCATGCATCTGCGATTGAGAATTCGTCGTATCCTTCACTGATCATATTGTAAAATACGCTCTTGAATTCTTCTGCAGCGTCCTTAGTCTCGAAGATTAACTTCATTGGCATTCCTTTAGGATTCGTTCCTGCAAATATCCACACGTATCCATACTCGTTTGAATGCCATGTGGCCCATAATTTCTCTGCCGCATTACATACTGCATCCATATCTGCAATCAGATAGTCCAGATAATTCCGAGCTTTCTTCAGATCCTCTACTCCGTTTTTCTTCTGGAATCTGAACAGATACTTCATAGAATTCCATAACATTGCGGCCTGCTTGCCTGGCAGGTCCTTAACCACATCATTCAGAATATCAATAGCCTCAACGCCAGCAATATTCTGATAATGCTCTGGATGATTTACTTTGTCTCCCATTTTATCCTCCTTATCTTGTTGTTATTCCATATCTCTTGCCACAATGTGGGCATTCAATATAAGATATAACTGCTTTTAATTCTCTTTAGAATAAAGCTTATCTTCTTTAATATCTTCTTTATCAGAGAATCTACAACCGCAATTTTCGCAATCGTAAATAGTCCTGGTTTCAAACCCAATAATTTTAATCATCAGTCAATTTCCTCCAATCTCGGCATCTCTAATACATATCCGCCGTCTCTAGACTTTCTAATATGCGCCCCACCAAGCTCATACCATCCATAATGGAAATCGTTTGCCTGTGTCGGAATATCAATAGACTCAAACACGTCGCCAACAGACACTGATCCATACTGATCAAGATACTCGGTTAAAGTATCAAGCAATGTGTCTGCATCTGCTCTCGAGTCGAATCTAAGATTGTCCATTTCATATCTAGCTCTGCCTCGAGGTGCTGATCTACGTCTGCTACGGCTATCAAAGCTAGCATTGTATGGTATGCGCTCAACACTACCTCTACTAATGCTGCTACGGCTACGTGATCTGTGTCTTGTATCGCCATAGAATGCCATATTGATAGCACCTTCGACCATGTCCACGAATGTATCTTTTAAAGCTGGAATCAGTACATCATTAAAGATATACGATCCAACACCTCCAGATTCATCGCTTAAGAATGTTTCTCCGAATTTCTGACCCAGGGATTTTTTCTGAGTTGTTACTCTATTCTTTACAACTTTTTCAATCTTATGACGCTCTTCGGCTTTAGTAGGTTTTTTCTTTGTTGCCTTAGTGCCAGTTGCGATTGAGTTGCTTTCAAGTCTTTCCATTTTGACTCCTTTCTAAAACAAAAAGTCTAAGACCATGTTTCCATGATCCTAGACCAAAGATTTCCAATCTTTTAAGTACTACTTTTCAGTTTCATCCTGATCTTCTTCGGCATCGTCTTCAGGTTCCGCTTCACGATAATCTGCGTCCTTAGAGTCCTTAAACCTCTTCAAGTCGGCTCTCTTTTCTTTTGCCTTCTCGACTAACATCCTGCCTCCCTTAACTGCCGCTTTTCCAAGCGTGTAAGTTCCGACAGCTGCTAAGCCGATCAGAGCAATTCCAAGTTTACCTAATGAATCGTCCTTAGATTCCTCAGTTGCAGGCGTTGTGTTAACGTCCTCTGATACCATAACCTCTGTGTTCTCATTCTGTAATTCTGACATACTTTTGTCCTCCTTAAATTTTTTGGTATATCTCTCATTATAATATATGATTTTTTTGCGAGTCTACATTAACTCACGATAATCAAACCTCGGATTTGCGAAATATCCGATTGTCAGGCACGGCTTTCCATTTCTCAACGTTGAGTCAAACTGAACATCTACATAAGTGTCTGGTGACCATCCTACGTCGTCTCCTACTTCTACGTGATTTGCATTTACTTCATCATAGAATTCGTTAAGAGATATAAACATCTCACCGCCAAGGAATCGATCCTTTATCTTTCCAACGGCCTGCAGTATTTCTTCTCTTGTCGAATAGAACACATTACCAGTATAGAGGTCGATACAAACCTCTTTTCCTTCTGGCATGCCATCGAACTTTGACTCTGGGATCTCTTTTACCCGCTCGTCTCTAGCAGCTTTGTTAGCTTTGACATCTGTCTTTGGTGATACCTTAGCTACGTTTCTACGATATCTGTCATATGCGCTAGCCGTAAACTCGTACATTGCTGTCATAGCTGTAAGTCTAGCTGTGCTTACTTTGTATGATCCGATAAATGCTGAGATGCTTAAGGCTCCTAAAATCACTGTAGAAACATAGCACCTCCAGCAAGACTTTACGATCTGCTTCGGACCGAGTTCCTCGAATCTATATGCCATGTCAGATTTGTTTACAGACATTGGCAGATCCTCGTATTCGATTTCTCCTTCTTCGTATCGCCTAGCAATCTCATCATCCATTTTGTCAATTGCCAATGGTGTAGCTTTAACTGCACTTATTATTGTAGCTGCTAACCCGCCGATTCCAGCAATCATAAGGAGCATCGGTGCATTCTTATCGGCAATGACTGGAACCTTGTTTGCCTCCTTAATTAAATTGTTTAAAAAACTCATTTTGTTTCTCCTTTCTTATATCAGCATGCTTGAGCTGTATTCCATGTCTTTGAACCAGCCTTTAACTTCTCGTTTCTCCGCTTTGGTTTCCATGAATAACCCATGCGGTAAATCAAGATATCGTATATAGTAACCCTCAGTGTTTTCAAACGGCACAAGTTGAATATCAACCCATTCATTTGTCTTATCATTCTCGTCCATATCGATCTTAGACCAACCTACAACGCTTCCAAAACTTGTTGGATGCAAATCGAGATCGTATCTAAACTGATCGTAAGTTACCGTGTGAGCAGGGCTTAATGCCAATTTCCTATTTAACTTTAATATAGCTGATTCTACTGTCGCTTTGTCGGCATAGAAACCCTCATCAGTCAAACTATCAATGAAGAATGTTAATCCAGTTGTGTCTACAAATTTTGATTCCTGCTCAGATACTGTTTTCGTAATTGGAGTTCTGCTAGCTTTCCAAATATTTTCTTCTTTTTCTTTTCCTACCTCGTTGACTACTTCTGTTCTGTACCTCTTAAAGTTTGCCTGGAGAATACTCATAGCTCCTGCTAATGCTGCAAGCTGTTTCTTGTTTAAGAAGTTCGATCCAAAGATGCATCCTATTGTAGCCGCGCCAACTACAATAGAATAAGCATAAATTGGAGCTACAACTTTTACCTCTTCGATAAAAGTAAGCTCTCTATGCTTCTTTTTCTCAATCTCATCAACTTTAAGGGTTGCTTTTATAGATGCTTTATTTGTAAGAATATTTGATACTACCACACCTACAGCCGCACCTATAGATAATATAGTAGACATGTTTCTTTTAATAAAATATCCTACCTGTTCAGTGTTCATTTTGACTCCTTTCTAGAAAAGGTAGAGGACCTGAATTAGTCCTCATCCTCTTTTTTGTCGGTTGATTCTAAAGCCTTTACTTTCTCATCGACTGCCTTATCGATGCTTAACTGTGTTAAACAGATTCCTAAGAATCCTGCTAATGCAGTGCATCCGATCTGACCAATCTTCAATAAAGTTTCTTTGCCCATTTTATCACCTCCTATTATATGAAATGAATTATCTGCGATGGCGTCTTTCTGAAATCATCAGTACTATAAACGCCGTTAAAAATGCTAATAAGAATGTATCCATAATAACTAACTCCTAATAAATATCTCTCTGAATTTCTTTTACGATCCTGTTAGTTTCTTCCTGCTGCTTGTCGTATTCATATCGTGTATATGCTCTAAACGATCCAAGTATAACGATCATTACAAGACAAAATATAAAGAATTTATCTTCCCTTTTCAATTTCCTCTCTCCTTCCTAGAAAAGCTTAAAGGCCATGTTTCCATAGCCTATAAACTTCGTTCTTTATTATTTTGTGTTTCGATCCTGAAATTCTACTAAAGCCTTAACAACTTCGGTATTTTCAATGTTGTCTCTCAGCATACGATCGTGAAAATCACCCATGCCTTTCTGCCATCCGTTTCTGTATGCTTCTGCATTTGTCATGCCAATGTACTTTCCAATCATAGCACCACAAGCACGACCAGTTGCAACAGCAATTACAGTCGTAGCGCAGAAAGCGATAATATCGCTCTTGTGCTCAATAACATACTCTTTTGCCTCGTTAAGTTTCTGTTTAGTTTTTTCTTTCATTTTAATTCTCCTTTCAACTTAAAACAATAAAGTTCTCATTATAGACTAAGAATTATTTGCGAAAAGCTTAAAGGCCATGTTTCCATAGCCTATAAACTTAACTTTTTGTTTCTCAGATCTTCGTCTTTGGAAAGATCCCCGGAAATGCCTTACTAAGTATTGCGCCTCCATTACCTTCGAAGACCATCACCCCGATGCTAAGACCGGCCCAAGCGGCCAGCGTTACTCCGGATTTGATCAACTCCAATTTTGAATTAGTTTTGGACTGCTCCAATTCGCGTTCTCTAATGTCGAGTTCTCTTTCTTTGTGATCAAACTCTTTCATTTTGATATAACGCTCCTGTGTGAGCTTGTCCTCTTCTAATTTCAATTTGTAGAAGCTAACCAAATTGTCGGCAATAGCGTTTCGCTCGCCGCCAATCTTTTCATCGAAGAGTTTATTGTCCTCTTCAATAATAGTTTGCTCTAATACCTCTCTTAAGTTTTCAGTTCCTTCTTCTCTTGCCATATTTGACTCCTTTCAATATTATAACAATAAAGTTCTCATTATAAGCCCTGTTTTATTTGCGTGTCCGACATACGCCTAACTTCGAACGTTACTGTATCGGAATTGTACATCTCTTTAAGAGAGTCTTTTCCCTTAACCTCAAGAGCACAGTAGTACCCGTCTCTTTCCTCGTCCCTAGCCATTTTGATGATGCCTGGGCAAGACATTTTCGTTACGTTTTTGCCAACATGCATACCGACAATATACCCAAGAGTTACACATATAATGCATACTAATACGTTCATTTTAATTCCTCCTTATCTTTTTATATCCTATTACTATAGCTTCGATATCTCCGCATCTAATACCTCCTTGAACTGCGGATGTGTAGGAAAACTCTGCGAGCGCTTTTTGGAGTTTGTCTGAAGATGATATTGTCTCTTGTGCAAATAAATATCTAGGGATAGAGGTGCGATCATAATATGTGACTCTTTTTGCATAGTTTTTCACCGCCTTTTTGAATGCTCGAACCTTGCCGTACTGGAACCATTTATAAGAGAAGTAGATCCTTATATGATCTGGTCTAGTGACAGTGGTTATTACGTCCCAGCCATTACGCATTGTAATAATATCGTGAACCATATAGTAAATATAATTCCGTCTAGAAATATCAATATGAGTTTTAAACATTATAATCCCTCCTTCATATTTTTAAACAGGTGCTCGAAGCTGTCATCATTGAATTCAATTGCATGACAGATATCTTTTGATATATCCCTAGTATCAACTGGAGTTCCTTTTGGCGATTTACCAGCGATTAACGGACTCTTGCCAATCGTCTTCATTACTGAATTCAGCTCAATGTATTTTGACAGTTTTACAGCCTTGAATCCAGACAAGTCAATAATACCAGATGCAACGTGGATATCAAAGATATTGTTGTCCAGGTACACCGTCTTCTTATCAAGTTCTCTTGCTGAGAATGGAATAATCATGCTCTGATCATTGTCCCGGTATAAGAATACAGCTGACATCATGCCTCCACAATTCGGAACCAACCGAATAGAATTGCACTCAGATGCTACCTTACTCTCGTAGAAATGACCGTCCAATCCAACGAAATCCTCAACATACTTTACTACCATTTTTGTATCCTCCTTTAATTTAAAAAATATAAAAGGAGAAGCCTATATAGGCCCCTCCTAGTTTTTGTGATGTTTTTTCCAGATATGTTTGATGATAGCATAGATTATCAATCCTGCCACTATCACATCTCCGAAAGTGAATAATATTGAAATACCTCCTGCTAAAAGCAGTGCTATTCCAACTACTATCACTCCTAATAAAATAGCTCCTAAAATTGCTAATGTAATCATCTTACATTCCTCCTTTCATCTCATTATACACTATGAGATTTTCGCGAGGCGTTCAAGCTCATCCATTACGAGGTTAATTCCCTCAAGTTTACCTGTTAAGCGTTCCGTTTCCATAAGAATATGTAACCCTTCTACTGAATCTTTATCCGGTAACGCTTTTGCTTTCTGGTTCAATTCTTTTGCTCGTGTTAAGATTTTCTCTGCTTCTTTATTTGAGAAATCAATCATAGCTATTAACTTACTGTGTGTTAAAATTTCGTTTAATGTCATTTTGACTCCTTTCTAGAAAAGCTTATAGACCATGTTTCCATAGTCTATAAACCTTATTACTACTCATTATTTTCTTGGTTTTCTTACTCCATAATTGTATGGTTTTTTCATACTAATCACCTCCTTATAATAATGTTTAGTTCTCATTATAATGAATGAAATATTTGCGAGATAAAAGAAAGAGCCAATGTTTCCACTGACTCATCCTAGTTAGAATAGTAAAGCTCCTATTCCAAGACCGATTCCTACCAGTGCAATTACCGGTCCTAAAATCGCTAATGTAATAAATACCTTTACTATGTTTGCTAAGAATTCTTTCATCTTTTAGCTCCTCCTTTCTTCCTATTATAGGAACAGAATATCTTGCGAAAAAGGAACGGGCTTTGAATCGCCCGCGTCCCTAGACCTCTATTTAGTTGTGTTTTGATTTTTCTTCTTTCTCTTATCGAAATATGTCTGCAATTGGAAATACTCCCAAACTGATGCAAAATATCCAACGGCACTAAATGCTATTCCAATCCAGATACCTACGTTGTAGATCATCCAGAATCCAATGAACATTAGTAACGTTGGTGCGCATACAAAGCTTAAAGCTGACACCAATGCAAATAATTTTTCTAATCTTTTCTTCATATCAAATTACCTCCTAAATGTTTAATCTTCATTATACGAAATGATATATTTGCGAAAAGAAGAGAGGACCTGAATTAGTCCTCATCATCTTCGTCATAACTAAACGCCATTGCTACAAAATATGCAATAATTCCGCATCCAAATGACACAATTGGGTTCATGATTCCTGTCATAGTCAATACTGCAATTACAAGTATTGCTACTGGGAATATAGTAATTAACCAACGTCCATCTTTGAATATCTTTAATAATCCTTTCATATTTATGTACCTCCTTTAAATACGTCTCTAGTTCCTATTATACGAAAGGAATTAAATGCGAGGTAAAACGAAAGGCCTAGATTTCTCTAGACCCCCATTTTGAATTGTTGGTTTATTTTCGTTTCTCTTCAATGATAGCCCAAACTCCCAAACCTACACCAATACCGATCATGGTAAGTGCGGAACCTTTAATAAGTCCGTCACGGTACATTTGACCGCCAAAGCTTATCAAAGCATTACACTCATCGCTACTCACCTTATTAGCGAGATTTGCAATAATGTTTTTCTGTTCATCTGTGATAACACTATTCATATAAATCACCTCCTATTATAGCAGTGGAAATATTTGCGAAAAAGAAACATACCGTGAATATCCAGCGATACTCTGATGTCCCTAGGCCATCGTATAAACAGTCTAGGGACATCGTATGTACATTACTGCTTTTTTGCCGAAGCAGCTTTGCGCTTGTTATGCTGGCTAGTGCTAATACCGAGCAGAGCACCAAGAAAAGTGTCAACTGCAGTAATAGTTCCTACGACCTGGTCTCCATACGGAAGCCCCCAGATAGTAGCAAGTGTGAAATATAAAGTACCAATTGCTGGTAAGGCAATCAATGCAATCCATTTAAGAATATCATACTGTTTATTCGTTAACTTCATTTTTACTTTCTCCTTCCTTTGTCGGAGGTACTGTAAATATCTTGAGTCTATTTACTCCCTCCATAACTCTTTTTGCGGAGCCGTTGCCCCCTAAGGCTTTGTACGGTTCGTAAAGATAGTCTCTCAGATTCTCATATTCATCTTTAGTGATCCATCCGCGTTCGATGTATATCATGCCTAGTGACACGATGCGGTCATGGGCCAATCCAATGAGCATCTGACTTTGCAAAGATTTTTTATCATCTTTTTTCTGGAGCCAAGCCCAAAATCCAGAAGATGCAATAACCGAACACAGCACAGTGACGATAATTGATACGATGCTTTCCATAATCTTCCTCCTTATGCGATTACTTTATCAAGCTCATAAGGAATAAACATCCATGCGTCATTACCTAATACAGAATAAGCTATTGAAAATATCTTAGCTCCATAATCGGCTATAAAGTTGCAGACCCATTCTTCTGCTAATATCCAATATTCTGGTTTTACAACCTTATGAATATCGTCTAGCAGACCGTAACTAACAAGAGCACAATGACCTAGCTCATGGATAAGAACTTTCATAAGGAGTGCACCAGATAAGCTCCTCGACATGAAAATAGTTGCAAGGTTTGGGTCTGTGGTGGCTAATGTCATTTTTCCAGTCCTATCCATGAGCATTTTGTCATTTGGGTTTACGAACTTTATCCTCCATAAATATCCATTCATTGAGAATCTGTCCATAATCGCAGTTCTCTTTAGATACTCATGCCGTCTACTAATGTAGAAAGTTCGGTTTTCATTCTGCGTTTCAATTCAGGGCTGGCTTCGCTCCAAATGTCACGCATAGAGATAATGGCCTTCTCGACATGCTCTTCTCCATGCCGTTCCATTCTCTCTTTATCTTCTGATGATCCAGTTTTCGTGTAATGTTTTCTTGCATCAGACCAAGAATCATATGCAGCACCATAAGTGCTAACTGGCTTGTTCATCATTTTTGGTTCATTTTGATCCATATAACCATAACGGAGCTTCATCTGGTCTGCAAACTCTGTTGGGTCGCCTGTTAGATACTGCTGCATAGTGTAGTCTTCACCTTCTAAATATGGCATATATCCATATCTAGATCCATGACCGGCCGAAGCATATCTACCACTAGAGGCATAGCGATTTGGATTGTAACCGTAAGACCCATCTCCCATAGCCTCTACAATCGATTTGTAGTACTTTGACTGCATGCAGTAGTTCTCGGCTTCATAAATATCTTTGATCATATCAACGACTTCGCCCATTTCATGAGCATCTACACACTCGATTCCATGAGAAAGCTGCTCTTTTACTGAGTCTACAAGAGTTGCCTTAATAGAACAGAGATCTTTCATCTTTTCCATTTTGACGACACCTCCTTAAGCAAGTCTACGAACAATAAAAGCGCTGTTAGCAGCGACAGTTACGTCCGCAGTACCAGTATTAGTTACGGTTATACGATCGTAGTCCCCGCAACAATTCTTGATTAATGTCGAGGTAGCTACGTTATTAGAAGCATTGGCAGCTCCTGGAGTAGCAACCATAGTTGTCTCTGGCATCGTTGCTCCTCCTAATTGGAAAGCAAGCTGTACAGGAGTGCCTGCGACAGCGCCCGAGATGTTACCAGCAAAAGAAGCTTCATAAATGCCATTAGCTCTCATTTTGACAGATCCGGTGTTTGCTCTATGACACTCAGCGCAACCTGTCTTAAGAAGGACTTTGTCAAAGGTAATGGACTGACCAGCAGTCAATACCTGATCAGTAGTATTTGATAATTCAATCATTTTATAATACCTCCATACAAGGGAGAGCCAGTTTCTAGACCCTCCCTAATCATTTTGACGTTAATTAGCAGCAACCGTTATTACTTGATCCACAGTAGCATCCAAACCCGTAGTTTGCATATGGATTTGGAACTGTAAATGCCGGAACAGCATCTTCTTTACTTACTCCCATAGACTTACAAATGTTCTCTGCAATCTCCTGTCCTTTTTTCTCATCGCCAGATTGAATAACGTTAATCATGCTTTGAGCATTAGGGTTATTAGCAATATTAGGATTCTCCTTTAGAATCTTCATTGCCATTTGCTGAATACATTGACTTATCATTCTTCTTGTCCTCCTTGAATCGCGACTTATTTTGATGCCCTTGCCGTTTGAGCATATTCTCTATTCTGTCAAGCTGAGCTTTTAATTCTCCGGTGTTATCACCATTTTGACACTCTGATTGAGTCTGCTCATTTGAACTTATAGAATAGATAATACTTTGCAGAACGCCATTGCTATTCCACTGCTTAGCAATAACCTTCTTGCAATCCTCTGTCATAAACAGACAAATACTGCCATCCATTGGTATTTCTGCAGGCACAATATCCTGCTCTGAAGTTACAATCCTTCCTCTGATTGGAATAATTGGCCGTTGATTTGCCATTGCGTTTGCCAGATTAGGCTGCCCTACAGTCTGGTTATTCATAACTTGGGGATTATGAATAAGTTTTGGTCCTCCATTCCAATTTGGTTGGTCTACAGGACCCATAGGCCGTCGCATTCCTTGGGCGTCGATGTTTGGTGTATAATCCATAGCAAAACAGCTCCTTTCCTATTTTGATTTAAAAGTTCTTATCCCTAGACACAAACGAGTAAAAGTCTAGAGATATTATTTAATTTTCTTTTAACGTCACTTGGACGGTTGAGAATTACTGCAATGGTATCACCTCCCTAAACCATTTTGATTTATGTCAAAGACTCGCTAGTAGCCTCCGATTCCGAGCTGTCACCGTCTGTTGTATTAACTGGGTCATTCTTGTAAGCTCTGATAGTAACGTCATTAGATAATCCGTCATGAATCTCAATGACGTTGTCAAGCTTGAACCCGTCGAATGTAGTGACATTTCCATTGTCGTCTGTAATCTCCATATGAGAAATATTGTCTGCATTACGAGCCGTAGAAGCAATTCTGTCAAACACTGCTGGAGACTCGTATGTTGAAGTAATGTTCAGATAAGTTCTACCTGATTGATTCTGGGCATACTCTCTTGTAAATTTACGGATATCAACTGTTGTTCCGTTTCCAAATTTAAGTTTCATTTTGATCCTCCTTACCTAATTCCTTAAGCATATCAAGTTCTTCCTCTCCGATGATAGGAATGGCCCATTCATCTGGACAGTATATTTTGAATCTTTGCTTCGAGTGTTTCTTACGATACCACTTATTCCAGAAATATGCATTTGCAAGTGATCTGGTCTTGTGCATATCGCAAATGTAGGTACAGCGCGAATCCGGTGTTCCATTTTCTTGGTAGTTGTACGCAGAGCACCAACTGCAACCCTCGGCAATAGGGCAATAGAAACATTCATCACTAGACTCTGTCCTTCTGTCGATTTTATTTAAGCACTCGACGCACTGCTTATCACACTTTCTCTGTGCAATTCCAAAATTGACGTGGCCAATTCTAAGAGGCTTTCGGGATGTACCTAGACTGCTTTCCATATATCTGATGCATGGGTAAAGCCACCCATCTGGGTCCATCGCTAACATAAATCCGGTTCCGCCACACCAGTTTTCAAGATCTGTTTCTTCCTTTGGTTTGAAGAAGTCATTCTCGAATAATGCCATGAAATGGTCATCGGCTAAGTCATTTTCAAGCCAATAATCGGCTAACATTTTGAGCTGCTCATAATAGATTTTCGCGTGCTCCAATGTCCATCCTTTTTCATAAACGACATTCGCATTGATATCTTTGTATCCAAGTTCTACCATATGCTTAATCGCCGAGAATAGATGCTGCACATTACCTGGCGCTATGGTGATCTTAGAGCCCATATAGTATCCCCTTGATATCCAATCACGAGCTCCAGCTACTGCCACATCATAAGACCCAGTACCATCTGGAAAGACTCTACAAGCATCATGCAGAGCCTTATTTCCATCGATGGTAATCGAGAAAGAGAGATTATGCCGCCATTTGTTCAGGAACTTCTGAACCTTAGGCTCAAAATATAATACACCATTTGAGCAAATCGAAATACAGAATTTTGTTGCCCATGGATGCATCAACTCGATAGCTTTATCATAGAAATACGTGCAAATCTGATCAATAAGATCCACACATAAGAAAGGCTCTCCGCCAATAAACTCAATGATAATACCAGGTGATGTATTCGCGTCGATATATTCTCCCAGACGTTCGTCTCCAGCGAGAAGCATATCGATGAGTTTCTTTGCATCTTCGAACTTCATTTTTCTCTTGCCTTTGTTTATCTGGTAACAGTAGGTACAGCATAAATTGCACTCGTCTGTTACCTGAAAGGTCACGGTACGAGATAAAGTTCTTCTGTCAGATGCATTATTTGTTATAATTGTCTCGGGATACAACCTTCCAATCATATCCTGAAACTGTTCAAACTTCTTCATAGACTCAACCCTCTAATACCGTAATGTGCACAAGGTGCTCTGAGAAGTCTGTTACTTCCCATCTGAATTTAACATCTTTTCCTTCATGCTCCAGAACACGAGGCTGCAGAGATCTCTCTAACTCAGCTTTAGCAACGTCGTAGGAACATTCTGCCTCCTCAAGCAATTTGTGGTAATGCTTAAACGGAACTGACTCCAGCACTGAAGCATCTGCGTCATCTTTTGCCGACTCCAGCATATGAGCTACAACGTCTTTTCTAGTCATAACCTCGTATGCAAGTCTCTGTAAATAGTCAGCTGTTTCCTTGTTAAGTTCTAATGTAAAGTTTTTCATATTAGTTAACTCCTTTTCTTTTAATAGTTTTTATGCTTTGATATTAAAATGTAATTCGCTATAATATGTATTAGCGAATGTCACTAATGGCTTTCCCTTGTTAATCTTTAGCCTATATGTTGGATAAACTGGAACAAGATACCAATCATTTTTGCTATCTATTTTTATAGTCGGTTCGTTGGCACTCATTTTGGAAGGGTCAAGCAATGAATCATGTTCATTAATAAATGTTATTGCTGTGTCGCCCAGATTTGTTTTCTGATTTAAAATCGTTAAACCATCAATATTAAAATTATACTCTGTTCCTTTTCTAGTTACGCTTACAGATTTAGCAGTTACTAAATCGGTGTCAACTGCATAAGTCCATTCACCATTCACAATCAGATCTACTGTTGGGTCCTCAACCCCCCGATACTACGGCACCAAATGCTTGAGCTTGGCAGGTACCTGTACACGTTGCTGAGCAGGTAGTAGCACATGCGTTTTTACATTGTCCACTACAGCCATTACTACATCCGTCGCAATTTCCAGTACATGAGCCGTAACATCCAGAACCACATCCTCCTGAGCATCCGGAGCATCCTCCTGAACATCCAGAGCATCCCTGGCATCCAGTTGTGCATTCCGATTCACAAGATCCTTCGCACCCGCTGCAGTTGGAGAAGCAAGTAGCCTCACAAGATCCGTCGCAGCCAGCATAGCATCCAGTACATCCTCCTTGGCATCCACTTGATCCAGAACATCCTCCACAAGATGAACATGAAGAACACGAACTAGCACAGCCAGTACAACTATAGCATGTGGCACAAGCTGAACCCTTTCCTTTCGATGAACATGAACTAGAACAAGATCCTCCGCATCCAGCGCATCCTGAGCACCCTTCACAAGATCCGTCGCACCCACTGCACCCACTGCAAGATCTCCCACACCCTTCACAAGATCCAGAACATCCTCCTTGGCATCCACTGCTACATCCTATACATCCACTACTGCAGCTATTGCATCCTCCACAATTACCAGAGCATCCTCCACAGCCGCTCGATCCACTACCACCAGATCCACCAGATCCGCTACATCCACCAGAACAGCTGCTACATCCGCTACATGTGCTGCCGCACGTCCCTACGCATAGTCCAGAGCATGCTCCTCGGCATGAAGAGGTAGCCCCATCGATTGGCTCTTGAGATAATGAGTCAGTATAAGACAGTAATTCATTATTGAACGATGATGGGATCTTAGAGCCCGTCTTAAGATCGGCAGTATTCAAATTACCATGGTCTTTAATATTCAATAAAGGCTCAACTACTTTTTTACCTTGGTCCGCTGTGACTTTAGTTCCGGATGTAGGAGTTGTGGAGAAGTCGTACGATGCAGATGCAAACCCAGTCATAGAACCATTATATGCTCTACGTTGCATTTCAGTTTTTACCTTGGCTTTAAGAGTGTTCATTTCTGCCGCGGTAAGAAAATTAGGCATTATCTTCACCCTCCTTTTTAAAAACTTTATTTGATTTTTCCTCCCGGGGATTTTTTATATCTCGTTTTTTCTTTGTCTTTCGTAAAACGATCGAATCCCGATAAATACATTATCTATACCCCACATTTTGAATTATCCCCATGTTGGTGTTAGTGTCTTCCAGGCAGAGCCATTATAAAACCTAGCTACACCTGAAGTATCGATCCATAAGAGTTTGGTATTAGTTGGAGCAGAAGCGCCATAATGATATCCTCCCGGGTCTTCCGATCCTACAGCAAGCCAGCCAGGATCTCCCCATGGTCCCCCGTATGGAATATAAACATACATCATTTTATTACGAGGGTTATATACTAACTGGCCGGGATATGGAGAAGATGGAAAACTGCCGCCGTCTCCAATATAAAGGCCGTTTACGCCTCCCCAATATTTCCCATTATAAACCTGTAAAACATTTGTTTGGTCCGGATTAACCCACAGATCACCAACTTTAGGATTTGTTGGTTCAGTTGCTCCATAGCTAACGCCGCCAGACTCTGCTGATTTCTTAATCGACTCTAACAGGTATTTTCCATTCGGTGCATCAGCGTGAAACGACTGAACATTTCCTGGAGAGATTATATGAGTAGCTCCATCGAAGGATTTCAGATCGAAATTAGGGAACTCTGTAGCCTGAGCGATCTTCGTGGTTGATGATTGGTATGGGGCTATATCTGTAGCCGTTTCTCCTTCTTCTAATTGAACTTGAATTCGGCAGTCGGTTACGGTCGTTCCTTTTAAAACGGACACGCCCATACTATCAAGTGCGCCTTCGACCCTTGTAAAAGTGAATGTTTTCGATTTTGTATTATCGTTTGCAGTGATGGCAACAATATCAGTAACAGCATTATCAGTTACGTTTATTAAGAATACTCTTGCTGTTCCATTTTTTACACTCACCGTAATTGTATATTTATTGCCAACCGTTAGACGAGGAACAAGAATTGTTCTAAATAGTGCGAAAGTCGCATCGGCAGAAGCATCTGCTGTTCCTGAAGCGTGTATTACTCCATTTGAATCTACAGTAAATGTTACTCCATTCATAGTATACGATGAACCATGAAAATATGGATACGGAATCAGATTCTTTCCAATCGTCTTAATATCATAACCAGAATATGGAACGAATGGATCATCGGTGTCAGTTACCATCCTAATATTAGAAACGGTCCCGTGAACATCACCAGTGGTTTTATGATATTGAATTGTATAGTTGCAACTATGGTTTGTCCAGTCGTAATCATTTTTTGATAAAGTCTCAACATTAGTTACCCAATGACCATTTTTAAAAATCTGAAAAAATGTATGTAAGGTTCCTTTAATTGTCGTATCATACTTAGCATACAGTGTATTTATAGTATTATTAAATAACTTCTCGACGTGCTCATATAATGTAAAACCAGGTTGCACAGTACCGTCGGATATAGTACCGTCTAATGAAATTATTCCTTCTTTAGTGTATGTCATAGTTACACCATGCGAAACGCTTCCGCTAGCTTTGACGTATGGATAAGGTAATAAATTCCTGGTAGCCTTGCCAATCATCAACGGCGCTTCTACAGTACCTGTTAGATCCGTTTTCGTTGACTCGATAAGCGATACTTTCTCTTTACCTAGCTTCTCTGCTTCCAGAGTAAGTTTAGCTCCAAGGTCACCTTCGAGTTTGTTTTTTATATTTTCAAACCACTTATCAAACTCGGTCTGGGACGCCTTTTCCCACTGCTGGAACGTAGACCAGTTAGCATCGTAAGCGGCTTTAATCGTAGCGAACCACTGGTCGTAGCCATTCTTAATACTGTCATACCATTTCTGATAGTCCGATTTTGAAGTTGCTTGCCAATCCGTAATCTCTTTCTTAGCGGCTGTGAGCCAAGCCTGGTAATCCTGCTTCTCTCCATTCATCCATGTATTGAAGTTTGCAGTATTCTCTTCTACGAACCGATTCAAGATATCTTTCCACTGAGGAATAAGTTGTTCGATGCTGATTACCTCGAGAATTCCTGTAACAAATGGACACGCGCTCGTCCCTACACAGTTTTCAATATCCGCCTGCCTGATTGACGTAACCTCTTTACCAACTGTGACGTATGCCAATGGATACTGATGAACTTCTTTAGTATTCGTCAATGCTGGTTTGGTTGGCGTAGACGATGGTGTACCTTTAATTAATTTAATGCTGTTTGCTCTTACGGATTCAACCGAGTTGATCTCCAGAACAACTACATCAATACGATCCATAAGAATCTCTGATGGCGGAATCGTCACTGGATAAAGAGCATCGTTATAACTCCAAGTATGATTAAACCATGCTCGTCCAGTTCCAACCGTTACATTCATCTGATTACTCTGCTTTACGACAAGACAGTCGCCAATAGATGCAAATATTCCATCCCGAATCAAGCCATCAAATAATCTTGAAATGTCGGTAGCATCATATAATCTATCATGATCTACGGAATTAAAAAATCCAGACGCAAAACTCATATTTTTCCTCCTTTATCTTTTTCTTTAAGAGCCTACTGGTATTCTATTATCATCGGCACTTACAAAGTCTGTAAAAGTAGGGTATGAAGTTTCCCCACTAGAATCTTGGGACATAATAAATTCCGACACGGTTGATGTCCCTTTAATACCATAGTCGTTTTCTATCTGTACTACATCCCCCATTTTGAAATCTCGTCCGTATACAAACATAGTATGAGGATCAACATCTCCATCCATAGATATAGTATGTGGTTTCTCAGCTAAAGCTTCTTTGCCCTTCTGAGCAACTACTTTCAGTCGCTCGGCGTCGCTCATTTTATGGTCCTCATCCTCAGAAGTAATCGACCCAGCATCAACATATATCTCACATCGATGCATACCGCTCAACTGTTCCTGAGTTTCTCCGTCCCTAGTCACTTCTTTAGTAATCTTCAACGGATTCCCGGATAATGTTTGTGTATCCCCATCCTCTCCAACAGTTAACGCAACGTTTGCGTAATCTTCTTTACTGTCCAAATAAGATGTGTTATTTAAGTTTTCAAATGAAGGACTGAATACAACATACGGAGTTAATTGCTGTGCATAAGATCTATCAACGCCTTTGTACAGCTCAAACTCAAATTGTTTATTTTCATTTAACGTAACTTTAAATCCAATTTGTTTCTCGACGCAAAGTGAGTTTATTGCCTCGTATAAGTTTTCATGCTGCTCATACTTTGCGTCAATTGTCAGAGCGGTTATTCTACTGTCTGTACTCTTCTTGAATATAAAGTTAGAAATCTTTCTTTCCGATTTTGACGGCGCTATTATAGCGTCATTTATAAGCTTCTCTATTCCATCTTGGAAATTTCCGCCAAGTGTAGTATTGTCCCATATTATTCTACGCTTCAGCAAGCTCTCAAGAGAGTAGCCTATAACTTTAATTGTTGGTCCATCCGTAGCATTTGTTTCAAGGAGCATTCCCTGAATAATCATCATATGAACTGAGTCATCATTTTGAAGATAGTAGTCATTGACTAGATAAGGAAACACTCCATCCATGTCCAAAGTGAGGTAGAGTTCAAAGTCCCCATTCTCTTGATATCTATCAGTCCAAATGAAGGACTTGAACCTGTCAATAATGGCTACTTTTTCAAACCTTGAGTTTAATATTGTAGCTTCCATTGCTTACCTCCTCGAATTAATCGCCTTCCATAAGTTATACTCCTTCGTATATCGTATCGTTTTCAATCTTGAACTGAATGCTCATTGCTCCTTCTGTAGCATTGTAAATGAAGATATTATCTCCTTTCGACAGCTGGAACCAGCTCGATCCTTTACCTAAGCAGTTTAGAATGTTGGTCGTTAATCCGGCTCTCAGTAATGTAACTGACTTTTCTCCTCGCTTAGTATTTATAATGATATCATCACCAGCACCATATGCTTGACCGGTTAAGGTCTGTATAAAGTCAGTATTTATTCTCATAACTTCACGAGTTCTAGCGTTATAGATAACAATATCTTTTACTGTATCTAACGCATGAATTGTTATCGTTATACCAACTGAAGCATCTCCTTTATACGTTACTACATTCTCATACATATGTACAATATCGCCGAAGTTTATGAGCTTTTCAGTTAACGAATTGTTTTCAAATGGAAATTCGAATTTAGGATTGACGCCACTAAATAATGTAAGCGTCTTTCCATTAGTTGCATAGAAGTATGGGTCTGGGCAAATTACGGAGATTTGAGTAGTTTCATGAGCCTGGAATATATCAGGTTCATTTGACTCTACATAACCGAAAGCATCAAGAGATCTCTGATCCGTTACAAATGTCAACGTGAGGTATCTCTTGATAGGGAAATACTTATATGTAGTATGCCTAATGGTTTCGATATCTGTTCCGAATCTAAAATCCAGAGTCATAACTATATTTCTAGTTTCAAGTTTAGCACTATTATATAATGCTCCATCTCCGGTCGCTATCTCACTAGTGTTGATAGTTGCCTTAACTGGCCCTAAACCTTCGATATCTGTTATAGCTAGACCCGAAACCTCAGGCCTAGCTAGTTCCATTTCTAGGGATTCCCCTAAATAATTAGTAACGATTACTTTCTTTATCATTTAAGAGCCCCCTTTAATTGACTAAACTGGTTCTTTGTCTGTCGATATATCTCTTTATTAGATAATGCTACAGGCGAATTATTAGTCTGGTTGAATGTATAGTTGTTAGTTACATTGGTACTAGATCCTTTTAGAGCGCGACCAGTTTTACCCCTTCCGCTATTCCGTAATTCCGCCAAAGCTTTGCTAAGACCGCTACCTTTTCCGAACACACTTCCGGCTATTCCACTAGCTATAGAAGTTGCTAAACCGGCACTAGCTCCTGCTACAGAAGATCCCGTAGCTGATGTCACTCCGCTACTAACCATTGACGACAGATTCGAAGTGTTAACACTGGCACTTAAACTAGGCATACTTATCTTAGACAGTACTGCGTTCACAGCGTCAACTAATGCCTGAGCAGCACTAACAGCGGATGGTATAGCTCCTCTAATCCCTTCAGCAAATGAATTACCAAGTGCGCTTCCTTTAGAAGATGCTTTACCGCTGCCTTTTGAAAACGAAGATAATGCTTTATCTACCACTGATTTACAAGAAGATTCTACAGCTGTTAACACCGTTGTTGCAGCAAGACCTAAAGCAAAGCAATAACCAAGAGATGTTCCGGCAGATTTAAAAGCTTTCTTGAAGTTTGTTTCTGCGTAATTCGTAAAGGTTGTACAAGCCTTCTTGGCTGATTGCTTTGCAGACTTTGCAACCCCTTCGGAAGCTGAGTCGATTCCGGCTTTGAACTGGTTTCCAGCTTTCTTACCTGAAGACTTGAATGACGTATCTTTTTTAAGTACTTCGTCAAATGACTTAGCTACCGCATTAACCGTTTTTGTCGCTGCAGATCCTTTGAGGTTCCTAGATGAGCCTTTCTTAGAAGATACATCCTTGCCTGTAGCAGCATCAATCATTCCCTGATACATGGAATTGACAGCTCCTAGACCTGCTTCTTTGTACGAATCAGATACTTCTTTAGAAACTTCCTCGTTCATAGATAATGTATCTTTGTAATACTGATTTATCTGCTTCTTTTCATCTGGTGTCATTTGGAAATATGCATCGACGATATCTGCTCCGTCCAAGCCTTTGTTTATCAACTCTTGCAATAGCCTTGGGTCAAGCTCTTTCGACAACACAACAATTTCATCTCGCCATTTCTTAACAGATTCCATATTATCCTTTGCCTGCTGTAAAATTTGATCTTTTGTCATTTGCATCTTCTCTTTGAATACTGCATTTGTTCGACCAATCTGATCAGCCGTGGCAAGTCTGAATCCCTCGATATACGGTATTGCTTGCGTCCCTAGACTCTTAAGATAATCCAGCAATCCATCTGCAAATCCCATATTCTTTAGTTCCTCGAGACCTTCGATTACTCTCTTTTCGGCATTAACCTGTGACCACATACGATCGATAATGGTGTCATTGCCGAGATCATTTACTACTTCCTCGTATCTCGTAAAGTAATCCGTAGAACTTGAAATGTCGAAATTAACAAACGATGTGAAACTATCAAGACTGCTCTTTACAGATTCTGTCATAGACTTTGCAGTATCTTCGATTTTCTTCTTTGCATCGTCCCAATCGCTATTTATCTTCTTGAGGTTTTTCTCCATTTCCTTAGCTGCTTCTGAAACAGCATTAGGAATTTCTTTTACGTCTTTCTTGACGTCTTTGGCTGTTTTCTTAACAGCTTTCTTAGCTTTCTTCTTGGCCGCTTCTTTCTCTTTCTTCAAAGCAAATGACTTGATAATATCATTAGCTCCAGATTTCTGAAGTTTAAGATTCTTAACATACACATTGTTTATTTCTTTACGTTCTTCATCTGAAAAGGTAAGCATTTCCAATACTTTACTAAGGTTTCCAGGACCTTCATCAACCAATTCCTGAACTAGGCGAATATCCCAACCCTGATTAAGCATCTTCTTAATAGAATTCTTCCACTTAACAGCATCTTGATAAGTCTGCTTATAAGAAGCTATAATATCTTCTTTCGTTTGTTTGCTGGCTTCTGCATACGCTTTGTTCGCTCTGTCGATTTCTTCTTTTGAAGCATTTGCAAATAATTTTATGTATGCATAACCAGATTCTCCCATACCTTTAAGAGTATCAATAAGTCCTTTACTAAGACCATTCTTGGATAATTTCGCAAGGTTATCCTTCATCTCCTGATAACCATCAACCTGACTTTCCATGTTCTTAAGAACTGTACTCATCTCATCGTCCATAGAATCAGAGAATTCGGAGAATATGTTCCTAGAGTTATCGAATGCAATATTCGTAAACTTAGTATATTCCTTTATCGAGTTAATGATATTGTTCCTGTATTCTTTGAATGTCGAGTTAATATTAGACTGGATAGTCTTTTGATCTTCTTTCAGCTGTTTTGCAGCATTTTTAATCGCTGTGTTGTTTTCCTTAATGGCTGAATTTAGATTCTTTTTGCTAAGTTTCTTGCCTGAAGCGCTAAGGCCCTTCTTTAAACGATCTTGTGTCTTAAGAAGTTTCTTCAAAGCTGCCTCGTGTTGCTTAACAGACTTAGTGTCTTCTTTATACTGATCCGATTCCTTATACAGTGCAATAGCAAAATTCTTGATAGTTTTTTCGGCAGTTTTAGTAGCTTTGCTAAGTGTCTTAAGCTTAGGTGTTGTCTTTAGAAGCTCTTTTCCTAAACTCTTAGAGATTTTAGTAATCGTCTCATAAGGAGTTTTATTAAACGAGCTTACAGCTTTGTCGAAAGTCTTTCCAAACTGATAAGCGACCTTTATGATTTTGGTCATCTTGATCTTTGCTTTCTTGCTGTTCTTCTTAGACCTACCTGTAATTTTCTTAGAAGTGCTATCATATGCACTAGTTACGCCAGCTCCAGTTTTGTTAGCATTTTTGATAATGTCTTTTGTCGTTTTATCCATTTGGTCTGAAAACGTACTGTTGCCTGCATTAAGAATACCATTTACGGTCTTCATGACGCCATCAACGTCTTTATTTCCAACCGATTTACTAATGGATTTCTTAATTCCCTTGACATATCCTGTAACTGTTTTTTGAGCTTTCTTAGCGCCGTCTTTTATTCCTTTTCCAGCGCCTAGCAAAGCTCCTCGTCCCATATCAATTCCCGCAAGCTCAACATCTCCAGCTTTAGATTTGACACCTTTAACAAGTCCTTCTCCAGCATAAGCACCAATCTTATTGGTTTTCTTGGAAGGCGAATGCTCGTCAAGAGATTTTTTACTCTTCATTCCCTTAAGCAATTGATTACCCAATGAAACACCCGTCGAGTATACATCTGAGCTCTTGTTCTTCGCCCCACTCATAAATCCTATAGCTGCATTAGCGCCAGCCGTACTAAAATCTTTAGAATTAGATCTCATACCACTAGCAAGGTTCTTGGCTAATGATGAACCGGCGTCTTTGAATTTTGAATTATAATCATTAAATGTTCTTTTAGCTGTACTAAGAGCGCTATTTACCACTGAGTTAAATCCATCGGTAGTATCTGTATCCGATTTAAATGCATCAGTGACGTACTTCAAGAATTTCTTGGCCACACTTGATGACGGAGACTTCATATCTTCGCTATTGTTTTTCATTCCAGCTGAGATCCATCCAACAACCTTAGAACCAACCTTCTCGAAATCCCCCGATTTTGATTCGAATCCATTCTGCACAGATTTTAGGGATGTCTTACCCAAAGCCTTAAATGCTTTGTTCATGTCTTTGACTTTTTTATCTAGTCCGCCCTTAATTCCATTTAACGAATTAATGAAATCAGATAATTGCTTAGCAATAGTTCCAGCGTTAGATGTGTCGACTCCTTTTATTGTTGCTGAGAAGCTGACGAAACTCTCGCCAAATGATACAAGATTCTTTCCGAATTTCTTTAAGCTCTCCTTGTTCCCGCCAAAGAGTATACTCTTAGCAGAAGTTGCTTCTGGTAGATCATCATTCAATTTTGCAATGGATGTAGCTGCGGCAGATGTAGCTGTTATAGTTGAGGTATCGATTCCGGATACTGTTTTAGAGTATTTAGCAAATGACTTACCAAATGAGACCATACTCTTACCGAAAGTTCCTAAGTCCTGTGAGCCTCCAACAAACCACTCTTTCATACCATCCAAACTCGGTATTGTTCCTGCTAATTTTGTAATTGTCATTGCAGCCGATGACGTTGCCTTTATCGATTCAGTATCGACTTTAGATACAGTGTCAGAGTATTTTGCAAATGACTTACCAAATGATACCATGCTCTTACCAAAAGTTCCTAAATCTTCAGAGCCCCCTACGAACCACTCTTTCATACCATCTAACTTAGGGATTGAATTTGCAAATTCTGTTATCGTCATTGCTGCCGCAGATGTTGCTTTTACGGTGTCCGTATTAACTCCGGCAACTAGACTAGAATAAGTAGCAAATGCTGCTCCAAACGGTATAAGAGATAATCCGAATGAAGTTAAACTTTTAGATCCTGTCAGTAGCTGTTTTAATCCACCAGCTTCAGGTATAGCATTCGCTAAATCAGTTAATGTTTGAGCTGCAGAAGATGTTCCTTTAATTACCCCAGGATTTATGTTAGCGACTTCTGTAGCATATATTGAAAATGCTGCTCCAAACGGTATAAGAGATAATCCAAAATCAGCGAGATCCTTTGCCCCAGCTAACAGTTGAGCTAATCCTCCAGATCTTGGTATAGCATTCGCTAATTCAACTAGAGTTTTAGCCGCTATTGCGGTGCCCTTAACTGTTTCAGGATTGACGCCTGCTACCTGATCGCCATATGCTTTCATGCCAGCACCAAGATACTGAAGCTGATAAGCAAATTTCTGAATTGGATCTTTCCCAAGATTTATAAACATCGAAATGGCATTAACAATCTCTGCTCCGGCTATTTTAACAATGCATCCTGCTAACACAGACATAGACGAGCCTATTTCCGGATTTACATTACTCATCGTTGATAAGAATGGTTGCAGATTATTTGCAAAGTCTGATAGATTTGTAGCTATTTGTGGTAGCCCGTCTGTAACTCCCTGACCAACTCCGGATATAATTCCGCCGACTAGTTTTCCTAAACCTTCACCTAGTAGTTCTAGTATTTGAACTCCGCCATTCATGAAATCCTGAAATCCTGATATCTTATTAAGCCCTCCTAGCACAGCTATAATGGCGGCAAGTCCAGCGATAAATATTGAGAAACTGCCTAGCGCAGTTATAGCCCCAGCAATCGGAACGTTTTGAAGTATCAACATTGATGCGGATACAGATAATAAAACCATACTTAATCCTGCAGAGGCTGCCAGCGATCGTTTCCAGTCCAATTGAGCCAGCATCCCAATAACGCCAGCTATTTCCAAAAGAACTGCACCAGCTAAAAGAACACTAGCGCGAACCTTTCCAACACCAGAGAACCCTTTTAAACATAGTGTAAATACACCTAAAAGCAACGATATTGCTGCTGATCCTGCAATAACTCCGGTTGGATCTAATTGAGCCAATAAGGCAATAACTCCAGCTATTTCACCAACGACTAAAGCAGCGACTATTACAGACTTCTTAGCATCAATTGATACATCGCCAGCTTTGATCATAGCTGACATGCATAAGATTATGGAATCAACAGCTGCGGTCGCTCCTGCCATTTTTGACTGGTCAAGACCGGATAATATAGCTATAGCCGCAGTTAAAATCACAATAGAACCAGCAACAGTCATCATCATAACGCCAGCTCTAGCAGCATATTGTCCAGCGCTAGCACTAGCCTTAATTAGACTTCCAATAGGTATCATCAATGCAATTAGATCTGTTATGCATTTAGCCATTGTCTTAAAATCATACTTCTGTAATTTCTCAAACGCAGCAAGTAAAACATGTAGACTAACAGTAAATCCTAGCAATAATACAGCTGCTTTAGATGCATTAGGACCGGCTTTAGCAGATGCCTTGAATAGTAGCATCATCGTTCCAAATACTACTACAAATTGTTTCCATCCTTTCTTCATGGAGCTAAAATCCATATTAGAAATTTTAGACATCACTTTAGCTAATCCATATATTGCCACTACAGAGCTTAATAATGTAAGTGCTCCTCTAGTTCCGCCTAAAGCGTTCGCTTTTCCAACAGCAATCATAAGAACTGATAATGATCCAACAGCCAATACTAAAGCACCAATAGTGCTCCCAGCATCTTCAATATTGTAATTAGACAACCCTTTTATAGCTTTAACCATCAGTAGCAAAGAGGCTGCTAAAGATACAATTTGAAGGGCTCCAGCGGCTGCTAATTTAGCATTTGCACCCATTGTATACTTTGTTAAAGCTCCTGAGCATATTGTAATAACTCCTACAAGCCCTGCAATTACTCCAATATTAATTGCCATGGATTTATTAATGGTCACATTTTGAAGTTTCTCAAGTGCAACAGTCATTAGTAAAATACTTCCAGCAATAGAAATGACCATTGCTGAAACACCAGAAAATCCCTTTGCTAACTTTTCTGTTGAAATAGAACCGATCGCGTAAGCAAATGCCGTTAACGCTGCTCCCAATATACCTATCAAAACAACGGCACCTTCGATTCGATCCTGAGGTAACACAGTTAACAAAGCTATGGACCCAACTAATATAGCTACAGCTTTTGCAATCTTAATAACTATATCGGCTTTGATAGAATCTTGCCAAGTTTTAAGAGTTAATGCTCCTTGATTCATTAGTTTAATAAAACTGTTACCTATTGCTGCCGGTAATGCAAATAAACCACCGAATCTATCTGTAAGCACCTCTAACAATTTAGAAAGATTATAAAGAGCTTTTACTGAAACGCCGCCCAACAAAATAGTCAATATGTTAGCAGTATTAACTTTTCCAGATTTGTCTTTAACAAATGAAAACACCCCATCAAATGTGTCAATCATCGTTTTCTTAAATCCAGTTGCTTGATCCGTCCAACCTTTAAAATATCCAGTAATCTTAGATCTAAGCGAATACAGTTTCGACGTAAATGAATCTATGGAATTTCCAGCGCCTCCAAAACTATCTTTCGCAATAGCACCTATCCCAATAATAGTACTAAGCAAAGCTTTGAAATCTATATGACCAACTTCTTCGCAGTGGTCTATAAAATCATCGATCATATTTCCGGCATTTTCACCAAATTCTTTTATGTCTGGCCACAACGTTTTAACTATAAGATCGTCTAAGAATTTTATTACTTCCTGCGTTCCTTTCCAATTCCAAATCGCTTTTGCAAAGTACTCAATATTTTTGATGACAAATGCTATTGCTGATGATATGGAATCGACACTCTTAGCAGCTATACCTGAAATATTTCCAAACTTTTCAAACTGTACAATTCCATCACCTAGAACCGCTGTAAGGTCGAGTATACTATTTACAGATATACCCAACAATTTAGAAACTACCTGTAAGGCTGTCTTAAGTCCTACTCCAAGAACATTTTTAACAATCTTGACAATTGTGAAAAAACCTTTCAATGTCCTGTATAATTTATCGACCTTATCCCTAGACATTATTAGTTTCTTAGTGAAAGCTTCAAATGCATCGGTTATATTTTTTATTTCTTTTGCATTCTTTTCTGGGAAGATAGCTCTATAAGCAACCCTGAAAGTATCTAATACTGCAACAGCTGCTGCTAGAGTATTTGTGAATGAACGCATTAATGAATTGCGGCCACCCATTTTCTTCCAGGCATCTAGAGTAGCATTCTTAGCAGCAAACGTTTTTACGATATAATCACCGATTATGCTATCTATAAATCCCCAAAGCTTTTTGGATTCTTCGAAGTTACCGAATATTGTTTCCCATGTATGCTCCCATCCAGATCCGATCGCTTCTTTCCAAGCAGCAAACATCTGTCCGGCATCTTTGAATTCCGAAGCTGCAGCATACGCTTTTTGTCCTAATTCGGTTGTTTCATCCGTATACTTACCAAGCGTTTGAATGAGTACGTCAGTAGTCATCCACTGATACTGAAGATTATCGTTCCAGTTTTTTGTAGCATTGAATGCGTCAGATGTAGCTCCTTTAGCATTTGTAGTTGTGGTGTAGTAGTCTTCACCCTTTTTAACAACTGTACCTAGAGCAACAGCAGTATCAAGCAAATTCTGCTTGAAATCCATAGTGGCCATATTCGCTACTTCAATTGATTTCCAGTCAATTAATTTTACATATCCAGCAGATAATGCCTGAGCAAAGTTATACATGGCATGCGATGCTTGCTCTGCATTTGCACCTGAAATAGCTGCTTCGTTCGAAACACCCTTAATTGCCGCAACTGCATCCTTCAAACCTACACCGGCGTTTGTAAACTTACCGATATTTGCGGTCATGTCTGAGAACGAATAAATTGTTCTATCTGAGTACTTATTGAGCTCGTCGAGATACTTATTAACTGTAGATAAGCTTTCTCCAGTAGACATAATAATTGTCTGGATCGAATTCATCTTCAGTTTATATTCATTCCATCCGTCAGACATTCCATCAAATGCTAAAGCAGACGTTATCCTCTTGCCAGCATTTATAGCAGCATTTGTAAGCCGGTTTAAAACGCTCATAGCTATTGTATCCATAGCCGAAAACTTAACTTGAACCGCTTCTACCGCTCTGCCCATTCCGTCCATGTTGAACTTTTTGGTCTCATTTTGAAATTTAGCAAGACTCTTTCCAGACTCACTAAAATCGATGCTTTTCTTAAGAGCTTCTATAGATTTTTGACTTTGACGGATTTTTTTCTCGAATTGTCCATTCTCGAATTGCATTCGAACAACGTCATCTTCAACAACTTTACCCATTATCCAGTGACCTCCTTCCAAGCATCTTTAGCTAGCCTATCGAATACCGGCTTTAAAGCCGGGTTAATATAGTCAACCCCCTGAACATATCCACCATTTCTAGTTCCATGCCCATACTGTAGAATAATAGCTATATTCACATGGTTCACTACATTAGAATTTTTAAAAACCAAACTTACTGACCCATTGCCACGAACTATTTCATAATACCACGATGCTGCTGTTACTCCAGTGTCAACAGGAGTTGCAGCCTTGAGGGCAGCTACGCCTTCACGTCCGTACTTGTTTAATATACCAACGTTAACGCCTTCCAAAAGTTTTTCGAAATAATTATCGAGCTTTTTAAAGTTACCCTCAAGTTTGCATCTGATCATGTCATTTCTCCTTATCTAATTAACGCAGAAGATTCTACAAACCCCGTATACTTCTTTCCTTTAATAGTTGCAACACAAAGCAGCCATACTGATTTTTTATACTTATTGAAATATCCATAGCATTCAACCTTTCTGCCGGCTGGAATTTCAATCATGAGCTTTTTGTTCCATCCAGCGTCAATGCGCATAGGTACTTTCTTAGAAGTTTTATACGAGTTCTTATAAATATTGCTCGTATATGCTGCCGAACAGGTAGTGGTCGTTAAACCGCATGGAGTGTTAATTACTGCATCTACTTCTTTCATAACTGCGTCAACATTATAATGCTTTTCTTTAAGATTCGATTTGTAATCTTCTCCCCATTGCCCAGCGATAACTTCTCTAGCTACCGTTTTGACGTCTTTCCCAGCATGGCGATTTGCACTTGTATTAATTTTTGGCTGGCCTGCGTCGTATTTCGGAGTAATGAATCCGCGTATAAATCTTCCATTAATACTGACAGTTCTCTTCTTAACAGCGTCTTTATAATTTCCCTCCGTTACAACAAAGTATCCTTCTTTCTTATTGACATATGTTACCATGCCAACGTGTTTTGGAGTTCCTTTGTTATCTCCAACCCCATTGTCCTGCCAATCATAAAGACAAGCATCTCCAATTTTAGGAATGTAGTTATCATTCTCTTTCCAGCAACCCATTTTCTGTGCCCTTTTAATAAGGTAGAAACAACTGCACTCAACAGGCATAATATCAGTGTATCCAAGGGCAATTGCTACTGCGGACCAAGTCGTAGCGCACCATGCCATTCTAGGTTTCATAGTGACGCCTCTTGGTTTTGTTTTCTGTTTGTTGTAAATATCAAGAATGGATTTATAAGATCCATCTTTTTCATTTTTGCCAACCCAAGAATTAATAAGGTTAACAGCCGCTTTTCGTGTTCTGGCCATAATGTCACCCCTTTGTGTGTAATTCTTTTTTTCTTCGTTCATTTTCTTTCTTTTGCCATCTTCGGATTTCTTCATTGGACATTTTCTTAGGTGGATTAGTTTTTACAGTGTATAATTCTATTAGCATAAATACACGCTTTATATTCCATTTCTCGCAAGGGTCGAATGGTATTCTAGCTATTGCTAGGTAAGCATATATTAATTCGCTAGTTAACGTCTCCGGTTTTCCTTTGTCATCATCTCCAATTGTAAAAACCCTAGATGCCGTAGCTGGGTCATTGATATAGTCTGTTACTTTTTTAAGTAAATGATCATCAAGCCGTTTAAAGAATTCGACCTTATCGAAAGACCCAACTATCATGCAATACATATAATCAAAAAACTCTTCATCCGTTAGAGTTCCTTCATCCATGAGTTTCAGCAATGGCTTATGCCATATTTGCTCCCATTTTGAAATTGCTATTAAGGAGTGCTCGAGCTTAATCTTAGTAGGTTTTACAACCTTTCCAAAAGTTTGAGTTTCTTGATCAAATGGCTCATATCCGGGAAGAATTAATTCGAGCATAATTATCTCCTTAGTTTCCTTCTTTCACAGCATCATCAGTTGCAGCCACAGATCCTGCTACTTCCGCCATTGCTGCTGAGATCGCTTTTCTCTGAACATCGCTTAATGTAGCATCGTCATAGACTCCGGATTCCGCTGCTTTCTTGATCTTGTCACTTACATCGTCAGGCATGATATTAAGCAGAAACTCGGAAGCTTTTGCTTCGTCCATACAAATTTCCATAAAGAACTTGTCATATGCTGCAGTAGCCTTGAACTCTGCCAGTGCTTCAGGAGTCTTTGTAAATGTACGGCCGTCAAGAGATTTGATTCCGTAAGATGCGTCAATAATCTTCTCAAAAATATTCATGATATCCGGCTGAGACTGTTTCTGCACCATAAGGCTCATATATGATGTTAAGCCCCCGTTAAGGCTTGTTTCCAATTTTAAAATTTCACTCTGAGTAAGATTGAAGTAGAAATCTTCAGATCTCTCATTTCCGTCAAAGTCCTTGTAATTAATAGTTTTGATAAACATAATTTAATCTCCTTTCATTCTTAAAAATCCCAGTCTGCATATTTCAGCAGACTAGGAAAAACTTTATTCTGTTTTAAGTGTTACACCTGTAAGTAAGTATTCTTTTGTTTCTGTCGCGCCTTTGTTAGTTGCTTTAATCAAGATGGACTGCTTATTAGTGTCCTTGATCTTAAGAACTGCCTGATGATCAGACTGGAGAAGTTTAGATGGACCAGATGTTCCGCCCTTAACTTCAACTGTTAATGATTCAGGGAAACCACTCTTTGGAGCAATATCAAGAGCGATGTAATTACCACTCTGTTCGTCGACTTTACTGCTGAATCCTGTATAGCCCGTCACGTAGTTAAGAGTACCAGAAATTACTCCAGTACTCTCATTGACCTTGATATTGGACTGAAGGTCAGCTGCCTTCTTTCCAAGCAGGTCGTCTTCTCCTGTAATAGGAGTTGCAGAGACGTCCAGTGACGGGTCTGTTATTTTAAAAAGGTTAATGATCTCATCCGGAAGCAGCAACTTAGCTTCTGTACTTTCTGTGCCGTATAAAGCATCCTCAATCTTCTTCATCTTGGTAGCTTCGATCTTTGTGGAATCAATCTCGAGATGAGCAGTAGGCTTGAATCCGTCAACTGTAACTGGGGTTGTTGATAATTCCCAACTGAACGAAATTGCCTCTGGTGAATCATTTACTGTCTGGAAGCCTTTCTCAGATGGAGAAGCCTTAGCTCCGTAAATGATATGAATCTTGTAGCCATAATCATTACTCTTTACATCATTACCGATCAGGGTACGATAAGAGAAGCCGAATGTATCTCTGTTCTGCTGGCCGATAGTAACTCCCTTACTAATCTCGGCTGTACCGTTGCACCTGTCAAATGCTTCTGGATAAGTATAAGCTTCGATTGTAGCTCCAAACTCTTCTGCTGACATGAGGCTAAGATACTTCATGTTATCAGCATATACAGCAGATGCTTCTGCTCCAGATGGAGATTCTGTAACTGCGGTAAGACCATTCCACGCAGAACCAGCGCCATATTCTCCGTCAATAACCGGGTAAATAACGCCATGATCTACACCGGTTTCGTATTTACGTTCTCCGGTTTTGTCCCATGTTAATTTAGGCATGTTTTTCCTCCTTTAAAATATAATTACAAAGACCGAATGATACATGCCATCTGATAAGTAAGATCTATTGAATCTCGCAGTGGGCATCTCCACTATCTTATCAATCAATGTACTATCCGGGTCTTTAGTTACCACTTCTACTGCGTATTCTTTATCAACGCTATAATTTTTATTATCTGCCGATCGAATATTATAATCATCAACAGAATATATTATAGCTGGGTATTTTATGTTTTTTATAACTTTTTGCCCAGCACCGGATACATTAGAAGGGGGCTGGAAATATACATCGACACCCTCTCCAACGATATCTTTTAAATATCTATCAAAGTCAAGTCTCGTCCTCATTCCACAGCTCTCCCAACGTTATTATAAGTCTAGGGGCCTGCGAAGCATCAACTTCTGTTGCCTTCCACTTAGCCCCCATAAACTCAATCCATCTCATGTTAATGAAATGATCGCGTATATAGGCATCGCCGACTACACTTATCTGATTAGAGATTGAAATATTGCTATTGATCTGCTGCGAATCCTGAAGACGTCTCGTATTACGAAGAATATCTCCTCTATATGTACGCTCGGTTATTTCCTCAGTCCAAACTGATTGGGCTGTTTCCACTTGTTCTGCAAAGCCGATCTTACCGCACCATCTATTCACGATCATTTCCTCCCATTTTGATTAGTTGCCGCTCTGGCCAGAAACTGTCTTGCTAAGATCTGCTGTTGGGATCTTTGTCTCGATTGCAATAGCTGATAATGGCTTGATTAACGCACCAGAGATACGTGTCTCGATAAGATACTTCTGAGCGTTGTAATCAATGTCAAAGTCATCGAACATGTTGATAGCTCCGCCCTTGTCTGCACCGATGTTATAATCCTGCAGGTTTACGATAATACCCTGAAGAGCTAATGTGTCAGTCTTGTCCACACGAGTAAGACCTTCCATAACCGGAACGGATACGATCTTAGATACACGGCATGCTGTAGCCAGCTTGTCAATGTTGTCATGGATGATACGGCCGTTCTTATCTTTCAGCAGCAAGCACTCAGTAATGATTGACTCTGGAGCGAATAGCTTCGGATTGCCAGAACCCTTGTAGTCGATACGTGCTCTTACACAGGCCTCGATAAATGCTGTAGCCTTCTCAGCTGCGGTTGTTTCTTTTGTAATTGCAATAGGATACTTAATTGTGTAGAGATCGGCATCTTTCCAAATTGGACGAATGTTGTCCTCTTTGATGTGATCGTCACTGGACGCAAGCCGCCCGTCGCCGACCAGGACTGCTCTTGCGATTTCCTCGTTCAGCATCATTCTCATTTCTGCTTTCAGCCAAACGATTACGTCGAAATCTGTAATATCAATTAAATCATCACGATCGATCTTCTGTTTCTTGTAGATTGTCTGCGGGGTGGTTGTTCTCTTCAGTAATGAGAATACTTCCTCCTTCTTCAGCTTACCTTTGATGTAACCTCTTGCACGGGCTTCATCCTCACGCAGGTCTGCAAATGTAGATTTGATTCTTGAGAATGGCGTGTGATGTACACCGTTCATTACTTCGGTTACCCATCCCTGGTCTCTTGCAATGAACTCAGGTGGTGTGTTTAAATTTTTGGCATCCGGGAACAGGTACTCAATATTTGTAATACCATGAGCAAGGAATGATTCTTTCATAGAGCCATATCTCTTACCGTCCTCGATAATCTCCTGCATTTCGCTGTGGGACAGAACGTCTCCGTTGTCTGTATTGTTGCCTTCAAATAAGTTATGTGCGATTGCACCCATGTCGTCATCCTCCTCTTCATATTCTTCGGAATCGTCATCATCTTTGTCAGGATCTTCGTCGTCATCCTCCTCTTCATATTCTTCGGAATCGTCGTGATCATCCTCTTCATCTTCATCCTCGTCCTCGTATTCATCTTCGTCTTCGAGAGCGTTAGGATCTTCTGCTAATGCACTTCCTACAGCCATGTAGAAAGCATCCTTCTGTTCTGGCGTCATTGTATCAACGACATCCTGAATGCTCTTATTAGCCACTTCGTCTTCTCCTTTCTCATCTGAGTGCATAATCTCAAGATACTCTCCCGAATAAATATATGCCTCATAATCATCATTGTCAATTGTGTCGCCATGTGCTAAGGCAACATCTTCAATGTATGCTCCTGGATTTGCTCCTGCAAGAACAAGGCTAAGTTCTTTAATTTCACCATGCTGAACATATGGCCCACGCTGCTGAAGATGATTCGCCCAAATGCTAAGCGAATCCATATCTCCGTGCTGAACAGCATCTTTCGCGATTTGACCATTATCTGAACCGTTGAAATATCCGTACGCATAAACACCATCTTTTCGGCATTCCATATAAGCATGCCCAAGCACGCTATTAATGTTACCGTGATCATGGTTATACACTAATGGAACTTTAGCGCCATCGATATCATCAAAAGCACCATGCTGAATAATTCTTCCATCAGCGCAAAGAATACCAAACTTTGTAGCCCAGCCCTTAAAGTCGCAATCGGCATACTTTGAGCGTTTAGCTCCCATTTTGAATTCCTCCTTTATTGTTCTTCTGTTTCCTCGTCAGCAGAATTTGTATTATACATCTGATCCAATTCAGTGTTCGACACCGAAATATTATTGTTCGTCAGCGTATCTGCTTTAGGATCATCCACTGGCCTTAATCCAATTACTTGCCTGAATTCATTAGATGTCATTATACAGTTTCTCGTGAACTTATCAGCGAGCTCTGCAAGATTCGTAGTA
>OWIP01000145.1_pt1 | contig 53347 bp, 44 predicted proteins | sample 1732581 | NCBI WGS metagenome assembly OWIP01 (sample SAMN05065731, study PRJEB22554) | human gut metagenome | biome: ENVO:2100002; feature: ENVO:00000062; material: ENVO:00002003 | host: Homo sapiens | place: USA
GTCAGCACCATGCTGTCCAAGATCGGGATGCGGCCGGAGTGGACGATCTCCGGCAGGGAAGCGGTGATCCGCACCCGGTATGCCATGGAGCAGGGGGATGAATTCAGCGTTTACATCATCGACTGGCTGATCCCCGATATGAACGGCATCGAGATCGTGCGGCAGATCCGCAAGGTGATTGGAAAAAGCTGCCCCATCATCATCCTGACCGCCTACGACTGGGCCGATATTGAAGAGGAAGCCCGCGCTGCCGGTGTTACCGCCTTCTGCGAAAAACCGCTGTTCCTCTCGGAGCTGCGCAGAGTGCTGGCAGAGCCGTTCGGTGCAGAGCCTGCCTGCAGGCCGGTGCAGCTGAACGCGGAGGCCTTCAAAGGGAAAAAGATCCTGCTGGTGGAGGACAACGAGCTGAACCGTGAGATCGCAGTGGAGATCCTGAAGGAAGCGGGCTTTGAGGTGGAATCTGCCGAGGATGGCGAGATCGCCGTCCGGAAGATGAAGCAGGCGGCAGACGGACAGTATGACCTGATCCTCATGGACATCCAGATGCCCAACATGGACGGCTACGAGGCAACGCGGCAGATCCGTGCGCTGCCGGATGCTGCAAAGGCGGGCATCCCCATCTTTGCAATGACGGCAAATGCCTTTGAGGAAGACCGTCAGAACGCACTGAAGGCCGGTATGAACGGCCATATTGCAAAGCCGCTGGATATTCCGCACCTGCTGCAGGTCCTTGCAGATGTACTGAAATAAACAGCGCCCAAAAGCAAAAGCACCCACAGCAAGCGTCGCAGAGGTTTTGACCTCCGGTGAGCAAATTGCTGTGGGTGCTTTATTTTTTATGCCTGACAGGCGGCTTGTTACAAAATTTTGCGCAGCTCCTGCACAAGGTCGCCGATCACGATGGGTTTGGACAAAAAGCCATTCATGCCGCTTTCCAAGGCATTGCGGCGGTCTTCGTCGAATGCGTTGGCGGTCATGGCAAGGATCGGGATCTTTGCCAGTGCGGGGTCGTCCAGTGCGCGGATCTGCCGGGTGGCGGTACACCTGAATGGTCTGGGCGTCCTCCTGCTGCTGTACCTGTTCTGCGGTTTTTGCGCCGCAGCCGGTCAGCAGGGAAACCGCCATCACCAATGCCGCAAGCAGGAAAATAAGGCGGTGCAATGTTCTTTTATTCACTAAATCGTTCTCCTCACAACTTTAGAGCAACTGGCGTTTTCCGGCAAAGCTGCTTTGGCCTACTTGTCGTACATCACTGCCCGCAAGAGTGTGCGCTGTAAAACCCGCCCACGGAAAGGATGCCGCAATTTTTGCACGCTTTCTGTTTTGCGCTCTCCCTCTACCGCGAAAGGGCAGAGAATGACAGAGACATAAAAATATTTTACTACTGCCATGAAGGATTTTCAATGAATTTTCACGTATTTATACATAAAAACCACGCATGTCCGATTTCTTTGCATCGGCGCACATGGCGGGCGGAAAACTGTGGGGACAGCCTGCGTTACTGCACTCCACGGATGGCATCCGTCGTGATCTTGTACTGTTCCGTTACACGGGCAAACCATTCCCCGGAGCCTTCCAGTGTACCCGCACGCAGCACCTCGGTCAGCTCATAGGCGGGCTGATAGAGATTGGTAAAGCCAAGGTTCTGGCATACACCCTTGAGCGTGTGTGCCGCACGGAATGCTTCCTGTGCGTTTCCTTCCTTCAGCGACTGCTCCAGCTTTGGATAGCTGTCGTCGTTCAAAAACATCAGCGCAAATTTACGGACCATACTCTCACGGGGCAGCCGATGAAATACCTCATCATAATCTGCGCCCATTTCTTTATAACACTCCTGAATCGTCATAATCCCCTGCACGGCCTTTCTTATTTTTTTCTATGTGCGGCACTGCATCGTCACAAAAGTGCCACGCGGATTTGTTACAGTTTGTTATGCTAACAATATATCATTTATTTAGTAGGATTTCAATTCATTTGCAGCGGTATTTTATAAAAATAAGGGCCGCTGTACATTATTTTGTGCAGCAGCCCCTTTCGTTTGCAGAGAGTTCAGGAACTTTCTCTGCCAGCTTTTCTTTCGGGTGGCAATGTCCTGAAAACAGTAAGGGCCCGGCTGATGCCGGGGCTGGGTGTGCTCGAACAGCATCCCGTCCTGATAGATTGACACCGGTTTATAGGGGGCGTCCGCCAATTTTAGCAGAAAGCATAGAAAACGGCGATTTTGGCCTCAATTAGCTGGAAAGCCGATTTTATTAGCAGGGACCGAAAATTCTGCTAATGGCATTCGCTGGCTGATTTTGGCGATAGGTTCAAAATGAAAAATGCGAAGATCGTCTTTCCCATGGAAAAATGACCTTCGCATTTTCTTGAAATGGCGTCCCCGATGTGATTCGAACACACGGCATTCCGCTTAGGAGTAGGGGCTGAAGCCATAAATCCTAGGCAAAAGTAGGTAAAACAAGTAACGTTTTATCAATTGATTTTTTGTTGCGCTGTCAATCTGAGTAAAGAACACAAACCCCGAAATAAAACGAGTAAAAGGCTTTTCATTAGCAGAAAATTAGCAGAGCTAATGAAAAGTGGAAGGTTCATTGTAAAATGCCCACCTTTCATTAGCTGGGAAGTGTACGTTTCCCTACGGATATTTGCTTGTTTAGCATTCGTGAACCAGACCATACAGCCGTAGCTGGTGTGATGGACAAATGTTTTCAATAGAAAAAGACCAGAGCTTTCTGCGAGAAAACTCTGGTCTATGTAACAGTGCGAATGGAAATGCGCATTGTCTTGTAAAAGGAAGGGGCTTATGGTATTCTTACGGGAGTAAAGGCACTGGATGCAAGGAACTTTGCGTGATTTTAGGAGTGTGCGATGGAAAAGAAATTTAATATTGTAGTCGGTGAAGATGGAACTGTAAAACTCCCAGATGCGGTTCTGGAAAAACTTGAAGTCAAACCCGGAGAGGAAGTTCGCTTCGAGGTAGATGACAATTTCTATGCAGTCAGGCTTCTATCGCGGATAGAAGCTGAACGCTTGGATTACTTGAATTGGATGCATAATAAACATTGCCCCTCTATTGAGGAAATGATTGCAGAGTCGAGAAAACAAGCCACTCAGAACATTGTGATCTCCCGTATCCTTGATGGGATGCCGGCAGAAAAAATCGCAGAAGGCTATGAAGTTTCACTCGATTATGTAAAACAGCTTACACATCAGCTGAAGATGGACATAGAGGAAGCTAAGGCGAAAAAACACAAAGAAACGGGATCATCCTAAAACAGATAGCGGCAGTTTTCCATATACGGAAAACTGCCGCTGTTTATGTATAGAGGCTTATAGGTTCTTTGCAAGATTTTTAATGAGTGTAGCCATAGAGGGGTCAGCCAGCAGTTTAGCAAGAGCTGCTGCCGCATCTGTATCGACGGGACTGGCTTTGGGAGTGGATTGCTCTGCGCGAGGGAGGACTTCAGGCTCTGCACCATGATGCTGATAGAAGAAATCGTCGAATCGTTGTGCGTTCAAACGCCGATCATCATCCAGAATGTGTGCGTACTGCTCGGTGACCATCGAAGCCTGTGCATGACCGGAATCGCCCTGCACGGCTTTGATATCGCCGCCGTTCAGCTTGAGCTTGTATGTAATGCTGGAGTGTCGGAAGCTGTGGAAAACCACTTTGGGGAGATCGTTTTCCTCAATCAGCTGCTTCAATGCACCGTTAATGGTGGATTGTTCGGTCGGCATTCCCAGCGGGCCGGCAACCACGAGATTATAGTCTGCATACTCTGCACCCAGTGCGTCCTTTGTCATGTCCTGCTCGGCTTTATAGTGGACAAGCATTTCAGCAACTGTTTTGGGGAGAAAAATGGTTCGGATACTGCTGTCTGTTTTAGGGCTTTTCAGAACCTGGACCGTGGTGCAGCGGGAACTCAGCGAGGGAAAACGAGTGATGACATTTTTATTTTCCAAGGCGTTCAGCGAAGCAATATCTACACGCTGCAATTCCTTATTTATGTAAATGGAGGCTCGCCCGGCTTCAATGCTTTCGGGGGAGATATCCACACAATCCCATGTCAGACCGAGCAATTCCCCTAAGCGCAGGGAACAAGAGAAGGAGAGGTTGATGCAAAGCCGGAGCCGTGGATCATCACAGACTTCTAAGGCATGGAACAGGGTCTCGGCAGTCCAGATATCACGCTTCTTTGCAGTGTATTTGGGCAAGGTGGCATAAATACAGGGATTCTTTTCCATAAGTTCCCACTTTACGGCCTGCTCAAAGGCACTTCTCAAAATTTTGTGAACCGAACGAACTGTGCCGGGAGAAACGTATTGATGCTGACGCTTTCCACACATAGGGTCAACGGCTTCGTATTTAAGCAGCCGCTGATAATATCCCTCAATTACGCGGGTGGTGAGATCTTGCAGCTTCATTGAGCCGATAAGCGGTTCTATGTAGTTTGAAATCAGTGCAGTGTTTGATTGATAGGTTGAAAGTGCCCATTTGGTTCTTCCGTACAGGGTGACGTATTCTTTAAGCAGGTCTTTTAGAGTTCGGCACTGGGGTGCCACAAAGGTACCGACGGATTCTTTGTATTCGACCTCTTTCTTACGGTTTTTGGCATCTGCAAGGTCGGTAAAGGTTTCCCATTTCTGCTTTAGCGTTCCATTAGTGTGTTTGTAGGTATAGACAACGCAGTATCGGTTATTGCGTTTGACAATGCTAGCCATTATACATCCTCCTCTACTTTACGTTTGGACTTCAGAACTTCATCGAAAGCATCTTTTTGGATGCGTTTTACCCTTCCCAACTTCATCGTTGGAATTCCTTCTTTGAGAACCCACGAGTCAAGTGTTGGGCGGCTGATTCCGTAAAAAGCCTGAATTTCCTGAAAACTGTAGTATTTCCCATTCTTGGGACATTGCAGTTTTAGCGGCGGCTCCTCATGCGTTTCTTTTTTCGGTTTTTGAAGTTGGTATGTAGATTGGCTTTTAAGCCATGCCTTAAAACTTTTTTTGGTAATGCGCGGCCTGTCGGCCACGCGCTCAATGACGAAACAATCTCGGTATTTTTTGCAATCAAGAATCCCATAAACATTCTTGCGTGGGATACCGAGTAGTTTTGCCATTTCCGGGATGGAGATGGTTTGCGCTTCAATCTCCCGGTCACGCTCACGGTCGGCTGCTGTGCGGTAGCGACTTTGTGATCGGTACCACCGCTCAAAGTCCTCTTTGGGAATTCTCATACAGAAGTCTGCCGTTTCTGTTTTCAACTTGCCCTGTCGGATGAGTGTATAGATCGTTTCGGGTTTCACCTTCAATATCTCGGCGGCGTCAGGAACGGAATAGGACCGTTTGCAAAGTTCCTCGCCCGGTGGCGAACCATTGACCTTATGATATTTGACCTGATTGGCATACCATTTCTCAAAGCTGGAAATAACGATACGCCTTTTGTCGTTTATCAGAATGACTTCAAAGAGATTCTTATGAAGCAGCCAATAGCTGTCTGTTTTGCCAAGGCCGAGAAGCTGCCGCATCTCACGAACCGACATGGTGGTTTTGGTAGTGGCAGGTTCAGCTTTTCCGTATAAGGGAGCCGAAGTATTCCGCATATCATCCATGAAAGACACCTCTCTATCTATGTAAAAGTTTAGCCGGGATTTCTCATCCCGGCTAAAGAATAGCAGATTTCGCGTGAAATGTTGAGGATGTCAAACAGCAGGATTGCGTTCAACAGTGCCATCATTGAGCCATGCTTCAAAGCTGGCTTTGGAAATACGGTAAGCGCCGCTTACCTTGAACCAGCGGAATTCGTTCTGCTTCAGTAGACGGTAGACAGTGGGACGGCTCAGGAGCAGCATTTCCATCAGGTCTTCTACGGTATAGCAGCGGCTGTCCTTTGCTGTGGAAACAGGGGAGGAAACCGAGTTGGGCGAAGGTTCTTCATGGATAATCATTGGATAATACCTCGTTAAATATACTTAAAGTTAAAACTTGAGCGGCAATGCAGCCCGGCGGCTGCCACCATTATAAATAGTATAGACCTGCTGAAGGTACTTCGTCTTGCCGGGAAGGCTTACGCCTGCGGTTCGTGCAAGGCGAAAAATCGTGAATGCATCGACCTGCCGCAGTTTGGCAATCAGACGGCTTTTACTGTATTCGGAGTGGTACAGTTCTACAAAGCGGCAGATGCCGAGCAGATTTGCAGAACTCATGGAATCAGGTTCTCCGTCCCACGCATTCAGCAAAACATCAAGGGATTCGATATACAGTTCAGGACCAAGCCGGATGAATTCGTGATAGGCGGTTGCGATGCAGCTGATCCGCTGCTTGCCCCGGCCTTCTTCAAAAGAAAGATGAACGCCAGCCAATTCGGTGGCCTGCTGGAATGCAACGGCAGCAGGCTCCCCTGCAAAAATCAGGGCACGGAGCTTCTGCCCTGCACTCAGCCGTTCCGAAATGCCTGTCTGCTGTGCAAACAGGAGGGCTTCTTCTCGTTCTGTCATACCAAAATAAACCTTGCAGCGAATCTGCAAATCTTCGCCGCCGTTCAGAAATTTCCGGGCAGCGATGGTGTTCTGCCCGTCCATCACATAGTAGTGACCATCCCGGAAGCTGATCTTCGGCTCATTGGCAACCCGCTCGTCAAATTCTTTTGCGATACGGGCAACACGAGCGGGGTGAAGAGCACGCTGATAAGTGTCGCGCGGCACGATCAGCTCACTGCTGTTCAGGCACATTTCATGGTAAGGTTTTACCACTGCGTTCATCATAAAGGAACCTCCTTCTTTTTTTGCAGAAAATCAATTCCTGATTGGATAATCGAACCGATTTTCTTCTTTTCGTTATCGGATAAGCGGAAAGCGGAATACCGTTCATAACAGATATTCCAGCGGAACATAAGCGATTGAAGCGCATCATCCAGTTCTGCAACCATGAACTCAACAGAAGATTCTGTTGGGGTGGAGAGCATCCTTTCCGATATCTGCTCAATGCTATGTAAATCGCCTTTTGTGTGCTTGGCGAGAGCAGGGGGCTGACTGTTCAGCACCCGAAGATTCTGAAACTGCTGGGAGAGCAGCTCTTTTGCAGCGGCGAGAACATCCTCCTGCGGAGGAGCCGTAAGGTATTTTCGGAATGACTTATACCCAATGAACCCAAAGCTGTATTGCAGACACACTGACACTTGCCGCATTTCATATTTGGACAGGTGCCCAAGGTAGCTTAACACTCTGGATTTATCTGCGGGGCGCGGGCTTTCGCAAATCGCCATAGATGGCGCACTCAAAAAACGATTGTGCAGAATAAAATGCGTTGGCATATTTCGCTTTTTGATCTGTGTTGTCAGTGGAACGACCAGAAGAACATTGGAATAAAAATTACCGTCATCGTTTTGGACAACAATGGCAGGTCGGATGCCGCCTTGCTCGGAACCGCTGTAAGGATTCAGATCCATCATGTAGACATCCCCGCGCTTGTACATCCAGTTTGCGGGCATAGGCGGATACTCTTTCTCTTTTTTACCTCGTGTGGCCAATTTGGATTTCTCCTTTCTATCCGTATATGTAACAGTGGGCTGCTCGCACAGCCCACCCTACTATCTCAAACAGCAAAAATGCTGTGATTTATAGTTCTATACCTTTCCGTATTTGTCCCCGACATCCCCGGAAAACGAAAACTCAGTTTTCGTGTGGGAAATCTTTCAGCCGTCCGGCAGCGTACCGAATCCATAGGGTTCTCACCTCTCCGTGGTTCTCACCGAGCTGCCCGAAGGCAGAAGTATCATTATTCTGTGATGGCTCTTAGCTATGGAGAAGCTGTCATCCATTTACCGTCAACCTACCGCTCATTCCCTCAGTGGGAGATCATCGCATTTGTTACGGACGTGGCTCATCATCACAGGAACGTGACTGAAGAATGCGTGTTCAATTTTCAAGGGGCGGATGCCAGATGTTGTCTGGCTTGCTTATAGTATAGCGGCTCAAATTGTGAAATGCGTGGGCCTCGTAGATCTACTTGGTAAGCCTGATAGGTCTACTTTTGGAATGATTTTCCAATTTTGAGCAGAAAATTATACCCGCTTGACATATACATGAGAAACGGGTATAATGAAATCATGATAAAGAGCTTTGCAGACAAGGAAACGGAAAAAGTTTATAATCAGCTTTTTTCAAAGAAGTTACCCCAGTCGATTCAAAAAATTGCATTGCGAAAATTGATTATGATTGATAATGCAGGATGTTTGGAGGATCTGCGTGTTCCGCCAGCAAATCAGCTGGAATTATTGAAAGGTGATCGGGCGGGACAATACAGCATACGAATCAATGGTCAGTATAGGGTCTGCTTCAATGTAGATGGAAACAGTTTTTTCAATGTCGAAATTGTCGATTATCATTAGTGCAGACTGCGCATAATATGCAAGGAGAGGAGAATTTCAATGACAGGCTATATTGATACTCCTACAATCGGAGAAATCTTACAGGAAGAATTTATGGAACCAATGGATATCTCGGCATATAAGCTGGCTCAGGAAATCCACGTTCCTGTATCCAGAATTCAGGATATCCTGCATGACCGCAGAAAAATAACTGCTGATACGTCTCTCAGACTGGCAAAGTATTTTGGCGTATCAGATCGGTATTTTTTGGATATGCAGAATGATATTGATATCCGAAATCTGAAGATCAGCCTTGCCGAGGAAATCAACAAAATCAGAGTGTGCCAAGCTGTTTGACGGCACACTCGCATTGACAGTGCAAGGCTTATAGTATCCTTAAACCACAAGACCTTCCGGAATCTGACCTTACAATAGGTTGATTCCGGGAGGTCTTTATCGTTGTGAACCCTACGATAGGCTGGACGATATGGGAATAAGCACCAATTTTTATATCAGCTTACTTACGGAAGATAGTACTTCGATTGCCGACAAAAGCTGCTCCTTTGCAAAGTCATTGGCGGGGCCGGTTCCTGTCAGAAGATAATCTGTACTGGTGTGCAGCTCTTGTGCTAGATCAATAAGAGATTCCAACGAACAAGCACGGATACCACGCTCAATGCGGCTGATATGGTCTTTGCTGACATGAATCCGTTCGGCTAGTTCGTCCTGCGTAAGATTCTGTAATTTACGGAGCATACTGATTCGATTGCCAAATTCCTTCAAGGTGAACATAATGAGTGTCCTTTCCGCCGGATGCGGAGGTTGAGGACACTTCACTGTGGGACAGTTTACGGGCTTTTCTCAGCGAAAAAAAGACGCATTAAAAGAAAAGGTTACCGATACCTTTCCATCCGAAAATGGAAAGCAGTATAAGTATCCTCGGCCTTTAATGCATCTCAGGCTTTCGATATGTTTTTATTCGGACGAATCGAAAGCCTTGGAAAATTGCCAAAAAAGAAAAACCTCGTGTGGTAGCTTACAAGGCAGCGATTCGTGCCGTATAAGCATATCACACGAGGGTCTTACGAAAGTCTTATGAACATCTCACAAAAGTCACATAGGGCCATTTTTATCCTATTTAGGGAATCTCCTGAAAAATTTTATGTCACATGAAAGTCTCTTGAACATCTCATGAAGGTCTTATGAGAATAATTCGCAGCTATCGCCTAATGAAGTACACAATTCTTTATATTCTTCGGTGGTGAGGTGCTGCTTTGCTAATTGATACTCGTTTGAGGCCAATTCATCCATTCCTTGAACTTTAAGGGAGTGAATCAGCCAGTAGTATCCTCTGGAGTTTTCAGGGACGATTGCCAGAGACCTTGCAGCATACTGATTCAGCAAATCATAAGAATGCAGCGCATTCAGTTGCTTCAGGAGTTCATTCACGGCGCCAACATAAGCAATATGATACTTTGCCGCAAACTGAATAAGCCAATGCTCCCCGTCAGCAGAAGAAAGAATTTTTCCACAATAGAGGTCGATTGCATTTTTTAACAGTTCTACCCGGTTGATAACGGAAGATGCTTTCGAGGCCAACTGGATAAGATCGTCAAATTGCTGATAGTCTGTCATGATATGAAGATCGGGGTTAAATTGATAACCGGAAGCTGTAGATACAATAAGTTCTTTTTCTGAAATAAGACCAAATGTTTGCCGGAGGCGATAAATCAGATTTCTCATATTCTTAGCAGGATTCGTTGAATCATCAGGCCAAAGAGCTTGCGCAATTTCCAGCGATGAGTGCGCTTTCTTACCTGAAATCAAAAGATAGGTTAGCAAGCGGCTGATTTTTGGGGATTTCAGATCGGCTTCTCGCAGGATGCCGTGGGAGGTGTAAATCTTCAGTTCGCCAAAGAGACTGACAAAAACATCATGGCTGCTCTCGATGTTTTCTGGAGCGAAAGCCATGTTCAGACCGTCATTCATCTTTTTGTCTTTGTAAGCAACGAGAAGAACATACGCCAACAGCCGCAGAATACTCGTTTCGGAAATGTACCGCTTGGGATTGCGTACCGCAAGTAGAGCGACAGGGCGTGGCTCCAGAGAAGCACCAAGGACAGATCGGATTCCCAGACGCTGATAGAGATTATACTCCGCAGGATAGGTGTTTTTTACTTCTTCTGCATCAGGAACGATCATCGGTTTCCCATGGCGCACGGCCTGTACCCATCGGTCAAGAAATTCAGCAGATTCAAACTCCTCCGTCAAGATGGCTGTTTTATCTTCAGAACTATCATTATACCACCAGAACGGTGTCCAGATTTTCAAGTCCAAATCAACTTGGATAAGACCACACCAATCGGCATCGTAGAATTTGCACGCTGCCTTTAGAATCTGTCGGGCAACTTCTTCTGGCGAATGTTGGTCATAGCATAGTTGAGCTTCCAAAGCCTTCACAGTGTGTTCAATGTCAAGCGCACGCTGAATATCATCAAAACTGCGTTCTTCGTATTCCGATGTAGACTGCAACATGATAATGCCTCCAACAAAAAAGCACAGCATTTTAGCTTCATCCGCTCTATACGGTGAAGTCAAATGCTGTGCTGTATTTTATCATGCAACCGCAAGAGCTGAATGAAATTACTTTTTTACGATGGTTTTGATAAATGCAGCAAGTGCATTTATCTGCTCGGAATCGAATTGCTGGAGTTGATCGGTAAGAGCATTCATTCCATTGGAAGGTTCCTCACTGAAATTGAAAAATTCCTGTGGAGTTACGTTGAGGTACTCACATATATAAAAGAAGTTCGACATGGTAGGAAAGGTAGTTCCACATTCGATTGCACGAATATATCCGGGATTTTGCCCAATGGAAAGACTCATGTCTCTCGCAGATACTCCCTTTTTCGTGCGCAGTTCAGCGAGCCGCTTGGAAAACTGTTCTTCGTACATGAGCAACCACCATCCTTCTTTACTCTATTGTAGTCTAGAGGACAGTCAAAAATGAGCGGTTAAATCTACAATTTTTGATTGATATAATCAATCGCTTGTGATAGACTGGACACAAGGCCGATAACCATTGAGAACGTAAGTTAAGAGACTTTCAATAAAATGGAGCAGAAAATGATTGATTTAAGTGAAGTTAGTTATAGAGAGATTTTAGATTGCATAGTAGATGCCAGTCTAGGAAGGCTCTCTCCTTATTTTCAGGAATATGCTCGCCATGAAATAACTTCTTTAGCTAATGCAGATGGAGAATTGCCACAAGCAGCTGTGATTTTGCAAGATGTTCTTGAGCGATTGTTAAACGAAATTCCACAGATTTCAGATGAGTAAGAAAAACAGCCATGAGCGTTCGTGGTGCTCATGGCTGTGCTTTTCATATCGCAGAGTACCCTACTCTACGAATTCTTTTACAAAAATACGATTATGCGATTGTTTTTTGAAATTGACGGATTATTTGACGGCAATGAAATCAGCAAGCTTCTCCATACTATCTCGCTTCAAACTCAACGAAGGGTGAACATATCGATTCATTGTAATGCTGACAGATGAATGACCTAAAATTTCACTTAGTGTTTTAATGTCGATATTGGCTTCAACACAACGAGTCGCAAATGTATGGCGCAGAACATGAAAATTCTTCCTATCTATGCAACATTCCTTGAGAATTTTATGAAAGCGGTACTGGATGCGACGAGGCTCGACAACTTCCGATAACGACCCGCTTAAAAAATATCCATTTTTCTCCAATGGGTATTGGCTCAAAATCTTTAGCAAAGTGTTTGGAATGGGAATTACTCGGTTTGCTGAGCTGCTTTTAGGTGCGGCAATTATGATATGCGTCTTTTTATTTTCTGAAGTACGCTTTTGTATGCGTTGCATCGTTTGACAGATGCGGATTGTCTTATCAGAAAAAGAAATTTTCTCCCATGTCAACGCACATAATTCACCAACTCGGATTCCGGTGTATAAACATATGAGAATTCCAAGATTAAGGGAGTCAAGCTGATTCACTAGATATTCCTGTAAAGTTGTCTGCTCGGACAGACTTAAGATTTCCAGTGCTTTTGGAATCTGTTTGACCCGCACATTGAAAGCAGTCACATCGATAGAAATATTTTGATCCTGTGCATAATGCAGAATTCTCCTCAAAACAGAAAGAATATCTGAAATTGTTTTAGGGGACAGCCCTGTTCCATCTTTTTTTCCATGCTTTTCCAGCTCCTTACAAAAGGTACAGACTCGCTCACTTGTAATCTCTGATATCTCTAATTGCTGGAATGATGGCATAAGATAGCAATTTAGTAAAGTGCGGTAGCGAATATACGTTGATTCCTTCAAACTGGTCGATGAATTTTCAAGCCATATAGCAGAAAAGCCCATGAATTTATAATTTGTAGCAGGGACTTTTTCATTATCAGTAGCATTCAGGGCTTGAATAACTTTCTGTAAATTGTTCCGAACTTTATGGTAAGAAGTCGCATACAGATATCCGTATCGCGGTTTCCCTTGCGTATTTCGTGATTTTATGTATCGAGCTTCCCATCGGCCATCCTTTCGTTTATAGATGTTCAATCCTTTTCTTGCCATGTGTTAATCCCTTTCGTTTGACGGTCTATTTGACGGAGTATACAATCAAATTGTAATGTTTTTGGCAAAACTGTCGATTGTTCCAAACATTATTTCCGAAATTTCTTGGCTTTTGGACTGATTTCCCTTGACCAATAGCTGAATTGGCAGTAAAATTTAAGAGAAAATATTGTCGTAGAGTAGGGTACTCTGCGATATATATGGCTTTTAAGTCATAATGGGGTGCTGAACAAAAAGTGAGGGAGACATATGATTGTTCGAGTCGGTCTGCTTGACAAAAGTGATAATTATATTTCAAGACTTGCCAATTATCAAAATGTACATTCCAATGAAGCGGTACAGTTTGAAATTTATCTTTTTACGGAAGAACAGATGCTGCGCCGACAGATGGGACGCGGCGGGCGAATAGACGTGTTGATTGCGGAAGAAGAACTGCTACAGTCGCCAGAAGAGTACGCACGCAGTATGGAGCTTGCGTTCTGGAGCGAGGATAAGCACGAGCAGATGCGCGATGGCTACCCTGTGATATGCCGTTACCAGAAGGCCGGCGACATCTTTCTTACTATTCAAGGACTTGCCTCCAAACGCGGCAAAGGTTCCTCAAGCTATGCGCTGCAGGAAAATGGAAAAATCTGCCTGTTCCTTGGCGGTGCGGGTGGTGCGGGCTGTAGCACAGTAGCAATGGGCTGCGCTGCTGCACTGGCTGCACAAGGGCAGAACACTATTTATTTCAGCCTGAAACAGAAAGAAGAAAACGGACAATTCCGGGTAAGCGGCAGTTCGCTGACCGATGTAATGTATGAAATCGGTATGTGGCAACAGCTGGGCGGCACCGATCAGGGGCAGTTGCAGATGAAGCTGCAAAGCATGCTCCGCAAGGACGATGAAACCGGTGTATATTCTTTTGCACCCTTTGACCTGCCGGTGAGCGCAATGAACTTTGGCCCTGATGATATGCAGGCATTGCTGCATGCGGTCGGAGGTCTGTGCGAGAGGTGTGTGGTGTGTGCAGATAGCTACCTTTCCTCAACGTTGCTGCGGGGCATCCGCCTTGCGGACTGGGTGATAGTAGTAAGCGACAGCACCACGGCAGGTAATGAAAAAACAAAGAAGTTGTTGAACTCGTTGGAAGCAATCGACAGCATGGATGAAAAACTGATTGAAGGTAGCGTGGAAGTCGTCTACAACAAGTTCGGCTCGGCTGGCCAGAAGATGGAACTGCCCAAGTATGCCTGTGAACTTGGTACGATCCCGCGCTATCAGAATGCGGAGAAAAAACGCATCGTTCAGGAGTTACGGGTCAGCAGTGTCTATTCACAGCTGAACAACTGACAGTGTGGGGGAATGGCAGATGACGACAGAGGAATTAAAGGCACTCCGAAGCAGAGTTCTGGACGCCATCAACCGGGAGCTGCAGCCTACCCGGATGAACGACGAGGAACTGCTGAAGGCAATCACAGCTTTGGTGGAACGGGAAGGAAGGGGTGGATACCTGCTCCCAATCCAGAAGATGGATACCGTCAACGGCATTTATAAAATGTACCGTGGTCTGGGCGGCCTGCTGGATTCCATTCTTGCAGATGAAAATGTGACAGAAGTGATGATCAATGGTCCCGACAACATCTTTGTGGAGCGCAGCGGCCGTCTGACACGGGTGGACAAGCACTTCAAGGATGAGCAGGAGCTGCGCAGGGTCATCGACTTGATCGTGGGCAAGGCGCACCGTGAAGTGTCGGAAGCAAATCCCATTGTGGATACTCGTCTGGAAGACGGCAGCCGTGTGAATGTGGTGCTTTCACCCATTGCATTGAGCGGCTCTACTATTACCATCCGTAAATTTTCCAAGCAGCCTATGACTATGAGCAAGCTGCTGGAATACGGTTCCATTACGCAGGAAGTGGCCAATTTCTTAAAAAAGCTTGTGGCGGCACGATACAACATTTTCATTGCGGGAGGTACCGGCAGCGGTAAGACTACCTTTTTAAATGCACTTTCCAATTATATCCCGCATGATGAGCGTATCATCACCATCGAGGATTCTGCTGAGCTGCAGATCACTCAGATTCCGAACATCGTGCGGCTGGAGACCCGCAATGCAACGGCGTCTTCGGGCGAGAGTAAAAAAATTGACATCCAGAGTCTGATCCGCTCCAGCCTGCGTATGCGTCCAGACCGCATCATCGTTGGCGAGGTACGCGGCGCGGAAGCATTGGATATGCTGCAGGCCATGAACACTGGCCACGACGGAAGCCTTTCCACCGGACATGCCAACTCGGCAGAGGATATGCTCAGCCGTCTGGAAACCATGGTTTTACAGGGCGAGGCGGCACTGCCGCTGAAAGCTATCCGTCAGCAGATCTCCAGTGCAGTGGACATCATGATCCATCTGTCCCGTCTGCGCGACCACAGCCGTAAGACAATGATGGTCAGCGAGATCTTACCGCATCTGGACGAAAACGGTGACATCCGTCTGAATCCGCTGTTTGAGTTCCGGGAGGATGAACATTCTACATTGCAGCATGTTTCGGGTGCGTTGGTGCGTACAGAAAACCCCATGATCCAGACCGATAAATGGACTCGTGCGGGGTTTTTACTGGAAGATATCCCCGCTCCGGTGCGGAAATAAGCGGAGAATGGGGATGCAACAGAGAGGAACGATCAGATGAAAAAGGAAAAGAACGCGGCAAAGCCGAAGACAAAGCGGCCTGCAAAACCTAAAAAGGAACCGGTCTCCCAGTGGATGACCAATCCCCTGAACGAACAAGTTCTGGATTACCATAACTATGAGATGACACAGGGCGAGCAGGTATTGTATTTTATTCTAGCATTTTTGATCGGTGGTGTGGTGAGCCAGTTCTTCTACGGCGGCCTGTTCCAGGAGGACGGCGCGCCCACCCTGCTGACCTATATCAGCAATGCAGCGGCCTTTGTGGTGGTGGGTCTGATTGCAGGCCGGGTATTTCTGCCGGTGCGCAGCCGTAAGCTGGCCGAAAAACGCCGTGATGTGCTGCGTAAACAGTTCCGCGATATGTTGGAGTCGCTCACGGCTTCGTTGGCGGCCAACAGTACGGTACGTGATGCATTCAATGCCGCATACACCGATATGTGTATGCAGTATTCGGATGATGCACTGATTGCAAAGGAACTGGATCAGTTCCGCCGTGCAGAGCAGATCAATGTGACACTGGACGTTATGATGGACGATTTTGCCAAGCGCAGCGGCGTGGAAGAGATCGAAGACTTTAATAATGTATTCCAGGTGTGCTACGGCCCCGGCGGCAACATGAGCCGCGTGATCAACCAGACCCACGATATCATCTGCGAGCGGATGGAAGTGGAGGACGAGATCCAGGCCAAGATCCACGCAAATGAGACCGAACTGAACGTGATCATGGTGGCGCCTGTGCTGATGATTGCACTGATGCGCAGCACGAATGCAACGTTTGCACAGAATCTGGCTTCACCGACGGGTGTTGCGGTCGTTACGGTCGGCCTTGCAATGTTTGTGGGCGCGTATATCTGGGGCCAGAAAATTATTGCGGTGGGGTGAGAAGCGATGCTGATTGTAAAATTGATCTGTCTGGTGCTGGGCACGGCGCTGACCGCACTGTTCATCCTCTTCGCCCTGCGCGGCAGAAAAGAGGACTGGCGCATTGAGGGCGTGCCGCAGAAGGAGTTCAGTGATAAGGAGCTGTGGGCGGCAGGCTTTGCCATGCAGCAACTGCCGGTGTTTTCCATGGATTCGGCTGTCGGCAAAAAAATGATGTCGGCTTCTGCCATTCTGCACCCGGAAAACGGCGGACGCTTTGTGGAATACTGGGCGCGGCTGTACTGGGCGCGCACGCTGTCCATGTCGCTGCTAGTGCTGGCGCTGGCGTTCTGTGCTTCGGTGTTCATGGACGGCTACATGGTATTCGTTGTGCTGATCGCCGGTGTGGCAATGGTGGCCGTCACCTATTCCAACGGTGCAAATGAGATGAGCAACCAGCTTAAAAAGCGCAGCGAAGAGTGCATGATGGAGTTTTCCAACGTGGTTTCCAAACTGACGCTGCTGATGAACTGCGGCATGATCCTGAAGGAAGCCTGGTACATCGTGGCCAAGAGCAAGAAGGGCGTCATTTACGACCTGATGCAGGAAGCCTGCCGCGAGATGGATAACGGCACGGCCAGTGCCGAGGCCATTTATAACTTTGGCGTCCGCACCGGTTCGCCGGAAGTGCGCAAATTTGCCAGCATCATCATCCAGAACATTGAAAAGGGCGGCTCGGACGTGACCACCATCATGCGCCAGCAGTCGGATGAGCTGATCTCCCAGCGCCGCCAGATGCTGCTGCGCCGCGGCGACGATGCTGCCGCACAGCTGCTGGCACCTACCACCATTGTGCTGGTGGGCGTCATCATGATCATCATGGTGGCGGCAATGACCGGCATGAGCACGGCTATTTAAGGAAATATAAACAGATACGCTGTTTATATAATATTTATCCAGGAGGAATTACTTATGAACAACTTCATGAACAAGCTGTATGTCAAGGCTCTGGTTACTGCCAACATGGCAAAGAACGAGCTGAAGAAGATGTGCGAAGAGGACGAAGGCATGGACATCATTGTCACCATCGTTCTGGTGGCACTGGGCATCGTGATCGTTGGCGTCGTTGCTCGTATTGCAAGTGATGTCATCGGCAAGGCTGACCAGCAGGTCAGCGGTTTGGACAGCACCTTTGCCCAGCTGAAGTAAGTGCGGAGTGGGTCCTGCCTTGCGGGGCAGGACTCGTTTCCTGCGGGCTGTACTGCCCTTGAGGAGTGGTACAGCCTGAAGGAAACGAGGAAGAGAGGAAGAATCGATGCGAAAATTATCAAGGGGTCTTTTAAAAGCGGAAATTTTACTCTGGAATATGGGCACCGACCTGAAAGAAAAATGGCGCAGGGCTGCACAAGATGAAAGCGGCCTTGATGTGATCATTACGGTGGCGCTGATCGCTGTCATGCTGATCGTGGCGGGACTTGTTGTCAAGCTGCTGGGCCGGGTGCTGGAGCCAACGGGCACATCGGTTGGAAACTTTTTGAGCGGACGCGTCTGAAGGGAAAACAAGATCAATGGAATGGATCATTGCGGTATGCAGTGCCGGGCTGAACCTTGCGGCAGTCTGGCTCGTGCAGAAAAAAACAGGGCTTAAACCGGAAAAACAAACGCAGTGGGCAGCGGCTTTGCTTCTTGCAGCGGCGGGCGGCTTTGCCAGCGGATATATGCTGGTTCTGCGGGCGGGCACATACCCGCCGAATCTGCTGCGCCTTGTGCTGCTGGGAACGCTGCTTACTGCGGCAGCGTATATCGACGCACTGAGCCATAAGATCCCCAACTGGATCGTGCTGTGCACGGCGGCAGTTTTTGCGGGGTGCACGGTTCTGGACTTTGTGCTCAGCGGGACAGACGCTGTGCCCATGGCACTCAACAGCGTTCTGGCAGCAGCAGTGTTTTTTGTGGTGTTTTTCCTTGTGCGGCTGGCGTCACGCGGCGGCGTTGGATATGGAGACATCAAGATGATCACGGCAGCGGCGCTGATCCTGGGAATATACGGGACATTCAGCTTTTTGCTGGTTTCGCATGTTCTTGCGGCGGTGGCAGCCATTGCACTGCTGGTCAGCAAAAAGGCAACACGCAAGGACGGCCTGCCGTTTGGCCCCTTCTTCTATCTGGGGTATCTGGTAACGATTTTGACGGGAATGTTTTGATCAAGGCACAGGAGGAGTAAAACATGAAAAAAACGCGTCTTGTAGCGCTGGTGGCACTTGTGGTGGTCTGTATTGCGGGTTGGGCGATTCTGGGCCTGAATACCATGAACGATGTCAAAACGCAGCAGAACACGGTGGAAGCGGCGCAGTATTACCGCGGGAAAAAGCTGTTCCAGCTTTCACTGCAGAACTACCAGAGTGCCATTGCAGCAAAACCCACACAGGCGCTGTACGATGAGTATCTGGCAGCCTGCGCGGAATATTATGAGGACTGCCCGACGAGAAATGTGCGCAATACCGAAGAATCGGCCTATGCGGCGGCGGTTGCGGCATACCCGAAGCGCGCCGATTACTGGGAAAAGTATGCGGCAATCTATTATGAAGACGGCGATTACGACACGGTGGTCGATGTGCTGAAGAGCGCGGATGCCGCCAAGGTCTCTTTCAATGATACCATGATGCAGTACTGGAACGAGGCTTACTATGCCTGCGAGACCTCTGCTGCAAATTATGAATCGCTGGCACCGGCTGGCATGGATGGCGTGTATCTGGGCTGGAATGGCGAGAAAAACGTTCTTTTCAGCAGTGCGGACGGCGACCTTCTGGATCAGAGCTACGCATTCGTTGGCCCGGTCGGGCAGGACACGGCGGTGCTGTGCAGCAGCTATGAAGGCGAGAGCTATGTTTTCCAGCTCAGCAAGAGCCTGATGGTGGGCCGTTTTATGGCGCAGGTCGAGCAGGCCAACGGTTACGGCCAGGGCCTGATCCCTGTGCAGCTGAAGGGCCGCTCCGACTGGTGCTATATCGACCTCAACGGCCAGAAATACCTGAACGGCTATCAGGCTGCCGGCATGTTCCAGAACGGCAAGGCACCGGTGCAGAAAGACGGCGCATGGATCTTTGTGGATCAGACCGGTGCACAGCAGGGCGACAGCTATGAGGAAATCCAGCTGACCGAAAATGGCAGCTGGCTGGTAAACGGCGTATATCTTGCCAAGAAAAACGGCAAGTGGAACCTGTATTCGGAGGCCGGCGAGCAGCAGGGCGCACTGGATGCAGACGAGGTCGATCTGAACCGCGGCAATGGCCTTGCGTTTGCCAAGAACGGCAAGTGGGGCTTTGCAGCCAATGACGGCACTGCGGTGATCGCACCGGAATATGATGCAGCCAAGAGCTTTTCCGGCGGCGTTGCAGCGGTGTGCAAGGACGGAAAGTGGGGCTTTATCAATGGCAGAGGCACGCAGGTAATCGACTATCTGCTGGTTGAAGCCGGATATTTCGACGCCAACGGCAAGTGCCCTGCAAAGATGGACGGCAACGACACGCAGGTGATGCTGAGCTGGCGTGTGAAGCGCAGCTGAACGCGGAGGACAGGGCCATGAAAGAGTGGAAACAAAGCCTTTTGCGCGTACAGGAAGATGGTATGGAGGCCATTGAGGGCCTGCTGGTCATTACGCTGACGCTGTTTGTTCTTTTTTTCATCTGGGGTTATGGATTTTTGCTGTTCCAGCAGTTTGTGGTGATACGTGCTGCAGATGAAACGGCCAACAAAATTGCGCAGACATATGCGTACGCAGAAACAGACCCGATCACGGGATATATCAGCAAAGAAGTAAAAGTTGCATTGAGTCCCAGCCGTTACCAAAGCGGAAAACTGCAAGAAAAAAACGAACAGCGTGCCATAAAATATGGAAAATGGCTTGTCCACAAGGGGAGTCTGGCAACGCAGGTCGGGATGCCGGTCGTTGAAGCAAAGACTGTCTACGATGGAGTTGCACAGCGCCATGTGGTTGTGAATATCACGGCCGAGTACAGGATTCCGTTTGGCAATTTCTTGGAGCTGTTTGGGGTCAGCGGCACGCGCGTTTACTATGCGACGGGGCGGGCGATGTGCACAGATCTTTCGCACTATATCAATACCGTGGACTATACCAAGACGTTGAATTATGTAGTGAGCAACGTTGCAAAGAATGATTATGTTGATCTGCTGGAGAAAGTTCTTGCATTTATCGTGAAGAAAAAGGATCTTTAATTATTCTGCGAAAGTCAGAAACATCCGTGTGAGGACAAATGATGAAAAAGGACAAAATGATAAAGAATACCTGCGGCGCGATCTCATTGATGCTTGCGTTGCTGGTCGTGCCGTTTTATGCGGTAGCGGGTATTCTGGTGGAAGCAAGCAGATATCAGTCTGCATTGACGGGCCTGGATGATGCGATGAACACCAGTGCACTGTCGGTGCTGTCGGATTATGATTCGTTTTTACAAAGCCGGTTTGGTCTGCTTGCAATGGCGCAGAATGATGACCCGTCGGTGGATAATGGATATACCGGCAACAAAGACCTTGAGGAAGCATTCCAAAAGTACCTGAATGCGCAGGATACGACCGATACCCGGAGCTTCCGCACAACAAGTGCAGCGGCGGCAGGCGTATATCCGTTGGCGGACACGGATATCTTAAAGGCACAGGTCCTGGACTATAGCACGCTGACTCTCCCGACGGTCCTAGTCTCCGAGTTCGGCAGTACAGGCCTGCAGGATATCATCAAAGAGGTACAGAACAGCATTCCGGGCCTTAAGTTCCTGAAGGTCGGCAGCAGCATTGCGGATACGGCAACCAAAACGCTGGACGTAACAAAAAAACTGGAAAAAGCCAAGGACAGCGTAAAATCCCTGAACGAGAAAACGACCTCCTATGATTCGGCACACAGCGCATTCGATGACGCATTGAACGAGCTGAAAAAGACGATGGGAGAAAAACCGGGAGAAAATGCGACCGTCGATGAGCTCGACGCATACAATAAGCGGTATGAGCAGACACTGGAGAATGCGCAGAAAGCCAAAAAGGAATACGAAAAGAAGCTGCAGGCAGAAATTAAGAGTACAGAGTCGCTGAATAAGGACCTCAAGGATGTGGCAAAGACGCAGGATGAAGTGCTGGATGGCTGGGTAAGCGTTGGTAAGGATGCCGTAAATGCCGTAGGAGACGCCAAGAACACAAAGGTGGACACCTCTGGCGAAGAAACAACGGTTACGACCCTGACAGGTCAGATCGACGCGACCAAAAAAGAACTGGAAAAGAAAGATATTACGGCCGAAGAAAAAACGAAGCTGGAACAGCAGCTTAAACAGCTGCAGCAGCAGGAGGCGGACCTGAAGACGATAAGCAATGCGGCCGATGCAACGGTGAAAGCCGCAGACAGCTCTCAGGCCAATAAAATACTGAAGGATTATAATACGGATTCCTGCAGCACGGCAATTTCCGGCCTGACAGAAGAACTGAACCGTGTGAAGGATATGGATCTGAGTGACCTGACCCTTGACGATGCAGACAAGATCACAAAACTTCAGGAAGGACTTCATCTGACCGATATGAGCAAGCTGTCGGATTCGGACAACTTTAATTCGCTGCTGAAAGAAGCAAATGATCTGATCAATAAGGCGGATTCCAATGTTACAAGCTTCTCGTCCATTGCAGAAGCACTGAGCACGATCATGTCTTTGAGTGCAAGCTACGACCCGAAACTGCAAAGCGTGATCAATACGGAGTACTACGATCAGAATTTTGCAGGCCTGCCGAGCAAGAAGGACCGCAGCAACAGTGCTTATACGCTGGAGTCTCCGTATGAACAGAAGGATGCGGCATTGGCACAGGCAGATCTAGATGCCATTGATTTTGTAAACGAGATCATGGATCTGACGGCATGGCAGGGCGGCGTTTCGACTGCTGCTTCGGCCGATACGTCGAAGGCGGATGACGCAAAAACCAAGATCGGAAAACTGCTCAATTCGATGAAGTCCATGCTCAGCATGGTGACGGCTGGAGCCAATATTCTTTCCAATCTGTCAAACATCAAGGCAGATATCGGCGATCATCTGTATCTGGTTGGGTATTTGAACTATACCACAACGAACCGCACGGACTATGCCTCAAAAAAGACAATGTCGGGCGTGAGCATAAAAGGCTCAAATGGCCTGGCGGCAGAAGTAGCAAAGAGCGAAAATAACCTGACCGCTATTTTTGACGCAAAGGAGGAAACGAATTATTCGTTCTGTGGTGCCGAGACGGAGTATCTTCTGATCGGAAATGGACATGAACGGGAAAATCAGAAGGCGATCTTCTACACGATGCTGGCCCTGCGTGTGGCGCTGGACTACAAGCCGGTGACATCCAATGTTGAAGCAAGAGCATTGAGCGCGGGCCTGGCTGGTGCACTGTCCCTGCTTGGCATTCCGTACAAAATGACAGATATGCTGGCAAAAGTTTTCCTGGTTGCAGCAGAAGCATATGTGGATACCGTGCTGATCTGTAACGGTGCACAGGATATTCCCTTTATCAAGGCGTCGGAGGATATTCATTTTTGCGCAAAAGGCTTGTCGAAACTTCCCGGAAAGCTGCAAAAACTGGTTGCCATGACGGATGACCAGAAAAAGACATTGCAGGAAAAGGTGAAGCAGGTTGAGGCAGGCGGCGTTATCCTGGGCGGACTGGAGTCGGACGGCAAAGGCGTTGAAGATATGCCCAATCTGAAAGGCAGCAATGGCCTTTATGTGGGAGATAACAAGCTATGTATGACCTACAGCCGAAGTATGTTTGTTATGATGCTGATCTGGAACGAAAAGGATCTGGTCAAACGCTTTGCGGACCTGATTGAAATGGAAGCGACCCAGAAGAATTTGGTCAATGATGCATCGGTCTCTCAGAAGCTGTCTGGCATTTACCCCAAATTTGATTTGGATAAGTCCTACACAGCACTGCGCATGAACGTAAAAGGCGATTTTGTGTCGGTGCTCCCGGTGCCTTCGCTCTCCCGGAATTCGGTTTGGAAAACAAATCGGGTCATGTATAGGGGGTATTGAGCAGATGCAGAAAAAAAAGAGAAATCTGTTTTACGCAGAAGAGGGTGTAATGGCGCTGGAAGCGTGCATTTCATTGACACTGTTTCTGATCGCCATGGTGGCACTGTACAGTTTGATCAATATGTTTACGGCACAGAGCATGATCTCACATGCATTGCAGCAGACAGGGCAGAGCATTGCACTGGAAAATTATAAAAATTCAAAGACGGACGTAAAAACACTGCAAAAGCTTCCGCTGAGTCTGCTGCAAAAGTTCACAGACGGCATTGGTGCTTCCAGTGACTCAAAGTATGATGTCGGCGGAGGGGCCTTCTCAAATTCGATGGTTTTTACCGACTATCTGTCTTTGAGCACTGTGAAAAAAAGGTTTGCATCTTATCTGGGAGGAAATACGGAAAACGCAGATAAGATGCTGCAGAATATGGGCGTTGTGGATGGATTGAACGGCATCAAGATAAAAAGCGGAAAGATCAGCGGAAATGATGTCGTGATCGAGATATCCTACAAAGTCCGGCTCATATTTTACATTGAAATGTTCCATTTTGGCGAATTTGAAAGCACACAAAAAGTTTGCTGCCGCCTCTGGAAGTAAAAAGCGGCAAAACACAAACTGCGGAAAGGATCGTGCACTATGGAGAAATTTACCATTGTCACACAAGGCAGCGCTACCTATCTGGAAAGAACGCTTGGAGCAGATGAACTGTTGGATGAAGTGGATCGCGGAATGCTGGTGTCGAACCAGATCAGCGGGATGCTGCCGCTCAACATCCAGTGGATCAATGCGGACTGCAGATTACTGTACAATATCACCGGTCTGACGCCGCTTGTACAGGCGGCGCGGATCCTGGAGCATGAGACACGGCTGAGCAATTTCTTTATGGCACTGTGCAGGGCAGAAAAAGAGTGCGACGAGTATCTGCTTGACCCGCACAAAATTGACCTCACACCAGAGCATATTTATCTGGATGCTGCAGGCCATGCATATGTGATGTATGTTCCGGTACAGGCAGCGCCGGATAAATACACTCCCACGGAACTGGCGGGTTATGTTCTACGCATGGTAGGCAGACAGATGCCTCACGACAGCCGTGTGGTCGGCGTCCTGTCTCGTCAGCTGCTGTACGGCGAGAAGTTCTCCTTTGTCGATTTAGAGAAGCAGATAGAAGAGATCCCGACGAAGGCTGAGCCGTCAAAAGCTGCTTATGAGCTGAAACCTCCGGTCAGTGAACCGCCAGTCCGAAAGTCGGAGGCCGGTGGTGCTTCGTTGAGACCGGAACCTGTAATGTATAAACCGGAACCGACTCCCGCCCGTGTACCGGCAGAACAGCCAGTGCAGGATAGTCCGTTTGCAGCACAGCAGGGAGGCAATCCCTTTATTGCCAGCCAGCCGGAGCCGCAGCCGAAGAAGGAACAAAAGGATGAAAAGGCCGAAAAGGCTGAGAAAAAATCTGAAAAAGAAAAGAAGAGCGGCGGGCTGTTCGGCGGACTGTTTGGTGGAAAAAAGGACAAGAAAAAGCACTCGGCAGAAGAACAAGATAACCCATTCCGGCAGGAAGCACCAGCCCCGGAGCAGTCGGCAGATAAGCCGGCCCCCGCAGCAGCTGCTTATGTGCCGCCACAGCCGCCAGTGCAGCAGGCCGGCGGCCATACTGTGGTACTTGCAGCAGGCAATGGCGGAACTGCCCGCACGACGCTAATGGGGGCTGGCAGCTCCGTCGGGGTCGGAGAGTTGTATTTGGTACAGAAGGCGACGAACCAGTATATCCATGTCACCCATACCAATTTCCACATTGGCCGTGCAGAGGACGTAGTGGACTACACGGTGCACACCCAGAACTGCTATCTGGGCAACGACCATGCCTACATCCTGATCGAGAACGGCAGCTACTATATTGTGGATAACAATACGCAGAACCACACCTACCTGAACGAGCAGCGGCTGGAGCCTTCCAAGCCGACGCAGTTCCATGCGGGCGATACCATCCGTATGGCAGATATCGTGTTCAGCGTGGTGGCAGGGGCTTGATATGGCATTGCAGCTGGTACATATCACGGATAAAGGGGCCACACGCCCTTCCAATCAGGACAGTTTTTGCGCACGCATTTCCAACTTTGGCAGAGAGACGATTGCAATGCTGGCGGTGTGCGATGGCGTAGGCGGACTGCAGTCCGGTGAACTTGCAAGCACCGGGGCAGTCCGCTGCTTTGAGGAATGGTTCGAGCGACAGCTGCCGGAGATCGTACAGAGCGGGCTGACGGCGGATGTTGTGTTCTTTTCGTGGCACAGAATGTTGGAAACACTCCATACGGCGCTGTGCAGCTATTCGGGAAAAACGGGTATTCAGTTGGGCACAACGGTCTCGGCGCTGCTATTGACGAGGGATGCTTTATATCAAGTGCAGGTCGGTGACAGCCGAATCTATTTGGACGACGGTCTGGGGTTGGTGCAACTAAGCAAGGACCAGACGCTGGCGATGCGCGAGGTGGAAGCAGGCAGGCTTTCGCCCGAAGCATTGACTACCGACCGACGCAGCAGTATCCTGCTGCAGTGTCTTGGCTATGGCAAAATGGAGCCGGTTTTTCAATGCACAAAGCGTCCGGTGCAGGGCGCAGTGCTGCTGTGCAGCGACGGATTGTGCCACTACACAACGCGGAAAGAGCTGCATGGACTGCTGATGGAAACGGACAGCCGCGAGCAGCTACAGCAGCGGCTGCAGGCGGCGGTGGGATTCTGCCGCAGCTGCGGAGAGACGGACAACATCACAGCACTGGCACTGAAATGGAACGACCTGAGCTCTCTGACGTCTGGTACGGATGACTGGATCGAAGTGTGGGCAAGGCTTTCCGGCGAGGCAGCGCCGATAGAATACAACCAGAAATTAGGGAGGATCCTGTGAGTGAAAATGTAGTACTGGGCTTCACCAACCCGGATTATGAAAATATCCGGGTGCTGAACCGGCTGGGCGGAACGGGCGATCTGTTCGTTGCGCATAAAAAAGGCATGAACATTGATGTGGTGATCAAGCGCACCCAGCTGCAGTATCAGCACATCATGAATCAGGAAAATGAATCGTCGATCTTGAAGAGCCTGAAGCACCAGTATCTTCCGCGAATTTACGATGTTTTATCTGGCAACGATGGCTGCGTTTACACCGTGATGGATCTTATCAGCGGCCAAAACCTACAGCAGTATGTGGAACAGAACGGCCCGGTCAATCAGAAAGAGTGCTACCGCTGGGCATGTCAGTTGTGTGAAGTGATGCAGTATCTGCATCAGGAAAACAACGAAAAACCGGCTATTATCCACTGCGATATTAAGCCGGGCAATGTGATGATTACCAACAGCGGAGATATCTGCCTCATCGACTTTAATACATCGTTGATCTTCCGCCGGGATAAAACGGCTGTGGGCGTGACGGATGGCTATGCCGCACCGGAACAGTATCAGGTCTTCACCCAGAGCGGGCCGCAGCATACACCGCAGATGCCGACAGTGGCTATGCCGGAAAACCGGGTGTCTGTAGGTAGTGCGACTGTTCCCATGGGGGCTGCCACGATGCCGCTGGAAAATGCGCAGGAGAGCGGCGTAACCGTAGTGATGGATGCATGGACTCCGCCGATGGAGGAGACAGTGCCTATGCCGCAGAGCACAGGCGCACAGGCGCAGCCCGACAGGCAGAAGGACTATGGACCAATCTCTATGGCGACCGATCTCTATGCTGTGGGTGCTACTCTTTACTATGCGGTCACGGGACATGCTCCGGAAAAATCACTGGGAGAAGTGACTCCGTTAGAGCATTATCGCCCTAAAATCAGCCGCTCTATGCAGACGATCATTGTGCGCGCCATGCAGAAGCAGCAGACTAGACGTTTCCAACAGGCGTCGGAGATGCTGCGTGCGCTCAAAAACATCGACCAGATGGATCTGGGCTACAAAAAATGTCAGTTCCGAAAGCGTGTTACGGCGGTGGTGCTGGCAGCCTGTTTCGCAGCCAGTGCGTACAGCTGCTATTACGGTGTGGAACGAATGCGCAGTGAGCGCGAAAATGTCTATCTGCTGAATCTGGCACAGGCAGATCAGGCGGAGCAGGATCTGGAATATGATACGGCAAGAGAGCTGTTGGACAGCGCGATTCAGCAACAACCGGGACGTGCAGATGCGTATTTGCAGATGGCGGCATTGCTGTACCGCACCGGTGATTATCAGAGCGCGATCGACCAGTTGGACAGCGCCGTTTCTTCTGGCAATCTGACGAAAAAAAACATGGATTCGGTCTTAGTAGAACAGATGCACTTTATCAAGGGCAACTGCTACATCGAACTGAAGGATTACGCAAACGCAGTGCGGGAGCTGCAGACGGCGGTCAGCACTCAGGGCGCAAGCACGTACAGCTACCGCAGCTTTGCCATTGCGCTGGCAAATGACGGCAAGATAAAAGAGGCACAGAGCACATTGGAAACGCTGCAGGAGCGCGGGGCCTCTTCAGGCGACTGCGATTTGGTTGCCGCCGAGATCAAGTCGCTGCAGAAGCAGAATTCGGAAGCACTTGCCTTGTACGAGAAAGTACTTGATGAGGTGACAGACCCGCAGCTCTTGAGCCATGCATATCTGGCAGCAGCACGCACTGCGCTGAACATGGAGGATACGGCTTACGCTGAAAGAATTCTGGAACGCGGCTGTCAGGCACTGCCGGAAAGCCAGACTGTGCTGGAAAAAGAGATGCTGGTGGATATCCAGCTGCAACAGGCGGCTGCAGATAAGCAGAACGCGGAACAGAACTACAAGAAAGCAGAACAACTATTACGGGAGCTGGTGGAAAGTGGCTATGCAACTATTTCCACTAAGCTGAACCTTGCGACGGTGCTGCAGGCGCTGAATCAGTATCAGGAAGCTGATGATATTCTGACCGAGCTTGCACAACAGTATCCGCTGGACTACCGGTTTGACATGCAGCGGGCGTATCTGCTGATCGACTGGCAGGGCACAAAAACCGCTGAAAAACGGGAATATCAGCAGGCGGACGACTGCTATGAATCTGCAGTGCGGAAGTACCGTCAGGCACAGGCAAATGGCACAGAAGATGCTCAGATGACGGTGCTGAAAAACTTGATCGACCAGCTTTATACAAGCGGATGGCTCAAATAAGGAGGGAAAGAGTGTGTCCACGGGACAGTTTTTTTTCGTGATTGGAATCGTTGGAATGATCGCTTCAGCTGTTGCGGCAGTCCTTTCGGCACGAATACTGCGCAGGCAGGAGAAAAAGCTGAAGGAGCAGATCTGGAACGAGTATCAATAAAATCAAATCGAGGGGTATGAAAAAGATGTTAAAAAAACTCAAGATGACGGCTTCCGTTTTAGCGGTATCGGCTATGTTTCTGATGCCAACGGCCCATGCGGAACAGGCGGCGGTCACGCCGGTGCAGGAAGATGAAAATTGCATCAAAGCAGTGACGGAATTTCTGGGAATCGATACAGAGGAAAGCAAATTTGGCTTGGGCGGAAGTCTATTTCGAAAGAACGGCTTTGAAGTACAGGATGGCAGGCTGTACCACTATACGGACAGTCAGTTGGATGTCTATCAGCCCGGTTTTGTGCAGATCGAAGACGGAGTGTACCATGTGTCAGAAGAGGGCAGCGCCATTGACAGCTACCCCGCTGGCTTTGCAGTAGTGGATGGTGTGCTGTGTCATGTGTCGGTGACAGGCAGTTCCTTTGACAGCTATCCTGCTGGCTTTGCAACCATTGATGGTAAGCTTTACCATGTCTCGCAGGATGGCTATGCTATTGACCAGTATGCCGAGGGCCTGCAGGAGATCGATGGTGGCATGTATTATGTTATGGCGGACGGTTCGTATCTGACGAACGGTGCGGTAGGGCATCTCACTTTTGGCGCAGATGGCCGTTATACCTCTGGCAGCGCAGTTCTGGACAGTTATGTGGATCAAGCGCTGGCCGAGTGCACAAATTCCGGTATGACAAAGGCGCAGAAGCTGCGTGCTGCATATTTGTATGTTCGAAATCACGGCGCATATCTTGCCCGTCCGCATCAGGCAAGAGGCATTACGGACTGGGCAGAAGAAAGTGCGTTGTTTATGTTTGAACACAAAAAGGGCAACTGTTACTGCTTTGCAGGCCAGTTCCTTTATATGGCCCGGCGGCTGGGTTACGACGCTTATGTTGTATCCGGCGGTGTGGGCCGCAAGGATTCGGACCATGCATGGGTCATGATCCACGAGAATGGAATCCCCTACATCTATGATGTGGAACTGGAGTGGGGCTATCGTGCTGGTAAATACGGCCATGCAGAATACAATATGTACAAAATGCCGTTGAATAAAACGGTGTTCAGCTACCAGTTTCCATGATCGTTGAGGTAGCTGCAAAATGGTTTTTAGTTCCGTAATTTTCTTGTTTCTGTTTTTGCCTGTTGTGCTTGGCTGCTACTATCTTTTGCCCGGACGGGAAGCGAAAAATCTCTGGCTCATTGCGGCCAGCCTGCTGTTCTATGCGTTCAGTGGACTGTGGTATGTATTGCTTCTGCTTTTTTCCGTATTCTGCAACTATCTGGCGGGCCTGTTTGTTTCCGGGCGGAAGGGAGTGCTTTACGTTGCAGTGGCGGTCAATCTGGGAGTTTTGGGGGTTTTCAAATACCTGACATTTCTGGTGAGGACGGTGGATCAGCTGCCGGGCGTGGCAATTGTGGTACCTTCTATCGTTCTGCCGGTGGGCATCTCGTTCTTTACATTTCAGGGTTTGAGCTATGTGATCGACGTATACCGAAACGAACGACTGAAAAGCACCCGCTTTCGGGATGTACTGCTGTACATTGCGCTGTTTCCGCAACTGGTGGCCGGGCCCATCGTTCGCTATGAAGATGTGGCGGATGAAATCAAGGGCCGCCGCCATACGCTGGAACAACTGGCAAATGGCCTGCGCCGGTTCATTATTGGTTTGAGTAAGAAGCTGCTGATCGCCGATGTCTGCGGCAGTGTTGTGACGCTGATCTATAGTGCAGAACGTTCTGTGTTGGACAGCCGGACGGCTTGGTTGGCTGCAGTATGCTACTTGATCCAGATCTACTTTGATTTCAGCGGATACAGTGACATGGCCATTGGACTTGGTCTATGTTTCGGGTTTCACTTCAAGGAAAACTTCAATTATCCTTATATTTCGGCCAGTATCCAGGAATTCTGGCGCAGATGGCACATTTCCCTTTCTACATGGTTCCGAGAATACCTGTATATCCCCTTGGGCGGCAATAGGAAGGGTAAGGCAAAGACCTACCGCAACAAGCTGATCGTTTTTTTCTGCACGGGTCTGTGGCATGGTGCCAACTGGACGTTTATTGTCTGGGGTCTGTGGCATGGCTTCTTTATCGTTACAGAGGACGCAGCAAAAAAGCTGTTCGGGCTTGGAAAGCATGGGAAAAACAGGCGAAACCCGGTGGAAACAGTGCTGAAACACCTATACACCTTGCTGGTGGTACTGATTGGTTTTGTGATTTTCCGGGCAGACAACATGGGACAGGCCTTCTCGATGATCGGGGCGATGTTCTCGGGTATCTGTGCTTCTGCCCAGACAGGGCTGCTGCTGGCACAGTGCCTGACACCTCTGACTATGTTTGCGCTGCTGCTTGGCCTTGTGGGCAGCACACCGGTTCTGCCGCTAGTCTGCCGTAAAGTGGAGCAGCAGACCGGAAGTGTATATGTGTGTCTTCGAGTGCTGAGTTATGCGGGGGCGCTGGCACTTCTGTTGGTGGACATTCTGCATTTATCGGCGGCGTCCTATGTGCCCTTTATCTATTTCCAGTTCTGAGGTGGGAAAATGCAAGTGAAAAAATTAGGATACGTCCTGTTTGTGGGAGTTATTGCCGCAGTTTGCATTTTGCCTGTGGCCGTAATGCCTTGGCAGGTGGAAAAGGCAGTTGGAAATGAGCAGCTTGCTTCCTTTCCGGAGCTGCGGAAAGAGGATGGAAACTTCAATGCCGGCATCCTGAATGATTTTGCAGATTATTTTGCGGACCATTTCGGCTTTCGCCATGAGATGATCACGCTGAACGATTGGCTTACGGAAGCAGCATTTAAGACGCTTGACAGCAACAGCGTGCTGCTGGGAAAGGATAGCTGGCTGTTTTATAAAAGCACCCTTGAGGACTATACTGGTACAAATCTTTTTACAACCAGACAGAGCTATGCGGCTGCTCATGCGCTGGGGCTGATGCAAGAGTACTGTGAACAGAACGGAATCGATTTCTGCTTTACGATCGCACCGAATAAAAATTCGATGTACAGCAGTCAGATGCCGGCGCGTTATGCGGCAGCTTCTGTACGGAACGCCCAACTGCTAAAACAGCAGATGGAACAGCAGAACGTCCGATATATAGATCTGTTTGAGGTGCTGTCCAACTCCAAAGAGCAGTTGTATTACCGCCTGGACAGCCACTGGAACATGCGGGGGGCACAGCTCGCGGCACAGGCCCTGCTGGAGAAATTGAAAGGCTGTGAGGTGGAGTTTGATCCCTTTGTTACGGGGAAAAAGCTTCCGCATACCGGCGATCTGTATGAGATGGTGTACCCTGCTGGAAGCGAGACGGAACAGGATACGGCATACGATTTTACATATCAGTATGACGAAAAATTCCACTCAGCGGATGATATCACGATCCACACAAAAAATTCTGAGGCAGACGGCAGTGTTTTTGTTTACCGGGATTCTTTTGGTATCAATCTGCATCCTTTCCTGGCGCAGAGCTACGGTAGTGCCTGCTTCTCTCGGAATATGCCATACCGTTTGACAGCGGCTATGGAAGAACAGCCTGATGTGCTGCTGGTGGAGCTGGTCGAGCGCAACCTGAACTGGCTGCTGGAACGCGCCCCGGAACTGCCCGCGCCGGAACGCACAGCGGTTGCGGCGGCAGACATCAGAACAAGCGTGAAGGCGCAGCGAGAGGACAGCCGCATGGAAGGGACATTCTGCCTGACGGGTGACTTGAGCGGGCAGAACGTGGATGACGATTCCCCTATTTACATCCTGACGGGGAACGAAACCTACGAAGCCTCCCCCTGCGGAAAGGGAACACAGCCGTTTACGGCATATCTCCCGCAGAATGTACAGGAGCAGAAATTAAAAGTAGCATTCCTGTCGGATGGAGAATGGGTCTGCTGTTCTCTGACCGATTGAAAGAATAGAAAGAAGGATAAAACAAAATGAAAGCAAGTTATAAGATGATGGGTGTAATCCTCTGTGGTGTGATACTTCTGGCATCTGGCTGCGGGGCAAAAGCGGAAACAAGTACAGCTTCTGTAGCGGAGTCGGTGTCGGAATCGGCTTCCCCAGTGGAGTCGAATCCGGTTTCGTCCGAGTCGGCATCAGAGGATGCATCGGAAAGCGAGGCTGTTTCGGAAACTGCTTCTGAAGCGTCCTCTGTTGTAGGCGAGGCCGTGTCGGAAGCACCGGCAGAATCCAAGGTGGAATCAAAAGCTGAACCGAAGACAAAATCCGAGCCCGCAAAAACGGAAGCGGCAGCTTCTTCCAAGGCGGAGAAACCCCAGCCGGTGGAAAGCAAGCCTGCCAGTGAGGCGGCTCCTGCAGAGCAGGCCGCTCCGGCAGAGACTGCCAGTCTGGAAACTGCCCTGAAGTATGTGGGCAAGGATGTCTCCAAGCTGTATGCTGCCATTGGCAAGCCGACCAGTTCGGAGTATGCGTCCAGCTGCATCGGTGACGGTGAAGACGGACTGCTGTATTATGATGGATTTACGGTGACGACTTACCGTGAAAACGGCAAAGAGACGGTACAGGACGCCTATTGAACATGAAATTCGGCCTCTGGCATTCCACCGGGGGCTGAATCTTTATATGGAAAGATGAGAATGAAACGCCAGAAGATCAAGCGCTATCGGTTTAGCGTGACGCAAAACACAAGAAGGAAAAAATCGCCAGAACCGCTGAAATCAGCGGGTGTGGTGCTGGTGTGCCTATGCTTGCTTGCAGGAGCTGCCTTCGGGGGCTACAAGATGATCCGGAGCAAGGCTGTGGGGTGGCAGGGAGAAGGCCTGCACCGCTATTTTGTTTCGCCGGCCACTGGCACACGCGTGCAGGGCCTGTATGAGATCAACCATAGTCTCTACTACTTTGGCAGCAATCATTTTTTGAAGATCGGCTGGATCGAAGAGGATGGCTATATCGGCTATGCTGACGAGGATGGAAAAATCACCCGGGGTGAAGCCAAGGTGGACGGAAAATACTACTACTTTCAGCCAGAGACCGGACAACTGTATACCGGCTGGCTCACATTGGATGGTGTGGAGTACTGCTTTGACGAAACGGGACACCCGCGCACCGGAACCTATCAAGAGGATGGCAAGACTTGGGAGCTTGATTCTGACGGCCGGGTGAAGGGCCGACTGAATGGGTGGAAAAAGGTGGAGGGCATCCTGAAATACTACGATGAGACCGGCGCTCCAGCACAGGGCTGGATACAGCTTGAAGGAAAAGATTATTTTTTTGTGGATGGTATCAGTCAGGCTGGATGGGTCGAGACGGATGCGGGTACGCACTATCTGGATGGAAATGGAAACCAGATGACAGGGTGGTGTGTGATCGATGGCCAGCCCTATGCCTTTGATGCAGGTGGTGAACTGAAGCAGGGATGGGACCATTCCCATGAAAAAAGCTACTACTTTATCAAAGGCATCAGCCAGGCGGGCATGTTCCGGGAAGGCACGCTGAGCAGCGATCTGAACGGCAGCGGAAGCGTTCAGCCGGGTGGAAATGCAGCACCGGAGGAAGACCTTGCAGAGGATGCCGAGGGCGAACCGCCGGAAGAAGAACTGTTGGAAGAGCAGCCTGCGCAGACGGAAACGGAAGATGGACAGACCACTCCGGCAACAGAGCAGCAGACGCAGCCTGCAGAGGAACCTACGGCAGCACCGGAGACCATCCCGGAGACATCGATAGAACTGGAAACACCGGCAAAAGAACAGCAGGAAGAAGGGACGGAAAACACATGAAAACGACAAGACGTGATTTCCTGTGCCTTTCGGCCATGGCATGTGCCTGGCTTCTGACGGGGTGTCAGCAGCCCACTGTGGAAGAGCGGGCAGTCAGCTGGCAGCCACAGCAGGGAAGCAGCGGACCGGCCTCTGAATCTGATCTGATGCTGAATGCGGCGCTGGACGATGATGCCGTTCTGCGGGAGGGAATCCGAATCCCACAGAACTTTGAACTGCCGCTGGAAGGATCAACGGGCTTTGCAGGGGCAGCTGTGATGCCGCTGTACGAGAAACCGGATGAGACCAGTGCGGTGCTGCGCAGACTTGCGGCAGGAGATATGTTCTACATCCGGCAGGAATCGGGTTCATATTGGCAGGTCTGCCTGCTGGATGGCACCGTGGGCTGGTTAGAAAATGAATTGTGTATGATCAATCTGCCTGATGTTTTGCCCTCTATCGTGTACGAAAATCCCAATGCTGCGGCATCCATCTTCAGAACGTGCGGAGAGGACATTGAAGGCATTACTGGACAAAAGCTATATGATGGCCTGTTCTACAACCAGCGTCTCGGACGGGATGAATTTGTTATGCCCATCAACTACGCTATGGCAAAAAAAGTTGGCGCGGCTCAAAAAAGTGCGCTGCAGGCGGGCGATTGTTTGAAGATCGTAGAGACGTTCCGACCTTATGAGGTGCAGATGCTGGTAAAGGATGCGGTATATGCCAAGGCGCGGGCCGACAAGGATTTGATGGCGGAGCTGAATAAGGGAGCGTGGAATATCGGCTGGTTCATTGCAACGTCTCTTTCCAACCATCAACGAGGGGCGGCGATGGACACGACTCTGCTGCGCATCACAGAGCAGACGGAGCACAAAATAGCTGGATGTCCCTTTGTACAGGTGACGGGCGAGGAATATGCCATGCCCTCTGCCATGCACGAGCTGAGCAGTGCGGCGGCCTGCTTTACCGGACCGGTGACCTCCAACTCCGCCACTGCATGGAAGCGGGCCACAGCGTCGGCATCCATGACAGACGGTGCACGGCGGCTGCAGAGCTACTGCACCAATGCAGGCATGACACCGCTGGCCTCGGAGTGGTGGCACTTTAATGATCTGGATGCCCAGAACAAAGTGCGTATGACCTCTGGAAATGGAAAATTCTGGCTGGACGGGTGTGTCAGCTGGAAGATGTTTGAGGAATAAACATAGCAAAAACAGGAGGAAAGCAAAATGTCAGAGAAAAAAACGATAAGAGCTGGTGCGGTCTGTTTGTTGGTGAGTCTGCTTGCGGCCCTGTTTTTTACCGCCTGCTCCTCAAAGGCAACAAATGCGGCGGATAAAATTGAACTGGGCCAGAAGTACCTGACCGAACTGAACTATACCGAGGCCGTGGCATCTTTTACCGAAGCCATCAAGCTGGACCCGGACAACATTCAGGCATACATGGGCCGTGCGGAAGCCTACATGGCCTTGGGTGAGTATGACAAGGCACTGGCTGACTATCGATTCATCAGCGGAATGACTGAGGATATGCCCTACACACGGGCACTTTCCTACATCGGCCAGGCGGAGGTGTACGAAAAGATGGAACAGCCTGCCCGTGCCGTTTCGGATTACGGATTGGCAAAGGCGTTGCTGAATGCCAGCGACGCGGGAAAGTCAGAAAACGTTTCAGAGGAGGATGTCAGCGCAAAGCTGGTGCAGGTGCTGTACGTCCATGCGGCTCTCTGCGAGACTTTGAAAAATTACAATACCGCCTTGGAAGACTACAACGACCTGCTGGAGTTGGGCGAGAACACCGCCGCCAAACGGGACGAGGTGCTTTCTCAGCTGGGTGAGACGGCAGAAGACGAAAACGGCCTGACCGATGCGGAAGAGCCTGCTGCCGAAAGCACCGCGGAGGAACCGGCGGAAGAGCCGACAGAAGAATCTGCCCCGGAGCAGGAGGCTGCTTCTGAATCCGAAAGCCAGTCGGCCAAGGAAGAAACGAAAAAGGAAGAACCAGCTTCCAGTTCGGAACAGGAAAAAGAAGAGGCGGCATCCAGTACGGCGGTGCAGGAGAAACAGACCTATACAGCAAAGGAAACTACCCCTTGGTCGAATGAATCCCAGAGTGGGACAACAACAGTAGTTGATAAGGTTTCTTATCAAATTGGAGAAAACACAATCACCCTGCATCATACGTATACGGATACTTGGACGAATTATGCAGAACCGGGGATTCAGCACACTCAAAAAATCAATGCAACGAATACCTATACCCTTTCCCAGCCGCTTCAGGGAATCGAGCGACAAGGGCAATGGGTTGTTATTTGGGATGTTCCAGCGGGAACCGTGGTTTCTCTTTCTGGCATAGAAACTGAGGCTTGGGATGGTGAAACAGGTGGTTCCTGGAATCAGGATGGTCTGAGCGGATGGCTGAAAACATCGCGTGTTCTGACCCCGGACGAGGTGTACGAGTGGGGCTATGGTACGGACTACGGCTGTACAGAAGGTTGGGGTGATACCTTGACGGTTGAAAAGGGAAAACTCTATGAACTAATTGATGTAAATGAGGGTGGATATTTTCTAACCGACGGCGGCTTTGTGTTCCGTGGGGTCTGAACACAAAATATAATGTGAGGCAAAAATATGATCACAGAAAAAAGAAAGCTGCTGCAACTGGTTGCAGCAGTGCTGCTGGCGGTAATGCTCCTGACTGCCTGCGCATCGGGGGCATCCAAGGCGGCAGACAAAATTGAATTGGGCCAGAAGTACCTAACGGAACTGAACTATACCGAGGCGGTAGCATCCTTTACCGAGGCGATTCGGCTCGACCCGGACAACATTCAGGCGTACATGGGTCGTGCGGAAGCTTATCTGGCTCTGGGCGAGTATGAAAAAGCACTGGAAGATTACCGGTTCGTGAGCCAAAAAACGGAAGAAATGCCGTACACACGGGCGATTTCCTATATGGGACAGGCCGAGGTGTACGAAAAGATAGATAAGCAGGACCGTGCGCTCGCAGACTATGGCCTTGCAAAGGTTCTGCTGACGGCAAGCGATGTGGGCAAGGCAGAGTCTGTCTCGGAAGATGATATAAAAATCAAACTGGTCGAAGCCCTCTATGCCCATGCAATGCTCAGTGAGAAGATAAAAGTTTATGACAATGCGCTGGAAGACTACGAGGAACTATTGAAACTGGGCGAAAAAGTAGAGGCCAAGCGGGGTGAGATTTTGTCCCAGTTGGGAGAGTCCATTGAGGAAGAAAACGGCCTGCTTGGAACAGAAGCAGACAAAGTTGCGTCAGAACCGAATACGGAAGAGCCTATTGAAGAGAAACTGACAGAAGAACCTGCCGCGGAGCAGAAAGCTTCTTCTGCATCCGAAAGCCAGCCGGCAAGCGAGGAAACAAAACCGGAAGAGCCGGCTTCAAGTTCGAAACAGTCACAAGAAGAGGCTGCTTCATTGCAGGAAGAAATAACAGAAATCAACTGGGTAGAAGAAACAGTAAAGTCAAAATATTGTAGTAATAGTGTAAGTGTACGATACAGCATTGGAGCAAAAAGTATCCAACTCCTGTATGATGGAGAACCTAAGACGTATCACTTGTCCGCACCGCTCCAGTCCGTGCAGCGGGTCAAAAAGGGCGACTATGAGCACTTCGTTTTTTATGTGCCGGAAGGAACTACAGTTACGGCAGACTGGTCGGGCGTCGATGGGGCGATGCTTCGCTGGATCGAAGTAAGCCACATCTTTTCGGAAGACGAACTGCAAAACGTAAATGACTCAGATGTGCAGATGGAAACGAGCATGACTGTCAGGAAGAATATAATGTATCAACAGGTGCAGGAGTGGGACTACGTAACCCATTTTAGCTGGGTAAGTGATGATGGTGGCATCATCTTTTGTGCTGAATAAAGCGGAGGTGTAAAATCTATATGCTTACAGAAAAAAGAAAGACAAGGCTGTGGCTGATAGCAGCAGTCCTACTCGCAGTATTCCTTTTTACTGCCTGTGCATCAGGTGCATCAAGAGTAAGCGAAAAAATCGAACTGGGCCAGAAGTACCTGACTGAACTGAACTATACGGAAGCCGTAGCGGCGTTTACGGAAGTGATAAAAATCAACCCTTCCAACATTGAAGCGTATGTGGGCCGTGCAGAAGCTTATAAGGGCTTGAAGCAGTATGAAGAAGCGAAGACCGACTATACGACGGTCATTGAAAAAGCAGAGGATATGCCGTATACGCAGGCGCAGGCCTATGCAGGCCGTGCAGAGGTATACGACCTGACGGATGACGCCACTGCGGCAGAAAGCGATTACGGTGCAGCGATTGGCCTGCTGGAAAAAGAGGATGTCGGCAAAAAAGAGAACATTGCTGAGAAGCTGATCCGTGAGCTGAAAATCAAAGTCCTGCAGTTCCATGCGGAAGTCTGCATGAAACTAGGCTGGTATGATAAGGCGCTGGAGGACTATGCAAAGTTAGCCGAGCTTGGTGTGGATATGACAGCAGAAAATCAAAAAGATTCTTCTGCACAGGATGAAAGTTCAGTTGGCGGAACATATGTATGGAACTATGCTGATGAAAACGGGGATGTTACAAAAATGCAACTGACTGTGCAAGCAGGAAGCCGTCAAATGAACGCTGTTGTCAACTATCCTTCTGATGTTGATGCGGAGGCTATAGCGGGCATAATTGCTAGCTATACATTGAAAAAAGAGCATCCCGAAATGGAAGAAGCGTATTTGGAATTTCAGAAAGCAGCCGAAGACAATAGCAGATTGGCAGCAGGAATTGATGCAAATCATATGACAGAGGCACAAATGCGAGAAGCAGAGGCGTTGGCAGCACAGTGGGAAGCACTCGAGTCAAAATATAGCAGCTATTTTCAAATATATGAGAACGAGATTCAGAAATGGGCAGGAGTTGATTGGAGACCTCAAATTATCGAAACTGTTTTTCTAAGTAATCCCGTTAGTCGTGTTGAAAAAACATCTGATACGCTTTACATTTATGTCCCAACTGGAACAAGATATACAAAAGCCATGATGGATTTTATATCTTATAGTGGAAAGTCAGAGTCAATCGATGCGACAGATATGGTGATGAACGGTAAAAAAAATAGTTTGTCTCAGCCAATTTATGAGTGGGACATGAGCGGTAATATGACTGGCTCGTTCAAAATTGAATATCGAGAGGATAAATAAAAAAGGACTTCGGTTATGAAAAAGCGTATAGAGATATTGATCGGTGTACTCATCTTATCAATGGTCTTTTTCACGGCCTGCACATCCAAGGCAGCCAAGGCCGTGGAAAAAGTGGAGCTGGGGCAGAAGTACCTGACCGAGCTGAACTACACCGAGGCTGTGGCCTCCTTTACCGAAGCCATCGGTCTTGACCCGGAGAACATTCCGGCATATATGGGCCGAGCCGAGGCTTATGTGGGCTTGAAGCAGTACGACGATGCAAAGGCGGACTACACCACAGCCATTGAAAAGACCGCAGACCAGCCCTACACCCAGGCAGAAGCTTATGTAGGACGCGCAGAGGTGAATGAGCTGACAACGGCCAACAAAGACGCACTGGCCGACTATGAAGCAGCGTCCACAGCACTGGATACCGTGGATGTGGAAAAAATCACCGATGTCACCGAGCAGATGCTGGAAGCCTTGAAGATCAAGATCTATAACGCCTGCGCCCGGCTGAAAGCGTTCTTTGGCCAGAATGAAGCCGCTGCGGCCGATTACACCAGTGCATTGAACAGCCTGGACAAGCTGCCGGAGGATACCGATGTTCTGGATGTGAAAGCCACCAAAGTTGTCTCTTACACGGGCCGTGCCGATGCCAATGCGGCACAGGAAAAGTATGAGGAAGTCCTGCCGGACTATGACGCACTGATCACACTGGGCGAGGATAAGGCAGCTGACCGAGATGCGATTCTGAGCGCCATGAGCCTTGCAAAGAGCAAAGCAGGTGACCTGCACAGCTCTGACAGCTGGCTGGATGAAGTGAATCACACAGACTACGCTGCAAGCATTCAATTGACAAATGCTGAAAGCGTCCTGAAACAGGCGGCAGAACTGGCACAGGCAGATGGTGCTAAGGCATATGATAAAATCAAAGAGACCCTTTCCACCGATGAAGCCAAAGCTGCCATGCAGAGCCTTCTGGCACGCGGCTACCAGCTGCGTTATTACGACGCAAACGGCAAGATGCTGGCGGTCTACGCCAACGAAACCGCATGGGCAGATGTGAACATGGAAGAAAACGGAACGATCACTGCCGAAGCTTTGACTGCCGCTGATCCCAGTGCGGAGGATATCGGTGCAGTATCCCTGAGTAAGCTCTATGTCTACTACGGCGGCTGCGAGGGCCGCAGCCGGGAGGGGGCAGGCCTGTGGTTTATCCTGAACCCCGGCAAAAAAGACCTGACTGCCGAGAGCTATACCTGGAAGAACGATAAGCCGGAGGGTGACTTCAAGCAGAAGGAGGAGTCGAAACCAGTTGCAGCTATGGAATCCGGAACGTCAGCAGCACAGGGGAAAACACATAACTGGAAAACAGTCTTTGATGCTGGTACATACTCGGTCAGCTGCCAGGAAGGCGGAACAACAGTTGCTTATGCGATTAAGTTTAGTGATGCGTACAAAGCACAGTTCGCAGAAGCTCCGAATGCCAGTGCGTTGATTGCCCTTTACGCACAGGATAAGATCGGTAAGGCTAAATTAAGTAATCCAATCAGCCGTGTGGAAGAAACGCAGAATTTTATTTATATCTATGTTCCGAAGGGGACAACAATGACGGATCAACGTACAGGCTATTCTGGCCCGGTGGTTTCTGGAAATGAGTCAGATGGAGATCTGGGAATGATTTTCCGGGAAGAGAACGAATAAGAACAAAGGAAACTTGCAATGAAAAAAATAAAGAAATGGAATCAGGTGGGGCGAGCTGTTGCAGTGCTGCTTCTTACAACGGCAATCCTGACATCCTGCGCCCCTAAAAAAACAGAGTCTGAAGAACAGGAACCACTGGGGCAGAGTGCTCCACTGGGAGGTGCTGTTTCTGAATCTTTCCAAGAGGATTTGGAAGATTCAGACCGCAATGAGCGCTTCCGGAAAGCATTGGATGATGTGGTGGATTCGGACAGTAAGTACTATCTGATCGCGTGCGACTACGATGGAGATGGAAACGAAGAAGCATTTGCCTTTACAGGTGCTTGGAATGGAGAAAACGAAAACTGGCAGGAATTGAAGCTTTATTATATTCACTCGGATGGTCAGGTGGAAAAGATTGAAATGAATGATGATGTGGTCGGACGGCCGGAAAAGATAGCCGACCCGGAACAGAATGATTTTTCAGACAATCTCATCACACTTGGAGATAAGACATTCCTGAGCTTTGAAATCGGGTCCCCTTCCAGTGAATACCAGAATGTACTGTTTGGTGCAACAGGAAATCATGTCACTCTGAGCTATCTCATTGGATTTCCGGAAAAGATCGACGAAAGTCATATTGCAGCAGAAGATTTGGACAATCGCATTATTTACCGGGAAGAGAACGGAATCTTCATTGAAGTACAGAGGATGCCGGGGGAAGAATATGAGGATCAGTTTGCTTCCAGAGAAGAATATCTAAGCAGTATGTTGTCCGAGAAGCAACTGAAAGAACTTGCAGCTGATTTAGGCGTGCCAGAAGATTTGGAAGTTCGGTATACTCAGGGTGAGAGGTCTTATTGGGAAGCCGGAGGCTGTTGGGAAATCTATGTTGAGATCGACGCAGACATGAAGGTGGTTGCTGCCTCTAGTGTGGATGCAGAAACAGGAAATCTGACTCAGAATATTTTGACGTACAATGAATCGGGTTATTGGGAGGTAAATTAAAAATGAAGGGAAATCTTTTGAAGCTCCTCTGCGGAATGCTTTTGGTAGCTTTGCTTTTCACGGCCTGCACATCCAAGGCAGCCAAGGCCGTGGAAAAGGTGGAGCTGGGACAGAAGTATCTGACCGAGCTGAACTACACCGAGGCTGTGGCCTCCTTTACCGAAGCCATCGGTCTTGACCCGGAGAACATTCCGGCATACATGGGCCGAGCCGAGGCTTATGTGGGTTTGAAGCAGTACGACGATGCAAAGGCGGACTACACCACAGCCATCGAAAAAACGGAAGAGCAGCCATATACACAGGCAGAAGCTTACGTTGGACGTGCTGAGGTGAACGAGCTGACAACTTCCAACGAGGATGCTCTGAGTGACTATGAGGCGGCATCCACCGCATTGGATAAGGTCGATGTGGAAAAAATCACCGATGTCACAGAACAGATGCTGGAAGCACTGAAGATCAAGGTCTATAATGCTTGTGCGCGTCTGAATGCATTTTTTGGCAGAAACGAGGCGGCAGCGGCCAGCTACACGAAGGCTATCGACAGTCTGGCCAAGCTTCCGGACGATGCAGAGGTTCTGGATGTAAAAGCCGCAAAGATAGAGTCGTACACCGGCCGTGCAGATGCCAATGCGGCACAGGAAAAGTATGAAGAAGTCCTACCGGATTACGATGCCCTGATCGACATGGGCGAGGACAAGACTGCTGACAGGGATGCGATCCTGAGAGCTATGAGCCTTGCCAAGAGCAAAGCAGGTGACCTGAACAGTTCGAATAACTGGCTGGGTGAGGTGAATCACGCGGACTATGCGGTAAGCATTCAGCTGACAGAGGCCGAAAATATCCTGAAACAGGCCGCAGAGCAGGCCAAGGCAGACGGGGTAAAAGCTTACGATAAAATCAAAGAGACTCTTTCTACTGACGAAGCAAAAGCTGCAATGCAGAACCTTCTGGCCCGGGGTTATCAGCTGCGCTATTACGACGCCGATGGTAAGATGCTGGCGGTTTACGCAGATGCGACGGCTTGGGCAGATGTGAATGAAGAAGAAAACGGCATGATCACCGCAGAAGCTCTGACAGCTGCTGACCCCAGTGCGGAAGATATAAGTGCGGTGTCTCTGGGCAAGCTGTATGTATATTATGGCGGTCATGAAAACCGCAGCCGTGAGGGTGAAGGTCGGTGGTTCATTCTGAATCCTGCCAAAACAGATCTGACTGCCGAGACTTATACATGGGAGAATGATAAGCCCAAGGGCGATTTCAAAAAGAAAGAAGTACCGAAGCCCGTCGCGGCAGATGTACAGATGACTTCGTATAGTGCATCTCAAACCTTGGACTCGGCGGGATACCCGGGCTGGTCTTCTCAAGCTACAGTTACCTATGGAATTGGAGGAACAACGCTTCGCGTTCGGGAAACTTTTTTCAATAATGGTGTAGTAGATATCGACTGGGACACCAAACTTATTTTCTCACAGCCAATACTGGAAGTGTCGAGAAAAAGCTATGGGGCAGCATTTACAGTCCCGGCAGGAACGACTGTAAAAAGAGCAGATGGATACGGAGTGGAAACATTTAGTGGTGAAAGCGGAAAGGCACTGACCATCAAAGCCGGAAAGACGTATCATTTGAATTATGCGGGAATGGAAAGCTACGGAATAACAATAACCGCAAAGTAAAACATGGTGGAGTAAAAAAATTGTTGCCGCGCGCAAGCAGTGCATTCGTGCGCACAAATGCAAATTTTGCGTTGCAAAATGCTTGTTGGGAAATCCCAAACCCTTTCTGATCTGCACCGTTCCGGTGCAGGCTGCGCATTCTTTCCGAACGCTATTGAATGTGTCAATGCACACTCTCTCCGAAAATCCGGGGCGCTTTTTGGTGCAAGCGTCAATGGCATAATTCCTAAGTTCATGATAGAATAGGTGCGTTGTGTGCCTGACACATGAAAACGGAAAGGACGATGCAGAAATGGAGCAGCTTTATCTGATGCCCGGTGAGGAACGCTACACAAAGTTTCGGGATGAGAACGGTGTGCCCAAAATCCGTTACACCTACTGCTCCCTGCACGGCAAGCTGTTCAATTGTGTGTGCCGCTCAACAGATGAAGCCCAACGGCTGTGTGAAGATTGGCTCGTAACGCAGGATCGCTGCTACATAAACTAAAAAAGTCGCCGAGGATTCCGCCCCATGAAAGGGTTAGAATCCTCGGCGACTTTCGTTTATCGGGTCTGCTGCTTTTCCTGTGCGTCTTTTTCTTCTGCGAAGAACAATTCAATATTTTTCTGTGCCTTTACCAACTCCTGCATTTCTTCTCGTGCCTTGCGATAGTCCGGGTAGGCTGCTTTCTTTTGGGTCAGAAGATCGGAATACTCTGCATTCAGTGCTTTGACCTTCGGCAGCTTTTTTAAGCCAGTTTCATCGAAAGCGGCCTTGGCTGCTTTGTGCAGTGTGATTTCTTCCCGGTGAGTATCCAGAAACTTTTTGCTATATCCCGCTTTCCGGTAGGCATCGTAGACTGGGTGGGTCTTGGCGTAATTGACGATGTGCGTTTTCAGCACAGCAATTTCCGCCATCCGTGTTTCGGCGGCTTTGATGGAATCTCCCAGCTGGTGGTATTTTTCTGTTGCCGCCGCTGTGCGTTCATTCAGTTCATCTGCGCTGCCAATTTTGTGCTCCTGCAAGAAAATCAGCGTCTTGGACATTTCTTTCAGATTATATTTTTTCGCCCATCGTGCATAGCCTTCGCTTTTGCCCTCGGAGAGCTTTGCCTGAATGTCAACCAGCAATTGGAACGGCGGCTCTTGGAACGGCTGTGTCTGACGCGGACGGTGTTCGGTTTTTCCCGCAATCACCGCTTGCAGTTCATCCTCACTGTACCCAGCCCCCAGCGTTTTGAAGCGGATGAACCGCTTCTGCCGTGCGCCCTTGACGGAAGCGTATTTTCCACGCTTAACCTCATAACCCTGTTGTTCCAGTTTTTGCAGAAAATCTTCGTAATCCTTGGGCTTTTCTGCAAGGATGCTGTCGATGATGCCACACAGCCTATCACGATTGCTTTCTTTGGGTGGATAGAGGGTACGTTTCTGCCGTTCCCGGTAGGGCTTTATTTCAATAACAGAGAGCTGATGCTCCAGACAAATCAAGTCGCTCAACCGCTGAACGGCCAGTGCCGAAAAGAAAAAATCCCGGAACTTTTTTGAACCGTCCAATGCGGTGGAGTTGAAAATCACATGGTTATGGATGTGGTGACGGTCTGTGTGGGTGGCAACGATAAAAGCGTATTTGCCCTTGGTAAACCGCATGGCAAGTTCATAGCCCACCTTGTTGGCTTCCTCGGCGGTGATCTCACCGGGTTTGAAAGACTGTCGAATTTGGTAGGCGATGATGTCACTTTTCTGTCTGCGCCCGGTAGCAAGTTCATACTGCCGCTTGGTAAGCATAAATTCTTCATCGACTGTCAGAGGACTACACTCGTGGCAACTCACCAATTCACCTTGCTCGGTCTTATCGGGGTTCTGCACATAGTCTGTGCGGCTTTTCAGACAAGCCGCAACTGACTTGCCCTTGTTTTTGTGCAACGCGATCAGCCGTGTCGCGGCCATCCTGAATCACCCCCATAAAAGAAAAATGCCGCCCGAAGGCGGCAAACGATTAAAACTATTTCTTACAGTTCGGCAAGCCACTCACTGAAACGTCCGATGTCCTCGGTGATGGCTGTTGCACCGAAAAAGAGAACGAAGCAGATGAACTCAGCTACCAGCAGGATAAAGAACTGATCCCAAGTCTGGCGGTAGGCAGTGTAGATGCCGCAGCCGAAGATGTAGAGCATCAGCGGAGCAACCACATAGCTGGACAACGTGAGCAGCCACTTCGCCATCAGAGCCAGAAAAGCCACAAAGAGAGAAACCGGGAAGAGAACAATTTTCTTCAGGATAGACATCATATCAGGCACTTCCTTTCTGTTCGCTCTTATTATAAAGGTATCGACTATTGCACTGCAAGGATGTCAAGCATTATATGTACACCCGCAGTCCTCCAACTGCGGGAATTTTTATAGCTCTGCCAGCTTGGAAAGAATCTGCTTGCCGATATCAATCAGTTCGTCCAGCCGGGTGCGCAGATCAGCAAGGTCGGCAGAGTAGATCTTGCCGTTTTCGTTAGCGCGTTTGGCGACCTGATTCAGATTGTTACTGCAATTCTGAAGCAGATAAGCCATTCGGCGCAGCTGTGGAAGGTCGAGGTTCAGGCAGTAGCCATCCAGTGCCATTTTGCGGATATAGGCACTCAGACTGTGGATGCCCATTCCATACATCTTATCTAAAATGCGGTTTCGTTCTGCATCAGTCACACGAATAAAGAGACGGTGTTCCCGCTTTTTCAAATTATCGGCCCTCCTTATCCAGATAACTCTTGAACGGCTTGACTGGTTCTGGCTGGTTGGTCTTTTCCCCCAGTGCAGCCAGCACAGACGGACGAGTTGCAGGTGTTTCGGTTTCCTCGGTTTCTTCGGGAGCATCCTGCGAGGAACTGCGGTCACGGTCGATGTTCAGCAAGGCGTTCAATTCAGCAAGGCGGGCAGACTTTTCGGCCAGTTCCTCCTCCTGTGCGAAGGGCTTTGCCACTTCAACCTCTGCAGCCTGTTTCTGCTGTTCAAGGTTTTGCAGAGCATTTTCGGCGTCTGCAATACGGTCAGCAAAGTTGTCGATGGCATTGTCCAGACGAGTGATGTTGCCGCGCGCATCATCGCCCAGCGATACCGGGTAGCTCAACTCTGCCCGAAGAACGGCCTGATGCTCATTCTTAAAGCTGTCGAACCGAATATTCAGTTCAAAGCCACGGTAGGTGCCCAGCAGCATCATATCAGCATTGGGCATCTCCTGCCGAGCCAGCAGCAGCCGTTCGCCTGCAGCCTTTTTGTCATCGTACACCATGCCCTTGATAGTCATGCCGCAGAAGTTTTCTTTGTCCTGTGGGTGTGCTGCTGCAATCTGTGAATCCTGTTGTAAAGCAGCAATGCGGGTTTTCTGTTTCTGGATCTCCTCCGGGAAAGTTTTGAGCAGCTTATCCTCCAGACGATATTTCTGATTCTGGAAGTCTCCGCGCAGCACCTTCAATTTTGCTACCTGCACGTCCAAGTCCATCTTTTCCCGGATGCGAGGGTCGCCTGCACACAGAGCCTTGATTTCTGCGTAAGACAGAGCCTGTTCATCAATATCATCGCAGGAGCGCATGGGAGATTTGCTCGTCATAATCTGAGAAATGAACTTCTGCTTATTCTCAAGGGTCTGATAGAGGTAGGCGTCAAATGTCGATTCCGTGACGTAATTATAGACGTACACTTGTTTGTTTTGATTGCCTTGACGGATGATTCTGCCATTGCGCTGGGTCATATCAGACGGACGCCAGCCTACATCCAGATGATGCACCGCCACAAGCAGCGTCTGGACGTTGGTGCCAGCTCCCATCTTTGCAGTGCTGCCCAGCAACACACGCACCTGTCCGCTGCGTACCTTGGAGAAAAGTTCTGCTTTCTTGTTCTCCGTATCTGCGTTGTGGATGAACTCGATCTCCTGTTCGGGCACACCGGCGTTGAGCAGCTTGGTGCGAATATCATCATAGACGTTGAACGAACCGTCCCCCTTGGGAGTAGACATATCGCAGAAAATCAACTGGGTCAGCTTCTGCTCCTTGGTGTCGTTCCAGATGCGCAGGACGTTGTTGACGCAGGCATTTAACTTGCTGTTGGGGTCATCGGGCAGAGCGGAATTCATCAACCGCTGATCAAGACCGATTTTGCGGCCATCCGACGTGATTTTCAACATATTATCCACAGAAGGGTCAACAGAACCACTGTGGACTTCGGCTGCACGTTCGCTCAACGCCTGCACCATATCCTGTTGGATTTCCGAAGGTTTGACCACCACCGTCTCAAATTTTGCATCAGGCACCGGGAGATGAAGCTGATCGCTGGTCTTGATATCAGCCGCTTCTTTGAACATCGCCATCAGTTCAGGAAGATTGAAGAACTTAGCGAATCTTGTTCTTGCCCGGTAGCCGGTGCCTTCGGGCGCAAGTTCAATGGCCGTGGTCGTCTCACCGAAGGTGGATGCCCACGCATCAAAATGGATCAACCCTTTCTGCTGCAAGGTGTTGTACTGGAGGTAGCGCATCAGGGTATACATCTCGGTCATGCTGTTGCTGATAGGGGTGCCTGTCGCAAAAATAACACCGCGCCCTCCGGTGATCTCATCGAGGTAGCGGCATTTTCCAAACATATCGGAGGATTTTTGCGCTTCAGATGTGCTCAGTCCGGCCACATTCCGCATCTTCGTATATAAGAACAAGTTCTTATAGTTTTGGCTTTCATCCACAAACAACCTGTCTACGCCCAATTGTTCAAACGTAACCACATCATCTTTACGGTCTGCGCCTTGCAGCTTTTTCAGTTTCTGTTTCAGAGACTTGCGCAACTTTTCCAGCTGCTTTACTGTGAAATGCTCGCCAACCTGTGCTTTCGCTTCTTCGATGGCCTCCTCGATTTCATCCATCTGTTCCTGAATCAGACGCTCCTGTCGTTCTGCGGACAAGGGTATCTTTTCAAACTGGCTGTGTCCGATGATAACTGCATCATAATCACCGGTCGCAATTCTCGCACAGAATTTTTTTCGATTACCGGGTTCAAAATCTTTCTTGCTGGTAACCAGCAGCTTCGCATGGGGGTACAGACGTAAAAACTCGCTGGCCCATTGTTCCGTCAAATGGTTTGGCACGACAAAAAGACTTTTCTGGCACAAGCCCAGACGTTTCAGTTCCATAGCGGAAGCCGCCATCTCAAAACTCTTGCCGGCACCGACTTCGTGCGCCAAAAGGGTGTTGTACCCATACAGCACATGGGCAACCGCATTGCGCTGATGCTCTCGCAAATTGATCTCCGGGTTCATGCCCACAAAATGAATGTGGGAACCATCGTATTCACGGGGGCGGGTGCTGTTAAAAAGCTCGTTGTACTTCTTCACCAATAAGGCACGCCGCTGAGGGTCTTTCCAGACCCAGCCAGCGAAAGCATCCTTGATGGCCTGCTGTTTCTGCTGGGCGAGGGTGGTTTCGTTTTGATTCAGCACACGCTTTTCTTTCCCATCCTCCTCGATGGTATCATAAACGCGGCTATCACGCAAATTCAAGGTATCCTCCAAAATCTTGTAAGCGTTGGCTCGGCGTGTACCGTAGGTTTCGGTGGCCATAATGTCCCCGAAGCCAGTAGCAGATTTATTGCTGATTCGCCATTCGGAAGTGTAAGGGGAGTAGCGAACGGTGATGGCATTGTTGTAGCGGATACGATAGGGCGGCTGAAAAGTTTCCATCATAAACTGCTGCACGATGGAGGGGGCAAGCCAAGTGGCACCCAAACGTACATCAATTTCAGATGCTTCCAAATCTTTGGGCTGCGCCTTGGTCAGTGCGTCCACATTGACCTTGAATTCCGGGTGACTTTCCGCAGCAAGCTGTGCCATCCGCAGCTTATCGCGTACATTACCCGAAAGGTATTCGTCCGCTGTTTGCCAGCCCGCTTCCGGGTCGTCAGCATCCGCAGCTGGGTCTTTGAAAATCACGCCGGACAATTCGGTGGTGATGCGCTCACAGTTACCGGGTGTGCCCAGCAGTTCTGCCATATAAGGCAGATCAACCTTGCCATGCTCCCCGATGGACACCGCCAACGCTTCGCTGGGGGTATCCACGCTGGTGACAACACGCTCTGGCCGAATCGTCCGCTTGGTGAACATATCTGCCTTGGACTTGAGATTTTTATTCTCGTCCAGATTCTCCAGTGAGCAGAGCAGATAGTAGGAACTGTCATCATCGAACAGGCGGGCATTTTTCTTGTCGTTGATCAGCCCGTATTTTGCCGTAAAGGCATCGTAGGCGGCGTTCAATTTTGCTTGCGATGCCTTAATGTCCTCGTCCGGGAAGTCGTTCAACTGCTGGTCAATCAGTTCGTTGACGATCTGCCGCAACTCCACCATACCAGCTACACGGCCTTTGGCGTTGTCGGACAGTTCGATCTGCGTCATGATAGAGTTCTCTCGGTAGTAGATCTCGCCATCAACGACCGTATAGCTAAAATTCTTCACAGTCGGGTCTGCGGGCAGCGTTTTGCGCTGTGCTTCCGCATCTGCGACGTCCGGGGCAGCAATCTCCACCGCAGTGTAATTACCCTCGATGTGCTGTACCGCCTCGGCAAGCTGGTCTGCAAGGCTGGTGCCCTCGATGGGTGCAACGGTCAGGTCGTGACCATATTGGGTGCTTTCCATCGTGAGCTGCCCCAGCACCATCTCCGGGTGGTCTACAAAATACTGGTTGATGGCAAAGCCATCTTCCGTTTTGCCAAGCTGCACCCAGTCTGGCTCATGGTCGATGGGGCGGTCACGCTTCTGCAAAAAGATAATGTCCGAAACCACTTCGGTTCCGGCATTCGCCTTGAACGCATTGTTGGGCAGACGGATGGCCCCCAGCAGGTCGGCACGCTCTGCCATGTGCTTGCGGGCGGTGCTGTCCTTGCTGTCCATGGTATAGCGAGAAGTCACAAACGCCACGATGCCGCCCGGACGCACTTGGTCGATGGCTTTCGCAAAGAAATAGTTGTGGATGCTGAAGCCCAATTTGTTATATGCCTTGTCTGCAACTTTATAATTGCCAAACGGGACGTTGCCCACTGCAAGGTCATAGAAATCCCGGCGGTCGGTGGTTTCAAAACCTGCTACCGTGATGTCAGCTTGCGGGTACAGCTTTTGCGCAATGCGTCCGGTGATGCTGTCCAGTTCCACACCATACAGGCGGCTGTCCTGCATGGTGTCCGGCAGCATCCCGAAAAAGTTGCCGACACCCATGCTGGGTTCCAGAATATTGCCGCTACGGAATCCCATTTTTTCTACTGCATCATAGATGGCACGGATAACGGTGGGGCTGGTATAGTGTGCATTCAGCACCGACCCACGGGCGGCGGCGTACTCGTCCTCCGAAAGCATTCCTTTCAGTTCGGTGTACTCCTTTGCCCAGTTGTCTTTGTTGGGGTCAAAGGCATCTGCCAGACCGCCCCAGCCGACATACTGCGCCAACACTTCCTGCTCCTCGGCAGAAGCACCACGGTGTTCTTCTTCCAGACGGAACAGCGTTTTGATGGCCTCGATGTTCCGGGCGTACTTCTGCTTTGCACCGCCCTCGCCCAGATGCTCATCAGTAATGTGAAAATTCCCAGCGGGTTCAGGCACAGGTTCTGCGTGGAGGGCTTCATCCAAGGCTGCGGCATTCGGGAAAGTCTGAACTTCGCCATCAATCACCGCAGAGATCGGCAGTTCATCCAGTTCCTCATCGGTCAGTTCAGGCTCATCCGGCTCCTTCTGCCGCAGTCCCTCCTCAAACTGCTGCCGGTTGATGACCTCGTTATCCCAAGAATGACCGTGCGCACTGGTGTCGATGCGCACATCGGTTTCACCAACATAGCCGATGGTTCCTTCAATTGTTCTGGTGGGAAGGTCTACTACAACTTCGTCCCCGACCTTATAGCTGACCTCTTTTTCGGGAACCAGCTCAATGGCTGCGTCCTGCTGTTCTTCGTACAGTTCCCGGATGTGCGGCAGATGCTCGTTGCGGAAAATGGGCAGTCTGTTTTTCGTCAGCTCCATGTCCTGCAAGCTGACGGATTTGAACATAAAATTAACGTGTTCCACCCGAAAATCCCGGTCATCCAGCTTGACGATGCTGCCAATCGATAAATAATCCGATTCCCGGAGATATTTTGTCTGGTGGTGGGAGCCATCTTCGTTCAAGCCAGCCAGATAGACGTTATTGCCCTCTGCCCACAGCTTTTTGGATTTTGCTACCCACTGCTCACTCGGAAAGCCAGTTACCTTGACCTTGCCGAGCGTATTTTCCTGTGACAGAAGATTGGTATGCAGAATCTGCTCCACAGCAACGGCATCTTTGTCATAGAACAGATAGTTGCCGTTCAGTTCAAAGCCCACAAGAGTATTAGGATACTGCTCTTTCAGGGCAGTGTACTCTGCGGCAACCGTGCCGTCCAGCATCGGGAGCTGACGCTCAGCCTCCTGTCTGACAGTACGCTGCTCTTTTTCCGCATCCGTCAGATACCGATCAGACTGAATCATCAGGTCGATATACTTTTCCACCTGTATCCAGCTCAACGGGATTTTCTGATAATCCGGGTAGTGGACAAATTCCAAGCCTTTTCCATCGTAATTCACAAATCCGCTACTGCCATCCAGATAATCGTGGGAATGACCGCCGATGCCGTACTCCTTTGCCAGTGCCTTGGCACGGAGCTTTTTGTCAGGCTGGGTCTGGTACAGCTCAATAATTCGCTGCTTGCCATCCTGAAAGCCGGAGCCGTGTTTGCGCAGTTCATGTTCGATCTCTGCCTGTGACAAGGAAAAAGCGGAGGACGATTTCTCGTTCTCCGCTCGGTCGATTGCTTCAATTTGCTGGGCTTCGGTAGGGATGCTGAGATTGAAAAAACTCAGTTGTAAATCAGTTCCATCAGGATCACTTCTTCCACCTGTGCTTTCAGGCTGTTCATGTGTTGCACCCACATCAGTTGGTTCTTCGCTTTGTCCGGGGCTGGGTTCTGCTTCAGCAGTTCGGTCATCATCTGCTGCTTCTGGTTCTCCGCTGCCTGCTCCACTTCCAGCAGGTGCGGATGCAGCTTCCCGGTCAGCAGCATCGAGTTGTACAGCACCGGGCGATTCTCCATCAGGTACATCCGGCGCATCCGTCCGTACCGGCCCAGCGGCTTCTGCGGCTGGTTCAAGGTCAGGTTCGGGAGCTGGTAATCCCCGACGGTCGAGTAGGTCACGTTCCTGTTCATCATATTCATGCTGGCTCCTTTCTACCTGTCTCTTATACACATCTCCGAGCCCACGAGACCG
>OWIP01000201.1_pt1 | contig 46612 bp, 84 predicted proteins | sample 1732581 | NCBI WGS metagenome assembly OWIP01 (sample SAMN05065731, study PRJEB22554) | human gut metagenome | biome: ENVO:2100002; feature: ENVO:00000062; material: ENVO:00002003 | host: Homo sapiens | place: USA
GCCCGTTCTGCGGCGGAGAAGCAATACTTGAAACAGTAGATGGCAACAGCCCAGAAGAGTGCTATATATACTGTCCAGAGTGTGATTTTGAAAGTGGCGTATATAGCGAACCCAAATTTATCATCGAAAAGTGGAACAGGAGGTGCTGACAATGGATGAATACATCAAGCGAAAAACTGTGATTGATTTAATCACACGTCGGTATGAAAATCCAGAAATCTGCACGCAGGAAATCAACAGTATTCCCGCCGCTGATGTTGCGCCGGTGACGCGTTGCAAGGACTGCAAGTATGCATATATCAATAGCTTTGCGGTGTCATCAGGCGAGGCTCTTTGCACGTTAAGCGGGAAGCCGATGCAGCAAGACGACTTTTGCAGCTACGGCGAGCCGAAGGAGGAACCACATGCTGATGATCACGATTAAAGCCAACGTCCCCGCCGCTGACGCGCAGGGCATCAAGGAGCGCATCGCCATGGACATTGAGCGATACGGCGACGTAAAGGTCGTGAGCATCGTGAGCGACCGGGGACGGGAAGAACAACTACGAATGAAAGGAGCCAAATTATGAGCATCAATGTAAAGAAGTACACCAAAGACCAGATGGCGAAGATGGTGGAGGACGCGCAGGAGAAGACTGCGGCGCTTGAAGCAGAGATCATCGAGCTGAAAAACTGTATCGACGAGAAGAATGATCTGATTGCCGAATATGCGAATTTAAAGGCGGCGATGCAGCGAAAGAACGCCGCTCTGACTGAGCAGATCAGCCAGATGAACGGCGAGGCCATCAACCGTGAGAACGAAATCGCGAATCTGAAAGCGGACGCGGATGCGCTGCGAAATAAGCTCGCTGATACCGAGGCGGCGCTTGGGCGGGCGAACGAGGAAGCTCGGTGGTGAGGGGAATGAGCACGTTTCCTGACCGGCTGCGGAGATTGCGCGAGCGCCATCAGTTAAAACGCTGCGTGTTATCTGAGCTGTGCGGGCTGAACCGCAACACAATCAAGCGCTACGAGATGGGGACGCAGAAACCGTCAATGGACGCGCTGATAAGCATTGCTGACTATTTTGGCGTGTCTATTGATTATCTGCTCGGGCGGTCGGACTACCCAAAAAGTTTATAAAAATATTTTGCAAAACTCACTTATAAGTGAGTCAGGGCATTGCAATTATGGGAGAATTGAGCCGCAGAGGTGTAAAAGCCTTTGCGGTTCTCTCATTTATGGCGTTAAACCTCCTGCGCCATAGCGGGGCGCGGTGCTTTTCATCTTTTCACACCGCCCCCGCAACATGCCGCACGCACGATGCAGCCCACGATCAGGGCCGAGAGGTCGCACCTCTCATGCGGCACAGGACCCCGCGCACCTCTCAACGATGTGGCCCAGCGGGGACATATGCAGATGTGGCGGAATAGGTAGACACTACAAACGACAGTTCGGGTGCCGCTCAGCAAAGCGGTGGAGGCCGACACTGTTAGGCTATGTGAGGTGCAAATCCTCACCATCTGCACGAGAGGCCGGGTAGCGCCCGGACAATGTGAGACCGTTGTCGTCATGGCTCACATGGAAATGACAAAGCTCGCTGAAAACTGCGCTTGTCTTGATGCGTCAAGACCGGTTTGACCTGACGGAATAGGGGCTACGACTTTTCGGAGCGTAGTTGCCGGTAGCGTGTGACAATCTAAGCGGGAAAGGCGACCAATGGAAAGAATAACGCCCAATGTGGGCGGCGTTGTAGCCCCTCGGGGCGGGTAAAGTCTGCTATGTAAGGCCAAGGGGCGGGGGCTGGTAGCAAAACAGGAGGAAGGCATGGAAATCATAAAACGGCGGCTTGCGGACATTGTTCCGTATGCGGCTAACGCAAAAAAGCATGATAAGAGGCAAATCAACAACGTTGCGGAGAGCATCAAGCAGTATGGATTTGTGCAGCCGATTGTGATTGACCGTGACGGTGTGATTGTAATCGGCCACTGCCGCGCTTTGGCGGCAAAGAAGCTGGGCATGGAAGAAGTACCCTGCGTGTGTGTGGACGATCTGACACCGGAGCAGGTGAACGCCCTGCGGCTGGTGGATAACAAAAGTGCGGAAGATGGCGCATCATGGGATTTTGACCTTTTAGCGGGCGAACTGCCTGGCCTTGACCTTTCGGCGTTTGATTTTGACTTAGATATCGAGGATGAGGACGATTACGGCGTTGACTTTTCTTTGCCAGATGGCAACAAGCCAGAAATTTGTCAGATGACATTCACCCTCCACACCAAACAAAAAGAACTAATTGAATATGCAATGTCGTGTGTGGAAGATGAAATAACCGAAACATTCGGAAACACCAATAAAAACGGTAACGCATTGCATGAGGTGATACGGCAATGGGCAACGCAAAAAACCTGATTGTAAAAGTTATCCCGAGCAAGGTTGCCGTTCCATTTGTGAAAACGCACCATTACAGCGGTAAGGTCGTGAACAACAGCAATCTGCATTTTGGTGTATTTTACGAGGGACGGCTTCACGGGGTCATGTCCTTTGGCCCGTCACTGGATAAGTCTAAAATCCAAGGGCTTGTCGATGGGACGGGATGGAACGAATTCATCGAACTAAACCGCATGGCGTTTGACGATGTTTTGCCGCGCAATAGCGAGAGCAGAGCGATTGCGATTGCAATGAAGCTAATCCGAAAGAACGCTCCACAAATCAAATGGGTCATTTCGTTTGCGGATGGGTGTTCGTGCGGAGACGGGACGATATACCGAGCGAGCGGTTTTGTTTTGACGGCAATCAAGCCTAACGGTAATCTGGTGCAACTCCCAGACGGCGAGAAAATACACAAGATGACCCTCGAAAGTAATCCAACATCCCCACGAAAGGAACTTGGCGGAAAAAGCTATTACGATATAACCGGCGGAAACTTCAATTTCAAAAAATATGTGACTTATGTTGGTGGCGAGATTTTGACCGGATACCAACTCCGGTATATCTATTTTATTGATCCGTCATATAAAGAGCGGCTTACTGTCCCCGTCATTCCGTTTTCCAAAATTGACGAAATTGGAGCGGGAATGTATAAAGGCGAAAAGGTAACGCAAGCAGAAAGGCACCAGTGACACGGCAATATGCGGCGGTAGTTTAACGGCAGAACGTTCCGCACCCTGCGGAAAAATGGCGGTTCGATTCCGACCTCGCTGCTCCAAAACGCCGTGTGCTAGGTACGAAGAAAGGAGGGAGTATATGGCGAGGCCAAGAAAGGAAATAGATCAGAAGCAGTTCGAGAACCTCTGCGGCCTGCAATGCACGCTTGAGGAAATCTGCGGCTGGTTTGATGTGACCGATAAAACATTGGATAGTTGGTGTAAACGCACCTATCATGCCAGTTTTTCCGAGGTATTTAAGCAAAAGCGAGGAGCGGGGAAAATTTCACTGCGGAGAAGTCAGTGGCGATTGGCTGAAAAGAACGCGAATATGGCTATTTGGCTGGGGAAACAGTACCTTGGGCAGCGCGATATTGTTGAGCTGGGTATGCCGACTGATAACGCACAGGAGGATGCTTTGAGCGTGAGTCTGCGTGAAATGGCAGAAGGGTTGGAGAGCGATGATTAGCCCAAAACAAGCAAAAATCCTTGCTTTCCCATATTCCAAGTATGACGCGCTGATCTGTGACGGTGCCGTGCGTTCCGGCAAGACCTCCATCATGATGTGGGCGTTTGTCCGATGGGCAATGGAGAATTTTAGCGGTCAACGATTTGGTGTGTGTGGCCGCACGGTGGATAGCTGCACCAAGAACATCATCGTGCCGTTTACAGCGATGAGCCTTGCGAAGGAGCGCTATATCATTCGTTGGCGGCGCGGTGACAAGGTGATGGAAGTGCGGCGCGGGGCCGTGACAAATTACTTTGAAGTGTTCGGCGGCAAGGACGAGGCCAGCTATACGCTGATACAAGGCCGCACGCTGGCGGGGGTGCTGCTGGACGAAGTAGTGCTGATGCCGCGCTCGTTTGTGGAACAGGCATTGACTCGCTGCTCGGTAGACGGGGCAAAGCTGTGGTTTTCCTGCAACCCGGGAAGTCCGCAGCACTGGTTTTATACAGAGTGGATACAGCGGAACAAGGAGCGGAACGCGCTGTATCTGCATTTTGAAATGACGGACAACCCCGGCTTGTCTCAAAAGACGCTGGAACGCTATCAGGCAATGTTTTCCGGCGTGTTCTACGACCGATACATTCGCGGCCTGTGGGTAGTGGCCGAGGGGCTGGTATATCCGATGTTCGCCAAAGAAGTAAACGTCACGAACGAAACGGGCGGCGCGGGAAAGTATTATATTTCCTGCGACTACGGCACGCAAAATCCTACCGTCTTTTGTTTGTGGCGCATGGATAAAGGCCGCGCTGTAATGGAGAAAGAATACTATCACAGCGGGCGAGCCACCAATCGGCAGAAGACAGACGAGGAATATTATCAAGATTTGGAACGGTTTGCAGACGGATATAATGTTGAGCGAATCGTCATTGACCCCAGCGCCGCGTCATTTTCGGAGTGCATCCGTAGACATGGGAAGTTTGCTGTTTGGAAAGCAAATAACGATGTTCTTGATGGGATCCGTTTAACGGCTGCGTGTATCAAATCGGGGCGAATCAAATTTCATGAAAGCTGCACGCACGCTTTTGATGAGTTTGGGCTTTATAGCTGGGATAAGGACGCGGCAGAAGATAAAGTCATTAAAGAGAATGATCACGTCCTCGACGCTGTTAGGTATTTTGTTATGACGGTTCTGCGCCGAGAAATTGCAGTTGAAAATCCTATGTATGCAAGCAGCTCCGTAAAGTTGAGGAGATAAAAATATGGGCTTAGTGAATGGCATTGTAAATACAGTAAAACGATTTTTCTTTCCGCAGGCGGTCGCCGAGCGGGAATTTGGCGCATCTCCCGCCGTAAGCCTTACGATGGAACAGCATATCGGTTTGTGGTATGCGATGATGGTCAATACCCCACCGTGGCAAAACTGTGATGTGAAAGCGGTAGGCCTGCCCGCTGCGATTTGCCGAGAAGTGGCAAGGCCGACGCTGGTTGAATTTACAGCAAACATCACCGGCAGCAAGCGCGCAGATTACCTGAACGAAAATTTTCAGACAGCAAAAGAAAACTTTAATCGGGCATTAGAACTCGGCCTTGCGCTTGGTGGTGTGGCGTTGAAGCCGTATATTTACGGTGACAATATGCTTGTGGATGTTACCGGCGCTGCGGGCTTTCAGCCGACAAAGTTTGACCCGTCCGGTCGCTGCATTGGCGGCGTTTTTAAGGATAAGCCGGTTAAAGTAAACGGAACGTACTATGTAAGGCTCGAATCACACGAGTTAAACAGTACGACCTATACCATCAAAAACAAGGCATATTACAGTGATTCCGCTGGATCCGTTGGCGCTGACGCGCAACTCACAACTATTCCGGAGTGGGCGGATATTGAACCGGAAGTGGCCATCGAGAATGTAGACGGACCATTGTTTGCTTATTTTAAGCCGCCTATTGCCAACACTGCAGATAGTAACAGCATGTGCGGTATGTCCATTTATGGCGATGCGGCGACGGTCGAGCTTATCAAGCAAGCGGATGAGCAGTGGGAGCGTCTGCGCTGGGAATATAAGTCGAGCGAGCGTAAGGTCTTGATGGACGGAACATCCAGCACGGCGGATATGTTCAACAAGCGCCTGTTTGAAATCGGCCCGTTCTCTCCGAATGGAGATTTTTTCCAGCACATCGAGCCGCAGATTAGGGATGATGCGATTTATCGCGGGTTTCAGAATACTCTTCGGCGTGTTGAATTTAATATTGGCCTTTCTTATGGAGATATTTCCGACCCGCAAACGATTGAAAAAACCGCGACTGAGATTCGAAGCAGCAAGCAGCGCAAGTATGTGCTGGTTAGCAGTATCCAGGCGGCGCTTGCACATACATTCGATTCCCTGATTTACGCAATGGACGTGTATGCTTCGTTGTACGGGCTGGCACCTGCTGGAGATTATGAGGCCACTTACGATTGGGGTGACAGCATCCTTGACGATCAGGAGACCAAAGACAAGGAATTTTCCCGAGATTTGCAACTCACAAGCGCCGGAGTGATGAACCCGTGGGAACTTCGAGCGAAATACTTTAACGAAGATGAAGATACTGCGAAAGCTGCGCTACCAACGGCGCAGGACATGGTAACTGAACAGCAACAGGAGGTAGAGTAATGGGCGGCAGAGGTGGAGCTGGTGGCGGCATTGGAGCCGGAGAATCTGGGCGTGGGCGCGGTATGAGCCTTGCTCGGTTTTTGTCACAGCAGGATATTAACCGAGCAAACGCCGCGTCTGTCACTGATATGGGCGATATTATCAGACGCACATTTGAGCGCAACGCTGCTGAAATCAATGGGCTTGAGCTGTCGGACGCTGAAAAGAAGAACGCAGTAAGGCAGATGGCAACTCTCGCAACAACGGCGCTCAAAACGGCGGCAGGAGCAGTCAATCCTTATGCAAGCGGGCCTGCGCGCCTGACAACGGCGCAGAAAACAGGAAGCGCAGCAGACAGAGCGGCAAGAGCGCGCGGTGAAATGGATAGCTACATGCGGAAATTGCGTGACCAGTCCAGTAAAAACCGCAAAGCAGCAGAAAACAAGGCGTTTTCCAATGCCTTTGTAACAGCGCAAAAGTCCGGCGCGTTGGAAGTTACGGTAAACGGCAAGAAATACCGCAGAGCTAACAAGCGCAGCGGTACATGGCGTCCGGTATGATTAACTTTGAAAATCTCGACAAGTTCACATTCCCCGGCGTGGGCAAGTACGATATTCCGCAGATTGAACCGGTCAAAGCGTATCCACAAGGGGAATTTGTTCCGGGGAACTATCTTCTTTCGGCAAAGAACCCAGAAGATAAAATCGTGCATTTCTTTATTGACGATTATCAATTTGTAAGGCACTGGAACACGCCGGTCAAGTACATTCCAAAACTGTCGCAGTTTGCGGCGGTGTGCGCGCCCGACTTCTCCACATACACGGATATGCCGCTGGCGATGCAGATATACAACCATTACCGCAAGCATTGGTTGGCGGCATACTGGCAGCTACATGGGGTCACGGTGTATCCGACTATCTCATGGAGCGACGAAAGCAGCTATGATTGGTGCTTTGACGGCGAGCCGGAGGGCGGCGTTGTGGCGGTTTCTTCGGTAGGCACACAGCAAAACAAGGAAAGCAAAAGCCTGTTTCTGCGCGGATACGAAGAAATGATGAAACGGCTGTCGCCGGAATGGGTGATATTCTACGGGAAAGTGCCGGAAGAATGCGACTGGAACATTATCCGCGTGAAGCCACACTATGATGAGATTGTGAAACGGAGGAACGCAAATGGAATATCCGTTTCAGCCGGAAGTTCTTGATGCGCTGCCGGAGGAACTGGCAGAACTTTTTCGTGCGCTTGAGATAACGCTGTTGGAAGAAATCTGCTCACGCCTAAACGCCGCGGATCAGCTGAACGAGGTAACTGTGCAGGACATTCGAGCGCTTCGCACGCATGGAATCGACTTAAAAAGCATCGAGAAAGCAATCAGTGATACGTCTGGCATCAGCAAAACGAAACTGGATAAGCTGCTTGACGATGTGGTAGAGCGTAACCAGAAGTATTACACAGAGATTATCGACCTTGCACACATCACGCAGCCGGAAACGCTGGTTGACGCTGCGGAGGTTGCAGCGATCAGGACGCAGACACTTGATACATTCCGCAATCTGACCGCCTCAATTGGCTTTTTGGTAGATAACGGGCGAACGATGCTATCCCCTGCCAAAGCTTACCAATGGGCACTTGATAACGCGGTGATGCAGGTGCAGAACGGCGTGATCAACTACAATCAGGCCATCAAGACAGTGGTAAAGCAGCTTGCCGACAGCGGCTTGAAGGCCGTTGACTATGAGAGCGGTCATCGAGATCAGATCGACGTGGCAGCGCGCAGAGCAGTGATGACAGGAGTTTCCCAAATCTGCGCGAGGTATACGGAGCAATCGGCAGAATATCTTGAGACACCATATTTTGAGGTTTCCGCCCATGCCGGGGCGCGTGATAAGCCGGGGCCGTCCCTGTGGTCAAACCATAAGGATTGGCAAGGTAAGGTGTACAGCGTCCAAACCGGCGATATTTATCCGAGCATTTATGAGGTTTGTGGCCTTGGCGCTGTTGATGGGCTGGAAGGCGCCAACTGTCGGCACAGGCGTAATGTTTGGGTCGAGGGCGTGTCCGAACGCACTTACACCGACGAGCAGCTTGAACATATCGACGATGGGCTTGGCTGTACCTTTGACGGGAAGACTTATACCGCATACGAGGCAACGCAGATGCAGCGCCGTGTGGAGCGCCAGATCATCAAGCAGAAACGGCTTGTAACGGCGTATAAAGCAAGTGAGCAGACGGACGAGTATCGCGCCGCAAAAATAAAGCTGACGCGGCTAAACTCTAAATATAATGCTTTCAGCGAAGCGGCCAAATTGCCGCTGCAATGGGAAAGGACGAAAGTGCTATATGATCGATGAAAAACTCAAATTTGCCATTGAACGGGCGCTTGAATCTGGGGCGCGCGTGCAGCTAAAGCAAATGAAAGACGGAAGCGTAAAAGCGCAAATTATCGAAGCAAAAGAGCTAAAAAAGTGATATTCTTCTTCCCTTTCGCACGGTGATGTGGTAAAATAATTATAAATAAATAAGCACCCATAGTGCAATCGAGCACGTGGAAGTGGCACGAAGAGCCAACTTGTAAGGATATCTTACAGGTTGGCTCTTTTTTTATTTTGCAACAAGGGAGTGTGGATTGGCATGGCAGACGAAGGCGGCGTTTGGCGCACGATCGGCGATCGCCGCGTGTTTATCAAAGACGGGCAAAGCCTGACGGATGCAATGCGCGAGAGCGGGAAATTTGGAGATCTCAAAAAGAAATCAATGGCGGCCTCCAAAAAGCAGACCGTCGATACCGAAGCAAGTGCCGAATACGGGGTCGAACACAGAGTTTGGGGGAAGGCGACCGGAACAAGCTACGAGGCATTAAAAGATGACCAGTACAAACTTACTGGCGAAAAAACCGGTGAAACGCTTCAAATCCCAAAAAATGAAAGTGGAGAATTTGAAGTGTACAAAGCGCCTAAAGTATCTGGATTTCTAAATGGGAAATATGTCGGCGACGAAAATGTAAACGCAATTTTATCTGATGGCCGAATTGTCTTAAGAGACCACGATTTTAATAATGATACATATTACAAGATAAGCGGCATTATTGAAGCGGAGACACTTAGACTTGCTGGCTATCAAAAGGAAGGGCAGTTTTACCGAGGAACCGATAACCCTAAAGAGATTGAATATCTCAAGAATGAGACTATGCGCGTGTCCACCAACCACATGACGGGGGAAAAAGAAGATGGCGTATCCGTTTGGGAAAGCCCTAAGTACCCGTTCAAGTATCAATATCGAGTAACCGGTAAGGTTTCCGGAGTGGGTAGCGATGGAGAGCCGCTGCTTGATCCCGCGTCCATTAAACTTGTTAGCGCAAAGTCCTATTCTGTTAAAGATTACAATGCTGCGATGGAAAAGGGGAAGCCCTTGTTTTGTAAGGCGTACGGATGGACAGAAGAACAATACGACGCGGCAAAAAAGGGAAGCATTAAAAACAGAAAGCGACTGTAATTAAATATATCCGTTTGCCAATCGAGGCAAAAGAAGTGGCAATTTGAGCCAAACAACACGCTTTCGCGTAATGTTTGGCTCTTTTTTGTAATACGCAGCGGGGAATGACGCTGTGGAAATAAAAGGAGAATAAAAATGGCAGACGAAATCATGACTTTTGATGAAATACTGGCTGACCCCATCTATAAGGCGGAGTTTGACAGGCGAATCACAAAGGCGCTTTCAACTGTCCAAGCCAAACTGGACGCGGAAGTAGAAAAAAACAAGAAGTACGAGGAAAAAGGAACCGGTGAAACGGTGGAGACCCTCAAGAAGCAGCTTTCAGAATTGCAGGAAAAGTACGACAAGGATACTGGCGACTATAAAGCGCAGATTTCCGACCGCGATTATGACGATGCAATGAAAAAAGCTGTTGCAGATAAGGGCATCAAGTTTTCCTCAAAAGCTGCGGAAAAGGCCTATTTTGCCGACCTCAAAGAAAAGCACCTCGAGCTTAAAGACGGTGTGCTTGATGGCTTTGATGAATGGCATAAGGCACAGACCGAAGCTGATCCGTCCGCGTTTCAGGCCAGCAAGCCCACGCCGAGCTTTGCAAAGCCCGTCGGTACCGGCGGCGCGCCTGCAAGCGAAGGCAAAGGCGCAATGTTTGCAAAACAGTTTAATGCGCAGTATGCGCAGACTACAACGAAGGAGTGAATTTAACGTATGTCTTTTGTGACTAACATTTCCGGCGCAGCGCGTCCGAACTTCCTTGAAAGCGAAGTCGGCCTTGTGCTGAAGACCCATGAGATCCCTGCGACGCTTGGCGTGCAGGATGGCATCTATAAGACGGTTGCCCCCGGCACTGTTTTTCCGTCCAATGACGGTAAGGCAGAGGGCATCATTTTTGAAGCGGTCGACGTGACCAATGGCAATATGCCCGGTTCTGTCCTCGTGGCTGGGCGCGTTCTTGCTGATGGCCTGAACATTGCTTCGGCAGCAAAGACCGCGCTTGCCGGGAAGGGCATTATCTTTGTTGACGCTCCCGCCGTTACTCGCGGTTATACCGTAACTTACGACAAGAACGACGGCACCGGCGATGTCCCTGTGGATTCCAACAGCTATTTTGATGGCTCTGTTGCAAAGGTGTCCACCAGCTATCCGCTGACCAAGAGCAACAACACCCAGACCGGGTGGAGCACCAGCAAGGGCGGCGCGGCGGTCTCTGAGGTCGAAATGACCGGTGACGTGACCCTGTATCCCGTCTGGACTGCAAACGGCTAAGTAAGGAGGTAAAAATCTATGGCTGATATTCTGAATCTTATTTCTGACGCTGAGCGTCTGGAATTTTCGCAGAACCTTTCTGTTGCGCGTCCTGCCTACATCGGCGACCGCATTTTCCCCGACCAGAAGACCGAGAACATCAAGGCTGAGTATCTCCGCCTTGCTGCGGGCGCGACCATCCCTGTGATGGCAACTGTCCACGCTTTCGATACTGAGGCTGAGATTGGCTCTCGCCCTGTGTTCGACAAGACCGAAGTTGAAAAGCTGCTCATCAAGCGCAAGATCAACCAGACCGAGCGCGTCCGCCTGCTGACCGAAAACGGCGTGTACGCCGATGACGCCGTTGTGCGCTATGTCTTTGACGATATGCGTCTGATGGCCGATGCGGTCAAGGTTCGCACCGAGGTCGCCAAGATGGAAGTCCTCGCCACCGGCAAGATGACCATCAAGGAAAACAACCTTAACATGACGGTCGACTACGGCGTTCCCGCCAGCAATATCGGCTACAAGCTCGATCTGAGCGCTGATGCGGATATCATCGGTCAGCTTCGCGCGATCGTCGATGATGCAGCGGACAGCGGCAACACTCTTACCGAGGTTGTGCTTTCCAACAAGATTCTGCGCAAGCTGTCGTCCAACAAGGGCATCCAGGCGATGATCTACGGCAGCGTTGGCGTCGGTACGTATGTTCCGACCGACCGCCTCAGTGCGCTGTTTATGTCCATGTTCGGCTTTGGCACCATTACCACGAACGACCTGCGCTATAAGACGCAGACTTCGAGCGGTAAGGAGACCACCAAGCGCTTCTTCCCCGATGACAAGATCGCGTTCCTCTCCAACGGCACTTCCGCTTCTTTCGGCGCAGGCCTGTGGGGCGTTACTCCCGAAGAGGATGATTACGGCCAGTACAACGAAAAGAGCGCCAACCAGTACATTACCGTTACCCAGTGGGCTACGCCTGACCCCGTTGCGGTTTGGACGAAGGCAAGCGGCCTGTTCATCCCGGTTGTTCCCAACCCGAACGGCCTGTTTATCGCGTCTGACACGAGCAAGTAAACTGTTACCTCCTCCCCTGCCTGAACGGTTTGCCGTGACGGTGGGGGGGAGGGCCCAGAAAAGGAGGCTGCGCATGGCGTACGCTGATTATATTTATTATGCAACGGTTTACATGGGGGGGTCTCTGACCGAAGATATCTTTCCGGCTCTTGCAGTAAAAGCATCCGCTTATGTAGATTACGTTACGATGGGCCGAGCCAAGAATGCGTTTGGCGATGCGGCGGATGCGGTCAAAAACGCTGTGTGTGCTTTGGCTGAGATCATTCAAGACAGCAACAAACTCAATGCGGTCTCGACGGACACTGAGCGCGCCGTATCGAGCGAAACGGTAGGCGCGTGGACGCGCAGCTTTGACAGTAAAAATGTGTCTGCGACGGATGTGCAGCTTATCGAGAGTAGAAAGCGCGAAGCGGTCGTGACGTATCTTGCACCGTATGGACTTCTAAAAGCGAGGGGGTATGGGCCATGTCCATGTTCCCCCACACTGTAACGATTTACAACATCGTGCAGGAGATCGACCCAGCAACGCTTGACGAGGTTGAAAAGATATATATCACCATCTTGCGCGGCGTGATGCTTCAAGCGTCGAAGGGCGTGAACGTGCGCGAAAGCGGGCTTGAGGGCGCGGACGCTGTGAATCTGTATATCCCGTTCGCCGTGGAAGCAGTGGACGGGGTAACAGGTAAACCGAAAACTTACATCGGCCCGCAATCGTTTTTCAAAGCAGCGGACAAATCTGGATTGTGGACGCTCTCATACAAGGGAAACGGTGGCATGACGTGCTTTGTAAAGGGCGAATTCGTTTCGGACGACATGACCGTCGTACTGAGCCATGACGATTGCTACAACGTGACCAAGGTTGATGCGATGGACTACGGTAGCCCCGATATGCAGCACTGGGAAGTCGGAGGTGCGTAATGGGCATCAAGTTTTCCGTGCATACCGATGGGATGGACGCTGTCAGGGAAAAGCTGTCGCAAGGTTGCAGCAAGGCCGAACATGTTCTTGCTCAGCAAATACGGGCGGATACAGACCCGTTTGTTCCTGCGTTAACCGGTAGTTTGGCAAACAGGACGCGAATTGAGGGATATACCGCTGGGGACTATGGACCATCTGGCGGAAACGTTATCGTTTACCCCGGCCCTTACGCAAGGTTTTTGTATTACGGAAAAGTAATGGTCGACCCAAACACCGGCAGCACATACGCCCCAAAGGGCGGAACAAAAGTAGTTACAGATCGCAACTTGGTATTTAACAAGGCGATGCATCCGCAGGCGCAGGCTCATTGGTGCGAAGCATCTAAAGCACAGAACCTTGATAAGTGGTTGCGCGTGGCAGAAAAGGCGGTGAAGAAGTACGGAGCAGGTTAAAAAGACGGTATCGGCAGCGGAAGAAGATCAAGTTTCCCGAAAGCTGCTTGCGTGGTTAAACACATTCCCTGACAAGCCGGTTGATTTGATTCGGTTTGAATTTCTTCCCGCCGATACTGCGGCGATGGCGCTGTCCACAATTCAGGCGGCGTACATTGTCAAAAAATACATTCTCGGCGGATATCAGGCGGAATACCAATTTAAGGTCATCTACCGCATGAAACCGGGGAATAGCAATGATAAACGGCTCAAAGCCGACGAGATGCTTAACGCCTTGGGCGATTGGGCAACAAGCGAGACGCCGCCTGACATTGGCGATGGTCGCCGCGTCATTCGCATTGAGCCGACAACGCGATCCTCTCTTTTTGCCGTGTATGAAAACGGCGATGAGGATCACCAAATCCTTATGAAAATGAACTACGAGGTGATTAAAAATGGCTGATATGACCTTTAACACCACGGCGGGGCAGACCGTAGATCGCGAACTTCTGATCGCGTATCTCAACACGGGCGAAGCCGGAACCCCTACGTGGGCTCCCCTCGGTACGCGCGTTACGGATTCCAGCATGGAATACGACTGGCAGGAGGATGCCTCGAAGGATATTCTCGGCACGACGCGCACGACCATGAAGAAACCCATCATCACGCAGACCTTTGACCCGTCTGATCTGGACGCTGGCGACCCTGCCATCGTCAAGGTTTGGAATCTTGCGGTCAAGGAGCAAAACGCGGCGGCGCTGGCGAATCAGGACGTGCTGATTGTCCACGCTTATGCAGGAACGGCAAAGACCGCAGTATTTGCGGAGCGCTATTCGTCCTGCATGGTCAAGCCCTCTTCCCTCGGCGGCGAGGGTGGCGGCTTTATCGGTATGCCTATCGACGTGACGCTTGGCGGCACGCGCACGATTGGCACTGCTGCTATCTCCGGCAATGCGGTCACGTTTACCGAGGGCGAATAAGGAGGGCATCATGCGGGAACTTAATTTTGACGACGGCCTTGTAACTTATACCGTAAACGGGAAGTGCCAAGTGTCATTCAACCCTACCGACAGCAATTTTGTCGAAAAGCTGTATCTTGCTTTTGAAGACCTTGACAAAAAGCAGGATGGATATAAGGCGCAGATCGAAAAGATGGGTGATAAAAAGCAGATTTTTGCTTTTGCCCGAGAGAGAGACCGCGAAATGCGGGACATTATCAATTCTGTCTTTGATGCACCCATTGCAGACGACCTTTTCGGCGACAGGAATGTTTACGCCTTGGCGGAAGGCGTTCCTGTATGGTGCAACTTTATGCTCGCCATTATGGATGAGATCGACAGTACGTTCTCGCGTGAGCAGAAATTCACGAATCCGAGGATCAAAAAGTACATCGACAAAGTGCAGAAGCATTAATCGGAGGGCGGTATGAGTTACGGACTTCCTAAAAGCGTAGAGATCAGCGGGCAGAGCTTTGCCGTTCGGTATGACTTTCGAGTGATACTGACGATATTCGAGGTTCTGGACGATGAAGAACTCAGCGACGAAGAACGAGCTTATACCGCCCTTCGTCTCTTCTTTGTTGACTTTGATTCAATTCCCGACTACGACGAAGCGATCAAACAGCTGTTTTGGTTTATCAACGGTGGGCAATACCCTGATGATAAAAAGAAAGAGCCGGAGATCATTGATTGGGCGAAAGATTTTCAGTTTATCGTTTCCCCTGTCAACCGAGTGCTTGGGAAAGAGATTCGCGAAAGCGAATACGATCCAGATACCAACACTGGCGGTACGCACTGGTTTACTTTCTTGTCTGCTTATATGGAAATTGGCGATTGCTTCTTTGCGCAAGTCATCCGCATTCGAGAACTAAAGGCGAAAGGAAAACCCTTAGACAAGTCAGACCGAGAATTTTACCGACGCAATAAAGATGTGGTCGATATCCCGAAAAAGGTCTCGAAAGAAGAAGCGGATACGCTTAGTGCATGGTTGGGGAAAAAAGAACCGGCTCACGAATGAGCCGGTTGAAATTAAAGAGAGACTTGTTTGTTTTCATTTTTCTTTAAGTACGCATAAATTTTGCTGATTTTCTTCCCGTTCTGAGGTGCAGAAGTCACGTCAAATACAATGTATTTAACTTCTGGATCAGCCTGATATGCAAAGATAAGGTACTGACGGACAATTTTCGTTTTCTTCTTCTGTGCTGACCCTCCAAGCGCCGCGCCGATTGGGCCAAGTAAAATACCGCCCGCGATTGCGCCGCCGACGCTTGAAACGTATTGGGTCTGGATATCCTGCGGCGTCATAACAGAAACATCGATAAGCTTGCTTGGCGAAAGGGTGAATGTTTGCCCGCTCGCTGAAAATGAAATAGATTCTGGGGAGCACATGGCGGAGCAGATAGACCCTGCTGCAAGGTCAAGCCCGCCGACAAGTTGTAGCTTGCACTTTACTGTTTGGATTTTAATCTTTTCGTCATAAGTCTGCGGTACGGCTTTATTAACGGCCAGAATCCCTAATGGGATAGGTATTGTTAGAAGGGCAACGCCAACCCATACTGGCATAGTTTCTTGGCCTTCTGGCGTTGTAGCAACTCCTACAATTAGGATCAAAAGAAACGATGCAAAGAAGACAACAAGGAATAACAAGGTTCTTTTCAATGCTTTCATTCTATTTCCCTCCCATTAAATACGGTTCTTTTACCATATCACAGCAAAAAACTAAAAGCAAGGTGGTGATTTTATGGCAGCGGACGGTTCGGTAGTTTTCAGCGTGGATCTGGACGACAAAGACGCTCAAAAAGAACTGAATAAACTGGTTAAAAAAATCGACACGCTTAACGATAAAATTTACCAGAAACAGCAAGACAAAATGCCGCTGGCAAAGCAGTCGGCAGAAATCGCGGCAAATCTCGATGCGGCAAAAGCGACGCTTGATTCAATGCACAGCGGCAAAGAGTTTTTTACGGCGGATTCCATCAAGGCACAGGAAAGCACTGTGAAATCTTTGCAAAAAGAGTATGACGCCGTTACAGCTAAAGTTGAGAAGATGGACGCTTCAATTCAGTCCGATACGGCAAATCTCGATAAGATGAAGACAAAAGCGGGGGAGCTTTCCGAAAAAATCTCCAGCACAAAAAACGGTGTTTTCGGGATGGGTGATGCGACTAAAAAAGCCGACGAATACATGTCCCGCTTCGTTAACCGAGTAAAGAAGCTCGCTCTCAGGGCGTTTGTGTTTACTCTTATTACAAGGGCATTATCCGTTGTTCGTGATTATGTCTGGAAAGTCATCCAAGTAAATGACGAAGCCGCAAAAGCTATTGGACGCTTAAAGGGCGCGTTGCTCACTTTGGCACAACCGCTATTAAGTGTAATTGTTCCAGCCTTTACAGCGCTTGTGAACATCCTTACAAAGGTTATCAGCGTTATTGCAAACATTGTATCGATGCTTTTTGGAACAACGGCAAAAAAATCAGAAGCGGCGGCAAAAGGACTTTATAAAGAAGCAGATGCTATCGGTAGCGTCGGTTCGGCGGCAAAAGAAGCAAAAGGGAATCTTGCTAGTTTTGACGAGATCAACACGATTTCCACATCAAGCAGTGGAGGCGGCGCTGCGGCTGCGCTTGCAGATCGGCTTTCTCCCGTGTTTGAACAGTTTACGACCGACGAGTACAAAGCAAAGATCGACGAGCTTACGGCATACCTTAGCGGCGCGCTTTTAGCTCTTGGCGCAATTCTGTGTTTTTCCGGCGCAAATATACCCCTCGGAATCGCACTTATGGCGGCGGGCGCGATTGGGCTTGTTACACTTATTAAAGAAAACTGGAACGCAATGTCTGACCGCCTTAGAGCTGCACTGACAAATGTGCTTTCGGTGCTGGGCCTTTTTGCCCTCGCCATTGGTGCAATTTTGTGTTTATCTGGCGCAAACATCCCCCTCGGCATTGGGCTTATGCTGGCAGGCGCGGCTATGCTGGGAACGGCAGTCGCCTTGAACTGGAATGCAGTAAACGACAAAACAAAAAATACATTGTCGGCCTTAATGATGGCGCTCGGAATGACCTTGCTTGCCATCGGCGCAGTGCTTTGCTTTTCGGGAGCAAACTTACCTCTCGGTATTGGGTTAATGATTGCGGGTGCAGCATCTATTGCGGCATCGGTCGCCATGAACTGGAACACAGCCCCCGAAAAGACAAAAGCCGCAATCAAATCTCTTATGGGTTCGATTGGCGTCTCGCTTATCGCTATCGGTGCGGTTCTGTGTTTCTCCGGCGCAAATCTTCCACTTGGCATTGGGATGATGATTGCTGGCGGCGCGGCTATTGCCGCTGCATCTGATCTGGATTGGAGTGCACTTCTTACCAAGCTTAAAGAAATGTGGCAGAACATTAAACAGTGGTGGAATACCAGCGTTTCGAAGTTTTTTACTGCTGATTACTGGAAAGCGTTAGGTCGAAGGATTATTGACGGCCTTTTGTCCGGTTTAAAATCCGCATGGGAGGCTGTAAAAACGTGGGTGGCTAATGCCGTTAGCTGGTTCGGGAAAAAATTTGTTGAAGCGCAGAATTCTATTGCAAAATCGAATTCTGGCCGAAGCGGAGGATTTGGAACCAGAAGTGGCGGCTTTGGCAGACCTTCTCGCGCTCCTTCGATTAGCCGTGTCTCCGCTCCTGCATTGGCTCGCGGTGCAGTCATCCCACCCAACAAGGAATTTCTCGCCGTACTGGGCGACCAGAAGAGCGGAACGAACATCGAAACGCCGCTTGCAACGATGGTCGAAGCATTTAAGCAGGCTATGGCGGAATCAGGCGGCGGTGCAACTACGGTCGTTATTCAGCTCGACGGCAAGGAAATCGCACGAAGTACCGTGAAGAACATCAACAACATGACACGCGCGGCGGGTAAGCCCGTGCTGCTGTACTAAGGAGGGGCAACATGGAAGTCCTTATTATCAACGGCACGGACTACTCGTCCGCAATCGCAACGAAAGGATACGGGTGGAGCAGAAACGATCTCGACAGCGACAAGACCACCCGTACCAAAGATGGCAAAATGCGGCGCGACAAGATCACCACCAAGCGGAAACTGAGTTATACAACGCGCTCCGTCAAGCGTGACGTGCTGGCAAAACTCGATGACGATCTGAATAAAACCACCTGCACCGTCCAATATCTCGACTTGCATGGCGTAAGAACCAGCACGTTTTACTGCTCGTCGATGGAATGCACGCTTGAGGAAGCTGCGGATGACAATGAGGTGTGGGGCGGCGCGACGTTTAATTTGATCGAGGTGTGATATGGGGCAGACAACAAGTGCGCTGTGGCGCGAGCTGCTCCACAAGCCCGGCACAGAACGAGAGTACAAATTCGACGTTGCGGGCACGGAATACGGCAAAGATGCGGAAGTGTCGCACTCTGCCGAATCTCAGTTGTTTGAAGAATTCGGCATCGGAAACGCCTGCTGCGCAACATTAAAACTGGCACTGTATGCGGACAACATACCGCGAGCCGCGACGATCAAGCGTTATCTCAGGCTTGTTAATGGAAGTCAGGCGACAGACTGGATCCCCAAAGGCGTGTTTTTTACCAACCGCCGGTCCTGCGATGGGGATTATTGGGAACTTGAAGCATACGACGCTATGAGAAAGGCTGACGTTGTGTGGGAGCCAGACCAGTCGCTTAACTTTCCGATGACTATGCCTGACGCTGTAAACATCTTTTGCCAGTTGATGGGCGTGGAACTGGACAGCCGCACAGTGCTCAACAGCTCGTATACCATCGACTATCCCGCAAATGATTACACCATCCGCAACGAGCTATGCTTTATCGCTGCGGCGCACGGTGGGAACTGGATTATTACCGATGCAGGGAAACTATTGCTTATTCCGTTGTTGTCTATGCCTACCGAGACAAACTATCTCATTACAGAAGCGGGCAGCGCTATTACGTTTGGAGGGGTGAGGATTCTTGTCTGATAAATATTACGTCGGCGGCGACATTACAAGCTTTTCCGACAATGGCAAGTATAAGCCTATTTCCCGTGTGACGTTGCTTGTGGACGACGAAAATAGCCTGACGGCGGGCGACGATACCGGAATGGAGGTCATTGCAAGTTGCCCTCACGCCACGCAGCCAATGGTAAATGCTTTACTGCAAACCATGAAAGGCTACCAGTATCAGGCGTACGAAGCAGGCGCAGCAAACATCGATCCAGCGGCAGAGCTGGGCGACGGCGTGACGGTTGGTGGCATTTATTCGCCGCTGTCTAAACTCTCTGATGATGGCCGCGGATATGCGGGCATTTCTTCCCCCGGAGAAGCGGAGATGGAAGACGAATATCCGGCTGAGGGGTACATCACACAGGAATTCAACCGTAAGATTGCCGAGACACGAACAACGATCACCAAGACCAGCGAGGAGATCATGCTCAAGGTCGAGGGCATCGACGGCAAGTACACTGAGGTCAAAACCACGCTGGACGGCCTGACGGTGACGGACGCGAGCGGCACGACCAAGATCAACGGCAGCAGCATCAAGACGGATAATCTGTACGTCGATGCGGCGAATATCAAGGGTACGCTGACAGCCGACCAAATCCAGACCGGCAGCATCCGCGTCGGCGATCTCAAGGACGGCTCGAATTATGCTACGAAGACCTACGTCGACAACAACGCGGGCCTGAACGCAAACGAGGTCAATAGTGCGATCGCAACGTACATCGACGGGACCTCTATCACAGCGCAAAAGTTACGAGGCCAGACGGTGGAACTCCTGGCAAACAGCAATACCAAAGTGGGCGAAATTTCGCTTGTGGAGACGAACGTTGACTACGGTGTCGGCATCAAAACCCTCTATGGCGGTATCAAGCTGGAATCGGCGACCAATGTATACCTAAAAGCCAGCGGCGCCTACGGTGGATTTATCACGCTGTCCAACAACATTGTGTCGCTCGGCGGCGGCGAGCTGTATATCGGTAGCCAGATGTACGGAAATATCTTACCGGCCGGTAACTGGGGGAAACTGTTTTTCCTTCGTCAGTGAGGTGACGCATGGCAAGTTTTAGTGTTAGCGTTACGGCGACGGGGTCAACGACAGCTGTCCTCAACGGCACGTTTTACGGAGACAGCTACCATAATCGAGCGCGTGCGATCTACGTGACCGGCATTCTGGGCTACGGGTATTACTTGACCTCGAACGAGGATTCCGGCGCGAACAACACGTTTACGGATTCGTTCGACGGACTTACCCCCGGCAAAACCTACGATTGGGAGGCAGTGCTCTGCTATTGGGACACCAACCTCAATCAATGGGTGGAGACCAGCTATTCCGACAGCGGATCGTTTACCACAGAGGGCGGCACTACGGGCGGCGCGGTGTACATCTACACGGATATGTGGCGAGCGTATACGCCGTACATCTACACGGACATGTGGAGACCCTACAACGCAGAAATCTACACCGACTCTTGGTGGGAGTCGGGATAAGGAGGAACTATGAAAAAGCAGGCAATGCAGATCCTTGACAGCGCATTTAATACGCTGTCTTTGGTGATGATCTCCGCGAACGACGCGGAGAAGATGGCAAAGGTCAAGGGAGAGCTGCGGCAGGCATATGCGATCCTCGAGCGGCTCGACCAGCAGGCGGCGCACGTACCCGCAGAGCCGCCCGCGAAAGCTGCCGAGACGGAAAGCGAGGTAACAGATGGCTGATAAAGCAATTTCCGACCTCACTCAAGCAACACAAATCACCAACGAAGATCTTTTTGTTTTGCAGCAGGGCGGCACAGCGAAAAAGCTCAAAGGCGCAACGCTGCTGGACTTCGTCACGCTGAGCGTTGTATCGGTCACGGTGACAACACTGCCCGCAGGAAGTTTGGCAACGGCGACCTACGATAAGTCGACTGGTACGCTGGCGCTTGGCATCCCGCAGGGCAGCAAGGGCGACACCGGTGCGACAGGTGCGACGGGTGCGACCGGTCCGCAGGGTAAACAAGGCATACAAGGTGAGACCGGTGCAACAGGCGCGACCGGCCCCCAAGGCCCCGCAGGCCCCGCAAACGTGCTGACCATCGGCTCGGTCACGTCCGGCAAGGTGGCGAGCGCGACCATTACCGGAGAAGCCCCAAATCAGGTGCTCAACCTTGTGCTCGAAAAGGGTGACAAGGGTGAAACCGGCGAAAAAGGTGCAACAGGCGACACCGGCCCACAGGGTGAACAGGGCATCCAAGGTCCGCAGGGCAGCCCCGGCACGGATGCTCCCACAATTACCGGTATTACCATCCGGCAGAGCGACTATCACCTTATCGTGACGCTGTCGAACGGCACGAGCTATGACGCAGGCTATTGCCGTGGCGCTTCTGGTGCTGGTACGGGTGACATGCTGGCCTCAGTGTATGACCCTCAAAACAAGCACCAGGACATCTTTTCATACATTGACAACGCTATCAAGGACGTCAAGGTAACTACCGACGCAACGCCTACGCAGGGCAGCGCGAACCCCGTACAGTCCGGCGGCGTGTACTCGGCGCTCGTCAATAAGCTGGACAAGACCGGCGACGGCAGTAATGTCACGGCGGCTTTCACGGCAGCGAGAACCCGCGCAAATATTGCGACGGGTGAAAAGCTCTCCGTGCTGTTCGGCAAAATCGCGAAGTGGTTCGCCGACCTCGGCACTCTGGCTTTTAAGTCCACGGTGGCAAAATCCGACCTTGCAAGCGACGTGCAGGCGAGTTTGGGCAAGGCTGACAGTGCCTTGCAGAGTGCGCCGGTTACAAGCGTCAACAGTAAGACAGGCGCGGTGAGCCTTGCAAAGGGAGATGTAGGCCTCGGCAATGTGGACAACGTCAAGCAGTACAGTAAGAACAATCCGCCACCGTATCCTGTCACGTCGGTCAATGGTAAGACGGGCGCGGTCACGGTCAGTGTTCCAACAGTTCCATCCACGACCAACATTCTCAAGGGCAACGGCTCAGGCGGGCTGGTGGCGGCGACGCGCGGCAGCGACTATATCGCATCCGGCAACATTGTCAAGCAGACACTCGTGAGCACGGAGACCACGCCCACCGAGGACTACGCGATCAACTGGGTGTACGGCTAAGGAGGCGGAAATGGCTACATTTACTGTAGAGATAACGCCGGATTCTAGCAACGGGACTATCGCCCACGCAGTCGGAAAGTTTTCCGGAGGGTCAAGCAGCTATAAAGGTCAGCGGCGCATGGACGTTGCCGTCAGCGGCGTCGGGACATTTTCTGCGTTATCGCCGGAGACAAGCGGAGGCGAAAACACTTTTTCTCTCGACATCACGGGGCTGACGCCGGGGACAACGTACAACTGGAGCGCGTCACTCTACTACAAAAATACGTCCGGGGGTTGGGTGACAGCAGGATCGCAGTACGATAAATCCGGAAGCTTTACGACGAAAAGTAAAACCCTTACATTACCAAAAACGCTCGTCAACGGCACTGCTTACGACGTTAAGGGCGGGAAATGCCTCGTCAACGGCACTGTATACAGCATCAAGAAGGGCAGGACGCTTATTAACGGAACGGGGTATGACATTAAATTTCAAAATGGGTACACGTGGGTGCTGAACAATAGCTATACAACGCCAAGCAGTACCCTAAAAGAATTTGACACACCCGCGTTTACCTCAAACGGCAATAAATATTCAGTATTCAAGATATATGGGTGGGAGTGGATTAAGCCCGGAATTTATTACGACAATACGCGAGTAAATGACGGATACGGTTTTACTGATGAAGCTTACCGCACTATCACCTTTGACGAAGCCCCCACGGGCGACCTCTTAGCATGGCTGCAAGCAAACGCTGTGCAACAGTAGAAAGGAGTACACATGAGCATCTACATCAAAGTCAACAACACGGAATACCCCGCAGCGGTCAACGGCAACCTTGTTGACCGCAACTGGAACGGCCATGATACCAAAACCATCTATCTGACCATGTCCTACGATGCCGTAGTGGCACTGTTGCCCGACAATACGCCGTGGAGCATTGTGCAGCGCGAGACGCAGGACGTGCTGGACGAGCAGGGCAATCCCACGGGCGAGACCGAGGAGGTCGTCAACGAGTGGGACAACAGCATGTACAGCCTGAGCGGGGCGATCACTGACCACCGCAACGGTACTGTGTCTATCAAGATGGGCAAGCCCACGGAGACGGAGAACGCCAAAGCGACCGTTACCGCCCTTGCGGGCGCGCCGGTCACATACGCCCGTGCGGTGGAGCTGCGGCCCATCATCGAGCAGGCGGCGGTCAGCCTGAGCGACGGCGAGGCGGCGACTGTGCCCGAGCTGTTCCCGCGCTGGGCGGATCACATCGGCGAGACCGTCAAGCCCGGCGACCGCCGCAGTGATACGGACGAAAGCGGCGTGCTGCACGTCTACCGCGTCAACAAAGGTCAGGGCCACACCACGCAAGAGAACTGGCCGCCGCATTCCACCCCTGCCATGTGGACGATCATCAACGTCGACCACGCGGGTACTCAAGATGACCCGATTCCGGCCGCTCGCGGCATGGAGTACGAGTATGGTCTTTATTACAAAGACCCCGAAGACACTAAGCTATACCTGTGCGAGCGTACCGGCGAGGCCGCGGGCGGGAAGATCGTCTTGCAGTATCTGCCACACGAGTTGGTAGGGAACTATTTCACGGCGGTCTAAGACCGCAGAAAGGGAGCGGGATATGGATAATGCAAAGCACTACGATGACGCAGAGATCGCTCTGATCGAAAGCCGATGCAAGAGCAATACGCATCGGATCAATGAGTTACAGGAGCACCAAACGGCGCTTGACAGGCTGGCAACGTCGGTCGAAGTGCTGGCGACCAAGCAGGAGACCGTCGAGGGAGACGTCAAGGAGATCAAAGAGGACGTGAAAGCCATCACGGGTAAGGCGGGGAAACGCTGGGACGGGCTGGTCGACAAGGCTCTCGCGGCGCTGGCGGGCGCGTTTATTGCGTGGCTGCTGTCGGGTGTGGCCCTATGAAGAAGCTGAGAAAGCGGGACAAGTACGTCATCGCGGCAGTGCTCAACCTCTGCTGGTACTGCATTGCGGTGCTCGTATTGACCGCGCATGACAAGGTAGTGCCGGACAGCCTGACCGTCGCGTGGTTCGCCGCGTGGACGGCAGAACTCGGCCTGCTGGCTGGAATCAAAATCAAAGGAAAGGACGAATAACATGGAACTGATTCACAAGAGACTGGCGAACCTGATGAGCGTCAAGAGCATCGTGACGCTGGTGCTAACGGGAGTTTTCGCGTACATGGCCGTCACGGGCAACATCTCGCAGGACTTCATGACGATCTATGCGGTCATCATCGCGTTCTACTTCGGGACGCAGTCGCAGAAGGCACAGGACGTGATCGACAGCAAGGGTGACAGCGATGCTTAAAAGCGGCGATATTAAGTATCTGCGCGCGGACGTGCGGGCAAATTGCCTTATCTTTCTGGACCTGTGCAAGCAGGCGGGCTTGCCCGCCAAAGTCACGGACACGGTGCGCGACGACGATTACCAGCGCTATCTTGTGAGCAAGGGCTACGCCCACAAAGACGCGATGCGCCCGACTTTTCACAGCGTCAAAGCAGGGCTGGCGTTTGACATCTGCAAGGATGTCGCGGGGCACGGATACGACGATCCGACGTTCTTTGCCCGCTGCGGGCAAATCGGCAAGCAGGTCGGCTTTTCGTGGGGGGGCGACTGGAAGAAATTCCCCGACCGCCCGCATTTCCAGTGGGACAACCACCTCAAACACACAGGGAGCATGATTTTGGCGGGCAAGTATCCGCCGGAAATGGAGGAGTACATGGATCAGGCAACGTTTAACAAGATGATGGACGCTTACCTTGCGCAGCTCGGCACCAAGCCCGTCTCTTCGTGGGCGGCGAAAGACTGGGCGGCGGCAAAGGCTGCGGGTATCACGGACGGCAGCGCTCCGCAGCGACTTATCACGCGGCAGGAAGTCGTGACGATGATCCAGAGAGCGACAAAATAACGTGTCCTAATCGGGCACAGGAAGGAGCGGGCGGCGAAAGCCCACGCGCAAGCGCCTCTGCAAGCCTTACACGGGCATGAACAGTCAGCACAAGCGTATCCGGGCGGAACTATCCGCGATGGCTCCACGGCGAGCCGTCGAATATATTTTATCCTTCGAGCTACCGCAGGACTAGGCGGCGTGCCTTATCGAGTGCGACGTGCGACGCAAGAGCTACGCGCAAGTGTGCGAGGCGCTGCACCTGTCACCGGAGGCGGTCAACCGCTGCCGCAGGCGGGCATACCAAAAAATAGCAGACGGACAAAGAGAGCACCGAGGTTGATCGGTGCTCTCTTTTTATTCGTTCGGTTCGATCTGGATGACCGTCCATCCGTTCCACCGACAATGATTGTATGACGCGCCATACAGCATCTTGGCCGTACGCTTGGCCTCATACTTATCCTCTGGGTCAATGCTAAACAGCTCCACATGATCTCTGACAAATTTCGATAAGTTTTTGATCTCCCACTCACGAGCACCGTTTGATACTCGATACCATTTTGCGCGAATATTGGTCTCATATGGCCCTGTCAACGGGGATTCCAGCAGCGCCTTAACTCGAGCGGCTGGGGATTGCTGGGCCTCTGCCATAGCACAGCCGCAGGACGTGGTATGCCCGGTCATAAGATTCCTGCCCGATACGTCGGTCTCTTTGCCGCAATCACAACGGCACCGCCATATTGAGCTATTCGCGGTCGAAGAATAGCGCACATAACGCGTCACAGTCAACCGCCCAAAGCGTTGTCCAATCAGATTCTTTCGGTGATTTTCGCCCCTGGTATGGCCGCATGACGTACTGACACCCCGACGGAGATTGCTGGCAGTCACGACGCGTTCCTCGCCGCAATCGCATCGGCAGAGCCATTTTGCCCGACCGTATTTATCCGGCTCCGCAGGCTCAAGCACAGTCCAGTGCCCAAAAGTCTGCCCTGTTAGGTCATATATGCCCATTACAGCAGCTCCCTCGCATCAGCGCCAAGAGCGTCGGCAAGCGCAAATAGGGTTTTTGCAGCCATATTGCCGGTTTCAATCTCGCCGGATTCAACTTTCTGAATCCGGCGGATATTGACGCCGGACTTTTGAGCCAACTCGGACTGCGTCATGTTTGCCATGCGGCGGGACCACTCAAGCTTAGTGATGGGGCGGTTGTGGCAGTCCCGCCCGTAGTTGACCAGAGAACAGACGGTACAGTCGCCGTCCGCCCGCTGGCAGTCGTTGTACTTTCGTCTCATAGCCGCCACCTCCTTTAGAGGAGATCGTAGCCCACGAGAGGGAAATCGCCGTATTCGTCTGGCTCCTGACCATACACGGGACGTAAGAGGCGGCCCTCGTCGATGTCCCATTCCTCACCGTTCCAGCAGTCGTTGCCGTACTGCTGAAGCCATTCGCCGAGAGCGGCGAGATTTTCGCCGGTGGGGTTCTTAGTGGCCGCCTCGCGAAGTTCTTCATATCTGTATTCGTTCATGATGTTCTTCCTCCTGTAAGTTTTATAAATCGAGCATGGTCGCGCCGCCGTTGCGGGCGTCGACAATGTTGCTGATCTCCTCGTAGCAGGTCGCAGGGTCCGGCTCGCCGCCCTCCCAGTCGTCGGCGATGGGGTCGCCGCCCGCTTTGAGCGCGTCCAGCGCCCCAACGACCAGAGCGCGGTCCGCGTCGCAAATGTAGTAGATGCAGGAGCCGTTCTCGTCCATGACAGCGAGGTGCAGGCGGCCGGCATTGTCTTCATAAATGCTGTAATTGTACTTCATTTTCGTTTCCTCCTGAGGTTTCCCTCTTGCTTTATGTGCTTAGTATACGCCAATATTGGCGTAAAGTCAAGAGCTTTTTGAGCTTTTTGCAAAATATTTTTTGACCAAATAATGACCAAACGATGACCATTTGCGGGGCACGATCCACGGTATGATAGAGGCAACAAAAGGAGGTGCGGCGATGTACGACCGACTTTTAGCACTGGGCTTTACTGAGCAAATGGCAATGGACATTTTGGCACTGTTTCCTGACCCTGACGAGCTGCGTACTTACGTTTATTTTGCGGAGCTTTTCCATGTATAGCTATTTCAACCCAAACCCCGCAGGGCGCAACGTATCGGACTGTACCGTGCGCGCGATCTGCAAGGCGACGGGCAAAGACTGGGGCAAAGTCTATTTGTCGCTCTGCATACGGGGATACTTGGACGGCGATCTTCCCAATGCAAACGCCTGTTGGGGCGCGTATCTGCGGTCTCTCGGCTATCGGCGCTATATCATGCCGGACACTTGCCCGGACTGCTACACGGTCGGTAAGTTTGCCGATGAGCACCCGCGCGGGACGTATATTCTCGCCCTCTCTGGGCATGTGGTCTGCGTGCAGGACGGTGTAATTTACGACAGTTGGAACAGCGAGAACGAAATCCCGCTTTATTACTGGGCAAAAGAAACGGAGGAATGAACATGGCATATCCCTATTTCAACCCCTATTATCCGCAGCCAATGCCAGACAACCTCATGCAGATGCGGCAGATGCAGCAGCCACAAATGCAGCCCATGCAGCAGCCTATGTCGCAGCCAGTGCAACAGAACCCCATCGCACAGGGCGGCGTGCAGTGGGTAAGCGGCGAGCAGGAGGCGAGAGGCTATCTCATCGCGCCCAACTCTGCTGTGGCGCTGTGGGATTCTACCGCGCCGACTGTGTATCTCAAGCAGGCGGATGCAAGCGGCAAGCCAACGCTCAAGATTTATGACCTCGTAGAACGCGCAGAAACGCCCCGCACAGCGCCGCAGGAAAAGGGCGTGGAATTTGTCACCCGCAAGGAGTTTGACGCACTGGCGGCTCTTGTGGGCGAAATAAAGGGCAAGAAGAAGCGCAAGGAGGACGATGACGATGACTAATCCGTTTATGGCCGCGCTGGGCGGCGGGCAGATGCCGGGGCCGATAAGTGAGCTGATGCAGCTCAAGCAGAAATTCCAACAGTTCCAAAGCGGCTTTCAGGGAAACCCAAAAGAAGAAGTCAATAAGCTCCTGCAATCTGGTGCGATGAGCCAGCAGGAGTTAAACCAACTGCAATCTATGGCAAAACAGTTTGAGCATTTATTCCATTGATCTTATCGTGGCCGCGATTTGATAAATAAAATTTATGAAAGGAGAGATAATATGTCTCTTTCCGACGGTGCTCCCATGATGACTATGCCGGTCGCCCCCGCAAACAATTACGGCGGCGGTATGGGTATGTGGGGCGACAGCTGGATCTGGATTATCGTTCTTTTCCTCTTCGGCTGGGGCCGCAACGGATTTGGCAACGGTAACGGCGGCGGTGTGATGGACGGCTACGTTCTGACATCTGACTTTGCGAGCGTTGAGCGCAAGCTCGACAGTATTGCAAATGGCATTTGCGATTCCACCTTTGCGTTGAACAATGCCATTACTGGCGGCTTTGCTACGACCACACAGGCCATCAACACCGGCTTCGGCAATGCCGAGCTGTCCCGCAGCAACCAGCAGGCGGCGCTCATGCAGCAGCTCAACGCCATGCAGATGCAGGCCGCAAATTGCTGCTGCGAGAATCGCGCGGCTATCGCGCAGGTGCGCTATGACATGGCGGCGCAGGCGTGTGACACGCGCAACACCGTGCAGAACGCGACCCGCGACATTATCGACGCGAACAACCAGAATTCGAGAGCGATCTTGGACTTCCTCACGCAGAGCAAGCTGTCCGATCTCCAGACCGAGAACCAGAATCTCAAGCTGGCTGCGTCTCAGGCCGCGCAGAACAACTATCTGATCTCTCAACTGCGTCCGTGCCCTTCCCCCGCTTACATTACCTGTAACCCGTGGGCGGGTAGCGGCTACGGCGGCTGCGGTTCCGGTTGCGGCTGCTGACAACTGCATAGCATAGCTTTTTGTTGACGATTTTGTTGACGTCAACAAAATGGTCGGCCCCGTGCCGATACTAACGACAAACGCGGCGGGGCAATAGCCCTGCCGCTGTATTTTAAACGGGTCGATTTCGACCCCTTTAGGAAGGAATGATTTTGTGAAAACGGTTGACGAACTTAAGCAGGAATTTGTCGATCACATTGCAACTCTGGACAAGAGTGAAATGAGCATGTACGATCTTAGCAATTATGCCGATCTTTTGCGTAAAGCGGACGAATTATTTGCGCCCAGCTACGCGGAAATGGTCGCAAATGGTGCGTTTGCCCCTTTTGGGGCAAATCAGAGAAAGGAGTGATACCAGTATGGCTGAGTTTAGTAATTCTAGCATTGCTTTGGTCCCTGCCGGGCAGAACGTCCCACTGACCGAAACGGCGGTCAATAGCAAGCCGTGTATCGTGCATCGTCAGGGCGCAGGCATTGTCACGCTTCGCGGACTCACCAATCAAAATCGCGCCCTGTTTAGGGTCTCCTATGGCGGCAACATCGCCATTCCCACCGGAGGAACGGTTGAAGCCATCACGGCGGCGCTTGCCATCAACGGAGAGCCGTTGACCAGTGCAACGGCGACTGTCACGCCCGCGGCGGTAGGAAACTACTTTAACATTTATGTTTCCGCACAGGTCTGCGTTCCGAAAGGCTGCTGCTTGACGGTCGCAATGGAAAACACCAGCACTCAGGACGTCAACTTCGCTAACTCGAATCTGACGGTTGAGAGAATCGCGTGAAAGGAGAATGGACATGAGCAAGAAAGCAATGTATGATCTGCGCAATATGCTGTGCGACGAACTCGACGAGCTGGCACGTAAGGGCGAGCTTGGCGCGGGCGATCTCGAAATTGCGCACAAGCTGACGGACACCATCAAAAACATCGATAAAATCGAAATGTTGGAGGACGACGGCTATTCCCGCGATGAAGACTATTCTCGCCGCTATTCCCGCGACGGAGACTGGCAGTCTGGTATGCACGGCGCTTATGACCGCGATATGTCTAATGCGAGACGCGGCACGCATTATGTTCGTGGCCACTACTCCCGCGACGGCGGCATGGAAAATATGAAACGCCAGTTGCAGGAAATGCTGGACAACGCCGACGATGAAAGCATCCGCAGAGCCATCCAGCGTTGCATGGACACGATCGAGGGCTAAAGGGGGTGCTCCCCTATGGTCGACGAGAATGAGGTCAAGCGCTGGATAGCTCGCCTTGAAACGGAAGAATCGAGCTGGAAAAACTATGAGCGCCTTGCCGTGCTGTATGCCATCCGTGACCAGCAAAGCAGCAGCAGAGAGAGGGCTTTGCCAATGGCATACTCCGCAGCACCCGCGCCGGTTAGCGTCGAAACATACGGCGACAGCGATTTTCTGCGCGCAGTGGCAGACGTTCCCCCGGACAAGGCGTGGGAGATCATGGACGAGCTGATGGACAGTTTGAAAATTGTAAACGAGCGCGTCTATAATAGCGTCATGCGCAAACTGGAAAAGTAAATTGTAGACGGAATTGCAGATGAGTTACAAAAAACCTTGTAATATCAATGCTTTTGCGGATTCGGTTGCGGGTTCGACTCCCGCCGCCTCCACCAATGAAAAAACCTCGCAGTCTCAACGGCTGCGGGGTTTTTCTTGTATTTGCAAGGGTTTTTAGGCTTGGCTATTTGCGCATTACTTGCGATATTTGCAAGTCATCTTCCGTTAAAACAGCGTTTTTGCAGATGAATTGCAGATGAAATTACAGATGAAATGCGGATTCAAAAAAGCCGTCAACGGCATCTGCCACTGCTACGGCTTTATCATCCATGGTGTGCTGATATACGTTTTTAAGCATGTTGTTTGTGGAGTGCCCCATGCGCTCCATTGCGTATTTGTCGGGGACATTGAGCCTGAGCATGACCGACGCGTTTACATGGCGGAGGTCGTGGAAGCGGAACGGCTGGACTCCGCAGCGGACACACGCGCGTTGCAGATGCTTATACAGGACATTTCTTGTTGCATGGACAACATACTCATCTGTGTGTGGAGCCGCGTTAAACAGCCCCATAATATACGGCGGCACTTTTAGTTTTCTGTTACCGCTATAGGTTTTAGGCTGCTTGAGCTGCGGGCCGTCCTCACCGTCTACCATTGCTTGCTTGATCGTCAGGATATCACCGTCAAGACAATCCCATGTTAGACCTCTGATCTCCGATGTACGGAGGCCGAGCCAGACGGCCAGCAGGAAAGGCAATTCAAAGTCAGTTCCTTTGCAATCCTCGTGTAGAATTCTAATCTCGTCCATGGTAGGGATTTTGATTTTAGGCGCTTCCTTCTGCGGCAAAGATATCCGGAACACCTTATCGGGGCATTCCTCCGACATTGCCGCCGTAAATAAGCCGTAAGCGTTGCGGACGTATTTTGGGGACTTTTCCCGCGCCATCTTATTCACGGCACGCTGCACGCGATCCTGCGTCAACGCAAAGCACTTAACGCTCATCAGCTCCGGGAAAACCACCTTGCGGAGTTTTCTGTACCCGTTGACGGTGGAGGGGGAGAGTATCGCGTCCTTGCTGTCAATATATCGGTCGATAGCATCACCGACCGTGCGCTCAGACACACGAGCGGCAGACTTCGCGCCGGACTTCAATGCAGCGGCTTCATTCTCCGCTTGCCTTTTGGTAGGCGCTGTGACGGACACGCGCTTTCCGTCTACCATGACACTGACATTCCAGTTGCCGGATGGCAGTAGTTTTGCTTTCGGTATCTTCATCAAATTCCCCTCCAAACAATGTACAAGCACCATGCGGCCAGCAGAACGATAATGACAAACATTATAGCAATCACGCCGTTGCGGATACGGACACCACGCCGCATGATCTCAATCATATCTGCTTTTGCGTCAACGTGGCGTTCCAGTTCATCATTCCGCGCTTGCAAAGTTTCCTCGGTCGGCGTCAAGTGTTCGGAAATCCCGAACACCTCATCAAGAGAGATGCCAAGCACCTTGCAGATCGCAGCGACTGTGTAAACTGATGGGGACTTAGATGCGCGAGAGAAAAAATTTTTTACTGTTTGCAACGGTAAGCCTGCTTTGTCGGCAATATCTTGATGCGTTAGTCTTAACAAGTCTTTTTGCTCCTGACATCGTTTCTGAATGTTCACTTAACATCATATCCTTTCAGTGCAAATGTTGCACTTTTTTGTAGCAATGAAATTTGTCGAAAGTTGTCAAAGGGTCAAATCTAAGCCTTGAAAGTGCGGTGCTTGGTGCTGTACGGTCAAGACATGCAGCGGCGACCGCTTCCCGCTGGCTGCAAAAAGGCACTGCCGTTTGTTGCAGAGGGCGGCAGTGCCTTTACTTCGAAATATTGATGCTTGCCCCGCTATGTGCGACAATCGACATATAGCCCCGTTACTATAATTACTTGGAGGGACACAAAATGTTGTGTAATAGTGCGAAAGATGGTACAATAAAAAAACAGATTATGCGGAAAGGCAATAAACCCAGTACGAACGATCAAAATTGCCTTGAGAGCTTGCGCAAACAAATCCTTGAAATGATAGACCAGTTAACCCCTGCGGATTGCGCAGAAGTATTTTCAAAATTAAAAGAAAGAGGTGTGCTATGAAGAGCTACGAGTTTGACATTTCCAAACTGGCAGAGAACAGCATCATCATGAAAGGCCAGATCAACGACGTTGTATTTGGATTGAAAGAAATCTCAGACAAGATTGACACGCTGATTGCACTCAAGCAAGTTGAATTATCACTCCTGCAACAGCAGCGAGCGCCGCAATGCCAGAAAAAACAGCAGTAATAATAAACCGCATTTTCTCGCGGCGTTCCTTTTCGCCTTGATCTTTTTGCTGCCGCTCATGGTCTTTCCGCTCCGCTTCGGTTTTCATGCGGTCTTGCGGATTCGATGGGTAGAAAGTAGACATTACATCAGCTCCCGCATTTTTTTACTAAGCTCATCGAAAACGGCCAGCGCCGTATCTTTATCGGTTATTTCCCTGACAGCTTTAATAAGCGCGTCCTTTTCGCCCTTGCCCTCTGTGGCGGGGGCTTCTTTTATGCCCTCGGCCTCGACCAGTTTCCGCACCGTCTCAATATCCTCTAAGCACTTGGCGGTTTCTTCCGGGGTTTCCCCCTCGCGCAGAAGGATTTCGTCTGGCGTGGTTTTCAGCAGGATACAAATAACAGCAGCTTCTTTCGGAGAAGGGAGATTGCTATTCCGCTTCCATTCGCTAACCCATTTTGTTGTTCTGGTTGTCCCCATTTTTTTATTTAGTTCTTCGCAAAATATCGTGTTGTTCCTATATATTTTTTTAATCAAAAATACTATTTTTTCATAGTTAATAAAAACAACGTCCCTTTTTGCCACAGTAGTTACCTCTAAAAGTTTAATTCAAAAAATCAACATAGTCGGTAAACTTCCACATGCAGTCATAAAGCGTGAAAAGTTTTCCGTCTGTTCCGATAGTCTTTATTGTTGATATTAAAAATGAGCGACCAACAACAGAAAAATTGAATTCTGCAAATTTCCCATGTTTCCAACAATGAATGCATGCTTTGGAAAGTTCACCGTTAACGGAATAATAAAGCTCTCCAATATAGTTTTCTTCGTCAAATGACTTGATACTATCTCTTATGGTACTGAAAAATGCAATTAGAGGATATTGGTTCCGTTTTTTGGTTTTTGTTCTTGGGGCATAAATTAAATAACTTCTTGGTAAATCATCGGCATGAAGAACAGGACCAAAATCAAAACAGATTGAGTTAAAATTTATTTGGTAATCAGATGGAATTATTTTTTCAATTTCGTTATCTTGTTCTAAATCATGCAACGTGCTAAGATGATAATTTATTTCATTTACCGCAAGGCTTAATGTTCTTTTGTTGTTTAAGTTGTATGCTGCCCACGCCTTATTCTCTCCAATATACGAGCAGTTACAAATTTGATATGGTAAAAAGGGGAAATAAGTCATTCCCTCTTCAATGACTTGGCTCATTTTTAGCCAATCGTTTTTAGATAGCACATCTTTCTCACAACGATAATTTACTAAAATTGCTATTTTTGAAGGAGGCGCAGATTTAACTTCTTTTGGTTCAACATATGCAGCAGGCGAATCGTTTGACTCTGGTTTTTCCGCATAATATTCTTCATAGCTTCCACTCCAAGAAAGCCCAAAGCGACCTAAAAAATTATCTAAAACTCCCATAGCCCAAATATTTTTTCAAAACCGCCAATTAAAGGCGGTTATTTTTGTGCACACCGTCAACGAAGAAAATTCGTTGATGGTATTGACTAACGAAAAAAGTTCGTTTATAATAGCCTTACAGAACTTAATTAAGGCAACAAAAAACCAAGCCCCCAACGGATTTCTCGTTTTTGCGGACTTATAACCGATATTTTGTTGGCTGACACTTACATAATAGCGGTGTTGGTTGCGTTTGTCAATATAAAGTTCTGAACTTTATAAGGAGGGGAGAACGCTTGGAATTAAAGGCAATCCGAGAAAATGCCGGTTTGCGGCAGGAAGACGTAGCAAAGAAACTCCGTGTAAGAGTTTCCGCGGTGTCTAACTGGGAACGCGGTGTGAATGGTATTGCAAGCAAGTACATTAGACCGCTGACCAGATTGTACGGTGTGACCGAAACGGAAATCAGATCGGCATCGGGAGCCGCACAGGCTGCAAGAGCAGATAAGGCGATGAGACCCAGCGAAGAGAACTAACACACAACAGGAGGAAATGAAAGATGAAAGAACTCAAAGTTAAATTAACGTTTATCGAGCCGATTCTCGGAACCAGCCCCGCGAACCCTGATATCTACCGCGAGTTTATCGGTAGTCACGCGCCGGATACGGCGAGCGTGGAGGACGAGGTTGCGGCGCTGGGAGCGGACGCGGTTGCCGAAAAGTCCATGACCATTTTCCCGCGATTGAACGACGGTACGCCGTTTTTGTACGACTACCAGATCAAGGGCTTTTTCAAGGACACCTGCGGCGGTCTGCGCAAGGTCAAGGATTCGTCCAGCAGCAAAATCAAGGCTTACAAGAAGGAAATCGACAAGCTGATTTTCCCCGAGCCGCGCACCATTCCAATTCTCTTTGACGGCGAGATCAAGGAGTGCCAGCGCCCGCTGAGAGCGCAAACGGCGCAGGGCGAGCGCGTCAGCCTTGCAATGAGCGAGGAAATTCCAGCCGGGGCAACGTGCGAGTTTACGGTGGTATGCCTGTGCGACGACCATATCGACGTTGTGCGCGACTGGCTGGATTACGGAAGATTCTCCGGCATTGGCCAGTGGCGCAACAGTGGAAAAGGCCGATTCCGCTGGGAGGAAATCGAGTAACGCAACGGAGTGGCATGGACGCGCCTTGCACGGCCTTGAACAGCGAGGATTAGCCCCGGAAAGCAACGGAATGGTTTTGCCGGGAACAGCGTTGACGAGCAACGGCAATGCGGAGATAAGTCTTGCGATGAGATGTGATGGCGAAGAATAGCTGTGATCAGCAAAGGAGTAGCCTCGACTGGCTCTGATGTGCTATGGCATGGAATTCCCTTGATTAGCAATGGAATCGCTTCGCAATGCGAAGCGTAGCACAGCATTGGTAGCGAGTAGCAGGGACCGGAGAAGCAACGGAACAGCAATGATGTGAACTGTACAGCATTGGAAGGCAACGCAATGGAAGAGACACGCATAGATATGCAGAGGAATAGTTCAGCGAAGTGATGCAGCGGAGTTGCGACGTTTCGCTGTGAACCGATTTGTAATGCAAAGAAAATGCCCCGCCCAATGTTGCAGCATCGAGCGGGGCGGGTGGGACAAATCTCACCACAAGATATTGTGTCCGTGCTTATTGTAGCACGAGAGAAAGGAAAAGGCAAGATGCTAAAGCCACAACAGTTAACGCGACGGCGAAACGACCTTGAGCGAGCCGTGCGCGGCGCGATGGGACGGGCGTTGATTCGCACCGGCAAGGAGCTGGGCGAGGAAATCGGCTTGTCAGAAACGCAAATCTGCAATCGCATGGCGGGGCGGTCCCGCTGGACTTTAGATGAAATTTGGGAGCTTGACCGAGTTTTGCAATTTACGGACGCGGAAAAGCTCATGCTGATCGGGGGCACGAAATGATTGACACACTGATTTTCGGCGGCATTGCCGCTGCGGTGATCGCGCTCAACGGCTGTGACTTTACGACGGGGCTTGCCGTCATCGGCGCGTGCGCGGTGTGCAAGGTGCTGTATGAGCTGCTGCCGTATATCGACAGGGGGTGCAGGAAGTGAAATGCGAGCTGTACCATGACAACTTCCAGAATTTTAAGAAATACGGAATCCCAAAGGCGCAGCTTGTGATCGCGGACATTCCTTACAATATCGGCGCTGACGCTTACGGGAGCAACCCGACGTGGTACATCGGCGGTGACAACAAAAACGGCGAGAGTAAAAAAGCAAAGAGCAGCTTTTTCAACTCCGACGGCTATTTCAAAATCGCCGAGTATATGCACTTCTGTAACCGGCTTTTGAAGAAAGAACCGAAGGAGAAAGGGCAAGCCCCGGCAATGCTTGTTTTCTGCGCGTTTGACCAGATGCAGACCGTTATGGAGTATGGCAAGCAGTACGGATTCAAAAACAGCTACCCGATGTTTTTTTGCAAAAACTATTCCGCGCAGGTGCTTAAAGCCAATATGCGAGTAGTAGGGGCGACGGAGTTTGCGGTAGTGCTTTACCGTGACAAGCTTCCAAAATTTAACAACGGGCGCGAGATCGGCGAAGATGGGAAACCGATTCGCGGCACGGGAAAGATGGTTTTTGATTGGCAGAAGTGGGAGCGCGACGGGAAGGACATTCCCAAGATCCACCCCACGCAGAAGCCGGTGAATGTGCTGAAAAGGCTGATTGAAGTTTTTACCGACCCCGGCGACGTTGTAATTGACCCATGCGCGGGAAGCGCGGCCACCCTTCGCGCGGCGTATGAACTTGGGCGAAATGCTTACGGTTTTGAAATCGACAGGAATTTTTACAAGGCGGCGCAAGAAGAAATGCTTGCTCCACTGTTTGAAAAGCCCGCACAAATCACGGTGGAAGAGGTGACACGGTGAGACGGCACGACAAGCGCACGAGAGAGCAGCGCAAGGCGGACGAATCGGCGCTGTTTGCTGCCGGATGCTTTGGATTAACGTTGATCCTCATCGGCATTGCGTTACTGCTTACCGGCTGCTCGCTGGTTTTGCTGAGTGTTGATGCGAAAGACGTTGATGAGCCGGAAGCGCCTGTTGTCGAAGAGTATGACCCAGCGTGGGACATTCCTGCGACCGAAAGCGCGGTGTGCAACGACGTGTTTCTTGGAGAGTTTACGCTGACGGCCTATTGCCCCGGGCGCTGCTGCTGCGGCAAGTGGGCAAGCGGCTACACCGCGACCGGCACGATGGCGACCGAGGGACGCACGATTGCGGTCGACCCGAAGGTGATCCCTTACGGAACGCGCGTGCTGCTGATCTGGCCAGACGGTACGCAACACAGCTACATCGCCGAGGACTGCGGTGGCGGCGTGAACGGCAACCACATCGACGTGTTTTTCAACGACCATCAGGCGGCGCGAGTCTTCGGCGTGCAGAGCGCAATGCTTTATTTAGAAGGGGATAATGATGTACCGATGCGATAACTGCGGCGCGGAGTTTGACGAACCGGAACTTTACTGTTCCCGCGAAAATCTGGACGGCGAGAACTGGACGATTACCACTCAAACCGTGTGCCCTTATTGTGGCACAGACAATATTACGGAGGTAAAAGATGAACCTTTATCAGATTGATTCCGCGCTTGCGGAATGTGTAGATGCCGAGACCGGCGAAATCCTTGACGTTGAAAAGCTCTTGGAGCTGAACATGGCAAGAGAGCAGAAGATCGAGAACATCGCTCTTTGGATAAAAAACGACGTTGCCGAAGCAAAGGCGATCCGCGAAGAAGAGAAAACCCTTGCGGCGCGCAGACAGGCTTTAGAGCGCGCGGCAGAGAGCAAGAAAAAATATCTTGATTCTGTGCTGAACGGCAAGAAGTTTTCCACGCCCCGATGCTCCATCAGTTATCGCAAAACCACCAGCGTGGAGGTCTCCGACATGGGCGCGGTGGTGGCGTGGATGCTCGCCAACGGCCACGACGGCGAGGTTACTTACAACGCCCCCACGGTGAGCAAGACCGACCTTGCCCTGCTACTGAAAAACGGCGCCGAAATCGACGGTGCGACGCTTGTACAGGGCATGAGCATGGGGGTGAAGTGATGGAGTACAACTTTGGTGAGAACAAAGAGGAATACAGCCAAAAGCAGGGGAAGAAAATCCCAGTTTGGCAATCCGATAAGTACAAGGAGAGCAAGAAGAAAGCTTGCGAGATCATCGAAAGCGGGAAGTATGGACTTTCCCCCGCAGATTTTTGGATTCTGATGAACGAGACGAAAAGCGGCAAGATGGGTTATACAGGTCTGATTATCTCTCACAACGGCTGCTTGAAAATCAACGATAAGTTGGAAAAACCGTTTAACCCGATGGCCGTTACCGAGGACAAATGCGGATACGGCGGCGCGCTGGTGTTTACCTATTGCGATAAAGACCAGGGATTATATGAGGTTGGCGAAGTCACACAGAAAAACTGCAAGAACGATTATCCGTATGCGATGGCGTTTAAGCGTATGTTTGACCGCGTTGTGCTGAAACTTTCCAAGCTCGCTTATTCCGGCATTTACAGCGAAGCGGAGAGTGATTCGTTCCGCGACCCGGTTGATGATACCAGGGCCCCGAGCAATGGAAAATTAGAAAAACCGCCTAAGCAGGATAAGAAGCCGAGTAAGGAAGAGATGGACGCGTTTAACGCGCAGTACAAGCGCGAGGTTGAGAAAAACACCTGCAAGGACTGCGGCATGCCCATCTATCCAGTGCTGCACGGCGGCAAGTCTTATTCCGTTGCGGAGATCGCGGAGACCGCGCGAAAGACCTATAAGGCGCCGCTCTGCTGGTCGTGCATGATGGCGAGGAGAAAAGCAAATGAAAGCCCGACTGCATGATTTATCCCTTGCGCGCGATGGTGGGTATTTGCTCACCATCGCTACGCGGGAGAACGTCGGCACACTGTACGACGAGCTGCGCGAGGTAGACGTTGACGTGACCGTCAAGAAGCACCGAGAGAAACGGAGCCTTGATGCAAACGCTTACTCATGGGTGCTGCTGGATAAGCTCGCAGAAGCCACAGGAACGCCCAAGAGTGAGATTTACCGCAGAGAGGTAAGGGACGTCGGCGGGAACACAGAAACCATCTGCGTGCGCGAGAAGGCCGTACAGAAGCTATGCGACGGCTGGAACAAGAATGGTATCGGCTGGCAGACGGAAGTGATGGATAGCAAACTCGACGGCTGCAAAAATGTGGTGCTGTATTACGGCTCGTCCACCTTTGACACAAAGCAAATGTCACGCCTGATCGACAACATCGTGCAGGACTGCAAGGAGCTGAACATTGAGACATTGACCCCGCAACAGCTTGACGCACTAAAGGAGGAATGGGGCAGATGACTAAAAGCATCATGCAGGACAAGAGAGAATGCTATATCTCAGGATTCTCGACGAACCTCGCGCGGCATCACATTTACGGTGGTGGCCGTCGGCAGCTATCCGATATTTGGGGTTGCTGGGTATGGCTACGCGCCGACTGGCACAATATGGCTGACTACGGCGTGCACGGGAAAGACGGCCACGAGCTGGATATGCGGCTGAAACGCGAGTGTCAGAAGCGCTTTGAAGAGCTTTACGGCCACGATACTTTTATGGCTGTATTCAAGAAAAACTATTTGGAGGAAGAATCATGCTGAACAAAATTTGCATTATGGGGCGCATTACGCGCGATCTGGAACTGCGACGCACGCAGGACGGTACGGCGGTCACGAGTTTCACCGTCGCCGTCGACGACGATTTCAAGAGCAAGGCAACCGGCGAGAAGAAAACCTATTTCCTCGACGTGGTTGCGTGGCGACAGTCGGCTGAGTTTGTCTGCCAGTATCTCGGCAAAGGCCGCATGGTCGTGGTCGAGGGCAAGCTTACCGTCCGTGACTGGACGGACAAGGACGGCAATAAGCGCCGCAGCGCGGAGATCATCGCCGACAACATCTACTTTGGCGACAGCAAGCGCAGCGATTCTCCAGCGCCGCAGTACACAGCAGATATCTTTGCGGAGGTCAGCGAGGACGACGGCGAGCTGCCGTTTTAAGGGAGTAGTCTATGGCAAAGAGCGGGATCGATTACTTTCCGCTTGATGTCACATTGAACGCAAAGTTTGAACTGATAGAAGCAGAATTTGGCTTGACAGGATTTGGTGTAGTCGTTCACTTGCTGCAAGAGATTTACGGCAAGGCGGGTTACTACATTGAATGGACAGAGGAGGTTGCGCTTTTGTTCGCCCGCAAGGTCGGGTTGGGTGGGAGCGTCGTTTCCGAAATAATAGAGGCTTCTATCAGACGAGGGATGTTCGACAAAGAGAAGTATGACAAGTACCACGTATTGACCTCTAAAGGCATACAGGAAAGGTACTTCGAGGCAGTCAGCCGCCGTAAAACTCTCGAAGTCGATTACAACATCCTTCTGGTTGATGTTGCCCAAATTTTACCCAATGTTTACATTTCTTCGAAAAATGTAAACATTTTTTCAAAAAATGCTGACATCGAACGACAAAGTAAAGTAGAGAAAAGTAGAGTAGAGAAGAGTAAAGAAGAGTACATATTATGCGCTGAGCCGCAAGCGGCTGACGCGCTGCCGGTGATTTCTTTGCCGCTGAATGACGGGACTTTTTTCGACGTGTCGGAGAGCGACAGGACCAAATGGTCGCAGCTCTATCCGAACGTTGACGTTCTACAACAGCTCAGAAACATGGCGGGATGGTGCGACGCGAACCCTACCAAGCGAAAGACGCGCGGAGGGATTAAGCGTTTCATCGCCGCTTGGCTTGCCAGAGAGCAGGACAAGGGCGGCAAAGCACCGCAGAATAGGACGTTTGTAGGCGGCGATGTATTCGCCGAGATGTTGGAGGAGGAAAAGAACCGTGGAAAGAGCTGACGTAATTAGCCTTTTAGGGCGAGTAAAACAGGCCTATCCGCAGGCCTATGCCAAGATGACCAGAGCAGAAGCCGAAGAGATGGTTGCCCTCTGGTCGGACATGCTGGGCAATGAAGACCCCGCCGAGGCGATGGACGCAGTGAATGCGCTGATCGCCGAGGATACGAGGGGGTTCCCTCCGAAGGTCGGCCAAGTGCTGGCAAAGATCAGGGGCGCAGCTTCCCCGCGAGTCTCGGTGGCGTGGATGAAGCCATACATCGAGAGGATAGCCGAACAGGAGGAATTCATGCCGAGCGTATCGCGTTATGCGAGAAAACACGGGATGACGTGGGAAGCGGCGGCTGCCGAAATGGCAGGCGGTGCACCGTGAGCGGGTATCGCGGGGGCATTTTCAAGTGCCCGTTTTACTCGCGGGACTACCGCGACTATCTCAACTGCGAGGGCGCACAAGTCAAACTGCCGAAAGAAGAGCTGGCCGAATACACGCGGCGCTACTGCGCCAACGAGGAATGGCGGCGCTGCCCGATCGCTCGGGCGTTGACGCTGCACTACGAAAGGACGGAGAACCGATGAGCGAAAGAAACAGGGACAAGGTAAAACGGCTTGAGCACGAGCTCGGCAGATACCAGAAAAAAGTCGGCGAGCTGATGAAGCTGAACGCGCAGCTTTCCAAGCGCGCCAGCGGCGTTGCCGAGATCAGCATTGCAACCGACGCGCTGCTTGCACAGGTGGCGATTGCCTACGGTGAGGACGCAGTAGACCCCGACACGGGGGCGGTCATCGGCAAACGCCTGATGCTGCTGAAGTTCGACGCACGGGAAACCTATCGCAAGTACGAAGTGCATGCCAGAAGGGATGGCGAAAACTACATCATCGGCGTCGGTTTGCGGGATGATCCTGCGGACAGCAAGCGGGAAGGCGTCGGGGATGCCACTGAGAGCGCGCAGGAGAGCTCGGAAGAATCGAAATGCGAAATTACACCAACAGATGGTGAAAACGCGCAGAGCGCGTCCCAGGGCGATTTGCAGGAGGCCAACGATGGCACTGACATCAGCTGACCTTGCACGGCTGGGCCCTGCGGCACAGAAGCAGGTGCTTGACAAGCTGGCAGGCACGCAAAAGCCGAAAAAAAGCAAGTACGGCAACCGCAAGGTCGTGCGCGACGGCATCAAGTTCGATTCCGAGCGCGAGGCGGCGCGATTCGCCGAGCTGAAAGTGCTGCGTGCGATGGGAAAGATTCGCGATTTGCGGCTGCAAGCCAATTTTACCCTCGTGGAGGGCTACACGACCATTGAGGGCAAACGCATCAAGCCGATGGTCTACCGAGCGGACTTTACCTATGAGCGGACGACTGAGCCGGATTGCAACGGCACGGTACACTGGCTGCGCGAGGTCGAGGACGCAAAGGGCGCGAAAACGAAAGACTATCTGCTGAAAAAGAAACTGATGCAGGACAAGTACGGCATCACGATCCGCGAGGTGTGAGATGAACTTTGAGCACTGCCACAGCTGCAAGCCGCCGACGCGGCACGTAGGCTGTCACGGCGATTGCCCGTACTATCAGGCGGATATCTCCGCGCGGAGTGCGGCGAAAGAAGAAAAGCGCCGCCTGACGGATGCAAAATGCGACTGGCTGTGCGCGCGCCAATTCAAAACGCGGCGCTATCAGCGCTTGAAAGGACAGCAGGGATGAAGGGCAGATACCTCTACCTCGCGCTCGACCACAAGCACACGGGCATCGTGACCTGCGTTGCGGATTCGCCGACAGAGCTTGCGCGTCTGCGCGGAATATCACCTACCGTCGTCTCCCACGCGCTCGCGCGGGCGAAGAAGAACCTGGAAAGCAAGTCGTGGTATGTCTCTGTCTGGACGGAATGGAGCGACGCGGAGTATGAAAAATATTTTGGTCGGAGAATGTGAGGGGCGAAGATGAAACACCTCGGCGATATTACGAAGATCAACGGCGCGGAGATCGAAGTCGTGGACGTTATCACCGGCGGCTCACCGTGCCAGGATTTGAGCATTGCAGGGAAACGCGCCGGATTGGCCGGCGCAAGGAGCGGATTGTTCATGGAACAGGTTCGCATCGTAAAGGAGATGAGAGAACATGACAGATCGAATGGACGGACAGGTGACATGGTCCGACCTCGGTTTATGGTCTGGGAAAACGTGCCCGGAGCGTTCTCGAGCAACAAAGGGAGAGACTTCGCGGCAGTCCTCGAAGAGATCATCCGCATCGCAGAACCGGAAGCCCCCGATATTGAAGTGCCTGAAAAGGGTTGGAACACCTGGGGGGGCTACCACGATGAAGTGGGAGGACGATGGAGCGTGGCTTGGCGAGTGCATGATGCGCAACACTGGGGAGTCCCCCAACGTCGCCGTCGTATCTCGGTTGTCGCAGATTTTGGAGGCGACACCGCAGGCGAAATACTCTTTGAGCGCAAAAGCGTGTCAAGGCATTTTGCGGAGAGCGGAACGGCGCGGGAAAGACTTGCCGGAGATTCTGAAAGCGGTGCTGGTAGAACAGGCGAAAGCATAGCACATGCTTACGGAGAAACAGGTGTTGGATATTGGAAGAATGGCGTTCAAACATTGCGGGCAGAAGGAGAAAACAGACCATCGAGACCATCTAATGTTGTCGTATGCATGGCTACACAGCAGGGCGGCGCAGAACTTCGGACAGACGACCGATCACCTACACTTACCGCAGCGGCCGGCATGAGCGGGAACAATCAGCCGGTTGTATGCGCCGGGTTTAAGCTCGGCAACAGCGAGCAAGCGCGAAGCATCGGCTACGCCGAGGAGCAAGCCCCCACTCTGTGTGCGGAGTGCGGAGGTAACAAGCCCGCGGTCGTGGCACTGGATATGACACACGCTTGTGACGTCATCCGCGAGTGTGGCGAGGTCGTTCCGAGTTTGCAAGCAAGAATGGGAACAGGCGGGAACCAAGTGCCGCTGACGTATCAAATGCAGGGCTTCGGCGATTATCGCGAGGGCGATGTTGCGAGCAGCTGCAAGCAGCGAGACTACAAGGACAGCACCGATTTAGTGGTCAGCAGTGTTGATTGCCGCAATTTCACCGAGGGGGGCGAGATCAACGGGACGCTGCAAGCAAAAGAGAGCGGCGGGCAAAGTCTGAATTTGCAAAGCACTGTCCGCACGGGAATGATCGTGCGCCGCCTTACCCCGATGGAGTGCGAACGGCTGCAAGGATTCCCGGACGTTTGGACCGACATTGGCGAGTGGCGCGACAGCAGGGGCAAAATGCGCAAACCAAGCGACAGCCCGCGCTACAAGGCACTGGGTAACTCCATCGCCCTGCCCTTCTGGGATTTCCTGGCAAAGCGTATCAGCGCGCAATATCTACGCCCTGTTACGATGGGCAGCCTGTTTGACGGCATCGGCGGGTTCCCACTGGTATTTGAACGGCACAACGGCAAGGGCACGGCACGCTGGGCAAGCGAGATCGAAGAATTCCCCATTGCCGTGACAAAATTGAGATTTGGGGGGGAATGACTATGTACATTGGCGAACCATTTAGCTGGAAGCCTGCCGCATTTGAGGGCAGCTATTTTACGGCGGAGGTACACGGAATCAAGCTCAAAGAGAGCTTCAAATTTTAGGGAGGTAATTATGGACGCTATTGAATTTATCAAGCAGTTGAGACGCATGGATGAAAAGGGAGTGCCGAAGAATCGTTTCATTTATCTACGCGTTGGCAGAGAGACGGATTCGCCAGAGGACGTTGTGGCCGAAGTTGAGGAATGGGTAAAGATGAATCCCGTCAAGACGCGGCAGAGCGTGTTTCTGGGCAACTATCCTTGTGCAAGGATTGATCGTCAAAGTGTATTGTACGCCTGCCCAGCAGATGTCTATGGAGACAACGTGTGCCCGAAGAAAAAAGATGCCGCTCCGATAACTTGCTACGAGTGCCGCCGCGAGTTCTGGCCGCAGGAGGTGGAGTAATGGAACGACTGACGAAGCGCGACACCGATGGACAGGCAATGATGGACTGCCAGAAGTGTAAAGCGGATTGGATGGGTAAGCATGGTAAGCCGATGGATAGCTGCACCGCGCTGTACTGCCGCAATCGCCTCAAGGATCGGATCGCCGCCTACGAGGACACAGGGCTGACGCCGGAACGCTGTGCCGAATTTGCGCGAGCAGACGCGGAAGGACGGTACATCGTAATGCGTGATGCGGAGCAGAAGGGCGTTGCCCGCCTGCGCGAGCTGGCCGAGGCCGACAAGGACGGGCGGCTGGTGGTGCCGCCGTGCAAGGCGGGAGATACGGTGTATGAGGTTACAAGTCGAAAAACCATAAGCGAATACCGAGTAAAGGCAATTCGCGTGGAATTGTTTTGTACATTCATTGAATGGGATATCGTAGCCGGGTTTGTTGATAAATCCATTTTCGGCGTACCGGTCGATGAAATCGGCAAGACCGTATTCCTCGCCCGCGAGGAGGCGGAGAAAGCATTGGAGGAAATTCGAAATGGCAACGGGAATTTATGACGAAATGATTTATGCGAAGCTGGACGCTATCCAGTCTTTGTTAATCGATATTTTGGAAGAGATGACGGAGGGCAAAGCAAAATGAGTAAGGCCGTGATGATAAGCATCCGCCCCAAGTGGTGTGAAAAGATTGCCAGCGGCGAAAAGACGATTGAGGTGCGCAAGACGCGGCCAAAGCTGGAAACACCGTTCAAGTGCTATATCTACTGCACAGTGGAAATGGCCGGGTATGATGCGCTCTGGGTTCTGGACGCTCCAACAAGAGAAAAATACTCGTTTATGGCGGTAGCTGCTTACTTAGAGAATCCAAAAGGTGCAAATAAAGGAAACGGCAAGGTCATTGGCGAGTTCACCTGTGACCGGATTTATGAGCTTGCGCCCCTCAACCATGCACCGGATGACGTAGAAACGCAAGCCTGCCTGACACGGGAAGAGATTGTGAACTACATAAAGGGAACCGGCTACGGCTGGCACATCGTCGACCTAAAAATCTACGATACGCCGAAGAAACTGAGCGAGTTCAAGGGTCTATGTAAATCGGATTGCTGTGCCTGTCCTTATTACAACTACAGCAAAATGGACTGTGACGGACGGACAATCAAGCGCCCGCCTCAGAGCTGGTGCTATGTGGAGGCGACGAAGGATGTATGACCTGAAACCTTGCCCGTTCTGCGGCGGAGAAGCAATACTTGAAACAGTAGATGGCAACAGCCCAGA
>OWIP01000207.1_pt1 | contig 46005 bp, 43 predicted proteins | sample 1732581 | NCBI WGS metagenome assembly OWIP01 (sample SAMN05065731, study PRJEB22554) | human gut metagenome | biome: ENVO:2100002; feature: ENVO:00000062; material: ENVO:00002003 | host: Homo sapiens | place: USA
GGAAGAACAAAAGCCCGAAAGGGAAAGAGGGGGCACATCTAATTTAGGGTACACGACGAAAAACCTTGTAGAAGAAGTCCAAACACGTGAGGAAAGGGGACATTGCATTTAGTGAGTTAAGCGATACCTTGAATATAGAAAACAATACTTGATATGGCAATGACATGGGGGAATATTTATGAAACAATACGAATATTTTGCGGCAGATTATCGAACGGGCAAAAAGCAGCTCAAAAGAGATTTTGCTCGTGATACGGTTGCGCTGTTTGAAAACGAAAACGCAACGCTAAACGACATTAGAGAGGGAAGAAAAGCCCTCAAAGCAAAATATAAAGCCGACAAAAGAACTCTCAAAAAAGAGAGCAAACGGCTTGAAAAAGATTTCAGAAAAGATTTCGGAATGTTCCGTCGTCCGATTATGGCGGGTATTTTCGACTTTTTTGAAGAGGCTAGGGCGGTGCCCAACGGCAGAACGCCTTTCAACGACGAAATCGAAATCAAAAAAGATATAGTATATAAAACCATTGACGGCAAACAGCTTTTGATGGACATTTATTATCCGTCGCATCTGATTGAGGGCAAGTCGCCTTGCGTGATGGATATTCCCGGCGGCGGGTGGATGATTCACAACCGCTTGCGCCGTGACGGATACGCAAGATGTTTTGCGGCTATGGGGGCGGTTGTCGCCGTCATAGATCATAGACTTTGCCCCGAGGTTTTCTTTCCGAAAGACCTCGAAGATTGCGTTGACGCATACAACTTCCTTTGCGACAATGCGGACAGATTCGGAATCGACAAGGACAATATCACCGTGACGGGCGACTCGTCGGGCGGACATCTTGCGGCGTGTCTCGGCATTGCCGCAACCGATGAGGAATATGCAAAATCGCTTGCTATTTCCACTCCCTCAACGAAGCCGTCGGGACTTATTTTCGTAAGCGGAGCGTTCAGCTTCGAGGTGATGTATCGCATTCCGCTCACCAACACGCTTATCGTCAGATACGTGTCGGGACAAAAGAGCAGAAAAGCGTTCAGAAATTGGAAATATTATAAGCAATCGAATCCCTACAACTATCTCAACGCAAATCTTCCGCCTTGTTACAACAGCGGCGGTATGACCGACTTTTTGTGCTTGGGCGAGGCAAAGCGTATGGGCGAGGCTTTGAGCAAGGCAGGCGTGAAAAACGAGTACACCGTCGGCAAAAATCTTTTCCGTTCCGACCATTGCTACGTGCTTCGTTTCCCGTTTGCGCCGGCGCGTAAGGACGCTTTGAAACTGTACGATTGGTATTTCAGGACGCAAAAAGACAGAGGCGTCGATTTGAGCGACGGCTTTGAAAGAGTGAAAAAGTTTATGACGCAATACAAAAAAGCGTTGAAAGGAGAAATAGAGTGCTGACGGTTGCCGTAGGGGACGTTATCGAAGGTGAAGTTTGCGACTTTGCAAGCGAGGGCGAGGGTATCGTCAAAATCGGCACGTACGCCGTTTTCGTGCCGTTTGCCGTAAAGGGCGAGATTATTCGCGCCCGTATTCGCTATGCAAAAAAGGACTATGCTTTTGCAGACCTCATCGAAGTCGAAAAACCCTCGCCCGAACGCATCAAACCAAAATGCACCTATTACGGCACTTGCGGCGGTTGCGATTTGCAACACGTGTCGCGCGAGTGTCAACTCAAAATCAAAAAATCAAACGTCGAAAACGCATTGAAAAAAGTCGGAGGATTGGACGTCAAAGTTGACGACGTCGTGCGCCTCAACGATTGGGAATATCGCAACAAAATCGCCCTTCCGTTCGGCTACAAACGCAAAACGGGGAGGGTTACGCTCGGATTTTACGAAAAGCGTTCGCACTCCGTCGTGCCTATGAAGTGGTGCGCTTTGCACGGCGAATGGGCGGCAAAACTCATTGAAATCGTCACCGATTGGGCAAACGCAAACCATATAAGCGTTTACGACGAAACGAGGGGCGAGGGTATATTGCGACACGTGGTTGCGAGAAATCTCGATACGCTGTCCGTTACGCTTGTCGTAAATTCGAATTTCGTGCCGAAATTGAGCGAACTTTGTCAAAATCTCGAAAAAGAGTTCGAGGGCGTTTGCGTGTACGTAAGTGAAAATACCAAAAACACCAACGTGATTTTCGGCAAGTTTGTAAAACTCGTTTACGGAAAAGAGAAAAAACAGAATCTCGGAGCGTTTGACGCAATCGTTTCGCCTTTGTCGTTTTTGCAAGTCAACAACGACGTCAGGGATGCAATTTACGATGAGGTTTGCGACGAACTTAAAGATTTTGACGGCGATATATTGGAGTTTTATTCCGGCGTGGGACTTTTGAGTGCGCAAATCGCAATGCGGCTTAAAAATGCAAATATAATATCCGTCGAAATCGAACCGAGTGCGGTTGACAACGCAAACGCACTTATGAAATCCTTGAAACTTGACGGCAGAGTGAAGTGCGTGTGCGACGACGTTTTGAATTACGTTGAAAACGCTTCAAAGGCGCAACCCGATGACGAAAAGGAAGAAAAATTGCCCGACGAAATCACGTCTTCGCCTTATTATCTTGGCGAAAAAGTGGAAAAAACGTCGAAAAAATCATGTGCTCTCGTGCTCGATCCGCCCAGAAGAGGTTGCGACAAAGCGGTGCTCGACGGCGCAATATCGGCAAAAATCGACAAAATCGTCTACGTCAGTTGCAATCCGCAAACGCTTGCGAGAGATTTGAAAATCCTTTCGCAAAACTACGAAATCAAGCGAGTTTCGCCTTTCGACATGTTTCCGCAAACGAGCAACGTCGAAGTGCTTTGCGTGATGGATTTGAAAAAATAAAATAAGTTTGCAAAAGCGAAATATGGTTGCTTTGACTGCAAACGAAAAAGAGGGAATTATGAGAAAAAAGTCGTGTGTTTTGGTGCTGATTATGCTGCTTTGCTGCGTGCTTGTCGCATGCAACGACGTGCCCGACGACAAAGGCGTTAGAATGGAAAGAGATTTGTCCGTTGATACGTCAAGTCCTATAGGACTGTATTTTTACGCAAGCGACGGAACTTATCAAAGATACAACGAAAACATAGGCGAGAACTATTTTGACACAAACAAACCGACGGTTGCGTTTTTCCACGGCTGGCTTCCCGAAGCAAGCGGATTTAAAGACGGTGAAATTTGCCACAACGCAGACGAATTTGCGCCGAAAATCATCGAGGCGGGCTACAACTTTTGCGCCCTCGATTATAGCAAATTCGCGCAAAGTTTGCCCGCTCTTTTCAACTATATATGGATGGGATTTGATGACAGCCACTCGGTTGCGTGCAGATTTGCAAGAGAGTTTGCCGCATGCTTTAAAGACTACGACAAAGAAATCAGATTCGTGTCCCACAGCTACGGCGCGCACTCGTCCACCGCAACGGCGTATCTGCTCTCAAAAATGGTCGAGCAGGGCATAATAGGCGCAAATTGTTTGCCGTCCAGAATGACGTATGCCGATCCGTATTTGGGAGATTTATTCACGGGCGGTATGTTCGGCGGCATAAAGGGCGACACGATCGAAAACGTCGGCGAGAGCATAGGCGCACGTTCGACGACGGAAGTGGTTGCCGACTGCATGCAGTATCTGTCGGACAAGGGCGTTGTCATCGACGTTTATTGCGGTATGCCTATGGCGTACGACCAATTCCTTGAAAAAGAAACCGAGCGCAGAGACGCTTGCAAGAAAAAACTCTACGATTCAGGCGCATGGACGATTCTCAAAGGCTTGCAAAAGAAATACGGTACGGTGGGCGATATACACATGCTCACGCTTGAGTGGACGTTCGACTCGTTCTTTGCGGACGTCAAACATTCGGAGAGACAATATTTCCCGACAGCGTCGCTGGACAATCAAAAAATGCTTGCGCTCAAAGGCAAACTTTTTGAGTCTACGCTAGAAGAACTTAACGTAAACAACGACGCTTTGGTGGAAGTCGAAAGATAAAATATGACAAGACGAGAGTTTGAAAAACATATACTCGAAACATACGGCATAGAACCCGATTTTCCGTGGCAGGACAAATCTAATGCGGTGTTCAGACATCCGCTCGGCAAAAAGTGGTTTGCGCTGGTTATGGACATCCCGAAATCTCGACTCGGAGAAAAGGACGAGAGCGTCGTCGACGTCGTAAACCTCAAATGTCCTCCGTCGCTCGTGTCGTCGTTTTGCCAAGACAATGGGATTTATCACGCCTATCACATGAACAAGGCAAACTGGATAAGCGTTGTGCTTGCCGACGCTGACGAGGACGAGATAAAGACGCTCACGGATATAAGTTTCAACCTCACGATAAAAAAACTCGCAACAAACAAAATCGAAAACGAAAATAAAGGTGCGCTATGAGAATTTCTTATCTCGCAACAAGCGAAAACGGCATTGAAAGTTACAAAATCGAAAACGCAAACGGCGCGTATGCCGTGATTATAACCTACGGCGCGCGCATTGCAAATCTTTGCGTTCCGTGCAAAGACGGCAGCCTTGTCGATGTGGTTGCAGGCTTTGAAAATCCCGACGGATTTATGAGCGAAAATCCCTATTTCAACGCCGTTATCGGCAGGGTGTGCAACCGTATAGGCGGCGCGAAATTCACCCTCGACGGCAAGGAATACAACCTCTTCAAAAACGACGGCAACAATCATTTGCACGGCGGAAAAGTCGGATTCGATTCAAGACTTTGGAGTGCCGAAATCATCGACGGAAAAGGACTGAAATTGTCAAGAGTTTCAAAGGACGGAGAAGAGGGATACCCTGCAAATCTCAACGTGTCCGTAACCTATTCGCTCTCGGACGACAACGCGCTTTCGCTCGAATATGAAGCGAGCGCGGACGGAGATACGCTTTGCTCGCTCACAAACCATGCTTATTTCAACCTTGACGGAGACTTCGAAAGCATACTCGGACACAAAGTGAGCATCGACGCAAACGAGCTTACCACCGTCGACGACGAGCTTATACCTCACGGCGAGAAGAGAAATATCCTCGGCACGGCGTTTGATTTTACCGAGGGGAAAACAATCGGCAAGGATATAAAAGCAAGCGAGCATATGTTTGAAATCGCAAGAGGGTACGACTTCAACTACGTTTTAAACGGCATAGGTTTCAGAAAAGTCGCAACCGCAAAAGGCGAAAAGAGCGGCATAAAAATGAGCGTGTTTACGGACAGAGCGTGCATGCAGTTTTACACGGGCAACTTCCTCGACGGGCTCAAAGGCAAAAAAGTTTACGGCTATCAATCGGCGTTTTGTATGGAAACGCAAGGTTATCCCAATGCGTGCAACGTGCCCGCTTTCGAGAGTATAAAACTTGAAAAAGGCAAGACGTACAAAGCGCACACGACGTACAAATTCGACGTCGAATAATATGAAAAAGACTTTGAAATGACAATATAGGCGTTTTATATGTACGAAACGCATAGATAAAGGCAGAATTATGACCATTGACGAAAGATTGAAACAATTCGAGCAACTTGCAAACGACGGTATGGATTCAAAAAACGCGGTGGAGGCATTAAAGCTCATCGGCATAAACGATTACACCGCCGAGGATTTGAAGTCGTTCAGGCTTTGGGGAGATTATATGCCTATGGGCGATATAGACCCTTATACCGAAGAACAACGCAATTTGCATGTTTTGTGGGACAGCGTCGACAGAGTTCCGCTTGGCGTAAACTGCAATTTTGCAGTGCCGTTCAGACAAATCGTCGCAAAAAAACTCTTCAAAAAATGCGGTGACGGTTTCGTCGCAAACGAGGGGTGCAGATTCAATTACGGTCATCGTCTCGAAGTCGGCGACAACGTAAGCTGGAACGCGGGCTGCTATATCGACACAAAGGGCGGCGTCAAAATGGGCGACTTTGCAATGCTCACCGAGTACGTCAAAATTTTCACACATTCGCACAGCGAACACGACCATATGCAAAGAGAGTACAACGGCGTGGAAATCGGCGCGTACGCAAAGGTGTACACCAATGCGACAATTCTTCCCGGCGTGAAACTCGGCACGGGAGCGGTTGTCGGTACGGGCGCAATCGTCACAAAGAGCGTGGACGATTTTACGCTTGTTACGGGTATCCCGGCAAAAGTTCAGCGCATGAGAAAATTCGAGAGCGAAAACATAGAAGAAATGAATCAATATATGATGAAAGAAGGGCTTTTCCAAAAATAAGTCCGCAACAACGAGGGATGATACGTTGACAATGAAATACGAGCTTTATATCTTCGATTTGGACGGTACGATTCTGGACACGGAGAAAGACCTTGCCATAAGTGTAAATTACGCTTTGAGCGTGTTCGATTTTCCCACGCTGTCGATAGGCGAGGTTGCCGACAGAACGGGCAACGGAGTAAAACGTCTTATAGAAAAAAGCGTGCCAAAAAACACAGACGCAAAGACAACGCTTGCGGTGTTGGACGTTTTCAAGCAACATTATTTTTATCATTGCGCCGACCATACGAAACCGTATGACGGCATAATCGAATTGCTTAACGAGCTGAAAACGCACGGCAAAAAACTCGCCGTCGTTTCAAACAAGATGGACAGCGCGGTGCAAGAGCTTGCGCGCGATTATTTCGACGGACTTTTTGACGTTGTCGTGGGACAGCGCGACGACGTGAGAGCAAAGCCCTATCCCGATTCCGTAAACAAAGTGATTCAAACGCTCGAAGCCGACAAAGCCGAAACTCTTTATATCGGCGACAGCGAAGTGGACGTGCAGACCGCAATCAATTCCGAGCTGGACTGCGTTTGCGTAAGCTGGGGATTCAGGGGGCGAGAGCGTCTTGAAGAGTGCGGTGCAAAACTCATCGTTGACAACCCCAAAGAAATACTTACGATATAATGCCGAAAAAGCGCAAAAAACGGTGATTTGCCAAAGGTAATTCGCAAAATTTAACCGGAGATCGCATAAGCAAGCGCAACTCTACAACACAAACGAAACGCATAGGCTTATAGTGCCGTTTATATTAATGTATATATAAATTTCAATAGCCATAAAAAAACGAGCGAAGATTAGCCGGGTGGCCGTAAGACAGTAAAACATGAAAGGCGTGACCATGAAGGTCACGCCTTTTACACGATGGGATAGCCGCAAAGCGGCGCAAGGGATACCAGCCCTTGTGTGGAACATAGTGGCGTAAATCGCTCCGGACATTTACAAGCACCGGAGGATTCTTCCTTAAAGAGCGCACATACGGGGCGAACAGTATAGAAGTGCGCCCTTGTATCTGTTTGACAAACCGGAAGTTGTCAGTTTAAAAAATATCAATCCAAATGCCAATATCTCTCATTTCGGAATTAGGTACTTTCTTATAAAAGCGTTGAGATTCTTCATTTGAAGCGGTTAAAGCAATGAGTGTTTCAATACCTAATTCTTTAAGTTGCTTTCTTAATTCTTCTAACAGCGTCTGTGCGACACCTTTATGCCGGTAGCTTTTCATGACACAGATCCAGTCCAGATATGCCTTAGTAGAGCCGTCAAAGTGGCTGCATATCATGGTAGAGTCAATCCTGCCCACGACCTTCCCATTCATATAGGCAAGCAGCGACAGAGAATTTGCAAAGGCGGGATTTTCAAAACTTGCAGTCACATCGGCTATGTACTTTTCATCAATCTCCCAGCCCCAGAAGTTTTCTTCTGCGCGCAAATCACGCTCAAACTGTAAAACATCTAAGATTCGTTCTTTTGTGTAGTGTTTGATTTCCATTCGATTCAACTCCATCACCTGCGAAGAAATCATCACAGAAGCGATTCCATTTTTCCTCATATTCAGCATGACTGACTAAGGTCATATCATTGGGGGCATAGATTCCACGCTTCTGTGCCTCAGATACAAACTTATATACCCAGTCATCAGAGGGCTCTACTACTGCCCGGACGCATTCCCAACCTTTCATTACCGCATAGTATAACCGGGTATGTCCATCCAGCGAAATAAAACGATCCTCGTTTGGAAGCACCTGAATGATGATATCCTGCGGTTTGTGAATGAAGGAGCTGATAGCCGCTATCTTATCTTCATCCACGAAAAACTGCGACGGCTGAATTTGATCTAAGCGTAGCGTCAATAACTGCACCTGTGGATACTCCTTGACGATCTTCCCATTTCTGTTATAGAACCGTGTAATATGCGGGGTATAGAAGCGAAACTCTTCCACGACCGCTGTATACACAGTTTGGTTTTCTCCGCGGATTATTGCTTCATAATCAGAAATGATCTCCACTTCATAAGGCCTTCCTTCTGCTAAAAAGCAACCATGCTGATGCAGAACGGTTTGAGAAAAGCGGTTATCCTCATATGTGTTTATCCGCTGTATTTCCATATTTTTACACTTCGTCCCTCGTCAAATTACGATTTGCAGGTCTGTTTGATTCCATATCATCAGATAGCAGGATAAGATACAGTTACAGCCACAGTAGTGCATACTGCTGTGGCTGTAACTGTCTTATGAACACCGCGTGTTTGTCGCTCGTTTTTTTTATGTTTTAAACTTTCGATGTTTTTTAGTCTTTGTTTTCAGTTTGAGCGTCGCAAGTTGCGATTTGCTCTGCCTGCGGTTCAACCGTTTGAATGGTTTGCAAGACGTTGACGTCTTCGCTTGCAGTCACTGCGTCGTTGTCGTGCAAATGCTCGGAGGGAATGATGTCGGACATATCGATTTGTTCAACCTCTCCGTTTCTGAGCAGTTTGCCGCCCGTGAAGCCTTTGCCGGAAACCTCGCCTGCTTGGGTGATGTACATAAACGCCTGAGGATCGCAGGCGGTGACGATATCTTTGACGCGGTTTATTTGTTTTTTGGACGTGACGCAGATGATCACGCTATGCTCCTTGCCGGTGTAGTAGCCGACGGATTTTGTGATTGTGACGCCTCTATGGAGTTGAACGGACAACTCGTGCGCGATTGCATCCGATTTGTCCGTGATGATTGTGAAAACCAAAGACGACATCAAGCCCGATTCGACGATATCGCACACCTTTGACGAGGTGAAAAGAGATATGAACGAATAGAGAATGGGAGAGAGAATTTTTGTGAGTATTGCGGTTGCGCCTGCCGATTTGTCAAGATTGATGAGCCCGAGAAAACCGGACGCGACGGCGACGACACAGTCACAAATCATAATCCACCAGTGAGTATGTGCCGAAGGATTGTGCTTATAGATGATTTTGCCGACGATATCGGTGCCGCCTATGCTCAGATCCTGTCTAAGCATAAATCCCATAGACACGCCGCCTATTGCTCCGCCTGCAAGCGCGGCAATGAGCATAAGACCGTAATTGCCGTCCGCATAGTATTGAGGACACTTTACGGCGCCGAGCATGTAGACAAAACCCGAATAGAATACGACCGCGATTGTCGTGTTGATTGCAAATTTTCTTTCAAGCACGCAAAATGCCGCAATGATGAGAGGAATATTGAGTAATATCGTAAAAATACCCGGATCGAACAGAGAAGACGACAGTTTCAGAATGGTGGGATTGGTGCTTCTTTCGGCTGCATAGTGAATGATTGCGGCGATACCGCCGACTCCTCCCGGCGCAAAACCGTTCGGGTTTATAAAAAGATATGCCGACAACGCTCTTACAAACGCAAGAACGACCAACATGATAAAAAACTTGGTAAGGTAGGCGGTTTGATTTTTGTCGAGAGAGATTTTCTTCATGTGTTCACCGAGTCGGAAACATAGTTTCCGTATGTATATCCAAAGATAAGAATTTCTGCGATAAAAGTCAAGCGTTTTGACGATTTGGCGGAACAGGAAAAAAATATTCATACAGCTGTACGACTTTAATATGGCTTTAACAATTTGTCCGTATGATTTTGAGTATGGAAGTTGCCTTTAGGCAAGATTGACAGACGCCGCGTTTTATGGCATAATAATATCCGCAAAAGAAAAAGAATATCGTTTATGAGAAGTATGGAAAAAGAAAAGGACTTTATTGCCCAAAAGTCAATGGCAAAAAGCATTGGCATGAACACTCTTTCAAAGCTGAAAGAGTCGCTTTTTTCAGTGCTTCCGGTTGCGGTTATCGTGCTTATTTTTGCCGTAACTCCCATCACCGATTTTACAACCAAAGAAATCGTAACCTTCGTCGTGTCGGCGATTATGCTCATTTTTGGTATCGCGCTTTTCAACGTGGGGGCTGACCTTGCAATGACGCCTATGGGCGAGCAGGTCGGCGCAGGCTTGACAAAGTCGAAAAAACTGCCGCTTTTGCTTGGCGTAGGCTTTGCGATGGGCGTGCTTATCACTGTTGCCGAGCCCGATTTGAGCGTGCTTGCAGAGCAGATTAAGGCGGTCATGAACAGCACCGTGCTTATCGTGACGGTAGGTGTCGGAGTAGGTCTGTTTTTGGTTATCGCAATATCGAAAATCGTTTTCAGAAAAGATTTATCCGCTCTTTTGATTTTCTTTTATATGGTGCTTTTCGCGCTCACTGCGATTATGTTTGAAAACGACAAGGGCGTGTTTTTGCCCATGGCGTTCGACTCGGGCGGCGTCACGACGGGACCGATAACCGTTCCTTTTATCATGGCACTCGGCGTTGGCGTTGCGTTGAACACCGGAGGTAGAAACGCAAAGGAAAACAGCTTCGGTCTGATCGCGCTTTGCTCGATAGGTCCTATGATTGCGGTCATGGCACTCTCGCTTGCATCTAGCGGCGATATGTCATATACGCTTCCCGATTACTCCGTAGAAGCCAATCTCGGCGCAAACTTTGCGCCCGCTCTAGGCGCGGTTGCGCTCGAAGTGCTGATTGCGCTCGGACTTATCGTGGTGTTCTTCTTGATTTTGCAATTTACCGTTTTGAAATTGCCAAAGCAAAAACTTCTTCAAATCGGCATCGGCATCGTTTATACCTACGTAGGACTTGTGGTGTTTCTCACCTCCGTCAAGGTCGGCTTCATGCCCATAGGCTTCAAGCTCGGTGCGGAAATAGCGGAGTATTCGAAGCCTTTGCTCATCGTGTTTGCGTTTGTGATAGGTCTTGTGGTCGTGCTTGCAGAGCCTGCCGTGCACGTGCTCAACAAGCAAGTGGAACAAATCACCAACGGCGCGGTGTCCAAAAAGTCAATGCTCATCGCTTTGTCGCTGGGTGTGGGAATTTCAATCGGACTTAGCGTAATCAGAATTATATACGGATTTTCGCTGCTTTATTATCTGATACCGGGTTACCTCATCTCGCTGGGACTTTCCTTCTTCGTGCCAAAGATTTACACGGCAATCGCGTTCGACTCGGGCGGAGTTGCAAGCGGTCCGTTGACTTCGAGCTTTATCTTGCCGTTTGCGGTGGGCGCATGCGCGGTGCTTTGCGGCGAACAAGAAGTTTTGAACCTTGCGTTCGGCATCGTGGCAATGGTTGCAATGACGCCGCTTATCACCATTCAGCTTCTCGGTTTCAGAGCGGTTGCAACGGCAAAAGTCAAAGAAAAAATCGTTATGCGCCGCATCCTCGACGCCGACGACGAACAAATCATCGATTTTACGTAAGGAGGGCATATGGCTGACAAAATTGTGAAAAAAGTCAAAAAAGTCGCGAAAAAAGTGGCTGCCAAGGGCGCGGAAATCAAAGCCGATATCCAAAACGTCAAAAACCCTTCCAACGCACAAAAGGTCAATTCAGGCAAGTTGGAATTGCTTGTGAGCATCGTTCCCAACAACAAAGCGGAGTTTTACACCGACCTTTTGCAATCGTCCTTTGAAGTCAACTTCCAATGGACGTCGCGCGCAAGGGGCACTGCAAACGCCGAGATGTTGAGCCTTTCGGTGTGGAACGACCAATCCAAAACCGCTATATTCAGCGTCATCAAGCAAGAGAACGCAAAAGACGCGCTTGTGACGCTCAACGAAAAATTCAACACCATCAAAAAAGGGAAAGGCATTGCTTTTACCGTGCCTTTTTCAAGCATGATCGGCGTTGCCGCATACGGATTTTTGAGCAACAACCTCAAAACCGTAAAGGAGGAAAACAGCAATGAGTAAACAACACTTCGTTATCGTGTGTATAATCAACGACGGATTCGCCGACGAGGCTATGGACGCGGCAAGAGCGGTGGGCGCAAGAGGCGGCACTGTGTTGAGCGCAAGAGGCACTGCCAATATCGAGGCGGAAAAGGCGTTCCATATTCAAATTCAACCCGAAAAAGAAATGATTATGATTCTGGTGGACGACGCCATCAAAGACGACGTGTTGCGCGCATTGTACAGAAGCGTCGGCACGCACACTCCCGCGCACGGAATTGCGTTTTCAATGCCCGTAGACGGCGTTGTTGGCATAGGCTCGAGCGATCCCGAAGAAGAATGAGATTGTTTATAGGCAATCAAACGTAACACGGCAAAAAAAGAAAAGTCCTTTGATGAATCAAGGGACTTTTTTGTTGTCGTTTTTGCGGTTGAGTTTAAATTGTGAGTTGCTTTTTGAACTACAAGGTATGTGTTTTGCAAGTTGCTTTTTTTGTCAAACCGCGAAATGAAAGTTTTGCGAGCGGCGAGGGTGAAATCAGCGTCTATAATCGTCGTCGCGGCGAGAATCGTAGCCTTGCGGATAATTGTTTTGATAAGAGCCGCCTCTTTCGTAATCGTTGCGCTCGTTGTCGTAGCGGTCGTCGCGATAGGTGCGCGAAGAATCGTAGTCAAAATCGTTTTTGCGACGCTCCGAGCGCATTACGCTTTTGCCTTGCGTGCGGTCGTTTTTCGAGGGCTTGAAGAGAAGAATCGCAATGATTATCGCAGGCACGGCTATGCCGATGATGAGAATTATGCGAAGAGCAAGCGACGTGTTGGGGATTATGTCGCCTTTTTCGGGATCGGGCGCGGGCTTGCTGTTGATGAGTCTGTCGCGCTCCGCTTGCGTTATCGGGTGATAGGGCACGACGAAATCTTCAAAAGAATCGCGAGGTGCAAAACCGAAAAGCGCATCGCCGTCAAGCATCGCCACAACGTAGATTTGCGTTGAGTCGGTTGTGTGATAACCCAAAAACTTTATCGTGTAGTCGGCGGTGATTTCAACGCCGGACAATTGCAAAGATTCCGCTTTCAGCGTCAATCGGAGGTCGGGGGAGGGCGATACGCCGTCTTGGAAGGTTACGGTTGACGTCGAGGGACGAGTTTCGGCTTTGAAATAAAAATCCATGCCGCAGTATTTGACTTGATAGTATTGCGGAACGACCGCTTTTGAGCTTATATCGGTGATGTAATAGCTTTCGGGGATCAAAAAAGTGTCGTCGCCGTTGGTAAGTTCAAGCGTGGAAGCAATCGCATAGGCGTTGCCTTCGAGGTTGGATACCGGGGCAACCAGCACGTTTTGAGTGGAGTCGGCATATGCAATGGAATAGGGCAAGAGTATGCCCATAAGCACGCACACCGAAAGCGCGACGCTTGTCAAAACAAGCGCAAGCGTCAAGAGAATTTTTTTGGATAGATTTGTCGAGCATCTTTTTTCCATACGAATATAATACTATAATCTTTGCCAAATTGAAAGTCTTTCCATACAACTTTTCAACGCTTTTTTTGTCGCATTCTTGAAAATAAGGTGGCATAATTGTTTGTTTTTTGCGAGATTCGAGGCTTATTCTTTGGGCATGAAAGACGACTGTGCAATTTTGCAACTTATAAAAATTCAAAAAGAAATAGACGCAAGAAGTCGCGACGCACTTGCAAACTACAACAAGGACGTAGTGCACGAGAAGCAAATGGCATTTCACCGCGCGCAAAAAAGAAACAGATGGGTTTTCGGAGGAAACCGATCGGGGAAAACCGAGTGCGGCGCGGTGGAGTGCGTTTGGCTTGCAAGAGGAATACATCCGTTTCGGCAAAATCGCGACGACGTTTTCGGTTGGGTGGTGAGTGTGTCGCAGCAGGTGCAACGCGACGTTGCGCAGGCAAAAGTTCTCAAATACCTTGCGCCAAGATATATAGAAGATATAGTTATGCTCGAAGGAAAGCGAGGCGCACCCGAATACGGAGTGATTGACTACATCGTCGTGAAAAACGCTTTGGGAGGGACGAGTAAAATCGGCTTCAAATCCTGCGATCAGGGCAGAGAAAAGTTTCAAGGAACGTCGTTGGATTTTGTGTGGTTTGACGAAGAACCGCCGAAAGATATATACGACGAGTGCCGAATGAGAGTGTTTGACAAAAAGGGCGACATATTCGGCACTATGACTCCGCTCAAAGGGCTCACATGGGTGTATGACGAAATAGAGATGAATGTTTCTCAAAGCCCTGAAGTATGGTGCGAGTATATGGAGTGGAACGACAATCCCTATCTCGACAAAAGAGAGATAAAGGCAATGGAAAGCACCGTGTCGAAGCAAGACCAGTTGTCGAGAAGATTCGGCAAATTCTCTACGGCGGAAGGTCTTGTTTATCCGGAATTCGACCAGAACGTTCACGTCATCGAACCATTCGACGTGCCGAAGGAATGGCAGTGCGATTTGTCCATAGATCCGGGGCTTACCAATCCCACGAGTTGCCACTTTTACGCGGTGGATTTCGACGGCAATATATACGTGGTCGCAGAGCATTTCGAGGCGGGGCAATCTGTGGATTTCCACGTTGACAAAATCAATGCGATTGCAAATAAACTCGGTTGGAAACGCGACGAAAAAGGACGACTGCACGCACTCATCGACAGCGCGGCAAACCAAAGGACGCTTGCCTCTCAAAAGAGTGTGGCTGAACTGTTTTGCGAAAGGGGAATTGTTGTCAATACCAACGTAAACAAGGATTTATACAGCGGTATTCAGCGGATAAAGTCCTTGTTTGAACAAAGACCGCCGAAAATCTATATTTTTAAAAACTGCGTGAATCTTATACGAGAACTCAAAAGTTATTGGTGGGGAAACGGCGACAGACCGAAGAAGGTTGACGACCACGCTCTTGACGAGTTGCGATACTTCATTATGAGCAGACCTCGTCCTCAAAAGCCGCCTCTTCCGCCTAAATCCGAAATACAGACGGACAAGGAAAAATTGATGCGTGAGTGCAGGAGGGAAAGATGGATGAAGATTTGATAAAGTCGCTTTTGAAAAGGGCAAAGGGGTATAGGTACAACGAGGTGCAAGAGGAGTATTCCGTAAAAGAGGACGGCGATTTTGTGCTGACAAAAAAGAAAATCGTCAAGAAATATTGTCCGCCCGATTCAAGCGCGCTCAAAACGTATCTCGATATCGCAGCCGACAAGGATACGTCGAGTTTGAGCGACGAGGAGCTTGAAAAAGAAAAGCAAAGAATTATCGAAAAAATCAAAGACGATATAAGAAAAGAAATCAAAAAGTGAAAGCGACGACGTCGCTTTTTTTATAGCAAAAAATCGAATACAGGAGAGTTTTATGTCTGAAAAAGAACAAAAAATCGTGGCGGATATAACCGCGGATTTCAAGAAAAGGCAAGAGGCAAGGCGAGCGGTCGAGCTGAATTGGCGACTTAACATGAATTTTGTGGTCGGCAATCAGTTTGCGCAAATATCTTCGAAGGGAGATATAGAGGAGCAGGGCAAGGAATACTTCTGGCAAGAGCGAGAAGTGTTCAATCACATCGCGCCCATTTTGGAAACAAGGCTTGCGAAATTGGGCAGAGTCAAGGCAAAAGCGCAGGTGCGCCCCGCAACCGCGGACGATGACGACGTCGCTTCCGCCGCGCTTGCGTCAAAGCTCATAGACGCCGTGTGTAAGGAAAACGACTTTTCCTCTCAACTTGCGCTTGCAAATACGTGGAGTGAAATTACGGGCAGTGCGTTTTTCAAAATCACGTGGGACGCGCAAAAGGGACACTCTCTCGACGCGGACGGCAACGTGAAGGAAGGGGACGTGACCATCGCGCTTTGTCCGCCGTTCGAGATTTTCCCGGAAGACATCGCAATCACGGATATCGACAAGCAATCGTCTATCATCCATGCAAAAGTGCTCACCGAACAAGAGGTGAAAAGCATATGGGGACGCAACGTCAAGGGAGGAGAAGTCAACGTGTTTTCCTTTGACAACGCCGACGTGGGCGGAGGATTGGGATATACCGCATCCATACCCAAAATCGTGAGCGAAAAGAAAGAAAATGCGGTCGTCGTTATTGAAAAATACGAAAAACCGACGAGCGATTGTCCGAACGGCAGACTTACCATAGTTGCCGGCGATACGTTGATTTTCAGAGGCGATATGCCCTATCTCAACGGAGAGGACGGGCAAAGAGGATATCCGTTTGCAAAGATGACGTGCATTGACAATCTCACCAACTTTTTCGGAACGTCCGTTGTCGAAAGAATCATACCCGTTCAACGTGCGTACAACACCGTCAAAAACAGAAAACACGAGTATATGAACCGTATGGCAGTGGGCGTGTTTGCGGTTGAGGACGGCTCGGTCGATACGGACGATTTGCAAGAAGAAGGCTTGCCGCCGGGAAAAGTCGTTGTGTATAGGCAAGGCAGCACTCCGCCCAGAGTTATTTCTCCCACGCACGTGCCGAGCGAGTTTTCGCAAGAGGAAGAAAAACTGCTCAACGAATTTGTGATGATAAGCGGCGTGAGCGAGGTTACGACGTATTCGCAAGTGCCTGCAAACGTGGCGTCGGGCACGGCAATCTCTCTTCTTTTGGAGCAAGACGACACGAGAATCGCACTCACCGCGGACAGCTTGAGAGAGTGTATAAAACGCATAGGCAAGCACGTGTTGCGACTTTATCGTCAGTATGCCAAAGTGCCGAGAGTGAAGCGTATCACGGGCGAAAACGGCGAGGTGGAAATCGCATCCTTTTGCGCCGGGAACATCGACAGCGAGGACATAGTTTTCGACACGATAAGCGACATCGAGGACACGCTGTCGGCAAGACGCGCAATGGTGTATGACCTTTTGAAGCTCGGACTTTTTGCCGACGAAAACGGGAAATTGACAACGTCTACGAAGTCGAAACTTTTTGAAATTTTGGGTTTCGGAAACTGGGAGGACGGCAGAAACAACGACGAGATGCACAGAAAGAAAGCTCTCAAAGAAAATATGGATATGCTCAAAAAAGACGTTGCGTGCGACTTCTACGACGACCACGCGATTCATATTGCGGAGCACGTGAGAATGTGCGTGTCCTCGAAGTGCACGCAAGACAAACAGTTGCGCGACAGAGTGGCGGAACATATTGCCAAACACACCGAGCTTTTGGGATTTTCAAACGGCGTGAGCGCGCTCGAAGAAAGATTTGAAGAGGAGATAAAAAATGAAGGACAAGCAAATTGAAGAGGCAATAATCAAGGGCATAGAATCAAAAGGCGCAATCGACGTCGGAAATGAAATAGCAAATGCTATTTTGTCCGAAAATGCACAAAACAATGAGTTTATCGAGGCAAAAACGGCAGGTGAAACGCCGATTTGCGAAACTCAAACGATAATAAACGACGTGCCGACAAGCAACGAAAACGGCACGAATAAACAAGACAACAAACAAACTTTCGGCAAATTCAAAAACCCCGAAGAGTTGCTAAAAGCGTATCTCGAACTTGAAAAAGAGTTCACCAAAAAATCGCAAAAGCTCAAAACGCTGGAAGCGAGCAATGACGAGCAAGATTTTGACGAGGAGTCTTTCAAGGCTGCGGCGGATAAGTTTTTCGACGAAACCCCGTCCGCAAAACCGTTTGCGAAAGACATCGCAATCAAAATCATGGAACAGCCCGATCTCAAACGGGATAAAAACTGTTTGAGCGTGGCTCTTGTCAAGGTGCTTATCGACAAGTTCAGAACGCCCGAGCAACTTATGCAAGACGGACAATTTTTGAAGGACTACGTGCTTTCGTCGAGCAAGGTGAAAGACGCGATTATAAACGAATACCTGCAAGGTCTTAAAGACGGGCAACCGCCGATAACCTTGTCGGCAAACGGTATGCAATGCGTCGCGCCCTCGAAAAAAATCAGAAGCATAGAAGAGGCCGGAAGAATGTTTTTGAAAAATAACGAATAACAGGAGAATGAAAAAATATGGTTACAATCTCAACTGCGGATAAGGCTCTGAAAACCTTTTATCTCGGCGTGCTTGCCGATCAACTCAACGTGGGCGTAAATCCCCTCCTTGCAAAAATCGGTCAAACCTCTGCGGACGTGTGGGGCAAAGAAGTCAAAAAACTTGCGCCTTACGGCATCAACGGCGGCGTGGGCAGCGGAGAGGAAAACGACAATCTTCCTCAAAGCGGCGGAAACAACTACGCTCAATTTACCCTCACGCTCAAAAACCTTTTCGGCAAAATCGAACTTTCCGACAAGGCTATCCGCGCATCTCAAAACAATGCCGGCGCATTCGTAAACTTGCTCAATGCCGAAATGGACGGTTTGCTCAAAGCAAGCAAATTTAATTTCGGACGTATGCTCTACGGCGACGGCAGCGGACTTTTGGCAACAACCGTCACCAATACCACCGGCGCAAAGAATAAAATCCAAGTGGACGACATCAAAGGGCTTATCGAAGGTATGACCGTCGACGTTTATTCTTCCGCAGGCGTCAAGGACGCAAATATTTCTGGCGGCAGAATCACCTCAATCGACAGAGAAAACAAAATCGTTACGCTCTCTCAATCCGCTCAAAGCGCACTAGGCGCGGGCTGCAAGGTGTACGTGCAAGGCTCCAAAGGCAACGAAATCACGGGACTCGAAGCAATATTCGGCAACAGCGAATATATCTACGGACTTAAAAGAAGCGATTATTCCTTCCTCAAACCTTACACCAAAACCATTGCGAGAGCGGTGAGCGTGGGTGCGATTCAAGACGCTATCGACGCCGTCGAAGAAACGTCGGGCGGCGCAATCGACTTTATCGTTGCGTCCTATAAGATGAGAAAACAATACGTCGACGCACTTTGCAAAAACCGTACCAACATCGACTATCTCACTCTCGACGGCGGTTATAAGGCGTTGTCCTACTCGGGTATTCCTTTCGTCGCGGACAGATTTGTGGGCGGCAACGATATGTATTTGCTCAACAGTCAGGATTTCAAACTTCATCAACTTTGCGATTGGCGTTGGCTCGAAGGCGAGGGCGGTACGGTGCTTCATCAGGTTGCCGGCAAGGCGTGTTACAGCGCAACTCTCGTAAAGTACGCCGACTTGCTTTGCGAAAGACCTATGGGACAGGCAAAACTCACCTTTACCGGCAGCGACGTGGACTACTATTACGTCACCTTCGATTCGAACGGCGGCAGCGCGGTTCCTACGCAAATGGTCGCACCCGGTCAAAAGGCAGTGCAACCCACCGCTCCTACGAAAACGGGCAAATCTTTCGACTGCTGGAATCTCAACGGCGCGGAATACAACTTCGCAACCGCCGTCAACAAAGACATCACGCTCGTTGCGGGGTGGGTGTGAGATGAAACTTGAAAAAATCAATCACGATCTGTTCGATATTTCAAAACGACTGAAAAGCATAGACAGAAGATATGATCTTTTCTTCAATCGGGAAAAGAACAGATACGAAATCTACGCAAACGGGGCAATGCAAATGGCATTGCCCTTCGAGCGTCTGGACGCGAGAGCGTTGAGCTACGCAAGAAAGACCAGGCTCGAAAACCTCGAAAAAATCATTGCGGAAATAGAGGAGGAAAACGCGCGGTTGGAAATGGAAAAAGCAAGTAAGGCGCGCGATAAAATCCTTGCAGCTGCGGAGGGATAATATGAAAATCAAAGACGTTGTCGGCGAGTGCCTCGTCAAAATGGGACAAACCGACTTTTCAAACGAGCAAACGCTCGATGAGCAACAGACCGAACTCAAAAACAAGTTGCTCGCTTCGATAAACATTATATATAGAGAAATCGTGAGCGAATATTTGCCGCTGTATCATACGGAAACGGTGAATTTTTCGGGCGGAAAAGTCAACTCGTCCGCTTTGACGAAAAAAATCCTTTATCCCGTCAAGGTTGTCAAAAACAACCGAAAGCAAAGTTTCTTTTCGGGAGCGGACGGGGTGTATTGCGATATAGAAGGCGAGGCTCAACTCACGTATGCGTATATGCCGTCTGCGCCGCTTGCTTATACGGACGAGATAAACGATATGCGACTTACCGTAGGCGCACTGTCCGACGGCGCACTCGGCGAATACTACTTTCAAAACAAAACGTTCGACCTTGCAAAAAGTTTCGACTCCGATTTCAGAGCGCAAATCGGAGTGCTGAGATACAAGGGCAAAAACGTTCGCGTCAAAGCTAGGAGGTGGCAGGCGTGAGAGAAGTTGGGACGTATAAAAAAAGAATCAGGCTGGGATTTGACGGCATAGTCAATTCGCAAGACGAAGCTGTCCTCGGGCTCGAATACGCAAAGTCGTGCCAAAACTTCGCTTTTGAAAAAGGCGTGATAAACGGAAAAATCGGCGTGGATACGGCAAGCGGATATTACGCTTTTCCGAGTGTGGACAGACACGCGTATCCGACGTTTGCTTCGGACAAGAGAATTGTCAAAACTTTTCATTATCGCAAAATACTCGGCAAAACGAAATACTCGGACGACCGCCTCGTTGCGATTTTGGCGGACGGGAGCGTTTGGTACACGACGATGTTTTCGGAGGCTTCAAAATGGACTCAACTTGTCGACTTCTATTTGACGGGCGACGTCGAGGGCGTGAGCTACAACTATAAAAGCAACGACGTTTTGCTTATGTCGTCTTCGGACGACGGACTCTTCATCGTCAACGATTCGACGGTGACGTACTGCACGAACGCGCCGAAGTTTACATCTATTGCGGTGCACAACGAAAGGGTGTTCGGCACGGTGAACGGAGTGAGCAATCAAGTGTGGTTTTCAGACGACTTCGACCCGGCAAATTGGAAAGTATCTCCAACCGAAGCCGGCTATATAAGCTTTGCCGACGACCTCGGGAAAGCAATCAAAGTCGTGTCCTTCCTAAACTATCTATACGTGTTCAGGGACTACGGAATTTTCAGGCTTACCGCATACGGAGACCAAAACGATTTTATCATGAAAAAGGTGTTTACCGATACGGGACGTATATATAAAGATTCGATTGTGCTATGCGGAGATAAAATTATGTTTTGCGCCGAGGACGGCGTTTATGCCTTCGACGGCTACGACGCGGTGAAAGTCGGAAAGGAATTTCCTCTTGCGAAAGACAAGCGCGAAACGTGTGCCGGATACCTTGAAAACAAGTACTATCTTGCGTGCAAAGTTGATGAGTTCGGAGGAGACGGCAACAACGCCGTCGTGCGCTACGACACCGAAACCAAGGACGTTTCCGTGCTGTCGGGCGTGCGAGTTTCAAGTTTTTGCGCAGTGAAAACGTCAAACGGCGCGGACTTGATTTGCACCTTTCAAGACGGAAACAAAAACAAACTCGGAATGATGAGCGAGAGCGGAAAAATTTTTGATACGGCAACGCAAAAGGTCTATAAAAGCCCCGAAACGATGCTCGGATATCCGAATTTTAAAACGGTGAGAGGAGTGTCGATTTTTACGAAATATCCGATAGAACTCGACGTGATTTTCGACGGCAAAAGGTACGCGTTCGACGTTGCGGGCAGCGATTTGCAACAGTATGTGCCAATCGAAAAGTGTGGCGTGAGAATTGCGTTTGAAATCAAAACCGCACAGCAAAACGCGCATATCGCGCCTATATTCGTCGACGTGGACGTGGAAAGGAGCAGACTATGAACATCAATGAAATGATATCTTCAATCGAGGAGTTGACGATCAGAATAACCGCACTCGAAAAGAGCGTGGCAGCAATCAAATCCGCTGCGGAGAGCATCTCTCAAAGAGTGAGCGCGCTCGAAAATAAATCGGAATAGGAGGATTTTATGTCATCATTGTGGGATGAAATTAAGGACTTGTTTAAAACCGACAAGCAACTGGAAGAAGAAAGACAGCAAAAAATCAACAGCGCGCTCGAAAAGGAATCCGACGTGTCGAAAAGGTTGGCGGAACTTGAAAAACAGTATAACGATTCCTTGCCGAAAGACGAGGAAATCGACTTCGATAAAATCTTTCCGACGCAATCGGGACTTAAAGAAATCGAGTATGCGCCAGAAAGCGACGAGGATATTGCGAAAAGGGCGCAAAGTGCGATAGAGAGCGAAAAAAATAAATCGCGAACCAAAATTAAGGACAAGTATCAAGAAGCGGTGGACGCTCTCAACGAGGACAAAGTTTCCGCAAGAGAGAGCCTTGCCGACAGCTATTCAAACTTGTCCAAACTCTACGACGAGTTGAAAGAGAAAGCCAACAACGACTCTATAAGACGAGGATTGGGAAGAAGCAGTGTCGCGACAAACCGTATAGACGAGCTTGACAAACAACACTTTTCATCGGCAACAGACGTGAAAAAGGCTTACGCGAGGGAAGTTGCAAACATCGAGAGCGAAATCTCGAAACTGCAAAGGGACAAGGATAACGCCCTCGAACAACTTGACTTGAAATCGGCGGCGGATCTTGACGAATCTATTGCAAAACTCAAAAGCGAGAGGGATGCGAAAGTCGAAGAATACGAGAAGTATAACAACGACGTGCGCAAGAAGAACGAGAGTTTTCAAGAAGACAGGCAAAAGAAAATCGACGCATACGTCAAGGCGGCGGAAGAGGAAAAGAAAGCCAAAGAAAAAGAGCAACAAGAGTATGAAAGCAAGTACGGTTACAGCGGTGAAAAACTTGAAAACTATTCGGAAAGATACCGCATCGCGTACGACTTTTACAGCGCGCTTTCTCCCGATATTGCAGTGGACGCACTCAAAGCGTCGCCTAGTATGAAGTACTATTTGGGCAATATGTACGACAGACTTTTGTCCTCTCTTCAAAGTAAAAAGAAAGAACAAAAGTTTTATTTTTGAAAAAACCGCGAGAGAATTATCTCTCGCGATTTTTTCTATAATCGATTAAAAATTTATGTTGCGTCAATGCTTGAAACTGATTTTTGAGATGAGGTCTGCGTATGCTTTGACGTAGATTTCAAAGATTGCTTCCATTGCTTTCAAGGACAATCTTTCGTTGGGTTGGTGGATTATCATTTCGCCGTAACCGCTCATTTCAGGACCGAAAGCAACGCAGTTTTTAAATTCTCTGGCATACGTGCCGCCCGGTGTGCAAATAGGCTTGGACTCGGCGTCGCCGGTGACTTCGCGATAGGCGTTGTAAAGCACTTTAATCATGTCGGATTCGGGATCCATTTTAAAACCGACGGATTCGCTCATCGGAACGAATTTTGCGCAAATCTCGTGGTTAAGTGTCGTTTTTATGCGATTAAACATCGTGTTCGTGTCAATGGAGAAGGGAAGGCGGCAGTTGACTTTGATTGAAAACTCGTTGTTTTCAAAGCGGCAAAGCCCCACGTTGACCGCAATCTTGCCGTATTCGTCCTCGGCAAAACACCCCAGTTTTTCACCGTGTACGCAGGTTGAAATATACTTGTTGTAGATGCGCACGAAGTCGTTGTTTACGATGCCGTTCAAGGCGTCTATCGCAAACGATACGGCGTTGACACCCAGTTGCGGAACGGAGCCGTGCGCCGCTTTGCCGTGCACTATAAAGTCGATGACGTCACCGTTGATTTCATGCTCGCTCGCAACGTTGTTTTGGCTCAATTTGTCGCAAATTTTTGCGGCAATATCCGCCGCGTTTTGTCCGTTTGCGTTTATTGTAAACTTGCATACGTCGGGCACTGCGTTGATGACTATTCCTCCGTCTAGACGTACGAGTTTTGCTCCTTCGCCGTCCGACGACGTGCCCTTGATTTCAAAAGAGTTTATCGTTTTTTCGGCAAAAATGACGGGAAATTCCGAGTCGGGTGATACGCCGTACGATATGGGTTCGTCAACTTTCAGATAGTGTTCCATACACTTCGAACCCGTTTCTTCGTTGCAACCGAAGATGACGCGCACGCGTTTTGTAAAATTAAATCCGTCATCTGCAAGAGCCTTGATTGCGTACAGAGAGATTATCGCAGGGCCCTTGTCGTCCAAAGTGCCTCTGCCCCAAATCGCGCCTTCATCGAGTGCGCCGGAGTAGGCGGGATATTCCCATCCGTCCCCTTCGGGAACGACGTCGAGATGTCCGACTATGCCCACAAGTTCATCGCCTTCGCCGATTTCCGCATATCCGCAATAGCCGTCGAGATTGACCGTACGGAAGCCCATATTTTTTGCCACCGAAAGCACGTATTCGAGACAATCTTTGTTGCCTTGCCCGAACGGCCCTCCGAGCACGGGCTTGTCAAGCACCGTCTTGATGCGCACGGCGTTTTGAATTGTTTGTATCATTTGAGGATAATATTTTTTGAGATCCATATATGACTCCGTTGATGTTTTTGATTAATTATAAATCTTATTTATAATATTTGCAAATAAAGATTCGATATGAAAATACAAATCAGTTGAGTAATGCACGCAAAAGAGTGTTTCCTTTCTGTTCCGATTGTACTCAACGCAAACACACTGCGTGTATGTTTCTTTTATTCTCTTGCCCGTTAGATGCAAGCATCAAGGGCAAGAGAATAAAAGAAACACCCCCACAAGTGAGGGTGTTTGCGTTGGCAGGAGCTATAGGAATCGAACCTACACAGTGGGAGTCAGAGGCCCAAGTGCTACCACTACACCAAGCTCCATCGCGTGAATTATTATATATCACAAAGGATTGTTTTGCAATCGATTTTTTATGTCGCAACAAAAAAAATAACGGCACAAATGATATTTTTTGAGATAATTGACTTGTTTTTGTTGCAAAAATAGCAAAATTGATGTATATTGCAAAAGCAGTCAAAAATTATCGTCTGTAAAAACGCAAGACCTAGCGGACATGCGCGACGCGCTCCCAAACACGCTACGGAACTTGCAAAAGCAATATATATATTATATCGGGGTGTAGCGCAGTTTGGTAGCGCGTACGGTTCGGGACCGTAAGGCCGCGAGTTCAAGTCTCGCCACTCCGACCAGACAGAAAGCACGGACAGATTGTCCGTGCTTTCTTGCCTCAAGAAGTGGTTCGACAGAAACAAACACTGACGCGATTGGCCGTGCAACAATCGCTATTCCGCCGCGCGCATTTCCGAAGGCAAGGCGCGCGGCTTACAAGTCTCGCCACTCCGACCAAGAAACTATGCGAGTGCAAAGTCACTCGCATTTTTATATACAATCGCAACCTTTGCGAAGTAAGAACGGTTGAGATTGTATATAAAACGGCAGAGAAACTCTGCCGAGTTCCTTGAATTGATTTGAACCGAAGGCAAAATAACACAATTGTACATAGCGATAAACATAAAGCAAGATGCAGGGACAAGATTATATATTTGCTTTAAATTTTGCTATGTGTTATGATAATTATATAAATTGTTTTGCGATGAACATGGCATTGCATTGTTTCAAAAAATGGAGAATATAAATATGTCAACAGATTTGATTTTTAACAAGATTGCCGAACAAAAAGATGTAAAAAATGTTGATGTGGCGTGTGCCGTTATTATAAAAAATAATACGATTTTCTGCTGTAAGAGAGGCCACGGAAGATCACTTGAAGGCAAATGGGAATTTCCAGGCGGAAAAATCGAAAAGGGAGAACTTGGACATGAAGCTTTGATTAGAGAAATAGAAGAAGAATTGAAGTCAGAGATTAAAGTGAATTGCCGCTTGGGGCGCATAGAGCATACATACACCGCAGAAAAACTTAATATAAAAATGCAGGCTTATGAATGTGAGCTTTTGTCTGGAAATTTGGAACTAACCGAGCATACAGATTCGAAGTGGCTAACAGTAGATGAATTGGATTCTGTTGACTGGGCTGATGCTGATAAACCAATAGTCGAAATTGTAAGAAAAAGATTTGCGGAGCAATGAGAAACGCAACTTAATGATAAAAACTAATAACAGTACGGGAGAAATTTTATGGATTTAACAAAAAAAATTGGATATAGGGTAGTGAATAAAAAAGGTGAAGAAGGAACAATTGTTGAGGTCAATGATCATATAAAGGTTGATTTTGGCTCTAAAACCGCATTGTTTCCGATGAACACTTTTATAAAAGGATTTCTTTCTTTTAAGGATGAAACATCAAACAACGAGGTTGCTGAAGCAATTAAACAAGCAGAACAGGAAGAAACCAAGATTGTTGTTTCAGCGCAAGATAATAAACGTGATGGGTTTGCGAACATGTTCGGCAAAGATTATCATGTTGAGCATTTAAGGCGCCAGCCTATATTGACTTATCAACAAGTGGAATCTCAATTCGGAATTAAAATTTCAGGTTTCGGCAGAGGAATCAATATAACAGATGAATCAATTGTTCTTATTTCATCAATGGAGAAGAAAGCAGGTTCTTTTGTTTATCATGATCATTGGACAGAAGATGGTGATTATATCTATTCCGGTGAAGGAAAAACGGGCGATCAGAAGTTGACGAAAGGAAATTTGGCTATTGCAAATGCGGCAGACGATAGAAAAACGATTTATTTGTTCGTTAAGTTTTCGCCAAAAGAGTATTACTTCCAAGGCAAAGTAACTTGTGTTGATTACTTTTCGGAAACAGAAAAAGATGAAAGTGGATGCATTAGAAAAGAATATAAATTCATATTGAGAAAAAGTGAAGAATAAATACGGCTTGTTTTTGCATGTGTGCAATTTTCGGATAAAACAAAAGCGGCGCACGATTGAGTGCGTCGCTTTCAAATTGAAACGTTTGATTGTTTTCGGTCGGCAGATTATTCTTTGTCGGCTGCCGCTTCGTCGAGCGCAGAAGAGGCGTCTTGTGTTGCATTTTGAGATTGGCAGTCTTGGCAAGAGCAGCAAGCGCAATCGTCGGAGTTGCAAGCGTTTTCTTCCGATTTCTTGTTTTTCTTTTCGCCCCAGTTGCGCATGACGAGGAATTTGTTGCCCACAAAGCTCATGACAAGAGCGGTGATGCCGCCGACGGCTTGTCCGGTGAGGTTGTAGATCTGATACAAGAACTCCGTTTGAGCGACGGGTTTTGCGCCCATGCAAGCGGTCATAATCGCGCTGCCGAGGAGGGTTTGCACAAAGATGATCGTAACTGCCAAGATGACGTACATGATGCCTGAGATGATGACGTTGTTTGTGCAGTTGAAGGTCTTTTTGCGGTTGAGCACGAAGGTGAGGACTTGTCCGACGATAGAACCGATCAAGAAACCGATAAAGTCCGAAGTCGTGGGGTATCCGAACACGTCTCTAAGCGCGCCGAGGTCGAAGCCGTAGAATTTTTGATTCAAAACGCTGGTTTCGGGAGCGAGCTTCAAAAGCGCGGGCAAAACGAGGGTGATGATAAGTTGCGAGCCGCCGCAGATGAAACTGAAAAGCGTGAACACAACCATTTGACGCACGTCTTCGTTGGATTTGATTTTGTCAACGAGTTTTTGGAGCCATGCGGGAAGTTTGATTTTCTTTTTGCCGGTGTTTTCACTTGCTTGCGCAGCGGTTTCGTCGGCAACGACTTCTTCGCTTGCGACGTCGGTTGCGACTTCTTGTTTGATTTCGTCCATAATTTTCCGTCCTTATGAGATTGAATTTTGAATTTTTAACAAAGTGTATTATATATAAATACAAGACATTTGTCAACGGCTACTTTTTTTGAGCACACACATGCAAAAGTCGGCGGTGAGGTCAAGGCAGGTTTTGCTTTTTACGTTTTCGACTGACGCCTTCGGCGCACGGTAGACGTAGGGAGTCATGGTGAGCAAATCGCAGATTTGTTTCGAGGTTGTGAGATTAAACGAATATGATATTTCCTTTTTGTCGACAAGTTCGAGCGAACTTGCGGGAAGTGCGGTTGCAACGTCGCGTACGTTTTCGTATAACGCTTTTCTCAGTTGAACGAGGTGATTCTCGCACGGATATACCAAAATCAACACTCCGCCGTTCTTCAAAATCCGAGTGTATTCTTCCATTGCAAACGGCGAAAAAACGCACACGATTACGTCCGCAAAATCGTTTTGAACGGGCACGTCGTACACGCTTGCGACGGCGCACTCCGCGCGCTCGTTGCGCTTTGCGCAAATTTTTACGGCATTTTTGGATATGTCGATTGCCACGTAAACGTCCTTGTCATTTTGTCTTTTTTCGATGATTTCGGACAAATAAAATCCCGTTCCGCACCCTGCGTCCAAAAGAGTTACGGGACGTTGAAAGAGCGCGTTTATTTCGTCTGTGATTGCCCTTGCCAACGGCACGTAAAATCCGCAATCCAAAAAATCTCGTCTTGCGCGCACCATTTCGGCATTGTCGCCGGGAGCGTTCGATTTTGGAGGCAGAAGATAAAAGTAGCCCTCTTTGGCGCGGTCGAAAAGATGACCGTTTTTGCAAACGGCGTCTTTTCCTTGGTCTAGCAAAGGGCTTTTGCATATCGGACAAAGATAAGGAATCATAACAAAATTATATCATTATTTTCAAATTGCGCAAACGATTTGGCATATAGATTGCAAGCTCGTTCCTTTCGTGCTATACTAAAAACATGTTGGAACTTCTTGCGCCCGCAGGGGATATGGAAGCGTTTGACGTCGCGGTTGCAAGCGGCGCGGACGCGGTGTATCTGGGACTTGACAACTTCAACGCGCGTATGAAAGCGCAAAATTTTGATTGCGACAATATCGCACAGGTCGTTTCGCGCGCTCATTTTTACGGCGTAAAGGTTTACGTTACAATCAACACGATATTGCAAAACTGCGAGTTTAAAGAGCTGATTGAGCTTGTTAAAGCGTCGATTGATGCAAAAGTCGATGCGTTTTTGGTGCAAGACCTCGGAGTGTGCAAAGTGCTCAAAGAAACTTTTGACGGCATATGTTTGCACGCAAGCACACAGCTGGGAGTGCACAATCTTTACGGCGCGAAAGTTGCCGAAAAAGCGGGTTTTTCAAGAGTGGTGCTGTCAAGAGAGGCAAAACTCGAAGACATAATAGAGATAAAAAACAACACCAATCTCGAAATAGAATATTTTGTGCAAGGCGCGTTGTGCATCGCCTTTTCGGGCAACTGCTATCTTTCTTCAAAAGAGCAGGGCGCAAGCGGAAACAGAGGTCTTTGCAAACAGATGTGCCGTCTGCCGTATAGGGCGGAGGTTCAAGGCAAGAGTTGCGACGGATACCTTTTGAGCGCAAGGGATTTGTGCCTTTATTTGTCAATCAAACAGCTTGCGGATGCCGGCGTGTGTTCGTTCAAGATCGAAGGCAGACTCAGAAGAAACGGCTACGTCGCGTGCGCGGTAGGTGTTTATCGCAAGGCGTTGGACGAGGTGGAAAAAGGCAATCCTCCGACGCTCGATTCAATCACCGAAAACGAGTTGAAAATCGCTTTTTCAAGAGGCGAGTTCCTAAAACGCGCGTATCTCGACGACGGTACGCCGAAAGTCGTGGAAAAGAGATTCAACAACCACGTCGGCATAAAAATCGGAACGGTGAAAAGTATAAAAGATTTTAAGGACGGACTCTTCGAAATTGCGATTGCAACAAAATATCCTCTTGCAAAGGGCGACGGTCTCAAATTTTTCGACGGCGAAAAAGAAAAGGCAAGTCTTGGAATAGGCGAGCCAAAACCGTGCGCAAACGGAGGCTACTCGTTTGTCACCAAAACCAAAGTCAAGCCGGGCTGGCAAGTCAACCTGATTGCCGACGCGAAACAAGATGAAAAGTTTTTGCAAGCGCAAAGACACGTGCCTATAAGCGTATGCGCAACCGCAAAGGTAGGAGAGCCGCTTTCAATCAAAGCCGAGTACGAACGTGGTGGGCGGCGTATTCAAGTCGAGAAAAAATCCGAACACAATCTCGATAAAGCCCTCAACGCGCCCATGAGCGCAAACGATATCGCGCTTGCTTGCTCGAAGGTTGCGGACAGCGGATTCGAAGTGAAAGAGTGCAGAGTAGACACCGACGGAGTGTTTGTCGCAAAGTCGGTTATCAACGCGCTGAGAAGGGACGTTTTTGCCGAGCTTAAAGAAAAAATCGTCGAGGCGAACGCTCCGAAAAAGGTCGTGTTCGACGAGGAAAAAGCAAACAAAATTCTTGCAACTCTCAACACTGTTAAAGCCGTTGACGCCTCGCCTTTGCACGTTGTCAGAAGCGAAAGAATCGAAAGCGGATTTGCACGCAAAGGGCAATCGATTTTGCTCAAACCCGATGTTTATAATGCGGAAAACATAAGAAAAACCATAGATTTGAACGATTTTGATATAAACGACGTAGTCTTGGATTTGCCGATATACGCAAGCGGAAAGGATATAAGCGTTATCGAAAAGGCAATCGAGCAAAGCGGTGTAAAACGCCTTGCAAGCGAGAATATGTACGGCCTGCATTTTGCTTCAAAAGGTTATGAAGTCGTTGCGGGACAAGGACACAATATCGCAAACGTCTTTGCCGCACAAAAAGCGACCGAGCTTGGTGCGACAGCATATGCGCCGTCTTGCGAATATAGGGATTTCGAAGACGATGGCAAGCGGATAAGATTCGAACAAGACGAGGATATTCCGCTCATGACGTTTGCGCATTGTCCCTACAAAACCATATTCGAGTGTGATTGCGCATCGTGTGCATACAAGCCCGATTTGATTTTGAAACGCGAAAACAAGAAGTATGTCGTGCGTCGAGTGAGAGCGTATTCGTGCAGATTCGAACTGTATCCGCTTTGAGCAAAATATCTTGTGAAAATCTTTTTTATGACTTGTCAAACGAAAAGCGGTGTGCTAATATTATTGCAAGCGAAAGCGAATATAATTTTGTAAGGAGAAAAAACTATGCCCAGAGTTATCGGTGATGACTGCATCCAATGCGGTGCGTGCGCAGATACTTGCCCTGTCGGAGCAATTGCGGAAGGCGACAGCAAATACGTTGTCGATCCCGAGCAATGCATCGATTGCGGAGCATGTGAAGACGGCTGCCCCGTCGGCGCAATCAAGGAAGCGTAATAGCAACAAAAGACAATAAAAAACGGTGCGAGTATCGCACCGTTTTTTATATTGTAATTTTTAAATACACCAAACATTTTTATGTGATACTTTGTCGATTTTTGCGAACTCGCGTCGAATGACGTATGTCAGGACGCATTTTTTATGCTCCCGATTGTACACAAAACAATACATGTGTGGAATTAAAATTAATAATTGTAAAAAAATGTCAAAAAATTGGGGAAAAAAGGTTGACCGTGCTGTGTCGCTGTGCTAGTTTTTTTATAAAATAAAGCAAAAAATTCACCAATTAGGGAGAGATTTTGCGTATTTGCCTTTTGGCAAAAGAGGGATTTATGGGTAGAAAATCAAGCAGCAACGTTGCCGTGTTCGTGCGGTTGTTTTTGATTGTAGCAATGGCCATGGTGTGCGTTTTGACGTTTTGCAGTTGCGACACGAAGGACGTTGAAAGTCTTTTTCAACCGAGTGATTTTACGGTGACTTTCGTTTTGAACAACGGCGAGGAAAACGTAATCTGGCGCAAAGGGGACGCCGTTCCCACTCCGCAAAAGAAAGATTTTGAGTTTTTATACTGGTGTTCGGACGCCGACCTTACGGCAAAAACCAATCTCGATTTTGAAAAGCTGAATCTTGTCAACAGCATAACCGTTTATGCCAAATGGAAAGAACTAGACGATATACAAGGCGTTGTTTTCAACGATTTTTCTTGCGTTTACGACACCAAGCCTCACTCGATAATCGTTGAAAATCTGCCCGAGGGCGCAGTAGTGTCTTACGACGTGCAAAACGTGCAAGTCGCAGCGGGCGTATATCCCGTCACCGCAACGATCAAAAAGGAAGGTTGCAAGGATCTCGTTTTGAGTGCGACGCTCACAATAAACAAAGCGAAAGTCGAAAACATACTTTTCCCGCCCGTCGCGGTTGATTGGGACGGACAGGCATACGGCGCGTTTATCAAGGGTGAGTTGCCCGAAGAAGTGAGCGTGAGCTATACGGGTAACGGTCAGAGCGAAGTCGGCGAATACGATATTGTTGCAAAATTCACCGTGAGCGACAACTACGAGCCTATTGCCGATATGACGACCAAACTCGTGATAAACGAGGTGTATTTCTTCGTTACGTTCGACGACGGCGTATCGACGCCTATCGTAAGAAAAGTTGCGCACGGCAAGGCGGTTGCGGATATGCCGCTACCGACGGCAAAAGTCGGTTATAGCGCGAAGTGGGAAAAGGAGAGCGTTGAAAACGTGCTTGAAAATTTGACGGTGCACGCAATTTATACACCTGTCGTTTACACGGTTTCATTCGTGTCCGACGGCGAAACGGTGTCCGAAAAGACTTACGATATAGAATCGTCGTTGGCGTTTGAAGATATCTTAAAACCGCATTACACGTTTGGCGGTTGGTTCGACAATCAAAATTGTTTCGGCAATGCGACAAAAAGCATAAACGTAGGCAATACGGGAGATAAGACGTATTATGCAAAGTGGGTTGCCGTCGAATACTACGTTACGTATCACTTAAACGGCGGAAACAACAGCGAGTCGAACGCAAACGACAACGGCAAATATAAATATACAATCGAGAGCGACGAGTTCGAATTTAAAGCTCCTTCGAGAAAGAATTATACGTTCGAGGGGTGGTATGCCGACGCCGATTTCGAGGGCGAAAGTGTGAGCGCACTCAAAAAAGGCGCGCATGGCAATTTCGATTTGTACGCAAAGTGGATCGTGGAAAAATTTGCGATAACTTACGAGCTAGGCGGCGGTGTCAACGATCAAAACAATCCTACCTACACAAGCGCGGAGGGCGAGGAGATCGCGCTTCTGCCGGCAACGAGAGAGCATTACGAGTTCGCGCTGGAAAAACAAGCAGAATCAAACCGTTCAAAAGATCGAAAAAGGTAGAGCCGAAGAAATCTATTTGATTGCCGAATGGAAAGCGAAAGAATACGGCATAGAATACGAGCTTGGCGGCGGCGTAAATGCGGACAACAAAAACTCGTACACGGTTGAGGACGACGATTTCGTTTTGATTGCGCCGTCAAGAAACGGCTATGCTTTCGACGGCTGGTATTTCGAGGAAGATTATTCGGGAAACAAGGTCGAAAAAATAGATTGTTCGCTCGGCAAAAATTTGAAAGTTTACGCAAAGTGGAGTGTTGTCGGGTATGCGATAGAGTATGACGTCAACGGCGGAGAGAACGCTCAAAATCCGACGGAATATACGGTTGAATCCGATGATATTTTGTTGAACGCGCCTACAAGAGTCGGCTATGAGTTCGAAGGTTGGTTTGACAAGGCAAACAACGTCGTTGAAAAGATCGAAAAGGGAAGCGTCGGCAATATTTCGCTCAAAGCAAAGTGGCGTGCGGTAAAATACGTTATATCCTTTGACTCGGGTTGCGAAATCGGCGTTGCTTCCGTCGAATACACCGTTGAGAGCGAGGATATAACCATTGAAGATTTGAAGAGAAATCACTATGTTTTCGGCGGCTGGTTTGACGAGGACGGAAAGAAAATAAGCGTCGTCGCAAGCGGCAGTATAGGCAATATCGCACTCACGGCAAAATGGAGCGCAATCGAATATAAGATAACTTTCGACGCAAACGGCGGAAGCAATGTGCAAGATATAATCTACACCGTGGAAACCGCAAGTTTCGATTTGCCGACGAGCAGCAAAGCAAACTACGAGTTTGCAGGTTGGTATGACGGCGAAGAGCAAATTTCGCGCATAGAAAATGGTAGTTTCGGCAATTTAAGCCTTGTCGCAAGGTGGAGCGCGGTCGGCTACAAGGTGAAGTTCGAATCGAACGGAGGAAGCGAGATCCAAGACAAAAATTACAACGCGGATATGACGGACTTCGAATTGCCCGTGCCGACAAGAGAATACTACGACTTTGCCGGCTGGTATGCAAACTCCGATTTGAGCGGTGATAGGGTAGTCGATTTTTCAACGGACAAAGACATAACGCTCTATGCAAAATGGATTGCGAAAGAATATACGATAAAATTCGATTCCAACGGCGGCGAAAGCGTAAAATCGCATATCTATTCGGTTGAAAGTGCAGATTGTACCTTGCCGAGCATACGAAAAGAATATTACGATTTCATTGGTTGGTTTGATGAAAACGGCAAAAAATACGAAGTGATTTCAAGCAAAAATCCGCAAGACACGACGCTTTACGCAAGGTGGAAAGCAATCGAATATACTATCGTTTATATTCTCGACGGCGGAGAAAATGCAGAAAATCCGACAATCTATACTGTCGAATCCGATGAAATCGTTTTAAACGAGCCGACGAAAGACGGCTATACTTTCGACGGTTGGTTCGTAGACGAGAGCAAGATAGAAAGGATTGTCAAAGGTTCGTACGGAGATTTGATTTTGACTGCGCGTTGGACGGAAAATATAGTCGTTCCCATCTCGGATTTCGTTGTTGAAAACGGCGTTGTAACCGCATATAACGGCAGTGCGACGTCTATAACGATAAAGGCAACCGAGGGCGGAGAGAAAGTCGTATCTATTGCGAAAAACACATTCGACGACGTGCGTACAACCGTCACGGAAATATGTATCGAAGAGGGTATTCAAAGCGTAGAAGTCGGCGCATTCGACGGCATGACTGCGCTTCAAACGCTTGTTTTGCCGTCCACAATCACTATTATGCATAAAGGGATGCTTCAGGATTGCGCCGCACTTGTCAATCTGACAATCCCGTTCGCATCCTTTGCCGTCGACAATAAAGAGGATACGCAAGCAAGGGCTTTTACGGATTCTAACGACGGCAAATTCGCTTACGGCATAGCGTATCTGTTCGGCACTCCCGACGATAGCGTGCGTGATAAGTTCGGCGATTACACACCGTATTATATGAATTTTGAAAGCGGCAACACCGCTATCGATAAAGCCGTTTATGTTCCTATGTCGTTTAAGAATTTAATAATTTTGAGTGGAAACATTGCAACAAGAGGTTTTATAAATATGCCGTACTTGGAACGTGTTACGTTCAAAGGCGAAACACATATAGGACAAAAAGCATTTTCTTCTTGCACAGAACTAAAAGAAGTCAGGATAGAAAACGAAAATTCCACTTTCGGCAGTGCTGTGTTTCAAGGCTGCTCGGATATGACGATATACGTTGCGAGCGATGAGCAAAAATCGACTCTCGACGGGCAAATATCTTCTTTGACCAACGTAACTTGCACGGTTGCTTAAAATAGACACGTGTGATATCATTCATATGAGGTGAATATGAACGCATTGACACTTGTACATAATGCAATAAAGGCATACGTAAGCGAAGGCGGAGTTTGCATAGACGCAACGGCAGGGCGCGGATACGACACGGCGTTTTTGTGCGAACTCGTGGGCAAAAACGGCTCCGTCACGGCTTTCGACGTGCAGCAAGACGCAATAGACAGCACGAAAAATTTACTTGAAAGCAAAGGGCTTTGCGCAAGGCTTGTCCTCGATTCGCACGCAAATATGGCAAACTATCTCGATGAGGAGAGCGTTGACTGCATAGTTTTCAATCTCGGATATTTGCCGAAGGGCGACCACAGCGTGTACACGCATTTCGAGTCCACAAAGGCGGCAATAGAGGCGGGATTGAAGCTCCTCAAAAGAGGAGGATTGATGTGCGTGAGCGTTTATTACGGCGGCGACAGCGGATATGAGGAAAAGGACGCTTTGCTTCCGTGGCTCAAAACGCTGGACGACGAAAAATATCAGGTGCTTGCAACTTTCTTTTTCAACTGGAAGAAAGATCCGCCAATCCCGATTTTGATAATCAAAAACTGAAAATATGTCGATAGAACATCGAAAACGTCAAATATACAAGATGAAATGGCAAACAGTTTTGAGGATGAAATATGCAGAATGATAAAAAATACACCGTGCTTTTCGTTTGTTCGTCAAACGTGTGCAGAAGCCCTTATTGCGAGTTTATGCTTCGCCGAATGGTCGAAAACGATGACGATTTGAGAGGCAAAGTCGATGTATGCTCGTCTGCGGTGTTCAATCGCAGCAAGAGCATTTTCCCCAAAGCGGTCGACATTTTGAAAAGGGAAGGATTTGACGAGCGTGAAATCCTTGCGCACAAACCGTCGTTCAAGACCGACAAAGAGCGTTTTGAAAAAGCGGACGTCATCATAGGCATGTCGCATACGCACAAGTTGCTCACGCCCGGAAAGTATCGCAAAAAATACGTTACGCTGTCCGAAGCGGCAACAGGGAAATACTCTCCCGTACCCGATCCGTTTTTGGCAACTTCGCAAAGCGAGTACGACAAGACTATGCAAGTTTTGAAGGAATACGTAACGAAATATTTTACAAAGCTCAAAGCGCAAATCGAAAGTCAAAATCAATGAATTTTCGACGACAAAAATTTGCTTTTGTACGGAAAAAAAACAGATACTCGGTTTTTGAAAAAAATCTTTAGAAAATTTTAAGGTTGAGAGTTGCATATAGAATTGACTTACAACCTATCTTTATATTAAACTTATGACATAATGTACAGTTTGTATCGCTATTTTGCGATATAACGGCAAAAATGCGGCAAATCAGGCAAAAATAGAAATTTCGTTTACTTTTGCAATCAAGACGGAATATCGAGGATTGCAGCTGTTTTGAGGGGTTAAAAATGAGAAAGTTTGTGTGCATATCGCTCATGATCGCAGTGCTTGCGACAAGTGCGTTTTTCCTTGTCGCATGCAACAGCGACGATCATGTTGTGTCTACGGGTGAGTTTTTGAAAGACGTGGCAAATGTCGTAAAGATGCCCGATTTCGCATCGCTTTTCACTGCGGATGACAATGCCGCTATAACCAAAGGCGTTGAGGAAGCGGCAAAAGCCACCGACGACGCAACGAGGGACGAGGAAGCAATCAAAGATGCCGTTATGTTGCTTTATAACACGGCAAACACGTCCAGACTCAACAACGAAAAAGGCAAGAAAGGCACTTCGCTTATGGTGCAACGCTCGCTCGGCGGCAATGCGCAAGGCAGAGTGTACATGAACGGATTTACTCTCCAAAGCGGCGGGAAATGGTATTATCAACTCGCATCGCAAGCGGCAAAGGGCGATGTTGCCGGATTTGAAACAATCGCAAGAATTATGAGCCCGATTGCGGGCAATTTGCAAGTTGCGTATACTCTTGACAGCCAAAAATACATGTATGCGTACATTATGGGTACGGCGACTCAGATGGATTGTTCGTCAAACGTATTTCCGTACGCAACTTTCACAATTCCGAAGGGAGATGAACCAAAAGAATATGACGGATTCGAGGCGTATCAGGCGGACAGAAACTGCCGCGACGGTCAACTCGAACTCAACAACATGCGCATTTACAGAGATTTGCTCAAAGATTGTCAAATTTCCTATGACGCGCAAAAACAATGCTACAACGTCAAGTTTGCAATAGAGTGCGAAGAGGGCGATAAGGAGCATATCAACGATTTTCAGGCAAAATCTCGCCTCGACCTCGACATCGGCGTCAAGTCTTTTACAATCAACAACACCATAAGCGGTTGGCATGCCGAACTCGAAGTGTACAAAAACGGATACGCCAGAGCATTCCGCTCGTATGAGGATTGGCAAATGATAGTCAAGGTCATAGGCATGAACGTACCCGTGGAATCTCATCCGTCAAACGAATTTGTGTATGCATGGAACAACAAGGAGATTTTGAAAATAATCGGCGAAGACTCCCGCATCGAAACGACGTTGCGCACAAGCACGCTTGCTCATCATCCCGACGACGTAAAGATTGAAAAATGTATCGACTATTATGCGAACATCGCTCAAAACGGAAGCGTGTTTGTCTTTGACTATTTCACATTCACTCTTGCGCTTGTGGGCAGCGTTGTCGGCGCAATGATAATTGTGGCGATAGTGCTTACAATCCTCTTCAAGAAAGGCAAACTTCCCAAACTTCAGGCAGCAATCGAACGCGACAAAGCGCGAAGAAAAGCAATTTCCGCACAAAACAAAGAAGATAAAGAAGAAAAGAAAGAGCTCAAAGCCGAAAAGAAAGAAGAAAGAGCGGAAAGGAAAGCGGAAAAATACGCCGAGGATAATCAATCCGAGAGCGTAGAAGCTCAAAATTCCGAGCAAGATTCACATCTCGAATAACAACCAAAATCACAGAGCACCCGACGCAAAGTCGGGCGTTCTTTTCTATTGACAAGCTCGGATACAGAATGTAAAATATAAAAGTAATGTTTGTCGATTATACTTTGTTTTAATATAATCGATTTGCAAAAAATACGGAAAGGGAAAAGTTATGAAAAAGCGTATTATTGCAAGTTTGCTTTGCGTTGCGGTGATTGCGACAAGTTTGTTTATGGTTGTCGCATGCAACGACAAAGACGCGGACGCTCCGACATCTTTCGAGATGCCTGTGGGCACTCGTCCCAACTATGATAGTTTGATTTCGTCAACCGACAAGGCGATCATCGACAAAGGTCTTGCCGAAAGCGCAAAAGCAGAGAGCGACGAAACAAAAGATCAGGACGCAATTAAAGCCGCGGTTATGGTTCTTTATACGGTAGCCAACAAAAGCCGCATAGAAACTCCGCTTTCGCTTGTCGTGCAAGAGAGCGACGCAGGTATCAGCATGGCAAAAGTGTTGATGCACTCGTTCAACCTTCGTCAAGGGGACAAGTGGTATTATCAGCTTGCAACCAGCGTTCAACCTGCATCCGACGATCCCTTGTACAAAGTTATGGCGGCGGCAGCGGCTGCATTTGCAGGCTATTTGAAAGTCGCTTACACGCACGGCGACGGCGAATACTGGTTCTTTGCAGGCAAGGGCGCGGCTTATTCGTGCGATTGCTCCGTGCCTACTTTCCCTTATGCAAAGTTTGAAATTCAAGAAAAAGACCACCCGTTTGAAACTCCGCTCACGCTTGACGAATTCAACAACAAACTTCACGTTTTGAGCGATTCAATCCATGAAATCAACAACATGGATTTCTGCGCAGACATCATTGCGGACAACGCAACGATTAAGTTTGAAAACGGCATTTACACCGTTGATTTTGCAATCGACATGGATTCCGACGCCGAGCTTCTTGAAAAATGGTTTGCAAAACCGCAAGAGGATATGAAAGAGGGCGGCCAATCGATCAATAAATACAATTCCTACACGGCAACGCTTCAAGCATGGGACAACGGTTACGCAAAGTATTTCGAATCGCATGCGGACAGAGACGCAGGCACTGCAAGCGGCAAACCCGTTGACAAATACAGCTACGTCTGGACAGAAGCCGAGATTCTCAAACTTGTCGGTCAGGACGTCGAAATCAAGGAAAAAGACAAACACAACCGCCTCGAAACAATCGACGATTATATCGAAATGTACAGCAATCCCGATTACGTAAACACGATCAAGCTCGGATTCTTTGAAATCCTCGGCATCGTGCTCGGTTGCATTGCGGCAGTCGTCATCGTGATCGTGGTGACAATCGAAGTGCTCGTAAAACAAGGCAAACTTCCAAAGCTTGCCGCAAAGCGCGAAAAGGCAAAACAAAAACGCCTTGAAAAGAAAGCCGCAAAGCAAGAGAAGAGAATAGAGCTTATCGAAGTCGTTGACGATGAAAACGAGAACGTCGAAAACATTGCAAACGAAACCGCCGATACAAACGGCAAAGAAGAATAACGCCGATTGAAATAAAAAGGCCGCTCGCATAAGGGCGTCCTTTTTTTACGGCTTGTTTTTCAAAAATTGATAATATCGTTTAGCAAAACCGCAATATTGTGGTATAATAGATTTATCAATCCGATCACAACTTTTTTATATAGGAGCAAAAAAATGAAAATCACAAACGATATATCATACGTGGGCGTAAACGATCATGACGTAGATTTGTTCGAGGGGCAATACTTTGTGCCAAACGGCATGTCCTACAATTCCTATGTCGTTCTTGACGACAAAATCACGGTTTTCGACAGCGTTGACGCACGTTTCGGCAGCGAATGGCTTGCAAACGTCAAAGCCGCGCTAAACGGCAAAACCCCCGATTACTTTGTCGTGCAACACATGGAACCCGACCATTCGGCAAACGTTGCGGAGTTTATGAAAGCATATCCGAGCGCAACGATCGTGTCCTCTCAAAAGGCTTTTGCGATGATGCAAAACTATTTCGGCGAGGCGTACGAAACAAGAAGAATGGTTGTTGGCGACGGCAGCACGCTTGCAACCGGCAAACACGAGTTTACGTTTGTCACCGCACCCATGGTGCATTGGCCCGAAGTTATCATGACTTACGACAAGACGGACAAAGTGTTTTTCTCCGCCGACGCATTCGGCAAATTCGGCGCGCTCGATATCGACGACGAAGATTGGGCGTGCGAAGCAAGAAGATACTATATCGGCATAGTCGGAAAGTACGGTGTGCAAGTGCAAAATCTCTTCAAAAAGATTGCAGGGCTTGACGTGCAAATCATTTGTCCTCTTCACGGTCCCGTGCTTTCAAAAGACCTCGGATATTATCTCAATCTTTACAATATATGGTCGACGTACGGCGTGGAAAGCGAGGGCGTGGTAATTGCATATACGTCCATATACGGACACACCGAAGCCGCCGCTCGACTTCTTGCCGACAAGCTCGAAAGCAAGGGCGTAAAAGTCGTTTTGACCGACCTTGCACGCTCGGATTGGGCGGAGAACGTCGAGGACGCTTTCCGTTACGGCAAACTCGTGCTTGCCTCTACCACCTACAACGGCGACGTGTTCCCTGCGATGAAACAGTTTATTCTTCATCTCACCGAGCGCAATTTTCAAAACCGTATGGTTGCGTTTATCGAAAACGGTTCGTGGGCACCTTGGGCGACAAAAGCTATGAAAGGTTTGCTCGAAGGTTGCAAAAACCTCGTCTTTGCACAAAACGAAGTGAAAATATTGTCTGCGATGAACGAGGAAAACAAGGCTCAAATCGAAAATCTTGCAAACGAGCTTGCAAACTAACGATATAAAAAGTCGCAAAAACTCAAAACATCGTCAAAACAAGCAAGATGAAAGCACGATAAAAGTGCAAAATCCGGCACAAATAAGTGCCGAAAATCTCCAAAAAAAACACGAAAAAACTATGAAAAAACCGCATTTTTTTGCGGTTTTTTTGTGTGAAAAACGCTATTTTGAAGCTAGTTTAAAGGAAGAACGGATACACGCTTACCGCAATTCCCAGCAAGAGCGTGTAGACGGCAAATCCGGTTATCGAGTGTTTTTGTATGAGTTTCAAGAAAAACTTTATTGCCAAAAGTCCCGACAAAAAAGCCGATATCATACCGACGATTATTGCCCACGGCGAGATTGAAATCGCAACTTTTCCGCTTATCAAATCAAGGCTTTCGTACAATGCAGAGCCTATAATTATGGGGATGGAAAGCAAAAACGAAAACGTCGTGGCGGCTTGTTTGTCTATGCCCTGAATGGTGAGCGCGGATATGGTCGCACCGCTTCTCGATACGCCGGGCAAAACCGCTATACCTTGCAAAACGCCTGTTAATATGCTTATTTTTGGTGATAAAAGTGCCGATTTGGTTGAATGGAAGTTTTCACCGAGGTACAACAATAAGGACGTCAGCACAAAGCCGCACCCCAAAAGTTTGCCGTCCAAAAGCGAGGGGAACAGCAGCTTGAACAAAAACGCAAACGCCACCGTCGGCACGCACGCAAGCAAGACGTAACCGTCGATTTTCAAAGGCGGTACGCCCCCGAAAACGTCTTGATACTCAAAATTCTTTTTTATGTTTGCTTTCGATTTTCTTTTCGGACGTAACGTTAAAAAGGGTTGTGCGACAAGCGGCACCCACGTTTTGCGCAGCGCGATAAGCACCGCAAACAGCGTTCCCACGTGCAGCATTACGTTGAAAAATAAATTTTCTTGTCCTATACCCGCTTTTTCCAAAATCAAAAGATGTCCCGACGACGAAATCGGCAAAAACTCGCTCAATCCTTGCGCTATCCCCAAGACCAACGCTTCCCAAATTTCCATAGACTTTCTCCTTGTTTACTCGCATCGTTAATCTCGATGAGCTTTGTCTTACGTGTTCGGCACAGTTGCGCTTTCAAGCGGCAAATATCCGTTTTCTCTTTACAGTAATTATTTTTTCGTTTATACTAAAATATTGTATTAAAGTTTTACGCACGCAAGAACGTGCAATCAGGAGAAATATGAAACTCGGTGTCGTAGGTTTGCCGAACGTCGGCAAGAGCACGCTTTTCAACGCAATCACAAAGGCAGGAGCGCAAGCTGCAAACTATCCGTTCTGCACGATAGAACCAAACGTAGGCGTCGTTGCCGTCCCCGACGAAAGACTTGAAAAACTCGCCGCTCTTTACGACAGCAAAAAAATCACTCCCACGTCTCTTGAATTTGTGGATATCGCAGGTCTTGTCAAGGGCGCAAGCAAGGGCGAAGGGCTTGGAAACAAGTTCCTTTCGCACATAAGGGAAGTGGACGCAATCGTGCACGTGGTGCGCTGTTTCGACGATGCCAACATCACGCACGTAGATGGCTCCGTCAATCCGCAAAGGGACATCGAAACCATCAACTACGAGCTTATTTTTGCGGATATGGAAACGCTTGAACGTCGCATGGCTTCCGCACAAGTCAAGGTCAAAGCCGACAAAAAGTATCAAGAGGACGTCGACCGCCTCGTCGTGATGCAAAAGTGGCTTGAAAGCGGCAAACCTCTCCGCAATCTCGATATGAACGAGGACTTCAAACGCTTTGTGGACGAGCAATTTTTGCTCACGTCCAAGCCCGTCATTTACGTCGCAAACACGGACGAAGCCGGCATAAACGGCAATGCGTACACAAAGGAAGTCGAACGTATCGCTAAGGATGAAAACACCGAAGCAATCGTGCTTTGCGCCAAGCTCGAAGAGGATTTGAGCGACCTCGGCGACGAAGATCGCGCAATGTTTATGGAGGACTACGGCCTCACCGAAAGCGGTCTCGATCGCCTTGTCAAAGCGTCCTACAAACTTCTCGGACTTATAAGTTATCTCACCGCCGGCGAAAAGGAAACTCGCGCTTGGACAATCGTCAAAGGCACCAAAGCCCCTCAAGCCGCAGGAAAAATCCACAGCGACTTCGAACGCGGATTCATCCGCGCCGAAATCGTCGACTATCAAACCCTCCTCGAATGCGGTTCGTTCAACGCGGCAAAAGAACGTGGAAAAGTGCGTAGCGAGGGGAAGGATTATGTGATGCAGGATAATGACGTGGTTCTGTTCCGCATCAACGTTTGACGGCGCTATTGAGCGCCTAGCTGTGTCAGGCGTGCTTTGCTCCAAAACCACGTACTCTTTGTACGCTGGGTTTTGTTTCAAATCGCACCTTCCTTGCTATGCATCTCAATATCCCTCGTCAAATTGACGGCGCTATTTGGCGAACAACTGCGTCAGACACGGTTTTTTCGCAAGTCACGTACGCAATAGTACGCTCGTTGTTCAAAAACCGTATCTTCCTTGTTCTTCATCCAAATATGCTCCGACTTCGTCAAATTGACGGCGCTATTTGGCGCGGCGTTCGAGCGTCATTGCGGTCAAGTCAATCGTCTATTATGTCATTCCGAGGAGTGAAACGACGTGGGAATCCCCTAAATAGAAACAGGGAACATCTTTGACGATTGCCACAAACCGCATTAGCCCTCACGCATACTATCGCGCAGAAAATTTGCGCTATTAGTTCATGCACGGACAAGAACTCTTGTCGCAGTTTCGCCAAATTGTCTGCTTGATGAAAAACGGCGGGGCACCCGCACCCGATTTTTATGGCTTAGGGAATCGGGAAATTGTAATAAAAATTATACAACAAACACTCTGTATAAAAGGAGTAACACATGTTTGAAAAAGAATTAACCGATGCGCTTGCCGTCGAAGGACTTTCGGCGCAAGACGTACAATCCGCTTTGGAAACGCCCAAGGAAGCAAAAATGGGCGACATTTGCTTGCCGTGCTTTAAGTTTGCGCGCACAATGCGCCTTGCTCCGCCCGTGATTGCGACAAAACTTTTGCCCTACGTCGAGGCACTCGATTTCGTGGACAAGGGGGAAGTCGTCGGCGGATATCTCAACATATTCTTTGACAGAAACACACTTGCAAAAAAGGCGATTTCAGAGGCGAACAATCAAAACGTCGGCGCAAGCAGCGAGGGCGAAGGCAAGACGATTTGTATCGATTATAGCTCCGTCAACATCGCAAAGCCTTTCCATATCGGACACCTCGGCACAACCGTCATCGGCGGTGCGCTTTATCGTATATTCGAACATCTCGGCTACAAGGTCGTGGGTATAAATCACCTCGGCGACTGGGGCACTCAATTCGGCAAACTCATTGTCGCAACGCGCAAGTGGTCGTCGCTCGAAGAGGTTGCCCAGCACGACGAATATTTCCTCAACAAACTTTACGTGCGCTATCACAAGGAAGCGGAAGAGCATCCCGAAATGGACGACGAGGCGCGCGCTTGGTTCAAGCGTATCGAGGACGGCGACAAGGAAGCGACCGCATATTTCGACGTGTTCAAAAAAGTTACGATGACCGCAGTCGGCAAGATTTACGACAGACTCAAAATCAAGTTTGACAGTTATGCGGGCGAGAGTTTTTACAACGACAAAATGGAAGCGTGCCTCGACATATTGCGCGAGAAGCATTTGCTTGTTGAAAGCGACGGCGCGCAAGTTGTCAATCTCGACGCATACGATATGCCGCCGTGCCTGCTCGTAAAGGCGGACGGCGCAACGCTTTACGCAACACGTGACATTGCCGCAGCATATTATCGCAAAAAGACCTACGACTTTTACAAATGCCTTTACGTTGTCGCATATCAGCAGAATCTACACTTTAAGCAGCTGTTTCAGGTGCTTAAACTTATGGATTTTGCAGGTGCGGACGATATGGAGCACGTCGCATACGGCATGGTGTCCATGGAAGACGGTTCTATGTCAACTCGTTCCGGCCGTGTGATTTGGCTTCAGGAAGTGCTTGACAAAGCGGTTGAAAAGGCAAGAAAAATCATCGAGGAAAAGAACCCCGACGCACCAAACAAAGACGAAATCGCAGAGAGTGTCGGCGTTGGCGCAGTGGTGTTCTCGTCCCTTTGGAACAACCGTATCAAAGACATAGTTTTCTCCTATGACAAAGTGCTCAACTTTGACGGTGAAACCGCGCCTTACGTTCAATACACTTACGCTCGTTGCGCAAGCGCGCTCCGCAAAGGCGGCGACGTCGATATGAGCAACGTCGACATTGGCGCAATCACGTCCGATGAGGGCTACGACGTCATCAAGTCCGTCATTACTTTCGGCGATTCCGTTCGCCTTGCCGCAAAACTCCGCGAACCTTGCTACGTAACTCGCCATATCGTTGACCTTGCCGAAAAGTTCAATCGTTTCTACATCGATCATCGTATTCTCGTAGACGATGCACCCACACGCAATGCGCGTCTTGCTCTCACCAAAGCGGTCGGAAACGTGATCAAATGCGGGTTGGGGCTTCTTGGTATTTCCGCTCCCGAAGAAATGTAAAAACTCGCCAAACAGCGAAATACTGCGTCAACACCCCTCGCCCGCCAACTCATGTACGTATTGTACATTAGGGTTGTCTTTCGAGGGGTGTTTCCTTGTCTTTCATCTGTTTGGCGAGTTTTTAAAAAATCGTCTGATTGAGCGAATAGCTTTGTCAAAGCCCTTCCGTCCGCTCGTCGTGTACGTATAAGTACACTAGGCGAGCGTGCGGAAGGGCTTTTTCGCGCTCTTCATCTCAATCAGATGATTTTATGTATAAAAAGTTAAAGGAAAAAGAGAGTTTTAATTGCTATTCACAGCGTTCTTATATACGGTATATGCCAATTCGAAGACGGAATCGGAGTCGCAAGGCGACGACCGTAGCGAGCGCCGAGCTTGACGGTTGTACCGTCTGACTGCGCCATGTTGTTGCGAAGCGGCGCACAAAAGACGGTGGCACGGCTTTCAGCCGATTTGTATTGCCAACAGCCCGTCTGCCGCTCGTTGCGTGCAACGAGCTAGCGATTGTTACGAAGTCAATCGCGTTCGTGTGTCCCCACGCGGAGCGGACGCCGTGGGTTCCCTTTTAAGGGGGAACGGCGG
>OWIP01000226.1_pt1 | contig 43915 bp, 37 predicted proteins | sample 1732581 | NCBI WGS metagenome assembly OWIP01 (sample SAMN05065731, study PRJEB22554) | human gut metagenome | biome: ENVO:2100002; feature: ENVO:00000062; material: ENVO:00002003 | host: Homo sapiens | place: USA
TGGATAAGGAAGGCCAGGACTACCGCGCCTGCGCCGCCTACGGCCCGATGTACAAAAATATCCGCTGAGTTTATCCACCGGGCAGGCGCTTGTCTGCCCGACATTATTAGAAAGGCGTTGTGAAATGATGCGCAACTTACTGGCGTTTGATCTCGGTGCAAGCAACGGGCGTGCCATTCTCGGCCAGTTCGATGGCGAGAAGATCGCGATGCGCGAGCTGCACCGGTTTGAAAACAACTATATCGAAATGAACGGTGTGTTCTACTGGGATCTGCCGTATCTGTATAGCCAATTGAAGCAGGGCCTTCTGGCGTTCAAAAACGCGAACGTTGGAAAGCTGGACTGCATCGGCATCGACACTTGGGGCGTGGACTACGGCCTGCTCGACAAGAACGGCCACCTGCTCTCCAATCCCCGTTCGTATCGATACGCGGTCGATGCGGATATGGAGGCCGTCTGGAAGACCGTTGATTTTCCGACGCTCTTTGCCAGTACTGGCATTGCGACGATGAACTTCAACACCGTCTATCAGCTCTACCGCAGAAAGCAGCAGGGCGACCCGGCGTTGGAGGCGGCGGAGACGCTTTTGTTCATGCCGGATCTGCTGGGCTACTTCCTGACGGGAGAAAAGAAGTCGGAATACACCGAGGCGACGACCTCCATGCTCTATAACCCCACCACAAAGAACTGGGACTGGCAGACGATCGAGTCGCTGGGGCTTCCGAAAAAGATCTTTACGCCGCTCGACCGCGCGGGAAGCCTTCGCGGAACGCTCCGTCCGGAGCTGGCGGAGGAGCTGGGCCTCAATCAGGCGCATTTCGCCGCCGTCGGCACGCACGACACGGCCTCGGCTGTCGCCGCCATCCCCGGCACGGGCAGCTTCGCGTTCTGCTCCAGCGGCACATGGTCGCTGTTCGGCGTGGAGACGGACGAGCCGATCCTGACAGACGCCGTTCGCGACGCGAACTTCTCCAATGAGGGCACGATTCAGGGCGGCTTCCGCCCGCTCAAGAATATCATGGGCCTGTGGCTCATCCAGGAATGCCGCCGCGACTGGCAGAAGGCCGGGATGAATTATAGCTGGAACGACATTGTTGAGGAAGCAAAAAGGGCCGAGCCCTTCCGCTCCATCATCGATCCCGATTACGGCGAATTCTTTGCCGGCGGCCGGATGGTCGAGAAAATTCAGGACTTCTGCCGTAAGACGAACCAGCCGGTTCCGGAGACGGTCGGGCAGATCGCGCGGTGCATCTATGAATCGCTCGCGCTCAAATACCGCTGGGCGCTCGAGCGTCTCGAGGAGATCAAGGGCCAGCGCATCGACACGCTGAACATCGTCGGCGGCGGCTGCCAGAACAAGCTGCTCAACCAGTTTGCGGCGGACTCCATTGACCGCCCCGTCGTGACCGGTCCCGTGGAAGGCGCTGCCATCGGCAACCTGCTCGCGCAGGCCATGGCACTGGGCGACATTCAGACCATGGACGAGCTGCGCGCCGTCGTGCGCCGCTCCGAGGCCGTCCACACCTACGAACCGCATCATACGCCGGAATGGGAAGCAGCCTATCAGAAAATGAGAACTTTTTCGAGAACTTTTTTATAAGGAGCGTTCAATATGAATATTCAATATATCCATCCAGCAGACCTGATCGTCATGTTTATGCAGCGGATATATGACAAACGACTTACGACCATGTCCGGTGGAAATCTGTCGATCCGCGATTCGGAGGGGAACATTTGGATCACTCCTGCCGGCATTGACAAAGGTACACTCAGCCGAAAAGACATCATCTGTGTCCGTCCGGACGGAGTCTGCGAAGGACAGCATAAGCCATCGTCGGAATTGCCGTTCCATCGATCGGTTTATCATCTGCGCCCGGATCTGAATGCGGTTCTGCACGCGCACCCGCCGGCGCTTGTAGCGTTTTCCGTTGTCCGCAAGCTCCCAAACCTTGACCTGATCCCGTCTGTACGACACATATGCAGAGACGTAAAATTTGCGGCCTATGCGGTTCCAGGCAGCCAGAAGCTCGGCATGGAGATTGGAAAGGTATTTGAAGTGGGGTGCAATATCGCGTTGTTGGAGAACCACGGCGTTTGCGTTGGCGCACCGGATATGTTTACTGCCTTTCAGCAGTTTGAAACACTCAATTATACGGCGGAGCTTGAGGTGCTGGCAGGTCAGCTTGGAAATATCCGCGCACTCCCGGAAAACGCTTACCGCCTGAGCGAAACCGACAGCCACACCAGATTGGAGGATCTCATCCCCCAATGCCGCAGCTCTGAGGAGCTGGCAGCCAGACGCGACATGATCACGCTGATCCGGCGCTCCTACAAAATGGATCTGTTTACAGCGACACATGGCACCTATTCCGTCCGCCTGCCTGACGGGAGCTTCCTTATTACGCCGTTCGGCTTTGACCGTGCTTATCTGGAGGAGGACGATTTGGTTCGCATCAAAGGCGATGCCAAAGAGATAGGAAAACTGCTGTCCCGTGCTGTTCTGACGCACCGGAAAATCTATCAGGAAAATCCGCAGATCGGAGCGGTGCTTTTAGCTCATCCAGTCCATACAATGGCGTTTGCCGTTACGGACATGGAATTTGATGCAAGAACGATCCCGGAAAGCTATATTCTCCTGCGCGATGTCAAGCGGGTGCCGTATGAAGAACTTTACTTGGATCCAGACAAGCTGGCAAAGGAATTTGATGCCGCGCATCCGGCAGCGATCGTGGAAAATGACTGTGTGATCGTGACCGGAGAATCGCTGCTGCAAGCGTTTGACCGGCTTGAGGTCATGGAACTGACAGCAGCATCCATTCTGAAATCCCAGCGGCTTGGCAGGATGGTGCATATCAGCGATGAAGAGGTTGCCGCGTTGAAGGAGACATTCATGCTATACTGGCAGTACGAACGGATATCGTACTCTCAGGTTTATAGCCACGGGAAGGAGGCAGTCGCTCCAGTTCATCCAAAGGAGTGAGAGTATGGTACCAAGGAAAAAAGGTCAAAAATATGAAATCAGCTATCGCTGTCCAAATTATGAAAAGCCGTTCTCAGAACGATTTGATTCTTATGAAGCGGCGAAGCTGCGCATTGCACAAATTGAATATGAAAGAAGCCTCGGTGTATTTGAGCCGCCGAAACAGACAATCATTGCGCCGAAAAAGGATCCCTATGTGACGGTGGGAGAATTGCTGGATGAATATGTGCAGCTCTATGGACTGAAGCACTGGGGAGATTCTTACCTATCCAGCAGCCAGCATTTCATCGCGCATTATATCAAGCCGGCGATCGGAGACGTTTTGGTCAAAGACGTAACAACGCACGGTCTGGACGTCTTTTATGACAAGCTGCTGGATCAGCCGGCTGTCGTACTTAAGGGGCATCGGAAAAAGGATAAGAAAATCTCGCCGACTGTTATCGTCAAAATTCACGCACTGATGAGCGGCGCGTTCAAAAAGGCCATTGGCTGGAGGTATATTGACATCAATCCGGCAGAGAACGTAACGCTCCCGCAACGTGTGAAAAAAGAGCGTGATTCATGGTCTGCCAGCGAGGTCAAATATGCGCTGGCGATCTGCGAAAACCCCGTTCTGAAACTGGCGATGCTTCTGGCACTCGGCTGCTCCATGCGAATCGGGGAAATTCTCGGTCTGACATGGGACTGCGTAGACTTGTCGGAGGAAGCTCTTGCTTCTGGAAACGCCTCGCTGTTTATTAACAAGGAACTCAAACGCTGCGAAAAAAGCAGTGTGGAGGCACTGGAAAAGCGCGGTCGGAGCAAAGTCTTTTTTACGTTTCCGGAGTGGAAGCGGGCAAACTGCAAGACAATGCTCACATTAAAAACGCCGAAAACAGCCAGCAGCGTCCGCACGGTCTTTCTTCCAAAAACCGTTGCGCTGGCGCTGATAGAGGCAAAAAAGCAGCAAGACGAGGAGAAAATGCTGCTTGGCTCCGACTACAAGGATTTTAATTTGGTTCTTGCACAGCCGGGTGGCCGCCCGTATGAGCCGCGGCAGATCGACAAGATGCTGGCGACGTTAATTCAGGAAAACGAGCTGCGGAGCGTTGTGTTTCACAGCCTGCGGCACAGCAGCACCTCCATCAAGCTTCAGATCAACTGCGGCAACATCAAGGCGGTTCAGGGCGACACCGGCCACGCACAGGCTCGCATGGTAACGGAAGTATATGCGCATACGAACAACGAAGAGCGGCTGCTTCTGGCACAGAAGGTGGATGAAAACTTCTTTCAGACGCCGACACCGGGGGCGTTTGCACCGACCAGCGAGATGCAAAAAGTTCTTCAGATTCTTGCCGAAAAACCAGAGCTTGTCAGGCTGCTTGCCGCCATGTAGCCGCTGCGCAGGCAGTTTTGTTGGAAGATTTGTTGGAAAACCTCAGAAATAAGCCGCTTACAAAAAATAGAAAAAATCCTCGAAACCATTGCGGTTTCAAGGATTTTTCTGGAGCTGCTGGGCAGATTCGAACTGCCGACCTCGTCATTACCAATGACGCGCTCTACCGACTGAGCTACAGCAGCAAGTCTCTTTCTCAAGAGCGCTCCGTTATTATAGCATAAAGTCGGGATTTGTCAAGTGGTGATTTTCGTTTTTTTATTTTTCTGTGAAAATACAGGGCGGCGGTGAAATGTTCACAATTCCTTTTCCTGCCGTTCACAGTTCGGACATGATTTGCCCGTATACTCATAATCAAGGATTTACCCAATCCTCTCTTTCTTCTCTTTTTCTTTTCTTTCTTCAAACAAAGGCCCGCAGCCGAACGGCTGCGGGTTTTTGTTTGCTTATTTCGTGTAGTCGAATTCAAAATCGTAGATGCTGACGGTGTCGCCGTCCTCGATGCCCTGCTCTTCCAGACGGTCGAACAGGCCGCTTTTGCGGAGCTGGCGATCGAAGTACATACGGGACTCGTAATCGTCGAAGTTGATATCGTTCAGGAGCTTCTGGAGCCACTTGCCGGACACGACCCACAGATCGTCGTAGCGCTCGATCTGCAGCTCGTCCGCGTCGCCCGCCTCGGCCAGAGGCTTGACGTACTCCGGCTCATAGATCGTGACGGGCGGGAGCGCGGCGAGCTTGCCTGCGATGGTCTTCATCAGCTCGCGCGTGCCCTGCGTCGTGGCGGCGCAGATGGTGTAGAATTCATACCCCTTGGCCTCGACGTGGGCACGGAGGCGTTCGAGATTATCGCTGTCCGGCGGCAGAAGATCGACCTTGTTGGCCGCGACGAGCATCGGCCGCTCGGCAAGCTCAGGCGAATACTGCCGCAGTTCTTCGTTGATCTTTTCAAAGTCGTCGACCGGGTCGCGGTCCTCGCTGCCGGAGACGTCGACGATGTGGACGAGCAGGCGGCAGCGGTCGATATGGCGCAGGAAATCATGGCCGAGACCGACGCCGTCCGCCGCGCCCTCGATGATGCCGGGGATATCGGCCATGACGAACGACACGCCGTCGGCGACGTAGATCACGCCGAGGTTCGGATAGAGCGTGGTGAAGTGATAATTTGCAATTTTCGGGTGCGCGTTGGACGTGACGGACAGGAGCGTCGATTTACCGACGTTCGGGAAGCCGACAAGACCCACGTCGGCCAGCAGCTTGAGTTCCAGAATGACGTCGTGCTCCTCGCCCGGGAGGCCCGCCTTGGCAAAGCGCGGCACCTGACGGGTCGGCGTTGCGAAGTGCTGGTTGCCCCAGCCGCCTCTGCCGCCCTTGCAGAGGACGAAATCATCGGAATCGGACATATCCTTGATAATCTCGTTCGTGGCCAGATCGCGCACGACGGTGCCTCTGGGCACCTTGATGATCAGGTTTTCGCCATTTTTGCCGCGGCAGCGCTTGCCCTGTCCGTTCTCGCCGTTCGGCGCGGTATATTTGCGCTTGTAGCGGAAGTCCATCAGCGTGGACAGGTTATCATCGACGCGCAGGACGATGGAGCCGCCGTTGCCGCCGTCTCCGCCGTCCGGGCCGCCTGCGGCCACGTATTTTTCCCGGTGGAAGGCCACTGCGCCGTTGCCGCCCGCACCGGCCTTGACCGAAATGCGTACTTTATCAATAAACATGAGGTTCCTCCTCTGTCAGTAAGGTTTTCGTAGTCTTTGTCCAGATTTCCGGATAGTTCTCCTGATAATAGTGCGCGCGGGCGGAATCCGGGGCTTTCCAGATCTCCTTTTTCCGAATTTCTTCGGAGATGGCCTTTTGCAGCCAGGCACGCTTCTTTGCGAATTTCTCCGGGTCGGACGCAAAATGCGCATAATCGAGCAGTTGGATGTTTCCCGCCGCCTGTTCCCGTAAAAACGCCTCATACGCGTCCGGAATATATTCCGCGCCGGTGATGCGGACGGGCTGCGCGGACACGAACTCGTTCGGAATTTCTGTCTTCTTGTAATCACCGTCTTCGCAGATATAGAGCCAGCCGGATCTTCCGGCATAGAGCTTTTTCAGCGCGTCCGGGAATGGATCGTCAAAATACAGCTTCCCCTGCCGGGTATAGCCGTATGCGTATTCATAATTCCGGATGAGGTAGAATAGCGCCATGGCGCGCAGGGACGTCAGGCAGACCTGCGTGGGCTTGTCAAAATACGGGGACTTTCTCGGTTCGAGAACTTGCAGGCCGCCTGTCGGAGAAGCGTGATAGTAGGTCATGCTGCCGCACCTTTCAAGAAAAAACCCCGAACGGGACTCGTTCGGGGTTTTTACAACAAAATTACTGTTCTGCGTAGACAGAGCACATCTTGCGATCCTTGCCCATACGCTCGAACTTGACCTTGCCGTCGATCAGAGCGAACAGCGTATCGTCCTTGCCGATACCAACGTTGTTGCCCGGATGAATGTGCGTGCCTCTCTGACGAACGAGGATGTTGCCAGCCAGAACGAACTGACCGTCAGCGCGCTTCGCGCCGAGTCTCTTCGATTCAGAATCACGGCCGTTCTTGGTGGAGCCGCCGCCTTTCTTATGTGCGAAGAACTGGAAACTCATATTAAGCATCGTTTTGCACCTCCAAAACTTCGATATAATCAGGATAGTCATCCCGCAGAGAACACAATGTGAGCATCATGCCGGAGAGAACCGCCTGTACGGCCTCTTCGCTTTCACACGCTGCGGGAAGGGTTAAGGTGATCCGGGCCTCGTCTTCATTCACCCTGGTTTTCGCATGCTCGCCGAGCACATCGTTGATCGTGCACTCCGCAAGCTTGACGGCTGTGGAAACAGCTGCGCACACAATGTCGCTGCCTGCCTCTGCATAGCCGCTGTGGCCCGAACAGCAGAATCCGGTGATCCTGCCCTCGTGATCGAAAAATTCGACGCGCGTCATAAATTACAGCGCGATCTTTTCGATCTGCACCTTGGTGTACGGCTGTCTGTGGCCCTGGAGGGACTTGGAGTCCTTCTTCGGACGGTACTTGAAGACGCGGATCTTCTTGCCCTTGCCATTCTTCAGCACCTTAGCCTCAACCTTAGCACCTGCAACTGTGGGGGTACCGAACTTGGAGTCAGCACCGTCGACAACTGCCAGAACCTGATCGAAGGTGACGGTCTGCTCAGCCTCCGCCGCGAGCTTCTCGATGTAGATCACATCGCCCTCCTTGACGTTGTACTGCTTACCGCCGGTAACGATAATAGCCTGCATATTCGTTTGCACCTACCTTTTCTTTCGTAGACTCGCTCTTGAGGTGTGCCGGAGCAGCTTTTGACCTCTTTAATGCGGCTTATGGATTATACCAGAGATTTTTCTCCGTGTCAAATACTTTTTTGCGGAAAATCGCTTATTTTTCCGCCGCTTTGATCTTTTCCTCCGTATCCTCGCGGATGGCCTCACGCAGCTTCGTCAGATAGGGAGAAAACGCGACAGCGTCATAGGCGTATGTCCGGTTCAGATCATACTCCAGCGGCTCCCACGAGCGGATATCGGACTCATTGTGCTGGATGACGGCTTCGAGCTTGTCCAGCGCCTTATAGAGCTTCGCTTCGTCTGTCTGCAGCGCGCCCATTTCGGTATACAGCGCGGCCAGCTCCGTATTATACGGGGCCGGGAGCGACGCGACCCAGCTAAACAGCGCGGTATCCTCCTTTTTCTCGTCGCTTGCGGACTTCAAAAACGTCGGGATATCGCCGGTGAAGCACTCGCCAAGATCGTGGATCAGGCACATTTTGATGACCTTGTCCATATCGAGCGCCGGGAATTCGTCCTTCATAAAGAATGCCATCAGTGCAAGCCGCCAGCTGTGCTCGGCGACGCTTTCGCGGCGGCCCCTGCTCGTCTCGCAGTGGCGCAGTTCGTCCTTGAGGCGCTCAGCAATATGTAGAACATCCAGTAATGCACGCACTTCCATATCGATTTCTCCTTTTTGATTTATGACAGCACCAATTGAATTGCTTCGCGGATATTGCGCACGCGCAGCAGCTCCATACCGTCGGGCGCGGTGACATTGCCCGTCCCGTGGCGCGGGATGATGCAGGTCTTGAATCCGGTGCGGGAGGCCTCGGACAGGCGCTGCTGCAAGCCCGTTACGGCGCGGATCTCGCCCGTCAGGCCAACCTCGCCGATGGCGGCGGTCGCCGGATCGATGGGCTTATCGCGGAAGCTGGACGCGGCGGCAAGCACAAGGGCCAGATCGGCGGCAGGCTCGTCCAGCTGCAAGCCGCCGATGACGTTCACATACGCGTCCGACATCCCAAGATTCACGCCGCCGCGCTTTTCCAGCACGGCCAGCATGAGATTTGCCCGGTTAAAATCAAAGCCGTCCGCCGTGCGGCGGGGGACGTTGAAATTCGTCCGCGCGACAAGCGCCTGAATTTCTGCCAGAACCGGGCGCGTACCCTCCATCACGCAGGCCACGCACGTACCGGGGGCATTTAATGGCCGTCCGGCCAGCAGCATTTCGGACGGATTCGGGACCTCGAGCAGTCCCCTGCCCTCCATTTCGAACACGCCGATCTCGTTTGTCGAGCCGAAGCGGTTCTTGGCCGCGCGCAGGATGCGGTAGCTGCTGGCGTGCTCGCCCTCGAAAAACAGCTCGCAGTCGACCATGTGCTCGAGCACCTTCGGCCCCGCGATCGCGCCCTCCTTATTGACATGGCCGACAACAAAGACGGTCACGCCGCTGCTCTTGGCCAGCTGCATGAGGGCCATGGTGCAGTCCTTGACCTGTGAAATGCTGCCGGGGGCAGAGGTATTCTCCGGGCTGTAGAGCGTCTGGATGGAGTCGGCAATGAGAATATCCGGCTGCACCTCGTCGACAGCGCTTAAAATCTCGGAAAGATCCGTCTCCGAGAGGATATATAATTCGTCCGACGCGACTTGCAGCCGGTCGGCACGCATTTTGATCTGCTTTTCCGATTCCTCGCCGGAAACATAGAGGATGCGGAGCGTTTTTCCGAGATAGGCGCAAATTTGCAGCAGAAGCGTCGATTTGCCGATGCCGGGCGCACCGCCCACCAGAATCAGCGACCCGCGCACGCCGCCGCCGCCCAGCACGCGGTCAAGCTCCTGCATACCGGTGGAGAAGCGGATCTCCTGCTCCCCTGTCACCTCTTTGAGCTTTTTCGGGACGGCACGCGCGATGCCTGCCCGGCCTGCCGCCTTCGCGGCAGGCGCTTTTTTGTCCTCAAACTCCACGATGGAGTTCCATGCCCCGCAGGCGGGGCACTGGCCCTGCCAGCGCGGCGTTTCGTTGCCGCATTGCTTGCAGACAAAAACGGTTTTAGATTTCATTCGGATGCTCCTCTGAGAGCCACACGGACAGCGTTCCCGCGATCACGGCGGCCAGCTTTTTCTGATACTCCGGCTGCAAGAGCCGCTGTTCTTCCTCGTAATTGGATAAAAATCCGCATTCGACCAGCACGCCGGTGCAGCCGATATGCTCCATGAGATACACGCCGTCCGATTTTTTGCACTGACGGCGGTTGCCCGGTTCGAGGCCCAGGGCCAGATTGGCCTGCAGCTGCTCGGCCAGCGCCTGACTGCCGGGCGTTTTCGCGTAGAAGACCTGTGCGCCGTGGTACTTGCCCTCGGTGAAGAAGTTCTGGTGCACGCTCAGAAGCAGCGCATCCTCCGTCTGGTTCACCGTCTCGGTCCGGTTTTTGATGTCCGAAACTTTCTTCTCCGAGATCGTGCGGCAGCCGTCTGAATAGACAGCCGTATCCGTCTCGCGGATCATGCTGACCCGCACGCCGCACAGGCGCAGAAGGTCGCGCAGGCGCAGCGAAATATCCAGATTCAGCGCCGCCTCCGACGTGCCGGAAACGCCGGTCGCGCCGCCGTCCTCCCCGCCGTGCCCCGCGTCGAGCACGACGGTCGTTCCGCCGGGCTGCATGGCCGCCGTCTGCGCGCTTCGATGCGTCAGAACGGCGAAGACGCAGAAATACAGAACGGTCGCAAACAGCATGACCGGCATCATGATCTCTACCCATTTTTTCATATGATCACCCCATACAAGCGTATGAGGGACAAGAAAAGTATAGCATGGATTTTTCGGTTTGAAAAGGTCGATTATGCGTCCTGAAAGACAGGCTGTACGGCTTCGCCCCAAAGCTGCGCCGCGGCTGCCTCTGCAAAACCACGCTCCTCCTGCGAAAATGGGCGGAACTGCGTGATAAGCAGGCGCTTTCCGCTGTGCTTCCAGCGGCCCGCTACGCTGCCGTGCAGCAGCACCGGCGGCATGACGATGCCGGACAGACTGAAAATGCCGCGCAGATACTCCGGCGGGAGAAATACGCTCTGCTTTTTCTCATAGCCCAGCATCAGCGGGTCGAAGCCCGCCAGCAGCAGGCAGTCCGGAAGCGACTGTCCTGGTGCTCTTCCGGAATCCAGACTGAACAGCTGCTGCCCCTCGTATTTGGCTGCTTTCACAGGAAGCCGGGCCAGCCGCTTTTCGATCTCCGCCTGCGAGGTACCGAAATAATAGGCTGCATCCCGGATAGAGGCCGGGCCGTAATTCGTAAAATACCGGCGCGTCTGTTCCAGCAGTGCGTCCTGCTCCTCCATCGGTGTGAATGCCGGACAGAGGCGGAACGCCTTTTCCTCGCTGACCGTGCCGCAGAGAAAGCCGCGCTCGCAGAGCTCCCGGATCCCGCCGCCCCAGGGATGGAATATGCTGCCCTCCTCCGCCTGCGTCATTCCGGCAGCGCGGCAGCGAGCTTTCAGGGCCTCGCGCGTCATTGGCCCTTGCGCAAGTGCATCGATGATCAGGTCCGAAAAGTATGCCTGCCGCTTCGGTGTAAGCGCCCAGTTCGGGCGCTGGTTCCAGAATGACGGAACAGTCCAGTCCCGACTCCGGTACCGGCAGCCAGTGTGCAGGAACAACGGAAGGTCGGCTTCTGCAAAGATGTGCATCGTGCCGCGGAGCGTCCAGCTCTTTACGAGGCTGTCTGCCGCGTGTGCTGTGTCATACGCTGCGCAGCGCAGCCGCATGGCGTGCAGTGCGTTGGAAAGGAACTGCGCCTGAAAGCCGTTCATAGCGCGGAGCACCTCCATCCGCTCCCCTGTGCGCAGCAGATATTGATTGGACAGGCGCAGAAGCACCAATTCATTTCGCTCCATACATTCTCCTTTTGATATGCGCAGCCCCCGGCGCTTTTTTAGCAGACCGGGGGCCGGTATATCGTGATTCGATCAGATAATACGCCGCCCGCAAAGGAAGCGGGTCTTGTAATACGATTCGTCAAGCGAGTTGACGCGGACGCCCGTGGACGGCGTGGAGGCGTGGACGAAGTTGCCGCCGCCGATGTACATACCGACGTGGTTCGCGTAGCCGCTGTAGCCGAAGAAGACGAGGTCGCCGACCTGCAGGTCGCTGCGGGAAACGTAGGTGCCCTGCGTCATCTGGTCGTTGGCGACGCGCTTCATAGAGTAGCCGTACTGCGTCAGGACATAGTACATGAGGCCGGAGCAGTCAAAGCCGGTCGACGGGCTTGAGCCGCCCCAGACGTAGCTGTAGCCAACGAAGCCCATGGCGAAGTTCGCGATCTCGCTGGCTGTGCCGGAGCCGGAGACGGTCCCGCCGCTGCCGGAGCCGGAGCCGCTGCCCGGCGTGACGGTGCTGTCCTTCTTATCGGCAAGCAGGTCTGCGCGGACATAGGCCGTAATGCCGTTATATTTGATGCGGTACCACTGGTGGCCGTCGGAGGTCGTAGTCGTGATGCCGGTGACGGTGACGGCGGCGTTGTAGCTCAGCTTGCCGACCTTCGTGCTGCCGGTCGTCCAGGAATCGCGGACGTTGATATAACCCGTCTGGCAGACGTACATGGTCTTGCTGATGCTCGTGACGGTGACGTTCAGATTGATCTGGTCAACAACGACCGTCGCGCTCTTGACGTTTTCATCATAGAACCACTGGATGGTCTTATAGCAGCGCAGGAACATCGTCATGGCTTCCTGCCGGCTGGCGTTGTCCTTGGGGTTCAGATACGTGCCGTTTCCAAGCTTCGTGCCCTGCACGTAGGAATAGCTCACGCAGATCTGCGCGGCCTCCTTCGCCCATGCGGAGATCGATCCGGCGTCGGCAAAGCCGTTCAGCGCGCCGTCTTTCGCCTTGGGGGAGAACGCAGCCGCCGTGCAGAAATTCTCGATGAGCTTGAAGAATTCCTGCCGCGTCAGCAGCTGCTTCGGGCGGAACGAGCCGTCCTCGTAGCCGTTGACGATGCCGTACAGATGGGCCTTGACAATATTCTCATTCGACGTATCCGTAAAGCCGGTGAACGTTTCGTTCGACATATCGATGTCGTTGCCGGTGGCCTTTTCGAATGCGTAGACGGCCAGCTCGCACATCTCGCCGCGCGTGATGTCCTTGGTCAGATCAAGGCCGTTAAAGGACGCGGGCATCAGGCCGAGCTTGTTGATCTCGTCATAGTTTGTTTGGAACCAGCTGCTATAGTTGTTGTTCGCGCCGAGCGCGGCCGCGCTCATGGACAGAAGCAGCACGGCGCACAGCAGCAGGCACAGCGGTTTTCTTGCCTTTCGCATGGTTTACAGACTCCTTTTTTCCGTTCCCGGACCGGAACGGCACATTTTCGAAACAATTCGACTGCATTATATCAGATTATGACAACCATTACAAGCACAATTTTGTAAATCTTTCGTAACCAGTTGAGTTTTGCGAAAAAATATGATATAAGTATGATATGAAGTTACGAGTGATGACCGCAGTGCTTGCCTGCAAGCTCTGCCGGGCCCTGATCCGCCTGCTGGGCAGAGGCGGCACGGATTTTCCCGGGCGCGTGGCGCTCAAGCTCTGCCCGAATCTGCTGGGTGAACTTGCAAGGAACGTGACGACCGTGATCGTCACGGGCACCAACGGCAAGACCACGACCTCGCGCATGATCGAGCAGTCGTGGCAGGACGCTGGAATCTCTTACTTTGCAAATAAATCCGGCGCAAACCTCCTGTCCGGCGTCACGGCGGAATTCGCCGTCCACTCCACGCTCACGGGCCGCTGCAGATATTCGCACGCGCTCATTGAGTCGGACGAGGCGGCGCTGAAATTCATCAGCAAATATGTCGACGCGAAGGTGATCGTCTACACGAACGTCTTCCGCGACCAGCTCGACCGCTACGGCGAGGTCACGCATACGCTCAGCAAGCTGCGCGTCGGCGCGCAGAACAGTCCGAACGCCGTTCTGTGCCTGAACGCGGACGATTCGCTCATTACCAGCCTGCACGACGACGTGCCGAACCCCGTTATTTTCTACGGCATCAGCACGCCGCTCTATGAGGAGCAGGTTTCGGACCTCTCCGACGCGCCGTACTGCATCAAGTGCAAGAGCGAATATCAATTCGACTTTGTGACCTACGGCCATCTGGGCGGCTACCGCTGCCTGCGCTGCGGCTATGCCCGTCCGAAACCGGATATCTGCGTCAGCAAGGTCATTCTGAGCGATGAGGAGCGCTCCGAGGTCGTCTTCCGCGACGGCGAAACGGAGATCCCCGCAACGGTCAATCTGCCGGGCGGATACAATATTTATAACGCCTGCGCGGCCATGGCGGCAGCAAAGGCCATGGGGCTGGAGCTTCCGAAGGCGGCGCAGTCGCTGTCCCGCTTTGCCTGCGGCTTTGGGCGCATGGAGAAATTCGAGATCAATGGAACGGACGTGCGCATGATTTTGATCAAGAATCCGGCGGGCTGCAACCAGGTGCTGAGCTTCCTGACGCAGCGGACCGAGCCGTTTGTCTTCGCCGCCTGTCTCAACGACCGGACGCAGGACGGCCGTGACGTCAGCTGGATCTGGGACGTCTCCTTTGAGCGTCTGGTAGACATGGGCGATACGCTCCGTGAGGTCTATCTGTCCGGCAAGCGGGCGGAGGATATGGCCCTGCGCTTCCTCTACGCCGGATTCCCGAAGGAAAAGCTGCACGTGCAGAAGGACTACGGCGCGCTGATGGAGGAGGCGACGGCGCATAAGCTGCCGGTCTTCGTCATGCCGACGTACACGGCCATGCTGGCTCTGCGCGGCACGATCAGCAAAACGTATGGCTACAAGCAATTCTGGGAGTAAGCTATGGAACTGAACATCTATCATTTATATCCCGACGTTCTGAACCTCTACGGCGACCGCGGAAATGTCCTGTGTATGCAGCGGCGGCTGGAATGGCGCGGGATGCAGGCAAACATTGTCCCGATCCCCATCGGGGTGAAACTTGCCGCGAAGGACTGCGATCTGCTCTTCATCGGCGGCGGACAGGACTTTGAGCAGGAGATCCTGATGCACGATCTGAAGGGCGAAAAGACGGCAGAGCTGAAAGCCGCCATCGAGGACGGCGTGCCCGTGCTCGCAATCTGCGGCGGGTATCAGATGCTGGGCCAGTATTACAAGACCTGGGACGGCAAGCAGTGTGACTTTACCGGCGCGCTCGATCTCTACACCGTCGGCTCCGAGCAGCGTATGATCGGCAATTATATGTTCACGTGCGACGAGGCGGACTGTAAAATTGTCGGCTTTGAAAACCACTCCGGCAAGACGTATCTCGGCTCCGGCGTGAAGCCGCTCGGCAAAGTCCTCGAGGGATACGGCAACAACGGCGAGGACGGGACGGAGGGCGCACGCTACAAAAACGTCTTCGCGTCCTATTCCCACGGCTGTCTGCTGCCCAAAAACCCGAAGCTGGCCGATCTGATCCTCAAGCTTGCGCTCGAACGCAAATATGGCAAAGTGGAGCTTCCGCCCCTTGCCGACGAATTTGAAACTGCCGCGCACAACTATATGGAAGCCCGACTGAGCCGGAAATAAATGCTCCGGGCCGCTGCGAATCCGCAGCGGCCCGGTTTTTTATGTGTTCTCTCTGACCCAGTGGACTGCGAAGTCCGCGAAGCGGGTGGCGGCAGGGGCATCGGTCGCAGCGGCAAGAGCAATGGTGCGGCTGGCGGGCGGGTCGATGGGGCGGATCTCCACGCCGTCTGTGTTGCCGCGCAGCAGCAGGGACGGCATGATGCTCACGCCCAGTCCCTGCCGGACCATGGCGATAACGGCATAATCATCCTTCGTCTCAAAGCGGATGTTTGGCCGGGCCTTGACTGCATGAAACGCACGGCGCACATCATGATTGGAGGATTCCAGGAGCGAAATAAACGGCTCCTTTGCCAGCTCCTCGACCCGGCAGACCGGACTTTGCCCCAATGGGTGCCCCTTCGGCAGGACGGCGGCCAGCGCATCCTCGTACAGCGGTGTGCAGCGGCAGCCAGGACGGGCGGGAAGCGTTGTAAACGCAAGATCGACGCTGCCGTCGCCGAGCCAGGTGTCGATATCATGATAGTCGCCGTTGAAAAGCTGGAAATCCACCTGCGGGTGCTCCTTCTGGAACTGCATCATCATGGCGGGCAGCCAGTGCGTGGCGACGCTGGTGAACGTGCCGATGCGGATCTTGCCGGTAACGAGCGTATGCAGGCGTTCCGCCGCCTGCCGCAGCAGCCTCTCCTGCCGCACGATCTCGTGAATATAGGGCATCATCTGCTCGCCCTCCGGCGTGAGGCGTGCGCCGGTGCGCGTGCGCTTCAAAAGCGGCAGCTGAAGCTCCGCCTCGATGGCGGAGAGCATATGGCTGACGCCGGACTGCGTAAGGCCCAGCTCCTGCGCGGCCTTTGTCAGCGACTGCAGCTCCACTGTTTTTTCAAAAGCCTCATATTTTTTCGTATCCATACTGAAAAACCTCTTGCTTTTTTCACTTTAACGTGTTATCATACGCGCATATTATGAAGTTCCTTGATATTATACATGAATATTTGTAATGTGTCAAGAGAAAGAAACGGAGAAATGCGTTATGAGTGGAGCAAATCTGCAGCATCTGCTGGCCATGATTTTGTATATGGCCGCTGTCGTCGGCATCGGCATTTATTTTGCCGGACGCGCGAATAAGGACGCCGAGTCGTATTTTCTCGGCGGACGCAGCCTCGGCCCGTGGGTCACGGCGTTCAGCGCGGAGGCGTCCGATATGTCCGGCTATCTGCTGATGGGCCTGCCCGGCCTTGCGTATTGGACGGGCCTTGCGGACGCGGGCTGGACGTGCATCGGGCTTGCCATCGGCACGTACCTCAACTTCCTGATCGTTTCGAAGCGGCTGCGCCGGTATTCCATCGCCGTGAACGCATTCACGCTGCCGGACTTCTTCTCGAACCGTTTCCATGAGAAGAAAAAGATCATCATGACGATCTGCTCACTCATTATCATCATTTTCTTCAGCGTCTACGCGGCGCAGTGCCTGTCCACGTGCGGCAAGCTGTTTGCGAATCTGTTCGGCTTCTCCTACGGCGGCATGATGATCGTTGCGGCGGTGTTCGTGCTGGCCTACACGTTCCTCGGCGGGTATCTGGCCGAGAGCGCGTCCGATTTTATGCAGGGCGTTGTGATGGTCACGGTGCTGGTGCTGATTCTGATCCTGTCGGTCGTTTCCGCAGGTGGACTGAACACAGTCATCGAAAACGCGAAGAGCATTGACGGCTTCTTCTCCATGGTGCGTACGGCGACGCCCTCGACCACAGAGGTCAACGTTTTTGGTGCAGGCCGTCCTTACGGCGCGCTGTCCATTGCGTCCTGCCTTGCGTGGGGTCTTGGCTATTTCGGTATGCCGCAGGTGCTGCTGCGGTTCATGGGCATCCGCTCCGAGCATGAGCTGGGCCGCTCCCGCCGCGTGGCGATCATCTGGGTCGTGATCTCGATGGCCGCCGCCGTGTTCATCGGCGTCGTGGGCCGCAGCGTCGCGGGGCTTGATTATCTGTCCAACAACGATGCGGAAAATATCTTCATTGACGCGGCGACGTCCTATCTGCCGCCGATCCTCGCGGGCTTCGCCTGCGCGGGCGTGCTGGCCGCGGCGATCTCGTCCTCCGATTCGTATCTGCTGATCTCGGCCAGCGCCGTCAGCCAGAACCTGTATCGCGGCGTGTTCAAGAAGGACGCAACGGAAAAGCAGGTCATGTGGTGCTCGCGCATCACGCTGGTGCTCATCACCATCGTCGCCATGGCGATCGCCTGGAACTCCAACTCGACCATCTTCGGCATCACGTCGTTTGCGTGGGCGGGCTTCGGCGCGGCCTTCGGCCCGCTGATGCTCCTGTGCCTGTTCTGGAAGCGCACGACATATCAGGGCGCGATCGCCGGTATGGTCGCGGGCGGCGCAATGGTCTTCTTCTGGAAGCTCGTTCTGAAGCCCCTCGGCGGGATGTTCGGCATCTATGAGCTGCTGCCCGCGTTCGTCTTCAGCGTGATCGTGATCGTCGCCGTCTCCCTGCTCACGGCAGAGCCTGACGCACAGATCGAGGCGGAATTCGACAAGGTCAAAGCGGGCAAGGGACTGCAATAAGAAATTTCTCCCGGCGGTGCGCAGCCGCCGGGTTTTCTGTGCTTTTTCCGAAAAAGCTGTTGCCAAACGGCGGTTGTTGTGCTAAAATGCATCTGATATCTGGAAAAAGCGAGGATCGAGCTGTCCTGTCCGATAGGGCCGGTTACAGAGAGGGCGGGTTTTGCTGGAAGCCGCCTACCGGTTGGGCCGCAGGGCTTTCTCTCGTGAGCTGCCGTTTGAACGGGGTCGCTCCCCTACTAGGACGCGCCGGTTATTGCCGCCGTTACCGGGCAGAAAGCAGCGCAGATTTTTCTGCGAACAGCGGGTGGTACCGCGGAAGCATGGTCTTTCGTCCCGATTCCGGGCGGAGGGCTTATTTTTTTGTATTATCACGAAAAGGAGCATTCGTTTATGAAGGAACAACTCGAAAAAATCCGGCAGGAAGCGCTCGGCGCGCTGGAAAGCGTCAAGGACGCCGGGGAGCTGGACGCACTGCGCGTGCGCTTTCTCGGCAAGAAGGGCGAACTGACCGGCGTTTTGAAGACGATGGGCAAGCTGTCCGCAGAGGAGCGCCCCGTCATGGGTCAGGCCGCGAACAACGTCCGCGCCGCCATTGAGGAAAAAATCGAAACCGTCCGCGCCGAACTGAAAGAGAAGGCCATGGAGGCCAGACTGGAGGCCGAGGCCATCGACGTGACCATCCCCGGAACCCCTGTCCAGCTGGGTCACCGGCATCCGATGAATAAGGCGCTCGACGAGGCCAAGGATATTTTTATCTCCATGGGCTTCAAGATTCTCGACGGCCCGGAGGTCGAGCTTGCCGACTATAACTTCACCAAGCTGAATATCGCCGAGAACCACCCCTCCCGCGACCGCAGCGACACGTTCTATGTGACGGACGACGAAGAAGTCCTCCTGCGTACGCAGACCAGCCCCATGCAGATCCGCGCCATGGAGGCTATCGGCCAGCCGCCCATCCGCATTCTGGCCCCAGGCCGCGTGTATCGCAAGGACGAGGTCGACGCGACGCACTCCCCCATGTTCCACCAGATCGAGGGCCTTGTCATCGACAAGGGCATCACGATGGCCGATCTCAAGGGCACGCTTGAGACGCTCATCAAGGCCATGTACGGGCAGGACTCTGTCGTCCGCTTCCGTCCGCATCACTTCCCGTTCACCGAGCCGAGCTGTGAGGTCGACGTGCAGTGCTTCAACTGCCGCGGCAAGGGCTGCTCGACCTGCAAGGGCGAGGGCTGGATCGAGCTGCTGGGCGCCGGTATGGTGCACCCGAAGGTACTGGCCGGCTGCGATATTGACCCGGAAATCTACTCCGGCTTCGCCTTCGGCATCGGCCTTGAGCGTATGGCCATGCGCCGGTTCAAGATCAGCGATATGCGCATGATCTTCGAAAACGACATTCGCTTCCTGTCTCAGTTCTAAGGAGGGTACGACATGAATATTTCGAGAAAATGGCTCCGTGAATTCGTTGATATCACGGCTACGGATAAAGAATACGACTCCGTCATGACCCTCGCCGGTCAGAAGGTCGAGACGACCGAGCGCATGGACGCGGAGATCAAAAACGTCGTCGTCGGCAAGGTCCTGTCGATGAAAAAGCATGAAAACTCCGACCATATGTGGGTCTGCATGGTCGACTGCGGCTCCGGTGAGCCGGTGCAGATCGTCACGGGCGCACAGAATGTGCACGAGGGCGATCTGGTTCCGGTCGCGCAGCACAATTCGTACCTGCCCGGCGGCATCCACATCACGAAGGGCAAGCTGCGAGGCGTGGAGTCCTGTGGTATGCTGTGCTCCTACAAGGAGCTTGGTCTGACCGAGCATGACTGCCCGGAGGCGTATGCCGACGGTATCTGGATTCTGAACGACGAGGGCTGCGAGGTCGGCGAGGATATGAACGTCGTCATCGGCAACGATGATTCCATCGTCGAATTCGAGATCACGAACAACCGCCCGGACTGCTATTCGCTCATCGGACTCGCCCGTGAGACGGCCGCCGCGTTCAACGTGCCGATGAAGCACCATGAGCCGGTCGTCAAGGGCGGCGCAGAAGGAAATCTCTGCGATTTGCTTGATGTTGATGTGCAGGCGGACGACCTGTGCCCGCGCTACACGGCTCGTATGGTGCGCAATGTCAAGATCGCGCCCAGCCCCAAGTGGATGCGCCAGCGTCTGCGTTCGGCGGGCATCCGCCCAATCAACAATATCGTTGATATCACAAATTATGTCATGGTCGAATACGGCCAGCCGATGCACGCATTTGACTACCGCTATGTCAAGGGCGGCAAAATCGTCGTCCGCCGTGCAGGCGAGGACAAGACGCTCACGACGCTGGACGGCAATGTTCGCACGCTTCAGCCGGATATGCTCGTCATCGCCGACGAGACGAAGCCGGTCGGCCTTGCGGGCGTGATGGGCGGCGAAAACAGCGAGATCGTGGACGATACGGTCGACGTGGTCTTCGAATCCGCGAACTTCCTCGGTTCCTCTATCCGCAAGACGGCGCTGGCGCTCGGTATGCGCACGGACGCGTCCGCGAAGTTTGAAAAGGACATTGACCCGATGCTGACCGTCCCCGCCGTCAACCGTGCGTGCGAGCTGGTCGAGCTGCTTGGCGCGGGCGAGGTCATGGACGGCATGATCGACGTGCTGAACTATGTTCCGCAGCCCGTCACGGTCAAGCTCGAGCCGGAGCGCATCAACGCGCTGCTCGGCACGGATATCTCCGAGGCGGATATGATCGAGTATCTGCGCCGCGAGGAAGTTCCCGTCGTGGACGGCATGATCCAGGTCCCGTCCTGGCGGCCCGATCTGCGCGTGATGGCCGATATCGCGGAGGAAGTCGCCCGGTATTACGGCTACAACAACATTGAAACCACCCTCATGCGCGGCGCGACCACCATGGGCGGCTATTCCGACGAGCAGAAGCTGGAAAACGCCGCCGGTGCGGCGGCAAGAGCGCTGGGCTACAGCGAGATCATCACGTATTCCTTCGTCTCCCCGTCCTCGTTCGACGCCATCCGCCTTCCGGCGGACAGCCCGCTGCGCAAAACGGTCAAGCTCGTCAATCCGCTCGGCGAGGATACCTCCATCATGCGCACGGTCATTCTGCCGAGTATGCTGGATATCCTCTCCCGCAACTATGCGTTCAAGAACAAGGGCGTCAAGCTCTATGAGATCGGCAAGATCTATCTGCCGGTCGAGGGCCAGAAGCTGCCGGACGAGCCGAAGCGCATGATCTTCGGTACGTATGGCGAGCATGAGAATTTCTTCACGCTCAAGGGCGAGATCGACGCGCTGCTCGAACAGCTGAACGTGCATCCGGCGGCGTATATCGCCGACACGAAGAATCCGAGCTATCATCCGGGCCGCTGCGCCGATATTATCATCGACGGCAAAAAGCTCGGCGTGATCGGTCAGATCCACCCGCTGGTCGCGGAGGGCTACGGCATCGACGGCGAGGTCTACGTCGCGGAGCTGGACTTCACCGGCCTGCAGGCTGCGCTTGCACCGGAACGTGTGTTCCACAGCCTGCCCAAGTTCCCGACCGTCAGCCGCGATCTGGCGCTGGTGTGCGACGAGGCGATGACCGTCGGTATGCTCGAAGCCTGCATCAAGAAGGCGGGCGGCAAGCTGCTGCGCTCCATCCAGCTGTTTGATATCTACCGCGGCCCCGGCATTGCACCGGGCAAGAAGAGCGTTGCGTTCAGCCTTGAGCTGCGCGCGGACGACCGCACGCTCACCGACGAGGACACCACCGGTGTCACGAACGCCGTTCTGGAAAAGCTCAAAAACGACCTCGGCGTGACACTGCGATAAAGACATAAAACCAGCCGTTCCCGGTTCACTCCGGGAGCGGCTGTTGTTTCGTTAAAAGGCCTGTTTTGCAGAAGGTCGGTTCGTAGGAGCGGACGACTCTGTCCGCCTGCGGGATGCAGTGCTTTTTTCAGAAATCTGCGGCGAATCCGTAAGTGTCCACACGGCTGGTTGTCGGGGTCGATGCCCACATCGCCCCGGCAGAATGCACCGTTTTTACGGTGATCTTCGGCGAAATCGCAACTTCCCAACGGGCCGATGTGTACCGGCAAGCGGCAGACCCACATCCGTAACGCTCCTTCGTCGCGAACGGCTGTGACCGGCATCGGCCCCTACAAGCGGATCTCCAATATTTCTCAGTATAACGCACAAAACAGGCACAGCCCCCAAAAGGCCGTGCCTGTTCCTTATCTACAGATCATAAGCTCATTGTGCTCCAGAAAATACGGTTCTCCGCCGGAGAACCGGAAGCGGTACGTGTCGATGTGCGATTCCAGAAGCCCGGTTTCGTCGCCGGACAGGATCTGTGCGCGAAGCGTCTCCCATTCCGCATCCCCGACCGGGTGCTCTGTCGCCAAAAACGTCAGCTGCATCGTGTAAACCGTCTTGCCGTCCAGAACGTCTGCTTCCAGCGAATCGAGCCGCACGAGCGGCTTCTGCCCGGCATCGGCATGGCTCAGAGAATAACCGCCGTCTTTAAATTCCCAGACGTCCGGCAGATCGTCAAAACTCAGCCGCCGGATGGGGAAATACTTCGAGATATTGGCATAGGCCCAGTCTGGCTCGATCAAGCCTTCTGCGTCCAGCGTCTCCTGATTGACCGCGTACAGCCATGTGAGATACGCCGAAGCGCCGTCCGGCAGGCCATGATTTTCATCTTCCGCCGTCTCGTCAGACCAGAAAACCGGCAGCTTGTCCAGTCGCCATTGGACAGCAAAATCGAACCACTGCGCAAAGACCGCGCGCTGCGCGTCTGTCTCCTCCCGGCGCACCAGCATCGTGTCCAGATCCAGCGTAAACGCCTCGCGTCCACCGTCCGGCAACCCGGAGATCGTCAGCCGCATCTCATGCTCTGTCATGGAGACCGACCAGACCGTGTCATAGCTCCACAGCCCGAGAGGGGAAAGCTCGCGGTAATGCCCGTCCAGATAGTTCGCAAAGCACTCGAAGGGGATCTTCTGATAGACGCTGCTGAGCAGCGCATTGTACGTGTATGTTCTGACATCCTCCGGCGCGTCGTCTCCGACAGATGCCTGATAGCAGCGGAACCGCGTGTCGCTGACAAGTCCTGTCTCTCTGTGATAGATCAGCTCGTCCAAGACCTCATCCTGCGCGTCGGGGCGATAGATGGTCAGGCAGGCGACCGTATCGCTCAGCCGCTCGGCTGTCCAGCGCGATTCTGCGTCGAATGCGCCGCGCACCTCCAGCTCATCAAACTTGTCCAGCAGATAGGCGCAGAACGCGGCTTGCTCGCTGTCCGAAAGAACCGATGCGCCCGCTTGCTCCACGGGCGTCTTCAGCTGTTCGTCCGCTGGTTCCGCGTCTTCGACCCGCGCCGCGATAAGCGCCTCCGGCGGTTCGACCTCCGAGGCAGGCGTTTCCTGCGGAACGCTGACCATCATGGTACACCCCGCCGCAAGCGCGGCGATCAGCACCGCGGCAAGCGCCGGTATTACCGGCTTCATGAATGCACGGATGCGCGCCCAGGGCTGCTCCGTCACGGCCCGCACCGTGTCTTCCAGATCAAGCTTCTTTTCCATGCGTACCGCCTCCTTTGGTTCTGTTTGTAATCTCAGGATACCATGGCTGTTTATGTTTGTCAACGGCGTTATTCTGCGGGTTTTCCCAACTGATAGAAAGCCACGGCACTGGCTGCGGCGACGTTCAGCGAGTCGACGCCGTGGTGCATGGGGATGCGGACGGTATAGTCGCAGGCGGCGATCGTCGCGTCTGCAAGCCCGTCGCCCTCCGTGCCCATCACGACGGCGAGCTTCCGCTCGGCTGCGAGGCGCGGATCGTCCAGCCGGACGGAATCGTCCCGCAGCGCCATGGCCGCCGTGCGGAAGCCGAGCGTGTGCAGAAGCTCTGTCCAGCCCTCCGGCAGATAGGCCCACGGCACCTGAAAAACCGTGCCCATGCTCACGCGCACCGCGCGCCGGTATAATGGGTCGCTGCCCGCGCTCGTCAGCAGCACCGCGTCCATGCCAAGCGCTGCCGCAGAGCGGAAGATCGCGCCGAGGTTCGTGGGGTTCATCACGTTTTCCAGCACCGCCACGCGCGACGCGTCCTGCAGCAGCACTGCCGGGTCGCGCAGCTTCGGCCTGCGCATCGCACAGAGCATCCCGCGCGTGAGATGAAAGCCCGTCAGCTGCGTCAGAACGTCCAGCTCCGCCGCGTAGACCGGCACGTCCGGACACCGCGCCAGCAGCGCCGCGCCCTTGCCCTCGATATGCTTCTGCTCCATCAGAAACGACACCGGCTCGCAGCCTGCGTCCAGCGCCCGCCCGATGACCAGCGGGCTTTCGGCCACGAACAGCGCGTTTTCCGGGTCGGCGCGGTTCACCAGCTGGTTTTCCGTCAGCCGCGCATAAATGTCCAGCTCCGGCGCGTTAAAATCGGTGATCTGATGAATTTCCATGTTTTTTCGTCCCTTTTCGTCAGAATAGCTGTATTATAGCATTGACAAGCGGAGGCCGCAACTTTTATAATCGCATCGAATACAGATAAAGCGAGGATCAGACCATGTATCAGCTTGCAATTTTTGACCTGGACGGGACGCTGCTCGACACGCTGGCCGATCTGCGGCAGGGACTGAATTATGCGCTTTCCACGCAGGGCTTTGCGCCCAGAACGCTTCCGGAGGTGCGCGCGTTTGTCGGTAACGGCATCCGGAAGCTGATCGAGCGCGCCGTTCCCGCAGGCACGGACGAGGCGCAGATCGAAGCGGTCTTCGAGGCGTTCAATCCCTATTACGCCGTCCACTGCGCGGATTTTACAACGCCCTATCCCGGCATTTCGGAGCTGCTGCGGCAGCTGCAGGCGGACGGCGTCGTGTCCGCCGTCGTGTCCAACAAGCCGGATTATGCCGTGAAAACGCTCTCCGCGCAATATTTCCCGGGACTTCTGGCCGCAAGCGCGGGCGCGAAGGACGGCGTGCGGAAAAAGCCCTGCCCGGACGCCGTGTTCGAGGTCGTCCGGCAGCTGGGAGCCGAGGCGCTGCGCGCCGTCTACATCGGCGACTCCGAGGTCGACGTGGCCACGGCCCGGAACGCGGGCCTGCCCTGCATTTCAGTCAGCTGGGGCTTCCGCGACCGGGATGTGCTCGTCGACGCGGGAGCCGAAACCATCTGTGACAGTATGGACGCGCTCTACCGTGCGCTGCGGGAGGGCTGAGGCGCGCATGGAGCGGAAAAATAACTACGAGATCCAGGCCGGACAGGCGCGGAAGCTGTTCTGCGCGCACGATCTGGACGCGGTCGCCCGCGCGCACGGATTGCGGACGGACGGGGATTTTTTATATCTGCGCCTGCTCAGTGAGGACTACCGCGTCAGCCGTGCAGACGGATATATCGCGCGCCGGGGCTCCGGCGCGTGGCTTCCGGCGGACGGGTTTGACGAGACGCTCACGATCTTCGACCTGCTCTGCGACGCGAAGCCGGGCCGCAGAGCGGCAGGGGCGTGGAAAACGACGCTGGATTTCGGCGGACAGGTCCACCGGGGCCTGATGGAGCCGAATCGCGCGGACGCGCTGGAGCTGCTGTACGACCGGCGGCCGGAGCTGCTGGAGCGCGCCTGCCTGCGCCTCGGCGGCACGCCGATGGCGGGCGCGGATGTGAGCTTTTCGCTGCCGTTTTTCGAGGAGCTTCGCATTGCCGTCCAGTTCTGGCACGGCGACGACGAATTTGCGCCCCGTCTGCGCGTCCTGTGGGACGCGAACGCGGATCAGTATCTGCGCTATGAGACGATGTATTATGCCATCGGCCTGCTCAAATCCCGCCTGCGGGCATATGGCGGGGAATAAAAAGCAGCGTGTATGCAGCCCTTGCATACACGCCGGTTCCCATGTATAATGAAGCAAACCAGAAAAGAGGTACTGCCATGCTCGATTCCTATCTTTCCGCGCTCTGCCAATACGCCGTGCGCACGGGGCTGATCCAGACGGACGATGTGGTCTGCTGCCGCAACGCGCTGCTGGAAGCGCTTGCGCTGGATTCCTTTGACGAGGCTGCCGCGCCTGCGGAGGCGCCGCTTGCCGAGCTTTTGCAGACTTTGACGGACGACGCCGTTTCGCGCGGCGTGTGCCCGGACAATCAGACCGCGCGCGATCTGTTCGACACGAAGCTCATGGGCGTTCTCACGCCCCGACCGCATGAGGTCCGCACCAGCTTCCGCACGCTCTATGAAGTCTCCCCGCGCGAAGCGACCGACTGGTTCTACCGCTTCAGCCAGGATACCAACTATATCCGCCGCGACCGCATCGCGAAGGATAAGAAGTGGACGTATACCTGCGAATACGGAACGCTTGACATCACCATCAACCTGTCCAAGCCCGAAAAGGACCCGCGCGCCATCGCTGCTGCCAAAAACGCGCCGCAGTCCGGCTACCCCAAATGTGCCCTGTGCGCGGAAAACGAAGGCTACGCGGGCCGCATGAACCATCCGGCCCGGCAGAACCACCGCGTCATCCCGCTGCAGCTGGACGGCGGCGACTGGTACCTGCAATACTCTCCGTATGTCTATTACAACGAGCACTGCATCGTCCTGAACGCGGCGCATACGCCCATGCGCATCTCCGGCGCGACGTTCCGGCGGCTGCTGGATTTTACGAAGCAGTTCCCGCACTATTTCCTCGGCTCCAACGCCGATCTGCCCATCGTCGGCGGCTCGATTCTGAGCCACGACCATTTTCAGGGCGGGCACTATACCTTCGCCATGGAAAAAGCGCCGGTCGAGCTGCCGGTCACGTTCGCGGGCTTCGAGGATGTCCGTGCCGGGATCGTCAAATGGCCCATGTCTGTGCTGCGCCTGACCGGCTCAGACCCTGACCGGCTGTGTGCACTGGCGGATAAAATCCTTGCCGCGTGGCGCGGCTATACGGACGAAGCTGCCATGATCTTCGCCGAAACGGACGGCGTTCCGCACAACACCATCACGCCCATCGCCCGCCGCCGGGACGATGCGTTTGAGCTTGACCTCGTCCTGCGCAATAACCTCACCACGGCGGAGCATCCGCTGGGCCTGTACCATCCGCACGAGGCGCTGCACCACATCAAGAAGGAGAACATCGGCCTGATCGAGGTCATGGGCCTCGCCGTCCTGCCGTCGCGGCTGGACAAAGAGCTGTCACTTTTGAAGGATGCGATCCTGCAGAACCGCGACCTGCGCGCCGACGAGACGCTGCAGAAGCACGCGGGCTGGGCGGAGGAGCTGAAGACGCGGCACGCGTTCACGCCGGAAAACGCAGAGGAAATCCTGCGGCAGGAGGTCGGCGCAGTCTTCATGCAGGTGCTGGAGGACGCAGGCGTCTACAAATGCACCCCGGAGGGCCGCCGGGCCTTCCTCCGGTTCGTACAGAGCGTATAAAGCAAATAAAAGCGCCTTCTCTGCGGAGGGGGCGCTTTTGCTGTGCCAAGTGCGCAGGCACGTTCGAATTGCCGGAGCTTTTGAAAAGAGGGCTTGGCAAATTAGAGACATTGAACTTCAATTCATAGCACAGTTATGAAACAATGTTATGAATGAAATGGAGGCGGCGGTATGGCCAAACAGATCGAAGGGGTTTCCGAGCGGATCTTGAGCTGCGCCAGAGCGGAATTTCTGGATAAGGGCTAATCTTCATAAATCTTTAACATTCTTCCGCTTGTTTTTTCGCTTGATTTCGGGTACTATTTTCTTTACTAATGAATGGAGTATTTGGCTATGAAAGAAAAGAACCGTCAGAGGCGGCTGCGGCTGGTCGCGGAGGCGAAGAAGAAGCCTGCTGTGTTTACCGTCTATATCATTCTGCGTCTGATCGTCGTGGCGATCCTCGTCTCGTCGATTCTGCGCGGCGAATATGAAAACGCGGCGATCTGCCTGCTGGTGCTGTTTTTGTTCCTGCTGCCGCTGTTTGTGCAGAAAAACTTCGGCATCGAGCTGCCGGGCACGCTGGAGATCATCATTCTGGTGTTCATCTTCGCGTCGGAAATTCTGGGCGAGCTGGGCTGCTTTTTCATCAATGTTCCAAACTGGGATTCCATTCTGCACACGACGACGGGCTTTTTGTGCGCGGCATTTGGCTTCGCGCTCATTGATATCCTGAACCGCAACGACAAGATCAAGTTCCAGCTGTCTCCCATTTATGTGGCGCTCGCTGCGTTCTGCTTCTCGATGACCATCGGCGTTCTGTGGGAGTTTTTTGAATTCGGCATGGACAGGCTGTTCCACATGGATATGCAGAAGGACACGATCGTAAGCTCGATCACCTCCGTCATGCTCGACCCGACGAACAGGAACATCCCCATCACCATCGACAATATCACCTCCGTTGCCGTCAACGGGCAGGATCTGGGCTTTAACGGCTATCTCGATATCGGCCTGTACGACACGATGGAGGATTTGTTCGTCAACTTCATCGGCGCGCTGACGTTCAGCGTATTCGGCTATTTCTATATCAAGCACCGCGGCAAGGGCCGCATCGCAAAAGCATTTATCCCCACTATCACGGAAAATAAGAAGGAGTCAGACCATGCACAGTCGTCCGAACAGGCAGTGGAAGATCGGGACAGTTGAAAATTGCCGCCACCACTGGTATCTTCTGATCTGGATCGTCTATTTCGTTCTGTTTTATATTGCCGAGCACGTTGTAACCGACCACTACTGGGTGTCCTATCTGCCGCTCGACGACAAGATCCCATTCTGCCGGTATTTTATCATTCCCTACTGTATGTGGCACCCGCTGCTGTTTGCCATGACGCTGTACCTCATGTGGTACGACGTGCCCGCGTTCAAGCGGTTCATGGTGTATATCGGCCTTGGCTTCGGCGGCTCGATCCTGTTCTGCCTGATCTTCCCGAACGGACAGGATCTGCGCCCGACGGAATTCGCACAGCACGATTTCTTCATCTGGCTCGTGCAGCGCATTTATACCGCTGACACCAACACGAACGTGCTGCCCAGTATGCACGTCATCGGCTGCGCGGCGCTGACGCTGGCCTGCTTTGATTCGGAGCCGCTCTGCACGCGGCACTTGCAGTGGGTCGCGTTGCCGCTGGGGCTGCTGATCTGCGCGTCGACGGTGCTCGTCAAGCAGCACTCGATCCTCGACGTGTTTGTCGCCATCCCGGTCAGCGCGGTACTGTATTTCATCGTATACCACAGAGCGTTCTGCAAAAAGCGGAAACACGCATGAATTTTCTGAAAAAAGCGCGGAAAACCGCGCTTTTTTCTTGACTTTCCCATGTAAGTATGAGATACCAACAAAATTTCACTGAAAAGGCTGTGTTGGAATTATGAGCATCCTGGAAATTCTTCTGCTGGGCATCGGACTGTCGATGGACGCGTTTGCGGTGTCGATCTGTAAGGGCCTTTCGACGAAAAAGCTGCAATTCAAGCACTATTTGATCATCGGCGCATGGTTCGGCGGCTTTCAGGCGCTGATGCCGACCATCGGCTATTTTCTTGGCTCGACGTTCGAGCAGTACATCACAGCCTTTGACCACTGGGTCGCGTTCGTGCTGCTGGCCGCTATCGGCGCGAACATGATCAAGGAGAGCTTCTCCAGGGAGGAATCTGAAACAAGCGCCTCGTTTGCGTTCAAAACAATGCTGCTGATGGCGCTGGCCACGAGCATCGACGCGCTGGCTGTCGGCATCACGTTTGCGCTGCTGCCGGACGTCAATGTGCCGCTGGCCGTCTGTCTGATCGGCATCACCACGTTTCTCTGTTCCGCCGCCGGACTTCGGGTCGGCAACCTCTTCGGCCTGCGCTACAAGGCGAAGGCAGAGCTGGCAGGCGGCATCATCCTGATTCTGATCGGCCTGAAGATTTTGCTTGAGCATCTGGGCGTGATCAGCTTCTGAAGCTTCTCTCCGGCAGGGCCTCCTGCCGGAGATTTTTGCAGAATCAAAAACGCTTCGGGCATTTTCGTGTCCCGAAGCGTTTTTTGATGTATTTGGTCTTTATTTTGCGTAGATCAGTCCGACCAGCCAGTTCAGCGTTTTGGCCGGGAGGATTTTGACGAGGAAGCAGAAGAATTTGTATTGCAGGCCGATGGTATTGATGGGCCGGACGCTCTTTTTGTCCGCGACGTGCGCAATAAATGCGCCCGCCTTTTCCGGGGCCATGCCGTTCTGCTCGTCGCGCTCCATGCCCGCGACAGAGCGCGCGATGCGCCCGCCGTAGATGTCGTCCCCCTCCGCGTTCTTTTCCCGCGCGGCGGTGAAGCCCGTGCGGATATCGCCCGGCTGGACACAGCAGACCTGAATGCCGAAGGGCTTGACCTCGTTCGCAAGCGCCATGGTATAGGAGTTGATGGCGGCCTTGCTGGCCGAATAATAGGTCTGGAACGGGATGGGGATCGCGCCTGCGACGGAGCTCAGGTTCACAATGCGGCCATGGCACTGCCGCCGCATCACCGGCAGCACCTGCCGGTTCATGCGCACCATACCGAAGAAGTTCACGTCCAACTGGTGCTGCGCGTCCTCCGTCTTCGTGAATTCGACCGCGCCGGAAATGCCGAAGCCCGCGTTGTTGATGAGCACGTCAATGTGGTCTTCCTGCTTTAAAATTTCCTGCACGGCTGCGGCCAGCGTCTCTTCCTTTGTGACGTCGGCCATGATGTGCTTCATGCCGGGTGCGCCCTCGGCTCGTCTGGACAGCTCATAGACCGTGTAGCCCTTTTCAAGCATCGCCTGCGCCGTGCACAGGCCGATGCCGGACGTGCCGCCGGTGATGACGCATACCTTTTTTACAGGCGTCACAGGTCATACCCCCTTAAAACATCGGCGATCACGCCCACAGCCTCGTCGATCAGCGCATGGGTGTGCGTGGCCATCAGGCTCGTACGCAGCAGGCACTTATGCGGAGCCGCCGCGGGCGGCAGAGAGGAATTGACGTAGACACCCCGTTCGTAGAGTTCCTTTGCAATGGTGAGCGTCGGAATTGGTTCATAGGTATAGATTGGGATAATGGGAATACGGTCGCCGTTGGACGGGCGCATTTTGATGTTCCGCTCGTTCAGAAGACCGCGCATATAAAGCGCATTTTCCTGCAGCTTCGTCACCAGCTCCGGGTGCGCTTCCAGCTCGCGGAGCGCGGCAAGCGCCGCAGCGGCGTTCGCGGGCGGGATGGACGCGGAGAAGATGAACGGGCGGGAGCTGTGGCGCACGAAGTCGGCTACGCGGCTGCTGGCGGCCATATAGCCGCCGAGGGAAGCAAGCGACTTGGAGAACGTGCCCATGTAGATATCGACATGGTCTTCAAGGCCATAATAGCTGGCTGTGCCGCGGCCGCCCTCGCCGATGACGCCGAGGCCGTGCGCGTCGTCGACCATGACGCGTGCGCCGTATTTCTGCGCCAGCGCGCAGATCTCGGGCAGGTTGGCAATGTCGCCGCCCATGGAGAACACGCCGTCGGTCACGATCAGGCAGCCCGCCGTCTCCGGCACCTTCTGGAGCTTCTTTTCAAGGTCTGCCATATCGTTGTGCTGGTAGCGCAGCATCTTGCCGTAGGACAGCTTGCAGCCGTCATAGAGGCTGGCATGGTTCTCACGGTCCATGATGACATAGTCATGCAGGCCGACAATGGCGCTGATGATGCCGAGATTGGACTGGAAGCCCGTCGAGAAGGTCACGACGGCGTCCTTGCGCAGAAATTTTGCCAGCTCGTCCTCCAACTCCAGATGCAGCTTGAGCGTGCCGTTCAGAAACCGCGAGCCGGAGCAGCCGGAGCCGAGCGTCTCATAGGCGTGCATACCGGCTTTGACGACTGCTTCGTTCGTCGTCAGGCCGAGATAGTTGTTGGAGCCGAGCATGATGCGGCGCTTGCCCTCCATAATGACCTCGGTATCCTGCCGGGATTCGAGCGCGTGGAAATAGGGATAGATGCCCAGATCCCGGACCTCATCCTGAATATAGCGCTGATTGCATTTTTCGAAAATATCCATAGTGTCCTCCTTCGTTACAGAAGCGTACCGAGCGCCAGCAGCACGCGTTCTGCGCTGCAAAGCTCCTCGGGCGTGAACTGCGCGGAGAGCGCAGCGACCTTTTTCTGCATTTCTTCTTCATTTTCATCAAAATAACCGGAAAACTTCTCCGAGGTCGTCAGCACGATCTCGCGCCGGTCGTGCGCCTGTACTGTCTTATGAAGGTAGCCCTTCGCAGCAAGCTGATTGACCTTATAGGTCGCGTTCGGCTGGGAAATGCCGATGGTTTCGGCAAACTGGGAGATCGTCGGGCTTCCGAGCAGATGAATGATATCCGCGGAAAAGGCTTCCGTCGCGCTGAGACTGCCTGGCTTTTCCCGCACGGCGGCAAACAGCTTCTGATAGCAGAACAGGCGGTATTTGCGGAACAGCGCCTCAATGGTCTGAAGCAGCATGGCGGCTCCTTTCATTGCATAAAAAATTTTAATTAAAAATTTTTAAGTATCACAAGTATAACGCGGGCTCCTGAATCTGTCAAGAAATTTCTGTGCAAATTCTGGCTGTATGTGCTATACTGAACTGGAATAGGAGGCTTGGTTTATGAAGGTTCTCGCCATTATCGATATGCAGAAGGATTTTATTGACGGCGCGTTGGGGACGAAGGAGGCCGTTTCGATCGTGCCGAAGGTCGCGGCGAGGCTGAAAAAAGCGCGGGAGGACAGGGAAACGGTCGTCTTCACGCGCGATACGCACCATGCGGATTACCTGTCCACGCAGGAGGGCCGGAAGCTTCCGGTCCCGCACTGCATGGAGGGAACGGCGGGCTGGCAGATCGACGCGGCGCTGCCGGTTCTGGACGCGCCGGTCTTTGACAAGTCCGGCTTCGGCTCCCCGGCCCTGATCGACTATCTCAAGGGTCTTCCGGAGCTGGAGAGCGTTGAGTTCATCGGCCTCTGCACCGATATCTGCGTCATTACGAACGCGATGATGACAAAGGGCGCGCTGCCGGAGGTTCCGCTTTTCGTCCGTGCGGACTGCTGCGCAGGCGTGACCCCGGAAAGCCATGAAACGGCGCTGAATGCGATGAAAACGTGCCAGATTTCGATCCTTTAAGCATAACAGAACCGCTGGAACAGGCATTCCAGCGGTTCCTTTTTATAGTTCTCCGGGGAACAGCGCATCGATGGCGGCTGCTGCGGCGGCCTGTTCGGCGCGTTTTTTGCTGCTGCCGCTGCCCTTGCCGCAGGGCTTGCCGTTGAGCAGGACCTCGACCTCGAATTTCTTGTCGTGATCCGGGCCGGATTCGCCGATCAGCTCATAGCAGAGCACCTGATCCTTTTTCCGCTGCACCAGCTCCTGCAGCGCGGTCTTATAGTCGAAATTATGCGGCTTGCCTGCCGGAACGTCGCAGAGGATCAGGCGGTCGATGATCTCCTTTGCGGCAGAGAAGCCGCCGTCCATGTAGCTGGCCGCGATCACGGACTCCATGGCGTCGGAGACGATGGAATCGCGCTTGCGGCCGCCGCCGTGCTCCTCTCCGTGGCCGAGCAGCAGGAAGCTTCCGAGGCTGATCGTGCCCGCCGCGCGGGCCAGATTTTTCTCACAGACAAGATCGGCGCGGATGCGCGTCAGCTCGCCCTCCGGCCTGTCCGGGAAGCTCCGGTACAGGTAATCCGCCACGACGAAGCCCAGAATCGAGTCGCCTAAAAATTCCAGCCGTTCGTTGTCGCGCAGACCGCGCTCGCGGTTTTCATTGGCATAGGAGCTGTGTGTCAGCGCGTTTTCGAGAATGCTCTTGTCCCGGAACGTGTAGCCCAGCCCGGCTTCCAGTTCACTCAGCATGTTGATTCTCCTTTGGTATGACCATATGGTCCATATTTGCGGCCAGCGTCGCGGCCACATCCGCCTCGACAGCGCCGATGGCCTGCCGGATGGCGTTGCGGATGGCCAGCGCGTCGGATGAGCCGTGCGCCTTGATCACGGGCTTGCTCAGGCCGATCAGGGCCGTGCCGCCCGTCTCGCGGTAGTCCATCTTTTTCTTGAACGCCTTCACGCCGTCCATGCACAAAAGCGCCGCCAGCTTGGTCAGTATGTTTTTCTTGAACATGTCCTTCATCATGGAGGCCATGAACAGCGCCGTGCCCTCAATGCCCTTGAGCAGGATATTACCCGAGAAGCCGTCGGCCACGACCACGTCCGCGCCGCCCAGCGGCACATCGCGCGCCTCAATGTTGCCGGTAAAGTTGATCGCCCCGGCCTCGCCTGCCTGCTTCAGGAGCGGATAGACGGCCTTTTGCAGCTCGCCGCCCTTGGAATCCTCTGCACCGATGTTCAAAAGCGCGACGCGCGGGTTTTCGATACCCAGCACCTTTTCGGCGTAATACGAGCCCATGAACGCAAATTGCAGCAGGAATTCCGGCGTGCAGTCGGCCGTCGCGCCGCAGTCAATGAGCACGGCCTCCCGGCCGGTCTTCGTCGGGATCTGCGGAGCCATGGCGGCGCGGCGGATGCCCTTGACGCGCCGGACGGTCAGCGTCGCGGCGGAGAGCAGCGCGCCGGTCGAGCCTGCGGAGACGAACGCGTCTCCGCCGCCCTCCTTCAGCATATTCAGGCCCACGACCATGCTGGAATCCTTTTTCTTTTTTACGACCGTCGCCGGATCGTCGTGCATATCCACGACGTCGTCCGCGTTGGCGATCTCCACGCCCTTGGGAAGCGTTTCGATGCCCTGATCCTTCAGCGCACGCAGGACCGCCTCGCCGCGTCCGACCAGCACGACCTCGCAGCCGAAGTCCTTTGCCGCCTGGATCGCGCCCAGCGCGATCTGGTCAGGGGCGTTGTCGCCGCCCATGGCGTCTACCAGAATTCTCATGTTGCTTCCTCCTGCCCTGTCATTTGATCGATAAGCGCAAGCGACCGCTGCGCGATGGCGAGATTTTTATTGGCCTTTCCCTTGACGCGGCGGTCAAGCGGCGTCAGAATGCCGAAATTCACGTTCATCGGCTGGAACGAGCCGACGCTCGTATCCGAAATGTACGCCGCCAGCGCGCCGATGGCTGTTTCGCGCGGGAAATCGGGAAGCGGCTCGCCCTTGAGCTTTGCCGCCATGCTGACACCCGCAAGATAACCGGAGGCCGTCGATTCGACATAGCCCTCCACGCCCGTCATCTGACCTGCAAACGCGACCAGCGGGTTCTGCCTATCGGCATAGTACCGGTCAAGCAGGCGAGGGGAATCGAGGAAGGTGTTGCGGTGCATCACGCCGTAGCGGACGAATTCCGCGTCGTGCAGCGCGGGGATCATGGAAAACACGCGCTTCTGCTCCGGGAATTTCAGGTGGGTCTGGAAGCCGACGATATTATAGACGGAGCCTGCGGCATTATCCCTGCGCAGCTGCACGACGGCATACGGCTCATGCCCCGTCTTCGGGTCCTTGAGGCCCACGGGCTTCAACGGGCCGTAGCGCAGGGTATCGATGCCGCGCCGGGCCATGACCTCGACGGGCATACAGCCCTCGAATACGTGCTTGTCCTCAAAGCCGTGCACCGGCGCTTCCTCCGCCGAGCTGAGCGCGTCGACAAAGGCAAGGTATTCATCCTTATCCATTGCACAGTTGACATAATCTGCGTCACCACGGTCGTACCGGGACGCGAACCACGCCTTGTCCATGTCGATGGAAGAGAAGGTCACGAGCGGCGCGGCGGCGTCAAAGAAGCTCATATACTCCTGCCCGCCGAAATAGCGCTGGATCGCAGCGCTCATCGCGTCGGAGGTCAGGGGACCGGTCGCAATGATGACCGGGCCTGCCGGGACCTCGGTTTCCTCCGCCTCCACGACGGTGATGTTGGGGTGCGACTTGATTTTTTCCGTCACCATGCCGGAAAAGCCGTAGCGGTCGACGGCCAATGCGCCGCCTGCCTCGACGCGGTTTGCCTCCGCGCAGGTCAGGATCAGGCTGTGCAGCCGCCGCAGCTCTTCTTTCAAAAGGCCGACGGCGTTTTCCAGCCGGTCGCCGCGCAGGGAGTTGGAGCAGACAAGCTCCGCAAAGTCCGCGCAGTGGTGCGCAGGCGTCATTTTGTGCGGCTTCATCTCGGTCAGCGTCACATGAATGCCGCGCTCGGCCAGCTGCCACGCGGCCTCGCAGCCCGCAAGACCCGCGCCGATCACTTTCACTTCCAGCATATTGGGGCGTCCTTTCTATCTCTGTATCAGAACGGAAGATCGTCTTCCGGCTCGGTCTTTTTGGCGGCCTTTTTCGCAGCCGGCTTCTTGGCCGCGGGCTTTTTTACCGCTGCCTTCTTCGCGGCAGGCTTCTTTGCAGCCGCCTTTTCGGCGGGCTTTTTCGCTGCCGCTTTCTTTGCGGCTTTCTTTTCCTCTGCCTGCTTCTGCGCAGCTTCGGCAGCGGCCTCGGCGTTGGATTCCGCCGTCGCGGCCTCGCCGGAGGCTGTGGACTTGCGGCGGTAGCCGCGCTTGTCCTCCGGCAGGAAGTTCGAGCACTCGGGATTCGCGCAGAACGGCTTCATTGCGCCCTTGCCGGAGCGCTTGAACATCGTCTGGCCGCAGACCGGGCAATCCTGATCCGTCGGCACGTCCCACGTCATAAAGCCGCAGGCCGCGCCGCGCTCACACGCGTAATAGGCGTAGCCGCGCTTACTCTTGCGCTTTAAAATCGCGCTGCCGCACTTCGGACAGCGGCCCGGCATTTTTTCCGTAATCGGCTTTGTAAACTTGCACTCCGGGTAGCCGGGGCAGGCGAGGAATTTGCCGAAGCGGCTCGTTTTCACGACAAGGTTCCGGCCGCAGATCTCGCATTTTTCATCCGAGACCTCATCCGGCACCTTGAGGCGGGTGTCCTTCAGCGCCTCCTCCGCATCGACCATTTCCTGATGGAAGCCGGTGTAGAACTCCTCCAGCACGCTCTTCCAGCGGCGCTGTCCGGCCTCGACCTGGTCGAGCTGCTTTTCCATGTCGGCGGTGAATTCGACGCTGATGATATTGGGGAAGCGGTCCATCATCAGCCCGTTGACCACCTCGCCGAGCTTCGTCGGCGAGAGCTTTTTGTCGGTCTTGATGACGTATTCGCGATCCTGGATCGTGGCGATGATCGCCGCGTAGGTCGACGGACGGCCGACGCCCTTTTCCTCCATCGCGCGCACTAAAGACGCCTCCGTATAGCGTGCGGGCGGCTGGGTGAAGTGCTGCTGCTTGTCAAAGCCGGAGGCCGTGAGCGCCTCGCCGGGGGCAAGGTCGGGCAGCGGGGAATCGAGCTTTTCCTGCTCGTCGTCGCGGCCTTCCTCATAAATGGCGGTAAAGCCGGAGAATTTCATGCTCTGGTGGGTCGCGCGGAAGACATGGCTGCCGCAGGCGGCCTCAATCGCCGTCACGTCGTACAGCGCATTGGTCATCTGCGACGCGATGAAGCGGCTCCAGATGAGCTTATAGAGCCGGTACTGCTCCTTGGTCAGATCATGCTCAACCGCCTCGGGATAGAGCGCGACATTTGACGGGCGGATGGCCTCGTGCGCGTCCTGCGCGCCGGACTTCGGCTTGTAGCGGCGGGGTTCGGCGTAATAGGCTGCGCCGTAGCGGCTGCGGATCGCGTCGCCCGCGGCGGCCAGCGCCTCTTCGGAGATACGCAGGGAATCGGTACGCATGTAAGTGATCAAGCCGACAGAGCCCTCACCGGAGATCTCTACGCCCTCGTAAAGCTGCTGCGCGATCATCATCGTGCGGCGCGGGGTCATGTTGAGCTTGCGCGATGCCTCCTGCTGGAGTGTCGAGGTGATAAAGGGCGGCGCGGGGGTGCGCTTTTTCTCCGATTTCTTCACGCCGGTCACGGAAAACGGCTGGCCCTCCAGCGCGTCCAGAACGGACTGCACATCCTGCTCGCTCGTCAGCTCGCGCTTCTGCGGGTCGCCGTAGTAGTGCGCGGTGAAGCTGCCGGGCTTGCCGGCACGGTTCAGATTTACATCCAGCGTCCAGTATTCCTGCGGGACAAAGGCCCGGATCTCGTTCTCGCGGTCGACGACCAGACGGGTCGCGACAGACTGCACGCGTCCGGCGGACAGGCCCTTGCGGATCTTTTTCCAGAGCAGGGGGCTGAGCTGATAGCCGACAATGCGGTCGAGCACGCGGCGCGCCTGCTGCGCGTCGACGAGATTCTGGTCGATGGGACGCGGGTGCTGGATGGATTCCTGCACGACGTTGCGTGTGATCTCGTTGAAGGTCACGCGGTATGTCTCGTTATCCGGAATGTTCAGCAGATATTTCAAATGCCACGAGATGGCTTCGCCCTCGCGGTCCGGGTCAGTCGCGAGATAGATGCGGCCGGAGCCCTTCGCGGCCTTGCGCAGGTCTGCGATGATGTCTTCCTTTCCCTTGAGCGGCTGGTACTCCGGCTCAAAATCGTGCTCGATATCGACGCTCAGCGTGCTCTTCGGCAGATCGCGCAGATGGCCCATGCTGGCCTTGACCTGATAGTCGGGGCCAAGATATTTTCCGATGGTTTTGGCCTTCGAGGGAGACTCCACGATGACCAGATTCTGTTTTGCGTTCGGCATAGACGCCTCCATGTTATTTTTTCGCCAGCTCATAATACCGGGCCGGCAGCCGCTTGACAAAGCCCTTGACCTCCAGCAGCGTCAGCGCGGACAGTACGCGCCCGGCGGGCAGCTGCGTTTCGTCGATCATCCGGTCGACCGGCTGCTTTCCGCCCTCCAGCTGCCGCAGAACGGCGGCTTCGTCGGCAGATACGCGCGGCAAAATTTCCTGTACGTCAATATAAGCCCTGTTTTCCTGCTTGTCAACGGCTTTTGTGTCAGTTTTTTCCGGGTTGGACGAAGTTTCCGCCACAACAAGGTTGTCCTTCGTCTCCTGCGGGCCGAGCGTCATGGGGCCGAGCGGCCTCTGGCGCAGGGGCAGATCCGGGTAGAGATAGGTATATTCCTGTAAAACGTCCCAGCCCTCGGAGATCAGGATCGCGCCCTCCTTGAGCAGCTGAATATTGCCCTCGCAGGTCGGATTTCCGAGATTTCCGGGCAGCGTGAACACATCCCGGCCCTGTTCGAGCGCGTGGCGGGCGGTGATGAGCGCGCCGCTCTTTCTGGGCGCTTCAACGACCACGGAGCCGAGCGCAAGACCGCTCAGAATGCGGTTGCGGGGCGGAAAATGCTCCGCCAGCGGCGGCGTTCCGGGCGGAAGCTCACTGATGACGCAGCCGTGGGCGCGAAGATCCTCAAACAGACTCCGGTTGTTTGCCGGATAGTCGATATCCACGCCGCAGGCAAACACAGCCACCGGCGCTGTTCCAGAGGATATGGCCCCGCGCAGTGCCATGGTGTCAATTCCGGCAGCGCCGCCGGATACAATAATTGCGCCGTAGCGGCCAAGCTCATAGCCGAGGCGCTTCGCCTGAAGAAGCCCATACGCGGAGGCCTTGCGCGTGCCGACCATGGCGATGACCGGTTCCGCGTCAAAATCCGGGAAAACGCCTTGATAATACAATACCAGAGGCGCATCGTCAAGATTTTTGAGCCGGTTCGGATAAGCGGCGTCCTGAAACGTCAGAACATGGATGTTCTTCCGGTAGCACTGCTGCAGGATCTGCCGCGCAGGCGCAAGCTCCTTATCGGCAAGCGAAGCGCGCCCCTCCGGGCGCAGCGCCTGCGGGTAATCCTGCTCTGCCGCGCAGTAGACCGCCTCGGGCGTTCCGAACTGCTCTAGCAGCGCACGCAGCCCGCGCAGTCCCACACCCCTGCGACCGGTCAGCCACAACCAGTATTCCAGCATAAAAATCCCTCTGTCTTTCTCGGATTTTTTATAGTTTGCGAATTATGGGGGCCGATGCCCACTGTCGGGCGGACAGAGTCGTCTGCCCCTACGGCAAGCCGCGTGAGCGCATCATCGGTGCCTCACCGCTTCATCTGCCACAGAACGATCGTCGCGGCGACTGCCGCGTTCAAAGACTCACAGCGCGGGGACATGGGGATGATGATTTTCTGCTCCGCAGCCGCGAATAGTTCTGGACAAATTCCCTGCCCCTCGCTACCGATCACGACCGCCGCAGCACGCAGATCAGCCTGCCGCAGATCGACAGCATCAGCTGACATGGCGGTCGCCAGCAGCGGGATATGCGCTTCCCGGCAGGCGGCGATGGCCTGCTGCCTCGTCATGCTGACAGGCTGGGTGCGGAACACCGCGCCCATGGAGGCGCGGACCGTCTTGGGGTTATACGTGTCGGCGCAGCCGTCCAGCAGCACGACCGGAACCTCCAGCGCGTCCGCCGTGCGGAGAATCGTGCCGAGATTGCCGGGGTCCTGAATGCCGTCCAGCAGAAGCGTCCCCGGCAGGATCGTGCCGGGCTTCCGCTCCGGCAGGCGGCAGAGGAAGATCGCGCCCTGCGGCGCGTCCATCAGAGAGACGGACTGCATCACATCCCTGGGTACACGGACAACGCGCACGGTATCTGATAGTTTACATAATTCTACGTGTTCCTCCGCAATCACAGTATGCAGCCCCGGGTACCAACGCGCGGCCTCCGCCAGCAGCTTCACGCCGTCGGCGGCGAATTCGCCGGATTTTTCGCGGTAGGCGCGCGAGGTGAGCAGCTTTTTCGTGTGCGCCAGAAGCGGGTTCCGGCGGCTTGTGATTGTTTCCTCCATCACGGCTTCACCCTCGCGAGCCGGTCGTTCTCGCCGAGCAGGACAAGCGTGATATGCTCGTTCAGCGGGCGGTTCGCGTCCAGCGTGACGTGTACCTTTCCGTTTTCCCGCACGGCGATGACGTTCACGCCGTATTTTGCGCGGATATCCAGCTCCCGGATGCTCTTGCCGCACCATTCGCTCGGCGTCTGCAGCTCGGCAATGCCGCAGTCCGGCGAAAGCTCGATAAAGTCCAGAATGCTCGACGAGGTCAAAGACTGCGCCAGCTTGATGCCGGATTCACGTTCCGGCACGACGACATGATCTGCCCCGATCTTTTCCAGCGCCCGGCGCTGTGTTTCGTCGGTGGCCTTGCACACGACGCTCTGCACGCCCAGCTCCTTGAGGTTCAGCGTCGCAACGACGCTCGTAGCCAGATCGCCGCCGATGGCGATGACAGCGCAGTCGTAATTGCGCACGCCGAGCGTGCGCAGTGCGTCCTCATCCCGCACGTCGCACACGGCGGCGCAGGTGACTTTGCTCTCTATCCGCTGCACAAGCTCAGGCCGAAGATCAATCGCCAGTACCTCGCTCCCAAGCTCATACAGCCGCTGTGCGACCGCACAGCCGAAGCGTCCAAGTCCAATTACAATATATGTTTTTTTCATGGTTTTACTCCCTTTGTCTGCGTATAACCGCCGGTCGTTCAGGTGGAATTTCAAAAAAATCGGACGCACTCACCCATTGGAGTGTAGGGGCCGATGCACACATCGGCCCGTTGGGAAGCTGCGAATTTTCCGAAGATTACCGTAAAATCGGTATATTCTGCGGGCGGACAGAGTCGTCCGCCCCTACAGGGGTTAGCGAGGGTCGTTGCAGGGGCCGACGACTCTGTCGGCCCATTGGGAAGCTGCGAATTTGCCGAAGATTACCGTAAAATCGGTATATTCTGCCGCCTTATCCGCTCACCCGATCATGATTTTTGTTTCCGCATAGCTGACGCGTTCTTCGGCGCGGTCGGCGGCCATGAAGCCGACGCTGATAGTCATGATCCCAAGCCGCCCGAAGAACATAAAAATGATCAGAACGATCTGCGATGCGGCGCACAGTGAACTCGTGATGCCGGTCGTCAGACCGACGGTGCACAGCGCAGAAATCGTCTCATACAGCGCGTTTTCCAGACTGACATGATCCGCGATGCTCAAAAACGCCGCGCCGAGGCCGGACAGCAGCAGCACCAGAATGAACAGCGCGGACGCGTTCGCAACGGCCTGCTGCGGGATCCGGCGCTTCATGATCTGCACGCTTGTCCTGCCGCGTGCGGTCGACCACGCGGCAAGCAGAATCACGCCGACCGTCACGGTCTTCACGCCGCCCGCCGTCGAGCCGGACGAGCCGCCGACAAGCATCAGAAAATCTGCCACAGCCTTTGATACGTCTGACAGCGCGTTCTGGTCGAAGGTCGCAAAGCCCGCCGTGCGGAGCGTGACCGACTGGAACAGCGCCGCCATCAGCTTCTGCGACGGGGTCAGGCCGCCAAGCGTGCCGGGATTGTTCCATTCCAGCGCGGCGAAAATTCCCGCGCCGCCGAAGATCAGGACTGTTGTGATGAGAATGACCAGTCTCGTATAGACGCTCATGCGGGAAAAGCGGCGGTTGTGTCGGATGTCGCCCCAGACGGCGAAGCCAAGGCCGCCGATGATGATGAGCGCCATGATGGTGAAATTCACGACCGGGTCTGTCGCGTAGCGGCAGAGGCTCCCGCCTACGTCTGTATCCGCAAGCACGTCAAAGCCCGCGTTGCAGAACGCGGAGATCGAGTGGAACACGCCGTACCACAGAGCCTTTCCGAAGCCGAACTCCGGCAGGAAGCGGAAAAACAGAATGAGCGCCCCCGCCCCCTCGACTGCGGCTGTGCCGCGCAGGATATTGCGCACAAGGCTCACGATGCCGCTGTAGCTGTCGCTGCCGAGGGCCTGTGCCAGCACCATGCGCTCCCGCAGGCCGATCTTGCGGCGGAGCGCGAAGAAAAACAGACACGCGATGGTCATAAAGCCGAGACCGCCGATCTGAATGAGCAGGAGAATGACGACCTGGCCGAACATAGCCCAGTGCGTCCCAGTGTCGACGCGGATGAGGCCCGTCACGCAGGTCGCGGAGGTCGCGGTGAACAGGCTCGTCAGAAACGGCGTGGGTTCGCCGGAGCGCGATGCGGCGGGCAGGCACAGAAGACCCGCGCCGAGCAGGATGATGAAGAGGAACACCAGAACGATCAGCCGTCCCGGCCGCATGGTGCGAAACGGCCTTCCGAGCCGCTGAAAAAACGATAGAAGCATGACGAAGCGCCGTCTCCTTTTTGGAATATACATTATTATAGTCAGAAGCGGCACTGCCGTCAAGAAAAACCGCTCCCCGGACTTGTTTTGCCTGAAAAATCATGGTAAACTGACAAAAAACGAAACGAAGAGGGATCCCAAATGCGTATTTCCTGCCTGCTTGCCTGCTTTTTCCTGCTGGCGCTGCTCTGCGCCTGCGCCGCGCCGGAGGCGGCTTTGCCGGAGCCTCCCGCCGCGCAGGTGCAATCTCCGGAGGAGCCGCCCGCGCCGGTTGAACCGCCGGTGGAGCCTATCATCGAAGAGGAGCCGGAACCCGCGCTTTTGCTGTCGGAACCGGTCTGGCTGCTGGGACGGCTGACGGAGCTTTATCAGGCGGATGAGACGCAATGGGCCGCGCTGGCTGACGTGCTGGAGGCGGCAAAGACCCTAAATGCCGACGCACAGCTGGAAGGACTGGAGACAGTTCAATTTCAGGGCCGGGAGTATATCCCGCTGGCAGAGGCCGCACAGCGGCTCGGGCTGGAATGGGGCGAAGCCCCGGACGGGCTTCGCTATCTGGCACGGCGGCAGACCGTCGGCCAGATCCCCGAGGGCTGGAACGTGCCGGTCCTCATGTACCACGCCGTGGGGGACGAGATCTGGGGATATTCCGATCTGTTTGTCAGCGAGGCCGGGATGGAGGAGCAGCTGCAATATTTGCAGGAAAACGGATATGAGCCGATCTGGTTCTCAGACCTTGCGCACATCGAAGACTATGAAAAGCCGGTCATTCTGACCTTCGACGACGGATATGACGACAATTACACGGTGCTCTATCCGCTGCTGAAAAAGTATCAGACCAAGGCGACCATCTTTGTCATCGGCAATGCCATGGGCAGCCAGCACAAGATGACGCAGGAGCAGGTGTACGAGCTGGCGGCCTCCGGCCTTGTCAGCATCCAGAGCCATACCTACACGCACGGAAATCTCAGCGCCATGGACGAACCTGCGCTCCGGCAGGAGATGGAGCTTTCCAATGCGGCGCTGGCCGCCGCGACGGGACAGATCCCGTACGTGCTGTGCTACCCGGAGGGCAAATACAGTCACCTGACGATGGACGTGGCGAAGGATTATTACACATTTGCCCTGCGCATGGACGGCTGGACCTATCAGACCGGCATGGACCCGTATCAGGTGCCGCGCAGCTTCGTCTCACGCCGCA